>Ga0209257_1000863_pt1 | contig 43134 bp, 45 predicted proteins | sample AraplaCvi_mCL_r2_FD_184277 | JGI IMG/M metagenome (GOLD analysis project Ga0209257, IMG submission 184277) | Arabidopsis root microbial communities from North Carolina, USA - plate scrape MF_Cvi_mCL_r2 (SPAdes) (version 2) | ecosystem: Host-associated > Plants > Roots > Endosphere | place: USA...
GGCGTCGGGGGCCGAATGCCATAGCTGGCCGAGGATGGATCATCTCTTGGACGGCCTTACCAACGTAGCGTGTAATTACAGATGTCCGGCGCTGCTAACAGGACCGAACTCTGGTGGTGGCAGTCTGACGCGGACTGGTCTCAGTGTGCATTTCCCTGATAAGGACCTTTTTACAGGGAAAACGCAAGATTCGGACGTTCTGCGCCGAATAAAAACCGGGATTTCGCAGACGCTTCAGATATTTGCGGAGGAAATTCCCTAAAATATTAACAGGGAATTCGCGGGACATATCAGGGAAAGCACCTCGTAAGGCACTGGTCCAGTATAACCTTTATAAGGTCGCAGGTACTGAGAGGGAAAATGCCTGAATTAGACCGGTGCTATGCGCCAAAGAACATCGCGGAGGCCCAGCAAAGCATGCCGAGCCCAAGGCACCGGGGTCGTATTGCTTTACTCTTTCCGTGCGAGCCCAAGATCCTGTCGATACGCCTCCGCCCTTTGCACGCAATGAGATTGGACATGATCACGTGCGCTTGGTCCTCGTCGGGCTGGGCATAAATCAAATAGTAGATTTCAACGAAAACCGCACGAGCACGATTGCCCGTTGAATGAAGCTTTGCTAGAGCAAGCCGAATTCGCGGAGCGGCATGTGATTGCCGCCATCACGTTGGGGCGTCGCCAAGCGGTAAGGCAACGGTTTTTGGTACCGTCATCCCTGGTTCGAATCCAGGCGCCCCAGCCAATCTGTTTGGGTCCGTTCTGAACACATTATAAGCTCGTTTGATCGCTTTTTCGATTTTTCAGTTGGTGTTTCCCCAATCACTCCTCTCATAACAGCGCAACCCGAAAGCAAGTTCTCGAAACCTGCCCTGCTGCCCTCTTCCATGTGCTGAAGAATTTCCTTCATCACCTGTAGGTCCGAGCAGAATTTGTTGAGACCGCTTGAAGGTCTTGATCGAGGAGGAAATCGTGACGGCCAATTGCTCCGCCACGGTGACACGATAGGTTAGCTTGTAGGTCGCCTGAGTGAATACCGATTCGGGGAGCCTGGACGCGCTCTTGGCACATTTCGGATTTGCGTCCACAATGCAATCTACCATGGCAAAAGATGGCGGAGCGCGGATGCTGGATCGATATCTTTCAGTGTTAAAAGAAGCAGCGCAACAGGCCCCGATCACACGGTATGCTTGGGGATTGGTGGGTTTCGCGGCGGCGGCTGCCGCCATCGTTTACCTGATCGGCTATTCGCGGGCGGCCATCATCGTCATCGCTCTCGTCCTGCTCGGCACCGTACTCGTCTTCGTGCTGTCGCAGCTCATCACGTTTGGAAATGCCAGCGCTGTCTTGGTCGGTGTCGTCCTGATGTGGAGCCTTGTTGCGTTCTTCATTACTTTCTTGGTTTTTACCGTTTCTGCATTCGCAGCCGGACAACCGTGTCGCTGGGCAGACTTCCTTGGCATCAGTTCTGCATGCTCCAGCAGCGGAACGATTGATGGCGGCGCCCTGAATGGCCATCAGGTCGATAGCGGCGCTTCTTCACGTCGGAGCCTCGTTCAGGCAGCGGTAAGTGGGAAAGAAATTTCGGTTTACGCTGGCGGACGGAGCGAACCAAATCCGGGTTGCCCGAATCGCTCAGCAAATGCCTGTGTCGCTCCTCAGCGCGGCGGTAAATTGGTTCTGGGTACACAGCAGTTCGTCGTGACCAGGCGCGTCGGAGAAAAGGACCGCGCCAATTACACAGAACTGCCGGGCGCAACTGAAAATCAGATCTGCTATCAGGTTGACGTCACCACCGGTGCCTGCGAGGAAGAGCATCGGTTGGAAGGCTATGCTAGTGCGATTGAAGCCTACCCTGTGGCGCCGTAGCCGGTGCTGCATTAACGGGAGCCCGCCCCTGCTGTGCAGCCTCCATGCGCTGCAATATCTCTTTCACGACCTGAATATCTATGCCTGCTTGTTGAAGCCGGCCTGAAGATCCTTGATTGAAGAGGTAATGCTGACAGCCGACTGCTCGGCAACGGTGACGCGATAGGTAAGATTGTCGATCTTGCGGTCAACGTCGTTACCACCGACCTCCTCCGCGCGAAGGCGCTCTTTGAAGCTGGCTTCCCGGGCTTTCGCCTCGGCAAGGCGCTCCTTATGATATTCCTCGTGGGACAGACGCCATCTCATGGGGTCTTCGATATCGCGGATGGTATTGGCCGAGATGTAGGCCCCGTCGGCGAACATGCTGACGAGCGTCAGCATGTTCAGGATAGTGTCCAGGTTTAAGATCAACCACGGAGCGACGAGAGTGTGGCTTCGCTGCTACAGTCTTTTTTGAGACATTCGCTATATTTGATGAAAGCCAATTTTCGGTCGCAACGAGGATTTCATGATGAAGAAGCTTCTCTATACCGCAGCAGCAGTATTTGCCCTGGCCGGCGTCGCGAGTGCCGCCGATGCAGTCAGCCAGATCCCTGCGGCGCCGGCAGCAGAAGACGCGCCTGTCGTATTCACCTGGAGCGGTCCGTATATCGGTATTCAAGGCGGATACGGCTGGGGTGATGCCGATTCCACCATCAGCGGCGCACCTGTGACGTTTGGTAGTGATCTCGACGGCGGTCTCTTCGGTGCGTTTGTTGGCTATAACTACCAGTTCAGCAACAACCTCGTACTCGGCGTCGAAGGCGACCTGGACTACAACTGGAACGAGGACGAAATCACCGCTGGCGCCGAAGTTAAGACCACGTGGCAAGGCTCCGCGCGCGTTCGAGTCGGTTACGCTTTCGACCGCGCTCTGATTTACGCGACGGGTGGCTGGGCTGGCACGCGCGGCGAAGCGTCGGTACCGGGCTTCGGCGAGCGTAGCGAGACCTTTAGCGGCTACACGGTCGGCGCTGGCCTGGATTATGCTTTCACTGACAACATTTTCGCCCGTGTAGAATATCGCTACACCGACTTCGGCAGCGAGACCTTCGACTTCGGCGCCGGCACCATCGACACCGACTTCAATCAGCATGCAGTCAAGGTTGGCCTTGGCGTCAAGTTCTGAGCCGATAAAGGAACGCTGCATTAGGGAGCCCGCTTCGACGGGCTTTTCTTTGCCGTAATAGCTGTCGCGGGACGCATCGTTCGCCCGATTGCTGAGCTGTGTTTCCGGCGTGTCCCGGCTGGAATACGTCGTCGGCTTTCCATGCGCGGCAGACATCAGAGGCGATCGAGCCGACGGTCTTCGCAGCGTCAGGCCCGCCGGTCAGGGTGGTTTGGATCGACTGGCACGCTGCCAGAATGCACTGCATCGCCATAGATTAGCACGATCAAGCGTCACCGCAGAGCCTGCACGGTAGTATCCATCTGTGAACCCTTTTGAAGTTGGTGAGGAGGCGCGCTCAGCGCCAGAGCTACATCAAGCGGTGTAGCTAGTTTTCGGAATTTACTATCTCGAAAGTTGTGCAGCTATTCCGACGCCAAGAGACTGTTGGGGGCTCGAACGGGAAAAACGGCCGAGCCCTCTTTCTTTTGAACCTGCAGTTCTGCGTCGGGTTGAGGACCTGCGTCCCGACGGACCGACGCAGGCCCTCTGCGTCGGACACCAACTCCGACGATGGCATCCCGAATGAACTGGGTGTCGAACGGCTTCGGCAGGCGGAGCTTCCGGTTGATGAACGCAATCGTGCAGGGACGGCCTACCTTGACTGCAGCCTCGATATAATCGTCGATCGTCACATCTTCTAGGCGGACCACCTGCCCATCATCCCTCTTTAACAAGACGTGGGAGTGGTAGTGGAGTTTATCGTGAACGAAACCGCTTCCGATTTCCTGGACCTGACTAGTCGTAGCTAACTTTTACCATAGAACCCCCTGACGTTATTCACGTCGGGTTCAAGCGTGAATTTTGTCTTACCCGAAGCTCCTGCTTATTCAGTAGGCTTAATAAAATGGTACCTGGCAAAATTGTAGATCGGCACTCGGGGCCGCGACCGAACCGGCTATGGAATCTCGGCCTATCAACAACACTGCCATTGCGCTTCAGCCTTTCGACGAAGTAGGAGATCTTATCGGCCTTCCCAAACTTATCAGTGAGGGCGAGACGGTGATCCTTTATCTTGAAGCGCGCTAGAAAGATGGCTATGCCGACTGCCCGGCCAAAATGGGGCGCATTACACGGGTCATTCTGCACTGAAAACGCTTCGGCGACCGCGCAACAGCGGCATTCGATTTCACTGCTCCATCAAATCAGTTCGCCAACGATCCCCTTACAATATCAGCTCACAAATACATCCCGCCCGCGCAACCAAACGCAAGGAGTTTCATACCGGCGACGCGGCAGATCGTGCATCGTCGCGGTTCGGAGTTCATCTTGTAGGTTTGAGAATAGACGTGTTAGTGAGGAGAGAACTGAATGGGAGCGAATATGTACACGGGGAACACGTCAGAACTCTTTTCGTTGCCGCCGGCTAACTTGATGCGACTTTCAGTTTCGTGGGCTGACAACGATCGCTTTTTGGCGCGCGGGGCTTCCGCTTTCGCGAAGGTCAAAGAAGCTTTTGAACAAGCAGGAGCCAATTTCGAGGGCCGCGTTCTCGAATGGGGTTGCGGCTGCGGCCGAATTATTCGTCATGTTTTGGCTCATGGTCTAGATGCCCACGGCTGCGACATCAACGAAGAAGCTATTAGCTGGTGTAAAAACAACATCGGCAGCGACAGGTTCGTTCACTGCAGTGTCAACCCATTGCTTCCCTATGAAGATCAATCATTCGATTTCATCTATGCGGGGTCGGTTATTACGCATCTAAGTGTCGATCTGCAGATATACTGGATTCAGGAACTACGGCGGATTTTAAAACCAGGCGGTTACCTCCTCCTGACATTCGCCGGGACCTTCCACATCCGAAACTATTTCGGGCGAGATGCGGTAACTATCAGAGCCCTCAACGACCAACCGTTCCTCGAGGTTGGGAACCACACGGAGGGATCCAATGAGTATGGCATAGCTCAAACCATTGGCACGCTGGATATTGCCGCTGTAGGTTTCGAACGTAGAAACCATATCATTTCTCATGACATTCTCGGAGCCCAGGACACCGCAGTCTTTCAAAAAGTCAAGACAGAGAAACCAGCTAGCTTCGCCCTTATGACGTGTGAGAAGTTCCTAGACCACCCGAGAGCGACTCTCTTCTCGAAAGGTAAAGAGGTTGTCCGGATAAGCGGAGCCATCCCCAATCAGCTTTTCTTTGTGCAACTTAGCGAGCCGCTGCCGGATGCGGATTCTTCACAGCTTATAGCGCTGCAGAATTTTAGTTTGATAAGGCTGGTTCACTTGCAGCCTGAGAAGCAAAACTGATCTGAACTCGGAGGCTGCAACCGCAGCCAAATGACAGGTCAGTTGCAGATTAGAAGTCGCACATATCCGTCGTGCTCTCGGTGCGGCCTCGTCACTAAATACGCCAAGCCCGACCTTTGTTAGACTGGCGCGAAATTCCTATGTCAGATAAACAACTGAAGGAGCCAGCGGCCCCAGTGAAGTTACCGGCTTGGAAAAGCAGGTGTGCGAAACGTGATTATTGTAAACCCACCGCATATTCCTCGCAAAAGCGCGAAATCGAGATCATTTTAAATCTGCGGTTTCAAACTTGTCAGCGTGCCTATGCCCAATTGACCAGGGACTTCCGTGACTAGGGATATCGAGAGAAGTAAATTTGGAAGAATCGTGCAAAACCTTCCCAGGAAGATCCAGATCGGGGCGCGGGGGCAGAAGAACGGTCCTGATTGGATTGCACTTGATAAATTTGATCATGGGCCTCTCATTGATGAACATCACGACTTGCATGACCTTCCATATGAAGATTGCTCGGTAGATTGCTATGTTTGCAACGCGGTCCTCGAGCATGTTTTCGAGCCACAACTCGCGATTTTCGAAATGTATCGCACTTTGAGAGTCGGTGGCTTTATTTGGGTTGAGGTGCCTTTCAATCAATTCTACCACGCTCATCCACATGATTTCCGGCGTTGGACGACACAAGGCTTAGCTTGGGATATGTACCGCTTCAAACAACACGGAAGTGGTGTTGCTGCTACCGCTGTCCGTGAAGTCCGGAATATCGCCCGCACAATACAGGCAGAGAGCAGCATTGGCCCTATCTCTGAAAGCTCGCTTGTCGCGATGGAAGGACTTTTAACCGACTATTCGCAATCTACGAAGCTGCTAAGACTTTACAGCGGATGCTTCTTCTGGGGCGAGAAGATCGAACATAAGATCGATGCAATCGATCTCGAGTTCATGTCCCGCCTCAGGAGCCGCGTGTTGGCTGTCAGCGGCTAGGATCAAGATACCAGCATTTGCCAGCCCGCAAGAAGTCTTTTCGGCGAGAAGTAATTACTAAAGCCAGCAAGTACGGACGGCGCGGTGGTTTGCCTCTAAGCTATTATTTGCAGTCTCCGCAGAATCGCCAGCGAAAAGACTCGTAGAAAAACGGAGAAATAATCTTGAAGTTCCCAACTCATTTTTCGAGGAATAAAAAAAGCCGGCAGGTAGCAGCCGTACCCGAGCAATACCGGCCGGCAGTTCGAGTGGACGATGTTTTCTCGAGGGTGGTTCGTGAGGTTGCTCCGAAGCGCGTTCTGGAAGTGGGGACATTGCAGGCTGTACCCGGCCGTTCTACGCATTCGATGGCCAAGTTTCCTCAGCTTGCGAAAGAAGATTATGTTCGGCTCGATATCATTGGCGGTCCGGACGTAGATGTTGTTGGGGACTTGCATAGCTTGCCCGAGGGCTGGACGAATAAATTCGATTGCTTTATCGCCCATGCTGTTTTTGAACACCTGGAGCGTCCTTGGATTGCCGCCCGGGAAGTAGCAAGGGTGCTTGCTCCCGGAGGTGTCTTTTTCGTGAAGACGCATCAGTGTTTTCCAATCCATGGATATCCGAGCGATTTTTTTCGATTCAGCGACGCAGCTCTGCGGCTGATATTCGAAGATGCGGGGCTATTTGTGGATGCTTGTGATTACGACTATCGATGCATGATCATCCCTCCAGAAGAGGTTGTGCCGGATTCAATTGTGATTGACTGGAACAAGCAATTTCCATCGTATATACATGTAAGTGCGGTGGGCCATAAGCCTTTACAATGACCAAGTCCAAAAAGTAAAAATGAACTATTTACATGCGGACGGTCGCTGGAATCTCTCAATCTTACCGCAAAGCGGGGCGGTTTGACGTCCCCCCTTTTCCCATTAAAGCATCGGAGTTGATTGACCTGCTGGCCTGCCACTGAATTTTCATCCGGCTGCGATTAGAGCCTCGGCGGTTTTGAACCGCTCCCAAACGTTGGACCGCCGGAGGCTAGAGTTTTCCGGCTTGTTTCAGGGAGGCGGGCTGGTTGCGCCCCCCGAATTCACCAACGAGATCGGAACCTTGTTGCCGATCGGACCATGAGGTCGCTCCTCATTGTAGTATCTACGCCAACCCTCCATCTTTTCGCGCGCGTCCGCAAGGGTCAGGAACCAATGCTGGTTCAGGCATTCCGCTCGGAAGCGACCGTTGAAGGCCTCAATGAAGGCATTGCTGTTGGTTTCCACGCGGAACTGAGCCGGTTTTGGAGTGAACCCCTTGGGCTGGACCACGGGACACAGAAAAACTGATACACTCTGCGGGCCTCAATCGGAGAAGGCTCATGAAGTCCCGAGGTCCATATCGCCGGCATTCGACGCCGTTCAAATTGCAGCTTTGCCAGGATATCCGAAACGGCGTCATTGGACGGCGCGATGCACAGCGCACTTATAGCGTCTCGGCCAACCTCATCCAGTTATGGCTGACGCAGTTCGATCGCGGCGAGCTGAACGATGAAGAGGCAGAGGCCAGCGTCATCGCGGAGTACGAGGCCCAGATTGCGGCACTCGAACGTAAGGTCGGCCAGCTCACCATGGAGCTGGACCTGGTTAAAAAAACACCGCGCCAGCCGATCGCCGGCGACAGCGGGAACTCCTCCATCATCACCGGTCCCCGGCCTGTTCTATCAGACGGGGGTGCAAAATGATCGATCTGCCGAGAAGCACGTTTTACTACCGATCCACGGCAAGCGCTTTGAATCTCGGCGACGCCGAGTTCGTTGCAATCATCGAGGACATCCAGGACGAGCTGCCTTGCTACGGATATCGACGCGTAACGCACGAGCTTCAGCGACGAGGCCACCTCGTCAATCACAAGCGTGTCGCCCGCGTCATGCGGGCCAATGGCCTCGGGATCAAGCCTCGCAAGCGGTACGTTCGCACGACGGATAGCAACCACGATTCACCGATCTACCCGAACCTCTATCGCAATGTGATCCCGGCGCGGCCCGACATGGTCTGGGTGGCCGACTTCACGTACATCCGCATCGCCGTCGGCTTCTGCTATCTGGCCGTCATTCTCGACGCCTGTAGCAGAAAGGTCATCGGCTACGGCTTGTCAAAACGCTTGGATACGCCCCTGGCATTAGCAGCGTTGCGTTCGGCGCTCGAGAACAGAATACCTCCAGCCGGCTGCATTCACCACACGGACCGCGGATGCCAATACGCAAGTGAGACCTATCGACAAGCGCTCGATGCAGCAGGTCTACACGGATCCATGAGCGCCGTCGGCAATCCTTATCACAATGCTCAGGCAGAGAGCTTCATGAAGACCTTAAAGGTCGAGGACATCTACACCGCCGGCTACGAGACCTTCGCGGACGTGGCAGAGCGCTTGCCCAGGTTCATTGAGGAGATCTACAATGCCAAGCGGTTGCACTCGGCCCTTGGCTACAGATCGCCAACAGAATTTGAAACCCAACTCGCCCAGCAGGCGGCTTAGTTCGAAGCGCCTCGCTGGTCCAGCCCAAGGGGTTCACTCCAGCCCGCAGCGCCATTGCGGAATGGGCAGACGATTACAACAATTTCCGGCCGCACTCTTCGCTCGGATACCAAACCCCGGCGGGCTATGCCGGGATCATCGCCGCAACCGGCTCCAACGCTACGCAATGTGCAAACTTCGCGTTTCTGCCGGTTGCTCCCATCGCGCCATTTGGCTTATCAAAAACCACCGAGGCTCTAATCGCAGCCGGATGAAACTTCAGTGGCAGGTCACAGCCAGGAAAATCCACCGGAAAACTCTAATCAAAAACGGTCCAGTTTGAAGGGTTCAGATCAGGGGCACGTCAAATTATTGGGGGCACGTCACTGGGGCACGTTAAATTGATCATCCGAGGTAGGCACTTAGTGCCTTGGACGTCACCGCTTCGATCATTCCCATCTGCACATGTCGCCCGTCAGACTTCCATGCCAATGACTTCTCGGAATAGTGTACCATCTCAAAACTTGGGAAGTAGTCGACGTTCTCGTAGTTTTGAGCAGCCTCAAAAGCCAACGCACGTAAGCTCGATTTGGATGCGTTATTCGCAATTACAATATCCTGGCCGAGAAAGGTGCTCTGCAGCGGAACCGGGGAAACGGTTAATATTACCTTCTTCCCGTCTCGTTGCAATCGATCAAGCGCTGGACCAAGATATCGTTGTGCCTCCGTGAAGCCAATGAAGCGGATTTGGAGATCCTCGCTATAGCGGCGAAGCATTTGCGGAGAAGAAACGACGTTAAGGTATTTTCCGGATCGGGTGTCGAACCAAGCCTCGGAGAGACCCAACGTCAAGACTACGACGTCCGCCCGGGCGTACCCCGTGGATAGACGCTCCCAAAGCCATTTCCGCCGCTCTAAGATTGTAGACATATCCGCAGCTTCCGCAGCAGGCGTATAATGAAGGTCATCAAATAGTCCATCGAGAGACTCGTAAATCAACTGCTCTCCGAGAGTGCACCCTTCTTGAGAGCTAATGTTTTCAACCTCCTCAGCAATGGATGGGACATTGTAGCGATTGAAATATTGGTGAATAGAAACACCTTTTTTGGGGACGAACAGCGAATTGTCGTCGATCTCTCTAAGCCGGCTAGGAACATCCCATTCCATTCTCAGCAGAGGTATTTCAAGTTCACGCGCAAAACAGGATCCGATCAAGAAAAATACCGCGCCCGGACCGATCGTGAACTTCGGCTTGAAGCTGGGCACGAAATATCCGTTTCCAATGCGATTGATCGCCAACGCTGGATCGGAATCTCGCTGAACATCGCCGTAAGACCATCGCGCGGCAATATTCTTAGCCGCGTCCTTGAAGACTTCCTTTGCATTGTTCATCGCGCTAGCTCCTTTGCGAATTTTTCTTCGGTCCTCTGCTGCCCCTTCGTCATCCTCTCTCCAAAACAAGCGAGCGAAACAAGCGATCATGCTTCATCGCCCAGCCTTCCCAGTCCAGCCCATGCATTTTGCTGGTGAGGAAATCGCGCTGCCGGACATGCTCTGCAGCAAGTTGCATCAGTGTCTCCCTCAGTTTCTGGACATTACCGATGGGGTAGGACACGTGGGGAAATTCCGGCACGACCCCAATTTCGGGGGCTATTGCCATGGTGCCGCAAGCTAGCGCCTCCATGAACGGTACTGGTCCGCCCTCCACACGACTTGGAACGAGCAGGAAATCGATAGCCCGATAAAAATCTGCGATATCCGGAAGGGACCATACAGGTGTACCCCAGCCATCTTTCGCGGCGACAATCTGAACATGCTCCATCAACTCGGCATCAGCCAGTAGCGCCCTAACGATGTCGTCTCCCTTTCTTCCGCCGGGATAGACGCGACCCACAATGCCGACGGTAAGCTTTGGCCGGAAACTCCTATCTGCACCGACAAGAATAACCGTAATCTTCGAACGCGGAATTCCCAAACTAATCAGAATTTTTGCAGTTTCCTCCGAAACTGCAACGCAATGATCGACCTCCTTCGCTACGGAGACAAATTTATCTGCCAAATGATCAGGGTCATAGTGCGTGAAATTCGCGACAACGATCCCAGAAGCAGGTCTACGATTAAAATAGCCGTAATTTATATAGTAATGGACGTCGGCTTCCGGGAAGTCTTCGTTAATCTTTACGGTACCCATGTATTTGGCGATTTCCTCCGCCTTCCTATGCATTATCCAGCCGGGCTTTTCAGTCACTATCCGAATAGTCGGACGGCGGACTTCGATGACCGGCCTATTATCTTTGAGAGTACGTTTGGAATAGGTGAGGATTCTCGCCATATCCTCTTCCGGTGTTATAGTCTCGCCAAACTTCTTGCGGGTATCGTTCTCGAAGTGAAGCGCCGTTGCCCCCGCAAGATAGAGGATTTCACGTGGAAATCTCTCCCTGTAGGTAAGGCATAAGGCAATGTCCTCACCACACACTTTAAAGTTTTCATCAAATCTGAATTGATTGAACTCAGCTCGCCGCATCATAACAAAGGCCCCGGTTATGGACGGCACAAACATATCTTGCGCCACAACCGGGTTATTCCATTTAATCTTATGTTTAAAACGGTGATATGGTTTGCCGTCATCGTCAAAGAAAACGCCGGCGTGCTGCAGACGATCATCGGCATAGCGCAAATTGATGCCAACCATTCCGACAGCTTGCTGCTTTATTGCCGTCAACGCCTTGTTTACCGCTCCCGGATCGGGAACAAGGTCATCGTTGATGAAAAGTATAAATTCTCCCTTCGCCTTCGAGGCAATGAAGTTATTATTCTTAGCAAAATTGTAGGGACGTTGGACGTGGAGCGAAAAATTTTGAGTTTCGGGAATGGCTATTTGATCGGCATCTTCATCCGTACCATTCCATGAACAAAGCACTTCAAAAGACGCAGTGATTTCATTCTCAGCCAAGGTACCCAGCAGTCTTGACATATTTTCAGCAGAACGTGAGACCACCAGGATTGAAAGCGTGTAGGACGTCTCAGCCATTTTTATTGCTCATATTACAATCTCTGTGCGGAACCTTGCTCGCGAGCAACTTAATCAAATGACAGCGTCATAGATCCGCTCGTAGGCATCCAGCATCTTGTCATAGGAATTAAGCATGGCGAGCCGACGGCGACCGCCTTCCAGGAGCTTTGTCCTTACAAAATCACTCTCAATCATCTCCTTGAGGTGCCTAGCCAATACATCAACATCACCCTCTTGATAAAAAAGGCCACTGGACCCATCTTCGAGTTGCTCCTTAACCCCAAAACAGGGGGTCGTTACGATCGGCAATCCGAACTCAAGCGCTTCTAAAATGACACGCGGATAGCTTTCTATTCTTGAGCAAAAGGCAAAGATATCTCCGCAAAGGTACAGCTCTGAGAGCAGTCTTCGCTCATGCTCTTCCTGTGTTTCCTCCACCGCGATAAACCTTAATCCACTGCTATTCTGGAGGATCTTCAATCCCTCGCGCACCTCAATAGCGTATTCTGACTGATTGAAGCCAACCATAGCCACGACAGTTTTAGAAAGAATATCGCTGCTAAGCCTTCCCAATGCGCCCAGTAAATCCTTTTGTCCTTTCCGGGCACATACTGTTCCAACGCTTAAGATTACGATATCCGTATCTCGAAGCCCGTAGGAGGCACGCAACGCAGAGCGGCTGGTCCCATAGAGGGGCCGCATCATACGTTCCATGCTTATACCATTGTAAACGGTAAATGCCCTAATGGGTCTCTGCCAGTAGTTCTCCCATAGGTGCCGGGTAGAATTGGCAACAAAAACCACTGCGTCGGCCCTATCGAAGGCTGAGTAAGCGAGAGGCCGAACATGCTCGGGCAGATAATCGTAATAGGTCTCCGGCGCTTCGCTTTCGCGAATATTCCAGATTACCGCGCTACCCGCCTGCTTTGCAGCAATTACAGAGTGGAAATTCTGAAGCGTATTGATATGGCAAACAGCCGGGCCTATCGCCCTGTAGTAGTCCGTGAGGCGGTAAAGCCAGTTTTCGTAATTTTCTGGGTCTTTCATCCGATTTTGCGAAATAGAATGAATGAACGTTTCAATTCCGACCTCATCATATGAAGAAGATAAAGGACCTGGCGTATTGGAGGATAAAACTGCCTGATATTTCCCTCGCCGATGCACCCCGGAAGCAATTTCAAATAAACTACTTGGCGCGCCTTGCATCTTAAGATTGTGACTCTCATAAAGAACAATCGGCGCCTCCGTTGCGGGCCTCAGCCTTTCTTTCAGGGTAGCGACCTCAACCGTAGAATTCTCTGTCCCTTCAGATAAGGTAACTGAAGATTTCACGCCGAAAACGACCCGACCTTCTTTCCTTCCCCATTTAAGATAATGAAGCAGGGGGTTCAAACACGCTCTTGATACGTCATCGTATTCGGAGAGGTAAGCTTTTGTACTGAAGCGCAAGGATGGATTTCTGCCGATATGACCACCGATCCAGAGGTAGTGCTCTACCGGATCCATTTTTAATATGCCGACGTCTGGGTAATTCTCCACGTACCATTTTTCATCGAAAAAACCTGAAGACTTAATGGTCAAAATATCCTGCGCCGGAAATTCAGAATATTTTAAGGTCATTAAGCACACTCTCTAAGCTTTTAAGTTTACGCTTTGGGCTTTTTGGGGGTGAACGATGCGAGAATCTCATTCAAATTACCACGCGGGGCCCGCCCTTCTTTGCTTCCGTATCGGACATAGTGGTATGCTGGATTAATACCCGCTTTCGCGACATCCCCATAAGTTTGCAGATACCATTGCGAATTAAAGAGACCAAGTTTCGCCAAACGATGAGCCAAACGCTTTTCACGCCATCTATCTATGAAGGATAGTGAAGGTCTCCCTAACATAAATTGGACGTATTTCCCAATTTCCAACAGTGCTTCCCGTTTCAACACCTGGGAGCCATCAAGTACCCTGTCGCGTTCCCGCAGCATTTCTGTCAGTGCGGCTATTTCCTCGAAACGTTCGCGGATGCGAGATTTCAAATCCAGAGCTTCAGTACTCAGCCCATCTATTCGAATCTCGAGCTGATCTGCCGCTATTGACTTCTCTTCAAGCTGAAGACGTAGCGAGTTATTCTCCTTCGTCAGGTCAGCGACTTGACTCACCACATTCTCGTACGCGGCACGCTCTTTTAAAAACTCGATATCCTTGATTTCGAGAGCCTTCGCCAAATCAACCAGCCTTCTGTTGGCGCTCTCCCGTTCCGTCTGTTCACTCTGTAATTCCAGTTCTTTGGCGCCCAGCAGCTTGCGGACAAGGTCGGAGTTTTTTGCAAGCTCCGACATAGCCGTACCGACCTTTTCGCGCTCTGCTCGTTCGCGGGTAAGGTCGGCATTTTTTGCCTCCAGTTTCTTCTGGTGCTCGTCGACGGCGCTTTTATAGGCTTGGGTAGCTTTCTTTTGTTCAGAGAGCTCGAGATTATATTGTTTTGCCCAATAAGCATCGGCGCAGGCGCGACCCATACGGGAAAATAGCTCCTGAAAAGACAGTTGGTCGGCGCCGGCGTCAAGATTGAAAAGCCTTTTTATGTCGGCGCTATAATTTGAACCGGTGCCCAAAATACCCAGTCCATGACCGTGCAGGAATTCAAACCCGGGGTGCCCTGCCCGCAACTGCTCAAACAAGTGATAAACTCCGAAGCCTCGCTCCCGCACATTCGTGTCATGCATGACAACGATTGCTCGATCAGACAATTTCGGAAGCCAGCTCTCAAAATCATGTAGAACCGATTCGAAGGAATGGTGGCCATCGATGTGGAGAAGATCAATCTCGCCATCGGAAAAGTGCTCTAAGGCCTGATCAAAAGTGCTTCTGACAAGTCGCGAGAACCCGGAATACAAGGCGCTGTTGTGGGCATCGACTTCGCGAAAAACGCTTTCATCGTAAAGTCCGGCGTGGTTATCACCTTTCCACGTGTCAACTCCATAACACCGCGCGTTAAGGCCAATTGCTTGCACGGCCTGGCAAAAAGCGAAATACGATACGCCGTAGTGGCAACCTAACTCGACAACACAGCGAGGGCGGTGAGCCTCGATCAGCCAAAACGCAAATGGGACATGTTCGTGCCAGCCAGACTTGGCGAGATATTCCGGCCGCATGAAAACGATCGGACGGGCGGCATATTCCCAAAAACTTTGTGAAGAAAGCATCCTAGCTGTATGCTTCCAACCGTCACCATCCGTCATTAATACCACACTTTTATCTGGACCAATATCAATGTTCAGCGCTACGCCTATTAAAAAATATAGGCTGATTCAAGTTAGCGATGTGAATCGAATTCCGCTCTCAGCATGCTGGGTCGACCTACAAAGTTCTAGCACACACAAACGGTGATATAGTCAACTAACTGCGGAAAGCTAACTCGTGCGCGGCTCAGATGTTGTATCACCTTGGTGGGCATGGTAAGCGCCCTTCCTGACGTAAATTGAGGGCCCTAGTTATGAGCGGAGTCGAGGAAAAAGACAACATTCTGACCCAGCACAAAAAAAAATGGGACGTACTCGCACAGGAAAATGACCGCTACTACGTGCGCTCTGTGGATCATGAGCAATCGGATGAGGAATACGAAGCAAGCGGCAAGAAAAACGTTGAGGAGCATATTCTCAACGATCGGCTTCTAATGGAAAGGCTTGGCGTTCTTTCAAACAAAAATATTCTCGAGATCGGCTGTGGCTCAGGCCGCATCACGCGAACCCTTTCCAAGCACTTTATGAACGTTGCGGCATTGGATATTTCGAGGACTATGCTCGAAAAGGCGCGTACGTTTGTAGATGCAAACAATGTAATTTTTTTGGAAAGCAATGGACAGGACGTACCGCTGTTTCCGAACAGCGTTGATTTCGCTTTCTCGTTCATCGTCTATCAGCATTTCCCCACAAAGGAAGCGATCCAGCACTCGTTTCGTCAGGTGGCGCGCGCCCTCAAACCTGGTGGCCTCTTTAAGGTACAGGTTCGCGGGCTTCCCAATCCAGACCCGAAACACTGGGCATGGGGTCCCCATTATACAAAGGATGACGGCCAGGTCCTCGCTGACTCATCTGGTTTCAAGGTGATGGAAACCCGTGGGGAAGGTTCTCAGTATTTCTGGATGCTACTCGAGAAGATTTAGACAACCATCAGCGGATTAGTCAGTACACGGAGTTGAATGGACTTCGCCCCAATTGCTCATCATCATATCGAGCGCGCGGTGACATTTGGCGCAATCCAATTAAACGTCGATAGGCACCTAACTCAGACCCAAATGTCTTAGACCGCGGTGGGAGGAGGCTCAATGACTGCTCATGGCATTTTCAGCAGGCGCCTTTTTCTACGAATGGTCGGCGTTCTTGGCTTCTCATCGTCTGACTCCATGGCAGACAGCAGTGCGCGTCGAGCTGCCCTTGATCAGTCGGACGCTATCAAGAGTCCCTGCCGCGTTGCGACCAATACTCATATAAGCCTTAATGGTCTCCCGCGCATCAATGGGGTCGATTTGACGGTCGGGGACCGTGTATTGGTCAAGGATCAAGACAATAAGGTGGAAAACGGAATATATGTCGCCACGGCGGGAGCTTGGCGACGTGCCGAGGACCTTAGCAAAAACGGGGACATTGTCCGCGGCACGAGGGTGTGGGTTGCAAATGGCAACGGCGCTTCTATTGAAGCAATTGTAAGGTCGCATGGCCGGATTATTCCTGATCAATCAGACATAGAGTTTGATGTCGTACCCTTATCGTCGAAAATCGAGATCTCCAGGCTAGGTGCGTTCTCAGCTGCTCCCGCCGAAGCCATGTTGAGTGCTTTTCAGGAGGCTGTTGACACATTACCTGCTGGTGGTGGCGTGATCGCCATACCAGATGGTGACTTTTCAGCTTTGGACGCCACTTCACTCGACATCGCCGACAAGGCAATCACATGGGATGTTCGGAACTACACGACCGAATTGCCGGCCGATATGAGGGGTATCGTCCTGCGCAGCGGGACCTTTTCTTTGCCGGAAACATCGATCCAGTCCAATCGTAGCGCACGCGTACACAATCTCTATGATCTTGGGCGAAGTGTCGCCTCAGTTAAAGCTCGCCAGTACGTCCATCACGTTAGCGGCTTCTTGCCCGATCAGGAGGACGCTGCTCCCGAATTGGAGCTGCGGGCTTACAGTTTTGATCTTGGGACCGATCAGCACAACGTTGTCGACGCCATCCGAGGTATCAAAGGGCGTGTTTATGCGACAGCCGGCCAGGCGAACATCCGAGCTATCTACGGATTTGCGGAAAGCGCGGACGGCGGGACACACACGGGCATGTTAACAGGCCTGCTTGGGACGATCTACGGTAACGGCCGAACGAGGGGAGATACTGTCGCCGTGCGCGGCCACGTCGACGGGAATACGAATGGAGCCTTCCAAGCCGCTGGCGCGAAGATAGGCGAAACCAATGATCCCCGGTTCGGATTCCAGGTTCGAGGCGGAACAGGCGCACCACTTTTGCCCACTGGGGCTTCCTTCCAAACCCACGGTGGCGGGTTGGGAGCTATGTTCCAAGGTGTGCGCAACAATGTCGATCTGACTATCATCTTCGAGGTTGATAGCACTGGCAAGCTACTGGCGCAGGCATTCAGGTCCGGTTTGATTACGGTCGGAAATAACGCGGTGGCGGAAATCATCCCACCGTCCAAAAGCGGCGGTATCTTTCAGATTTTTGCAGAAAACACGGATGAGACGTGGGCAACGGTTTTTTTCCGGGCTAGTGGAACGCATCTCTGTAAAGCAGCGGGCATGAACGGATCCCTTGTCATGCTCTCCACTTCAGCCTTGAGTGGAGAAACGGGCAAAGAAGGCAAGTTAACGATCAGCTGTAACCGTGGTGTGCTCCAACTTGAAAACCGGATGGGCGCCGCCAAATCCTTCGTATATGAATTCATGAGCCGATAGAGTAGCGCACATGATACCCCTTGAAGTAAGAAAGCACGACGTTCGGAGGTGGCAGATAGGCCCCTATGACATCATTTTACCGAACGACGTTGATGATACGGAGAACGAAGCGTGGAGGGCTGGGTTGATAGCTTTGCACTCCGGAGAACATCAATATGCAGCAACTTATAAAGTTGCTAGCTATGTATGGATGATCGAGGGGCATAAAGTGGTGCTTCCCCAGTCGGCCGATGGGGTATCGTTACCAGATAGCGAAGAACAGGCACGCGCCACGCTACTCGCCACGATGATCCAAACAACCTAGGATACAGCAGTCATCTTTGAAGTCTGGCAGAATTGAGAAACTCCACATGCACGACACTGCGCTTGAGAACTCAAAATATTTCTTTGATATATATGCGCAAGGACGCTCAAAGTTGAAAATTGTGGAGATTGGCTCGCAGAATGTAAATGGAACCATTCGGGTCAATGCACCGGATGACTGTGAATATATCGGTCTCGATTTCGTTCAAGGTCGGGGTGTGGATATTGTGATTACAGATCCGTATGCTCTTCCTATCGGGGACGAGTTCGCCGATGTAATTGTTTCGTCCTCTTGCTTCGAGCATTCCGAATTTTTTTGGCTGGCATTCAACGAAGCTTTGAGAATTTTGAAGCCTACCGGCCTACTTTACATAAATGTTCCCTCAAACGGAGGGTTCCATCGCTATCCAGTCGATTGCTGGCGGTTTTATCCCGACAGCGGAATAGCGCTCCAGAACTGGGCGCGGCGGTCTGGCTATAATACCGTTCTCCTTGAGTCGTTTATAACGCTTCGGAAAAAAGACCAATGGAATGATTTCGTTGCGGTATTCGTTAAAGACGAGGCCTACTCAGTAAACTATCAAGAGCGAATTCACGTCACGCGAGAAGACTATGTAAATGCACTCACTTACGGGTCCCCCACGTTCAGAAACCCTTCCGATCTGACAGAGGATCAGCTTATAGCAATAAGTCGGCTGGAGCGGCTACGGCAAATTTCTGAAATCGCTTCCACTCAACCAACAGATCGTTATTGAGAAAGCGAATTTATCGGCCCGTGCCATTTCCGATTTGCAAATCATGGGCTACAGAACGGTAGATATGAATCGTCCCGGCTTTGAACGCGTCGGTCAGGGGCGAGCGTGCTTGCTACGCGATCTGCCGCCAAAAGTAACCCCTTGACGTACCTTCGTCGGTGGCCTTCAGGCGAGTATGTTGCTATGCGGATGGGATACTGTCCATCATCAAGAGGGATAGAATGCTTTGTGGAAATGTGTCATGCAGCGCGTAAGAGATTTTCTTCGTCGCGGCAGGCGCCCTGAGAATGGTGTGGTGGACGAAGTCTTCGATCAATATTCCAAGGACACACCAAGTCATCAGACTGCAATCGACGCGCTGCCGGGCTGGACGTCTGCCTTCCCTTCGGCAACGAAGGTCAACGCAGGCGATCATCCGCTTTTCGCCGATACCCGCATCACCTGGGCGTTGAGCCAGGCAGGTTCGATTGCAGACAAGAAAGTTCTCGAAATCGGACCGTTGGAGGGCATGCACACCTATATGCTCAACAAGCACCGGCCGGCACTCATCGACGCAGTCGAAGCCAACAAACAGTGTTTTCTGCGCTGCCTTGTTACAAAAGAAATTCTCGGGATTGATCGGGGTCATTTCCACCTTGGAGACGCTCAAAAATGGCTCAAGGAAAACGATCTCTACTATGATCTGGCAATTGCTTCCGGCGTGCTATATCACATGGCAGACCCCGGCGAATTCCTTTGCGATCTAGGGCGGCGGTGCGACAACCTGTTTATCTGGACGCATTATTTCGACGATTCTGTGATGCCCGAAGGCGATAAGCGGCGTTTAGCCTTTACCGGACAACTCCAGACCCGGACCCTCGCCGGAATTCCCCTGCGCTACTATGAGCGCCGATATTTCAAGGCAAACAACAATAGCAATTTCTGCGGTGGGATGAAGGACCGGCACTTCTGGATGCATCGAGACGACATCATTTCGCTGCTCAAGGCGCTTGGTTTCGAAGATGTTACCGTCACACAGGAAACTCCCGACCATAGCGGCGGACCGTGCTACTCGCTTTTTGCAAAGCGGAGTCCCATTACGCAGAAGGCTTGAACGTGCTATTCAACGTCCACCGCGACTCGGGCGACCTGATCGAAGGATATCTGATTCCTGATGGCTTCTCGGACGTACCGAGGGTACTAGTTTCGGATATCGACGGAAATATTGCCGAGATTGCATGCGACAAGCGGCACAACGCTATCGTTGCAGCGGGACGTCACGAGACGGGGCTTGTGGGTTTCAAGCTGACCGACGATAACGTTCCGAGGCTTTCAGAACGTTCGACGCTCTTCATCCGCGACGCCAAATCGGGCTTCCTGCTTTATCGGCGCCCACTGGCCGAGCAAATTCCCATGCGAATCCTGCGTATCGAGACGCAACTCCTCCCGCATGTCGCATTCGATCGTGAGATGGTGCGGCGTTTCCAGTATTCGATCCCGCTCATTGAGCGCTTCGGGCAAGAAACGATCCTGCAGGCCTTTCTGCTGGACGAGATCAAATCGATCTACCTGAGCGGGCGCCTTCAGACCCGGAACTACCAGGAATCCCTTGACAAGAAATTCGACGGTGTGGCTCTCCTGACGGAGCCTTATTACGAGATGGCCCTCAGAATCGCGACGCTCAAGCGCGCCGCGACGGTAAAGCCGACGTTTCTTGGCGATCGCGATCTAATCTCGCTTGGACCGGCCATCGACTACTTCAAAGACGTCAATTTGGAGGACACGGACGCAATCGCGAAGGCCCTGAAGAAGGCCCCTCAACGGGTTCGGATCGTCCTCGTTTCGCCCCTGACGCGACAATTCGCCTGCTCGGACGCCGAACAAACGCCAGCGCGTCGTGATATTGCCGTGGCAATGGATCTGATTTCGCGATTTGCGATCATTGGGCATATTAACGACACACTCGCGTTTGCTTCCTCGCTTAGCGAGTTTCTGGGGATGGACATGGAGGAAATTCCTATCCGGCAGAGGAACCCCGCACTCGATTCGATAGCTGAAGAGCTGCGCACGTTGGCAGTGGCTGAAGCCTATCTGGAAGACGACCTGATCTTGGACTACTACGTTCGGCAGGCGATGGAGACCAAACCCTCGCAATGATAGTTGAACATAAGGAACGTGGCAGCGGGAGCGACGCCGAACTTGATGAGGCGTATGTTGGATTGCGAGCCAAAAGCAAGTTATGGCGGGTGGATCGGCTGTTTCGCAATACGTCCATCGCGATCCGATCACGACCGTCGGAAGCCAAGGTGATCGACGTAGAGCCCACGGCTCCTGACGAGCCCGGCACGGCCCAACTGAAAACCATGACCGGCGGGCGCATGCCGTTCGCACTCATTAGCTTTATCGGTCTCGTTATCTTGCCGTTCATCGCCAGTGCTATCTACTTTGCATTCATCGCGTCGGACCAGTACGTCGCTGAAACGCGTTTTGCGGTGCGGTCGCTTGCCAAGAGCGGTAAAGAAGACACTGAGGATGCGGGCATTATGTCGATGACCTCGATGCCGCAGGACGGTTACATCGTCACCAGCTTCATTCACTCGACCGAAATCCTCAACAGACTGGCAGGACAAATCGACTATCGAAGCATGTTTACCGACGGCCACATCGATTTCCTGTCGCGTTTTAACCCGATGGAATCAAATGAGGCATTCCTAGAATACTGGAACAATCAGGTCACTACGTATGTAGATGGCCCCTCGGGGATCATTACTCTGCAAACGCGCACATTTTCCCCACAGCACTCCAGAGACCTCGCCTCAATCCTTGTCACTGAAAGCGAGAAGCTCATCAACGAGCTTTCCCTGCGGGCGCAAGACGACATGACGGCGCGCTTTAAGAAGGAGATGGAGAGGGCCACCCAAAAATATCGTGAAGCCCTGGCTGCGCTCAACGATTTCCAGAATACGACGGGACTTCTGACGCCGGAAGCCCGCGCGACCGAAACGGGCACCCTCTTGACCGGACTTCTCCAGAACAAGCTGCAGCTCGAATCGCGGCTCTTCGTGCTGCGGGAATCTAAGGCCGAATCATCACCTGCTTATCAGCAGCTACTTCTTGTCAGCAATAATCTTGAGAAACAAATTGTGAAACTGCAACAGGAATTGGCCGGCAAGACGGGTACAGACACTAATATCGCGAGTTCCATCCAGACATTCTCGCGTCTGGAAACCGACCGGCGACTTGCTGAAAGCCTATACGAAATTTCCCGAAAGAATCTCGATGCGGCTCAAACCGAAGCCATGCGACAGGCCCTCTATCTCGTGGTCTTCGTACCACCGACTGTCCCGCAGGAGTCGCTATATCCGCACCGCTTCACAACGCCGATCCTGCTTCTGATTGCGTTAAGTGTCGCATGGCTGGCGCTCGCTCTGCTTTGGGCTTCTATCGAAGATCACAAACTATAAAGAGCGGCGAATGATACGGTTCAAGAACATTTCAAAGCATTTCAAGACTGAGGGACACAAGAAGGTCATTCTCGATCGGGTAAATATCGAATTTCTCTCGGGCTATTCCTACGGACTTCTGGGGGTGAACGGCGCTGGCAAGTCGACCACAATGAAGCTGATCGCTGGGTCGGCGCTTCCCAATTCAGGTACGATTACAAAGGACCTGCGCGTTTCCTGGCCGCTTGGATTTGCGGGTGGATTCCATCCACAAATGACAGGGCGTGACAACCTCGTCTTCGTCGCGCGCGTTTATGGCGAAAACGTACGTCGAGTTGCAGACTTCGTTGAGGATTTCGCCGAACTTGGCGATTATATCAATGCGCCCGTTAAAACCTACTCCTCGGGCATGATGGCACGCCTGGCATTCGGTCTTTCGATGGCAATCGAGTTCGACTGTTATCTCGTCGACGAGATTACCGCCGTTGGCGACGCCCGCTTCCAAGCGCGTTGCCGGGAAGCCTTCGACGCACGCCGCCAGAATTCCGACATCATCATGATATCCCACAGCATGTCGACCATTAATACCTATTGCGATAAGGGAATTGTGCTGGTTGACGGCCAGATGCTCATGTTTGATAAAGTCGCAGACGCCGTGGAGACTTACTATCGCCTGAATCGTTAGCGAGTGTTCCACTTGCGCATCAACGACCTAACCGCGCGGAAGCATGACCAACCTGGACCAAGATATACAAAGGCCGACAGCTCTTGAGAAGAACCGCTCCGTAGCCAAAAGCTTGTCCGCAACGGCACGAAAACTAAGATTTTCTACGTCCAACCGCAGCAGCCTCTACAAAGCGGTCGGCTTGCGGCCGCGGCTTATCGACAAGATCTTCCGCTGGGCGATAATTTCCACCACAATTTTCCTGCTTGTGCTGCCGAACATTGCTGCAATCGTATATTTCGGTTTCGCGGCCTCGGAGCAGTTTCAGTCCGAGGCGCGTTTCGTGGTGCGCACCTCCACACCTGCTATCGGCAAGGATCAACTCGGTAAGGTAACCGGCCTGCCATCGGCGAAAATCCGCCAGGACACCCAGATCGTCACGAACTTCATTCACAGCCGCACCATGCTCGAAACGCTGGAACAGAAGATTGGCTTGCGAAGCCGTTTCATGCGGGACGATGCCGACTTTATCGCTCGGCTATCGGCAGACGCGACTTACGAGGAATTCCTAGATTACTGGAATCGTATGGTTGGTACTTCGATAAGCCCCACAAGCGGCATCATCTCGGTCAAAGTCAATGCGTTCTCCGCGCAGGACGCGCAGGAGATACTTGCCGGTATCATCGGCGCTTCCGAATTGACCATAAACCAGTTGAGCGACCGTATTTGGAAGGACGTTGTCACCACGGCACAGACTAATCTCGATAGGGCGACCGAAAAGCTTCAGGAAGTTCGCGCACGCGTAGCAACCCAGCAAAACGAAACCGGTGTTCTAACTGTGGAGGGATCATCAGCGATGCTGTCGACGCTGATCACAGACCTTCAGAAGCAGAAGATCGAACTGGAGCAATCCTATTCAGTGAAGCTTGCGAGCATCTCCAAGAATGCCCCCCAGATGCGCGTTCTTGCCCGGGAAATCAACAGCAAGCAGACCCAGATAGAAGACCTTCAGCGTCAGATTGCGGGGCAGGCCTCGGGGTCCACAAAAAATCTCGCGGATGTGTCCGCCGCACTGTCCAGCCTCCAGTTCGAAACTCAGGTCGCCGAGCAGCAGTTTGCAGCGAGCGTCCGCACGTTCGAGCAGGTCCAGTTCATCAGCAAGCAGCAATTGATGTATCTAGATAGCTTCCTGCCACCAAGTCTGCCCGACGCTGCGCTCTATCCGCAACGCGCCTTCTGGGTCGGCGTGATTGCGTTTATCTCGATTACCATCTGGGGCGTCGCTCTCGGACTCATTGCGGTGGCCAGGAGCAAATTCATCGGATGAGCCCTGCAGCTGTACTTACGAGCCATGTTCCAGCAACAAGGTTGCTGGACGTTTTTTCTCCGATGATGCCCCGCCCTAGAACGCGAAAGAACAAATTTGCCGATATTAGTCCGCGATCACTTATCGTGTTTACAAAGGGTGAAAATCCGACGTTCAGTTATTACCTCGAGGAGCGCCTGCGTTTCTACAGGTCGCATATGCCGGTTACAGTACGTTGTATCCAGGAGAATTGTCTTGCCGATCTCGAGCCCGACGGTGCCTTCGTCATCATATGCCGTTATTTGCGAGCCAAGCAGACGAATTGGATCAAACGCAATGCCGAACGTTTTGCTGGGGTTGGACTACTTATAGACGACGACGTGTCCGGTTTAGTGCTCGGCGCGGATGCCGGGATGGCTCACCGAGTGAGGCTCGCCCGTCTTCATCTCTGGCCGTTGTGGCGCCTTACAAACCATCTCGATCTGATATGGGCTTCAACGCCCGCTCTCGCCAAGCGGCTGGAATCGGACGGATGCGCGGTGCGGGTGATGCAGCCCCTGCCAACTGAACAGCATAGCACGCCGGCGCCCCTCCCTCTATATCCTACCGCCGATGTGGTCATAGGATTTCACGCTACCGGGGTGCACGCCGCCGAACATCAATTTCTTGAACCGATCATTTCGGAAATATTATCTCGGCACGATGGCGCGGTGTTCGAAGTATCGGCGGAAAATCGGACAGCAAGGAGATGGAAAAGCATTCTGCCGAATGCCAAACTTCGTATACGACCAGTTCTCCCGTGGAATGAATTTGCTTGCCAGAGCCGCCAACACCCGATCGACATCGCCCTAGTTCCGCTGCTGGATAAACCAATCAACCACGTCAGATCCGATACCAAGAGGATCGACGTCAGCCGGATGAGTGCCGCGGCAGTGTTCTCGGATATGGAGACTTATAGCCGCAACCGCCATTCTGGTGAACTGATGGTCGATAACAACCAGGAGGCTTGGATCAAGGCAATCGAGTCACTGATAGAATCTTCAGACATCAGAGCATCCGCGCGGCGAGCAACGGCCGACGCCGTGGCTGAAATGCGCTCCGCCGATCCAACCATTCCAGGCGTGCTTGTTTCGGGGAGAGCCTCATGAGCCGAGCCTTTACCTATCATCATGGCAAGGATCCCCGTTCCTTTCGCTATGCTCTGAGACAGAAGGGCAACGTGATGCGGGCAGTCATGCTGCGCGACATGCGGACCCGCTTCTTCAACCACGGGCTGGGGTTCCTTCTCGTTTCTCTCTGGCCCCTGGCGCATATTTTCATTTTGCTGACAATTTATTCGTTGCTAGGCCGAAGGGCGCCGTTTGGCGACAGCATGAGGGTGTTCTTCGCCACCGGGTTGCTGCCATGTCTCACATTCATGTATGTTTCTCGCTTCATGGCGTTGTCGGTCGTCCTTAACCGTCCGATGCTGTCGATTCCCGCTGTCAAGGTAACCGACATTCTCTTTGCAAGGGCCTTTCTGGAGGTGATCGCTTCCTGCTTTACAGTTTTTCTCGCCTTTGCTCTCCTTTTGATGCTCGGGGACAAACCTTTCCCGTTTGACTGGGCGCAAGCGGCTTTCGCCTACGGCGCTACCATTCTGCTAGCTGTCGGCGTCGGTCTCGTGGCAGGTGTGATCACGGCTATGTTCACCTTCTTCGCGACCATCTATGCGCTGTGCATGATATTGATTTACATATCCTCCGGTACACTTTTCGTCGTCTCCTCATTGCCCTCGCAAGTATCTTATTTTCTAGCTTTCAATCCGGTCATCCACTCCGTTGAATGGATGCGGTCCGCCTTCTATCAGACGTACAACAGCCAGGTTATTGACAGGGTGTATCTTTTGTCGTTTGGCCTAAGTGCGCTGTGCATCGGCCTCCTCCTTGAGCGGTTAACGCGGCGCATTACGCTTGAAGGAAAATGAACGGCATGCTGGATCTCATCGCGCGAAACGACCTGATCGCCGATCCTGACGAGAAGGACCTCTGGAAAGCCGACGGTGACGATCCCCATTTCCTCATCCGCTTTCCCATCCTGCGCCGGCGCTATATCGCGATCCGAGTGACGTCAAGGGAGGGGGAGATCGAGCCGAGGCTCTATGCTAACCACGGACGGGGCTTCGAAGAAAACGATAGCTTGTCGATGGGCATTGGGCAGGATTTTCTGGTGATCGCAGACGTCGGCTCGTTCGGGACAATCTGCTCTCTCCGTTTCGACCCGGCTAATGAATCCTGTCTGATTTCCGTCAGTGTCGAAGGTTTCAGCTGGATGCGCGAACTTGATAGCCATATCGCTTCGCAAAAGACAACAAATCCGTCGTTGATGGTAGCTCAGTTTAACCAGCTGCCTAGGTTCTGGAAAAGGCTTCCGAAGCTGTCGTTCCACAAGAAGCGGACAAAAGCGGCGGCCTATATGAGACGAGCAGGCGAACTCGCAGCAGGCGTAGTCCTATCAGAACCTGTGGCCGACGACGTCCCGTGGCTCAGCATTGTGGTGCCGGTATACAATGCGCCAGCCAGCTACCTAAACGACCTAGTTGAATCCCTGTTCTCACAAGAAATAGCGGGTGTTGAGCTTATTCTGTCAGACGACGGTTCAGACTCTGCGGAGACACTCTCCTGGTTTTCCTCTCGGCAACAAGACCCACGGATCCGGGCTTTATTGAATGGCGTCAATCGCGGTATTGCGCTTGCCACGAATTCCGGCCTGAAGATGGCGCGGGGCGAATGGGTGGCACTGCTCGACCACGACGATGTCATTGCACCTCATGGGCTGCGGGTCATCCGACATGCGATCGAAACTTGTCCGAGTGCCGATTTCTTCTATACGGACGAACTCGTCGTCGATGAGCGACTAAAGCCGATTGGATTGATGCTCAAGTCCGCCTACGATCCAGTACTGCTTTCCGGCGTCAACTACATCAATCATTTTTCCATCTATCGTCGAAAGCGTTTAGAGGAGATTGGCCTGTTACGTACAGGGTTCGAAGGGTCGCAGGACTACGATCTGTTGCTGCGCTATCTGGAGGGTGTGAATGACTTGAACGTCATTCATGTTCCCTATCCCGCCTACTGGTGGCGCCGTTCGGGCAAAACCTACTCCCGCACATTCCTCGACAGCGCGACGGCCAACGCCCGTAAAGCTCTCTTGGAACGTTTCTTGCGCGAAGGCAAACAGAACAACGTGGCAGCAGCACTGACGAACACGCTTCACCGTGTCCGATTTCCCGTCGCCAAGAATCAGCGCCCAAAGATCTCAATCATCATTCCAAATAGGAATTCTCCATCCCTTATGTCAGTTCTTCTAAGCGGCATTTACGAAAGAACCGCTTACGACAATCTAGAAGTAATTGTAATCGACAACGGCTCGACGAACCCCGCCACGCTTTCACTCTACGAAGATTATGCGGGCCGTTTTCCTTCCTTCTCGTATCACATCAAGGAAGTTCCGTTTAATTTCTCGCGGGCGATCAACGAGGGGATGGCATGCGCAACCGGCGAGCATTTCCTCCTCCTCAACAACGACGTGGAAATCATTGAAGGCGAATGGCTCGACGAAATGGTGGAATGCCTTGCGTACGACAAGGCTGGCATCGTCGGCGCAAAGCTTCTCTATGCCAACCGACGGATCCAACATGCCGGTGTGATCACCGGTCTCGGGGGATTGGCCGGGCATTGGTACTTGAACAAGCCTGAAAATTTCGGTGGCCCGCTGAACCGCCTTCACGTCCGCAGCTCGATGACCTGCGTTACCGGGGCCGTAATGCTTATTAGTGGCGACTGTGTCCGGCAGATTGGAGCTTGGGACGAAGAAAACTTCGCGGTTGCCTATAATGACGTAGACTACTGTCTGAGGGCCTACAAAGCCGGCTTTCGGATCATCTGGACTCCATTCGCAAGCCTGATCCACCACGAATCCGTTTCACGCGGATCGGACACCGGTGGCGAAAGCCGCAAGCGGTTCGATCGGGAAAAGGAAAACCTGCGGCGCCTATATCATACGCAGGACTTCGACGACCCCACCTCCAGCCCGGGTTTTAGTAAGGATCGTTCGGATCTCAGGATTGTGCTGCTTGATGCACTACCGGAGCCTCGGCGGTGGTTCTCATTGAGCTGACCAAATTTGCCCTGGAAGCCGATCTTATCGGCCCTCACATCAGCAGCCGAAGCAGATATTTTCCGTAGGTGCTTTTACCATATTGCTTACCGAGTGCCTCAAGCTCATTGGCATTAATAAAACCAAGACGATAAGCAATTTCTTCCGGGCAGGATATCTTGAATCCCTGCCGGCGCTCGAGCGTGGCAACGAATTCCGAAGCCTCCAGGAGGCTGTCCGGCGTGCCGGTGTCGAGCCAGGCATAACCTCGCCCCATCTGCTCGACATGCAGCTTGCCACGTTCCAGGTAGGCGCGGTTGACATCAGTGATTTCTAACTCGCCTCGCGCCGAAGGTTGTAAACTAGCCGCAATGTCGACAACGCTCTTGTCGTAGAAATATAGGCCGGTTACCGCCCAGTTAGAGCGCGGCTTTGCCGGCTTCTCCTCGATCGATACTGCCCTCATGTTCTCATCGAACTCAACGACGCCGTAACGTTCCGGATCATTAACATGATAGGCAAAGACGGTGGCCCCGTCGTCGCGCGCAATGGCATTCTTGAAGAGATCATTGATACCGTGTCCGAAGAAGATATTGTCTCCGAGAATTAGGCAGGAGGAGCTATCACCGACGAAGTCAGCTCCGATGAGATAGGCCTGTGCCAATCCATCAGGAGAAGGCTGTTCGGCGTAAGCCAGCGAAATGCCCCATTTGGACCCATCGCCCAGCAGCGATTGGAAACTCGGCAGATCCCGCGGCGTCGAGATGATTAGGATTTCGCGTATTCCAGCCAGCATGAGCGTGGACAACGGATAATAGATCATCGGCTTATCGTAAACCGGTATCAACTGCTTAGAATTAACGAGCGTCATCGGATGGAGGCGTGTTCCGCTGCCGCCGGCAAGGATTATGCCCTTCATTCATTCAACTCCTGGGTTTCATGTTGCAGCGGCGTTTGCTGCGTCAGACGGCGCACGACAATATCCGTCGAAGCCCGCCATTGGGGCATGCTGATGCCGTGATGCTCCCAAAGCCTGCTACAATCGAGACGTGAATTGGCGGGCCGCTTTGCCGGAGTAGGATATTGGCTCGAACAAATGCGTCTTACTGTTGCGCTCGGTCCCCCGTACTCGGCTGAGCGAGCGAATATCTCGCATGCGAAGTCCGCCCAGCTGGCTTCCCCCGAGCCTGTCATGTGGAAGATGCCGCGAAATTCTGGCGAATCACCTGTGAGGAGATTAGCCGCTACATTCAGTACTGCATCGGCAATATCGAGCGCCGAGGTTGGATTGCCAATCTGATCATCAACCACAGCGAGGTAGTCGCGGGTTTCTGCAAGATGAAGCATCGTCTTCAGGAAATTCCTGCTGAACGGGCTGTAGACCCAGGCAGTTCGCAGAATGGCGTGATTGACCGTCGCCTTGGCAACGGCTCTTTCCCCGACGAGCTTGGATCTTCCATAAGCGCCGAGCGGCGCAACAGGATCGTTTTCTCCGTAAGGTGCAGATTTGCTGCCGTCAAAGACGTAATCTGTAGAAAGATGGACAACTGGCACGCCAATGGCGGCGGCGGTTGCGGCGATCCTGCCGGCTGCGATCCCGTTGATTACCGTGGCGGCCTCTTCATTTGCTTCCGCTTGGTCTACCGCGGTATAGGCAGCGGCCGAAACGATCACGTTAGGGCAAGCTTGCCGCAGTACCGCATCGACGGTGTCAGGCTTGCAAAGGTCGAGTTCCGGCCGACCGAGCGCAATAACTTCGAAACGATCGTCGGCTTCTCCCCGATCGAGAAGCGACAACACGACTTGCCCTTCCCGGCCGGTAACGACCATACGCTTCCGGCCACCGCTCATGCCACAGCCTGCTCGATGCAGCCGTTTAAGAGACCCAGGCGCGTGCCGGTATAATCTTTCCGAAGCGGCTTCCACCACCAATCATTTTCAAGATACCAGCGAACCGTCTTCTGGATGCCCGTTGCGAAGGTTTCCTTGGCTTTCCAACCGAGTTCCTCCTCAAGCTTCTTCGCATCGATTGCATAGCGGGCATCGTGACCTGGCCGATCGGAAACGAATCGAATCAGCGCCTCATGCGGGCTTTCCGCCGGAACAAGCTCGTCCATAATGGCGCAGATACGCAGCACGACTTCGAGATTTCGATGTTCGTTGCGGCCGCCGACATTGTACGTTTCGCCGACGCGGCCACGCTCCGAGATGATATCCAGTGCCCGCGCGTGGTCCTCAACGTAAAGCCAATCACGGATGTTGGCGCCATTGCCGTAGACCGGCAAGGCCTTGCCCTCAAGCGCGTTGAGGATCGTCAGCGGGATCAGCTTTTCCGGAAAATGGAAAGGACCGTAATTATTGGAACAGTTGGACACAACCACCGGCATACCATAGGTGCGTGCCCAGGCCTTCGCCAGATGATCGGAGGCAGCCTTCGACGCCGAATAGGGAGAACTCGGGTCGTATGGCGTTTCTTCCGTAAACAGGCCGCTGTCGCCAAGCGATCCATAAACTTCGTCAGTCGACACATGCAAGAAACGGAACGTCCCCTTCTCCGCTGCCTCCAGAGCCGACCAATAGTGCCGCGCACATTCAAGTATGTTGAAAGTGCCGATGATATTGGTATCGACAAAATCCCTAGCGCCGGTGATCGAACGATCCACGTGGCTCTCGGCCGCCAGATGGATGACCCGATCCGGCCTGAATGTGGAAAATGCCTCGGCTATCGCACCGGAATCGCGAATATCCGCTTTGAGGAAGCGATAGGATGGATTGGATTCGACTGATTTCAGGGACGTTAGGGTGCCGGCATAGGTCAGCTTGTCGACATTAAGGACTTCATAGCCCCTTTCTCCGACGAGATGGCGGATGACCGCCGACCCGATAAATCCTGCCCCACCCGTTATAAGCACACGCATATCGTCGATCACCTCCCTGCAAATACTGTTAACTTCAAAAATGGAATCTCAGTCTCAGCCGGCATAGACAAAATTTGTCCGCAGGTCCGTCAATCTGGGTTGCTTGCGATCTTTATCCGACAAGACAGCCTTGCCGGGCTCGACAGGCCAATTGATGCCGATCGCCGGGTCATCCCAGAGCAGGCCTCGGTCATGCTCAGGGCTGTAATAGTCCGTGACCTTGTAAGTAATGACAGTATCCGGCGTTAGCGTGCAGAAACCATGCGCGAAGCCCACCGGCACCCAGAGTTGGCAGGCATTGTCGGCCGAGAGCCTCGCTGTCACGAACTTTCCGTATGTCGGTGAACCGTTGCGGATATCGACGGCAATATCGAGCAGCGCGCCGGCCGTGCAGGAGACCAGCTTCCCCTGCGCCCGTGGTTCAAGCTGAAAATGCAGTCCCCTGACCGTGCCGACCTCTACCGAAAATGAGCGGTTTTCCTGTATCAACGGAAAACGGCCGACTTCCGCCTCGAATAGATCGACGCGAAAGGTTTCCATGAAATAGCCGCGGGTGTCTTCGATTTTCGCGGGGGTAATCAATACGACATCCGGAATTGCCGTCCGCTCGAAAAGCATAACGTCCCTACTCGCTCAAACGCCAACAGCCCTGCGTATCAAACATACAGAGGCAAAGTACACAATCACAGATCGCCTTTTGGGTAAATTACCGGACCAATCGTCGAATGTCGACTAACCAGCCAAATCTGGAGCCGAGAAGCATGCTGCATAGTCGCGGAAATCTTCTTACTATCACCAAAGGATGATAGCTCCTCGCCTTTTTCGAAATCGTTTTTGTGAGGTCGGATCCGAGGCTGTGTTCGCATCATCCTTCCCTAACGGGTGGGCTCACTGCAACGACCGCCAAAGAAATCTTCACTTTCGTGATGCCTAAGAGGACAAAATGCTTGTTTGGTCCTTCCTGTCCACACTCACTTAAGCTGGGCCTTGGCCAATTCGAAGCTTGAACTCAGCTAATCGCGAGACGAGCCATCTTCACCCGAGCATATGGTCTGCACCAGTTAGGTTGGGTGATCAAATCGGTCTCGCAGGGCAATGGAGAGAAAATGTCAAAGCATCCGTCCGGGCGATGTCGCAGGGCTTCCGCTCGCTTAGTCACGATAGAGAGGTATCTTCTAAGCGCATCTTGACGGGCTACGGAATGAGCCGTGCAGCAGGCGCCAAGCAACTGAGTTGGCGGCAGCTATCGCAGCTTCTCCAACGCTGCTATCTGGTGAACGGCGATGGCGACGGCAGCGTCGCTGAGATCGCGGACGATCATGGCGATCTCGGCCTCCTGCTTGAGCCGTCTCTTGGACAGCCTGCGCTTCGACTGGCCGGCGTCGATCATTCCCATGATGTCCAGATCGAGCACGGTCGCGAGGTCGATCAGCGTATCGAGTGCTGGCAGATGGACGCTGCGCTCGATATTGGAGACGCTTTCCGGCGTCTTGCCGATCTTGGCCGCCAGTTCTTCCTGGGTCCAGCGCCGGCGCTCGCGTGCGGCCTTTACCTGCGATCCGATCGCCTGTTTCAATGCATCCGTCATGAAGGCGAAGATGACTTCGTGATTTAGACTTGACCATGAAGCAGACTTGAGCATTGGTCTAACGCATGAAGTGCGCTTCGGGAGAACGCTGTTCGCCGAAGTCCACCGGAGCCGGAGACCTCACAATGGTGCATGACGACAAGACCGACCCACCCGTGACGGCATCGCGCCTGGCCCTGGCGATCGAGGAGGACCTCAGGTTCGTCGAGGGGATCGCCGCCGTGCTGCGCCACCTTGGCGAAGGCAGAGAACCTATCGAACCCGGCGCGATCGCCGCCCTGGCCATCTGCCTGCACGAGCCCGCCGCCCGGATGGTGGCGTTGAGGCGGGCGGCGAGCCGCGCTGAATGCAAGTGGGAAGAGATCGAGACGGTCTAGCGGACATCTTAGGGGACATCAGCAAGGGGATGGGAATGACGGAAACAGCAGAACAAGCAGGCGGTCTCCAGGCCGCTCCAGCCGCGGTGCCCAATTTGGGGAAGCGCGAATCATCGGTCAGCAAGTTCAGGCGGGCCGCCCTGCTTTATGGCCTTGGCGGCTTCTTCCTAGTGAGGGGTTTGGCTGCGGTGATCGGCAACCAGCCGACGACCCGCCTCGGCTTCCTTGGTGCGGCAGCGCGCGTCATTCCGGGCATCAGGTGGGTGACCTATCGTGTCAGGGATGTCGCGCCACTGCGGGCAGAGCGCAAGAAGCTGGCAGTGGAACTGGCGGCTCGGAAGCCCGCGCTCCAGAGGCGGCTTCAGGTTTTGATCGATGCCGAGGCCTACCGCAACAGGGTCGTTACAGCGGAGGTCAACGGATGAGCCGGCAAAACTACAAGATCGAGAATGTGGTGGGGCTTGGGCTCCTGATTGCCGCGGCAATCTGGTACTTTGGAGGATCCGGCCGGGATGCCGGAACCCAGGGAACGGCGAGCAGCAAAACCGCAGCACCAGCAGAGACCTGGCAGGCGGAATATTCCACCTGCGTGCGCGACCTCACCTGCTGGGCAAGCAAATGGCAGGCGGCTGCCGGCCGAAATTGTGGGGTGCCGATCGAGCGCTTGGCGAAGCTGAACTTCAAATGGACCAACCGTACCTTCGAACCCCGGCTGCCACGGGCGACCTGGCTGAACAAGGACACCGGCACGCTTACCTATGTCGGCGACGGCATCGAGTTCCAGAACGGTTTCGGCGCCTGGATCATCCACACCTACGAATGCGACTACGATCCGTTGTCGGCGCGGGTGATCGCGGTTCGCGCCAGACCCGGCCAGATGTGAGGCAGAGCGGATGGCAAGACACCTTATCCGCATCATCGGCCAGGGCGTTCGAAGGCTATGTGCAGCTCTTCTTCTACTGCCCCTGCTGGCACAGGCTTCAGTCGCCGACTGGCATTACCGCCAGGCTAGGGACGAGATGCGCGGCATCACCGTTTCCCTCGCCTCCGTGGTCAGTGATAACGGCGCAGAGCTGTCATGGCCCGCCGGGCCAACAAGGGTTCAGCTGACGCTACGCAGCCGTAATCCGAGCGATCTTAGCGTCTACCTCACGACCGATAGCGGTCACTTCGCCTGCTTCGATGGAGCGACGGTCGCGGTCAAGTTCGACGACGGCGAAGTCGAGGACTATCGTTGCGACACGCCGAACGACGGAGGCACGCAGCAGATCTTCCTGATGGACGCTTTCGGCTTCTTCGCCAAACTGAAGCGCTCCAGTAAAGTTACCATCGAACCCACTTTTTTCGGCAATGGACGTCATCAGTTCACCTTCACCACCACCGGGCTCGGCTGGACGTGATAGGTGCGGGACAAATCGTCGGATAAGACAAAGGCGGGCGTCGTTTCCGGCACCCGCCTTTTTTCGCATGGCCTCGAGCCTTACCGATGCACGCGGCCTCTCCTCAGCGCCATCTGCGCGCGCCAGGGACCCGTCCACGGGGACGCTCTTCGCCGTTCAGCATCGAACGGCCGCGGCCGGTGAACATCTCCATCAGGAACTGCGTCATGCTATCGACCATGTCGTCGTTCTTGCCCCGCGGGAAGGCAAGACACTCATGCCGGAACTCCGCCAGCCACGGCGCCTGGACCGGCAGCAGGAAGTTTCCGTCCGCCAACCGGGCGATCTGCGTCTCGAACCTCAGCTCCTTGTCAATCCTTGGGCCGAAGCTCCGCAGCTTGCCCACAACAGCACGCTCCTGCCTCAATTCCCTGAGCAGCATGATGCCGCTGGCCGCACTCTCGATGATCACCCGATCCGCTGCCCACTGCCTTGCCATGTGGATGACTCGGCGCTTCAGGTCCCCATAGTTCATCTTCTGCCGGAACACGTCGAGCAGATACCATTCTCCCTCGCGGCATCCCCAGGTCGTGCATGCGGAATAGTCGCTTTCGGGGTCGGCCGTCATGCCGGTATCCCAGCTTTGGACGACAAGCTCTAGTTCATGCCGTTTCGGCAGTTGGTCATAGGTACCCCAATGGCTCCAGTTAAGCCGGTTGCCGCCAGGCGGAACCGGGCTCTGCTGATATTGTCCCGAGAAGAACTGCTCGCCACCGTTGCGCCGAAGGCTCTCCAGCCTTTCCAACGGATACAGCTGCGGAAACAGCACATCACCTGGGCGGCGGATGTGGATCTTGCCGGGGCCGATCGGGATCCGCTGCTCTTCAACCGCGATCGCTGGAAGGTTGAGGTGATAATATTCACCGCAAGCGATCATGTGACCGGCGACATCGTCCTCATGCAGACGTTGCTGGATAGCGACGATCGCCGCCTTGACGCTGTTATCGAGACGGGTCTGGACGGAATTCACGAAAAAATCCCAGGCGGCGTCGCGCGCCGCCTGGGAGTTCCAGTCGTTGGCCTTCATGAGGTCATCGACGACGATCAGGTCGGCCCCCATGCCGGTCGCAGCCCCCCCGACAGATGTTGCCCGTATAATCCCACCCGCCGTCGTACGGATGACCATTCCGCTCATCCTCACCTTGGTATTCGGGAACAGGCGGCGATAGAGCGGGGACTTCATCACCCGCATCAGGTCGAGCAGGTTTTGTTTCGAGAGTTCTTTCCCGTAGCTGACCAGGAAGATCTTCGCTCCCGGACGATGCCCGAGCATCCACGCCGGCAGCCCGACCGAGGCGCATAAGGTCTTCATGTGACGGGGTGGCACGGTGATCAGCACGCGGTTGAGCTCGCCTCCCATCACCTGCTCAAGTGGGTAGCACATGCCCTCGATGTGCCAGTTGCGAACGAACCGGATACCGCGCTCGCGGTGCAGCACATCGAACATGGCGGCGACGAAGGCGGGGAAGTTGTTCCTAAGAAGGTCAAGCTGCAGCTGTGCCTGCAGAGCAATCAAGGTGGGGTCGTGGATCGACATGTCATTTTCCAGGGTTGGGTGGAGATGGGTCGCCCGGTTGCCTGTTCAGGTGCCTAGCCATCTCCCGCGTCGTCGTTCTCGTCGTCGCCGTCATCGAGGTTGACCGACCGGCCGTCGGTACCCGATGCCCGTTCAGAAACTTCGCAGTCCTCCGGACCCATCCCGAACATCGCCAAGATGATCGCAATCTGCTCGTCGCTGAGATCCGGCAGGCCGGGTGCTGACTTGAGTTCAGCTGCCTTGGCTTCGGCCAGAATCTGGAGGACTTCCGCTGACGGCGGCCGCAGCAGGCCGTCGTCTGAAGACTGAGCTTCTGCCTCCTCGAGGGCACGCTGACGGTCCAGCATCTGGTGGACGAACCTGACCGCCTTCAGATCACCCTTGGCGTAGTTCTGAATCAGCCGCCGCTCGCCGATCTCCCTCATGGTCATGCGGGTCGGCTTGCCGTTGACATTGACCACTTGCACCTCGGCCAGCAGCTCCTCAAGACCGGCATCAGCATGCTTCTTAATCTTACGCGGCCGCCCTTTTAGGTTACCGCACTCACCCTTCTTGAACTGCGCATGCTTCGGTGGCTTGCCGTAACCGACCTCGTAATCGCCGTCACCCGTGCCCCCGACCTTGCCACCACGCTTGCGCGGGGATGCAGCGGCGGCGGCTTCATCGGCCGGACGCGGCCGGCGGTCACCGCCTCCCGCCGCCTCTGCGTCAGTGAGAGAGGCTTCGATCGCCTGCTCGACCAGCGCCTGGCCCTTGCGCGCCACTTTCGCATCGATGTCGATCTGCTCGACGTCCGCCGACCCGTATCTGGGCCGGCTGCGCTGATGGATCTTCGGCTCGTCACTCATCGGCCGCCTCCATCTGCTGAACCATTGCGGGGCGGCTGCGCTTGTGGATGACGACAGGTGGTGGGTCGGCGTCGTCCGCCGCTACCGCCTGCGCCTGCGCTTGGCGTATCCTGCGCATCTCGGCGAAGGTCTTGCCGGTCACGGCATGGACGGCCTCGATACCGGCGAAGGCCTCGAAGCGGCGGACGATCGTGTCGGCGTAAAGCGGATCGATCTCGATGCCATGGCAGACCCGGCCGCACTTATGCGCCGCTATCAGCGTCGAGCCGGAGCCGAGGAAGGTGTCGATGACGATGTCGTTGACTTCGGTGACGTCCTTGATCGCCTCCACCAGGAGGTTGACAGGTTTGACTGTCGGGTGCATGGCGAGCGCTTCGTCGCGGCCACGGCCGAACGACGCCATCCCCGGATGATCCCACACATTGGTGCGATAACGGCCATTGCTTCCGAGCTGGACGTTGTTGAGGTAGGGCGCGCTCCCCTTCTTGTAGATGAGGCAGAGTTCGTGCTGCGAACGGTAGAGGCTGCCCATGCCGCCTGAGCCCTTGTTCCAGACGCAGAGATTGATCTGGCTGAGGTCGCACGCGTCGAGCGCCGACATATAGACGCCAGCACCGCGCCAATCCATGAAGCCGTAGAGCAGGCCGCCGTCAACAAGATGCCCACAGGCAAGCGCCGAAGCCTTGGTTAGAAAGTTGAAGAACTCCTCTTTCGACATCTCGCCGGACGCCATCGCGAACTCGCGGTGCTTGACCTTGCCGAGACCGCTGACGAAGCCATTCACGCCCTGATTGTAAGGTGCGTCCGTCAGCACCATCCGCGCGGTACGGCCCTTCATCAGCGCCTCCAGGACCGCCGGATCAAGGGCGCTGCCGCAGATGATGCGGTGCTTGCCGAGCTGCCAGATATCTCCAGGTTCGGTCACGGCCGGTCCCGGTGCGGCCTCGGGCAACCTGTCCGCCTCATCCGGCTTGGCCGGCTTGACTGCCTCGGCCTGCTGGCCGATCAAGTCGATCTCCGGCGTCGTGAACGAGATCGCATCGAGGTTGAAGTCGATCGTCACCAGGAAGTCGAGCTCGGCCTTCAGCTCGGGAAAGTCCCACTCGGCAAGCTCGGCCAGCCTGTTGTCGGCGATCTTGAAGGCACGCTTGTCGTCCTCCGACAGATGATTGACCTCTACGCAGGGCAGATGGGTGATGCCGAGACGGCGAGCGGCTTCGACACGCGCGTCACCGGCAAGGACGACGCCCTTCTCGTCGATGACGATCGGGATCAGGTAACCGAACTGATTGAACGAACCCATCAGCGCACCGATCAGACGTTCGTTGTGAACGCGGGTCTTGCGCAGATGCGGCTTCAGGCGGTCGAGCGGCTGGAGTTCGATTCGGTCGACGATCCTGTTGGTGAAGGCCTTGATCTCCGCGGGCAGCTGGCGCCGATGGTCGCTCTTCGACGGCTTTGCTCGATTGCACGAGCCTCTGGGCCGTTTCCGGAATTGGGGATGGGAAGCATCATTCATTGTCTATGACCTTCTTGAGGCGGAACAGATCCGGCTCGAAGGAAGAGACAGGCGGAAACATACCAACTGTCCCCGGCCCTCGAGCCTGGGTGAAGTTGGCTGCTTCCGTGGACGAAGCCGTCCTTTGATGCTGCCGATGACCAACCGCAGTTGCGGTTGTCATGAGAGATCTATCGCATTTCGGAGATCCGAGCAATAGATCTATGTATTAATTAGAATTAACTAAGTGTTCGTCAAATCTTGCGTCAGCATAACCCCGATTTAAACCCAATACTTCCGCTTACGCGCTGTGACGTCCAGACGAAATCACGCCTGTGGCATTTCATTACCAAAAAAGCCCTTCGTTATGCATCTGCAGAATTCGACCTCGTTCGCGAACCTTCCGCTGGACTTGCGGCGCAAGGCAAGCATTGCTGTCGTCATCGGGAGCGCCGCGCTGCCCTCTCGGATCATCCGCCCGCCTGCTCGCGGGCTTGCGGCAGTACAGAGACCGGATCGGCCGGTTTTCTAGAAAGCGGAGAAGACGATGAACAAGACAATTCAGCCCATGGACTTCAACAGGGCGAAGTACAGCAAATTTGCGGACGACCCTAAGCGCGGTCATGAGGGCCCAATGGCTGACGCGGAAACAGCAGTGGCTGAGGAAGTTAGCTCGCCTACGGAACCAGCCACAAAGGCCGCAAGGGTCACGAAAGCTTCTAACGTGATCGAGGCCCTCCGCAGTGAAGACGGCGTTTCGCTTGAATCCATCATGGCCATGACCGGGTGGCAGGCACATTCGGTACGCGGCTTCCTCTCCGGTACGGTCAGGAAGAAGCTTGGTTTTGACGTCACACGGGGTTCACGAGCCGACGGGGTAACATATTACCGGATCGTCGAGGGAGTGAGCTCCGAGATTACAACCACAGTCTCAGCCGCCGATCAGTCAGCTTCCAATCCCGCCGTACCATCCGCTGAACCACGGAGGTCGGAAAGACCCCGCGTAAGGTGTGCGGTCCTCTCCCAGATCCCGGTATCAGCACCGGGGGTCTAACGATGACAATGAAGGCCAGAACGACAATCATACAGAAGGTCGCCGCTCTCGGCGATCTTTCCTATGTGGAACTAACAGCGATGTGGGTGAGATCTCACGGTTTCGCGCCACCAAAGGGCGCGAAGCGGCGGTTATTAGAACGCTCGATATCCTTCGACCTGCAGGTCAAGGCTTATGGCTCGTTATCAAGGGCCGCTCGTAAAGAGCTGAAGTCGGCGATGCGAACGTATGCTGCGACGCGCCAGCTTTCCGGGGATCGCGCAGGAATGCTTCCTACAAATAGAGGGCTCAATGAGTCGAAGGACATGGTGTCGGAAAGCGAGACCAACCCAACCTCAGGATCGCATGTCCAACCAGCACCTCAAAAGCCGCCGCTTCCGAAAAAAGCACGACAAGCGGTAATGCTTTCCCCTGGGATGCGGCTTGTGCGGGATTGGAATGGTCGGCGGCACTGTGTCGATGTCGGCGATGAAGGCTTCATCTTCGATGGCAAGACCTACAGGTCGCTTTCCGCCATCGCGCGTAAAATCACCGGCGCACATTGGTCCGGCCCGCGGTTCTTTGGCTTATGAGCACGATCCCGAAACTTCGCTGCGCCGTCTATACCCGCAAATCGACTGAGGAGGGTCTCGACCAGGTTTTCAACTCCCTGGACGCCCAGTGGGAAGCATGCAGCGCCTTCATCGCGTCGCAGAGCGGTCTCGGCTGGACGCTCGTCCCTGAACATTACAACGACGGAGGGATCTCGGGCGGCACGATGGAGCGCCCTGCCCTGCAGCGCCTTCTCCAGGATATTGAGGATCGCAAGATTGATGTGGTGGTGGTCTATAAGATCGACCGCCTCACTCGGTCGCTGACGGACTTTTCTCGTATCGTCGAAATCTTCGACAAGCAATCAGTCTCCTTTGTCTCCGTCACCCAACAGTTCAACACCACGACGTCGATGGGAAGGCTGACCCTCAATGTGCTTCTCTCCTTTGCTCAGTTCGAGCGCGAGGTGACCGCCGAACGAATTCGTGACAAAATCGCTGCCTCCAAGAAGAAAGGCATGTGGATGGGCGGTGTCGTGCCGCTTGGGTATCAGGTGCAGGGGCGCAAGCTGATCATAGACGAAGAGGAAGCTGAGACTGTCCGCTATCTGTTCGAACGATACCTGCACCTGCGATCTATAAGGGGGCTTGTTGACGAATGCGGGAGGGTCAAACCATTTCGATCCGAACGACGCGGAACGTTGGCCAGCCCCTTCGGCCGCGGGAACCTCAGTCACCTCCTGACCAACCCAATTTACATCGGCAAGATCCGTCACAAGACCAATATTTACGACGGCGAGCATGTGCCCATTATCGACCCAGATCTCTTCGCGCAGGTTCAACAGTGTCTGGCGGACCAAAGATCGAAGCGATTTTCATCCACCAATCAGCATTATCCGCATTTGCTCACGGGCATCGTTTTTGATGATATCGGCGACAAACTTATCACATTTTATGCGTCGCCAAGGGGGAAGCGCTACCGCTACTACGGCTCGTCGCGACTGAAGCGGCCCAAGGAGAAAGACGATAGCGCGTGGCGCATTCCCGCGCCTGAACTTGACCGCATCGCCATCTCGCAGTTCAAACACCTCCTCACCGATAAAGCACGACTAACACGGTGGTTGGAGGCAGACGGGAATGAGCAGCAGATCGGCAAGGGTATCGCCATGGCAGAGAAGATACTGGATGCCGACAAGCCGAGCGGCACCGAAAACCAATTACGAGACACCCTCCGCAAGGTCTTCAAAAGAATCGACCTCGGCAGCAATGCGATCACCTTCACTTGGGATCGTAGAGCGCTGATCGATGCTTTAATGGGAAGAGTCAAAGAGAAAGGCCAGGATTCGAGCGAACACGCCGACTGCCTCGAAACGCTAGTACTTCCCATCGCGATGAAGCGACGCGGTGTTGAGTTCCGCATGGTCGTCACCAACGGTGACGCTCCTGACCGGAGGCCAGATCCATCGCTGGTGCAATTGATCGCGAAAGCCCATTGTTATCTGGCCAGCCTCACCGACGGCTCAGGGCGAAGCCTCACGGACGTGGCGCGTCGCTACCAGACCGAGCTCTCGGAGGTCAGCCGAATCCTGCCGCTCGCTTTCCTCGCGCCGTCGATTACCGAAGCCATACTCACCGGCCGCCAGTCAGCATCCCTGACGACGCAACGGCTGCTCCGCATGTCCGATCTACCGCTGATGTGGGAAGAGCAGATCGGCCGCGTCGCTTGAGACGCACGGACCTCTATCAGGCCGCGCTCCATCAACGGGGACGCCGCACAGATTTAAGAATGGTATTACATGGAGCGATCCGAGCCCGGTAGCGTTGCCCCCACGGGGTCCTTACGAGCTCCAGGAGCGACGTTCCGAATTAGCGCCGAGGTTGCGCAGAAGATCCCTCGCGAACCCGACCTCCTCCTGTCGGGATCTCGTTCAATGGCCGAGGTTAGGCGCTTCCTGATTTCTGACGTCGTCATTACCGAACGCCTGCGCGCGGTAGAGGAGGAGCAGGCTTTGACGATCGCGAGAGCATCGTTGAGCGCGGGCTTATCAATCCCTCTCGGCCCGCAGCACGACTGCTGCAAAAGGGGGCAAGTACGGGCTGGTACTCTCTGCACTGTTACCCAAATTAGTATTGCACAGTATCAGGATGCAGGACGCAATGGTCCACCACGAATTGCAGCCGGTCTCCGTTCTCGTTGATGATTTAAAAAGGCCGTCGCAGGAAGCCTCTGTCGGGGCAGTGATCTGGGGCCGAGCGGCGGCGCAATTTTTTGACTCAAATCAAGGTCACACGCGGCAGGTCATGAATAATGCGATGGCCGGGGGGACACATGAACGATCTACTAGACGCTGAACTGCTCACGCTGAAAATGCTGGCGGGCCATGTCCCGATGCAGGCGAGTGCGATAATATGGATTTGCCTAGAAGAGCTTGGCCAGCGTGGGCTCTGTTCGCGCAATCACCCGCCGACGCTCACCCAAAGCGGTCTTGCCGTCCTTGAGGAAGTGACCGGAACAATTGACCTTTGTGCCCGGCGCTCTGTCCGTTAATCCTTCCTCATAACTCTCACAGTTTCTTTCTTTTGAAGCTCGCTCCGTACCTCGAAGGCATCCAGGAGCGCATGCGGGGTCACCGAGTACAAACATCGTGTCGACGGCGCGCTCCGGAAACGCAAAATTCCGAAGCCCCGCCTTAAAATTCCGAAAATCCGCATCGGGCTACACTCGCTCAAATACGACTTGGATACGGGAAATCCCAAACTGAGACTGCCGTGCCAAAACAGCGAAGACGCCGCAATTCTGGAAAAAAATCACCAAGCTATCGAACGAATAACTCACTAACATACGGAAATGTCGTCGCTATTTCGATACGGTGCAAAATCCGCGAAAACCGCTGGACTGAATGGTGGGCCCGGAGGGACTCGAACCCCCAACCAAGCGGTTATGAGCCGCCGGCTCTAACCATTGAGCTACAGGCCCGCCGATCCGGCAGCGGTGAGGCGC
>Ga0209257_1000864_pt1 | contig 43130 bp, 47 predicted proteins | sample AraplaCvi_mCL_r2_FD_184277 | JGI IMG/M metagenome (GOLD analysis project Ga0209257, IMG submission 184277) | Arabidopsis root microbial communities from North Carolina, USA - plate scrape MF_Cvi_mCL_r2 (SPAdes) (version 2) | ecosystem: Host-associated > Plants > Roots > Endosphere | place: USA...
CGCAAAGCGAGCCATCAGGTCCTTCTCCGAGGGCACCGCCGGCGCGTACTGCATGGCGAAGTTTAGGACGTCGAAGAACTTCAACGAGGTTTTCTGTTCCTCCGGCGTCAGCGGTTGAATGAACTTGATGGCTGGCGCCGGCGGCGGCGGGGGTTGTCCGAGGAACGCCGACAGCGGCTGCGCCTTGTAGCCGGCCTGCACCTTCTTCACGTTGTCGAGGTCGGCCGAATTGAACAGCTGGGTGCGATACACGGCGAGCACGAAGTCCGTTTCCGATGGAAAGACCTTCTTGATGCCCTTGGGCGTCTCGCCCTTCCAGCTCGGACCAGCGACCATGTAGTTGCCGGGCTCACCGCCAGTGGCGCGGCTGCCGATGTAGGCAAAGTTTTGCGTGTAGGCATCGATCAGCTGGATGCTGAAATAGCGCTTCTTGTCGATCGGCGGCACCGTGAGCACCATCGACTCGGCGCGCAGGTCCATGCCCACCATGGAGTACGGCGTGTCGGAGTTGGGCGTCTGGATCGCCTTGTCGTCGGGCGTGTAGACCCGCGGGATGTTGATGATCTGGTTCCAGGATCCCTTGTACTCCGGATTCTTTGCATCGACGAAATAAGCGTGCTGGATACGGTAGTTATCCACCATTGGGAACCCGTAAATGTAGGCTTCCTTGGCGATGGCGCGCGCCTCTTCCGGCGTAACCGCGCCCGTCGCGGCCTCCCGTGTGGCGGCCGTAGGTGGGGCGGTCTGCTCGGGTGCCTTCTTCTGGCAAGCGGACACACCCAAAATCAGGACAGGAACGGCCAGGGCGATCTGCGGCCATAGCCAGTGCTTTGAAGTGCCCATGACTTGCTCCGATATCGCGCGTGCGGATTAAGTCTATGCAGCGCACGCCTGCCGGTGTTCTGCATTACAGGTGGAACGCTCTCGGTTACACCCGGAGTCGTTCAGGCTGCGTGATGGCCGCTTTGGGTCGGAAGCGGACATTACCACCACCGCTTCCGGCCTGCCCGGCCGAACGTCCGCAATCGGCCAGAAGCGAACATCACGCCTACCTGCTCAAAATGACTAGCTTCGCAAACCCTTCCATGAAGAGCGGCGCTACGAGAAACTGCCGAGCGTGAGGACCGCGCAGTCTGTGTGGAAACGGGCCCGATCGTCTTGCCGGGCGGGCAAGGCCAATATCACGAGCTGACATAGGCAGAATCCAGCGCCCCACAATAGGACGGCCAGGAGTGCCGCAATGGCTGCTGGCCCCGTCGCGAGCATCGCGAGCACAGCAAGCACCGCCAACATGGTCGCTGTGTAAGGCAGATACCCACTCCTGAACTTCTGGGCGACCGTCATCCTTGTATCCGTTGGCAGCATCCGCGGCGTCCGCTTCGGGTCGAAGGCGGACATTACCATCGCCGCGGCGAGCGCGCCCCGTCAACGTCCTTTACCCTTGAAAGCGGCGATTACTAGATAGCTCGATGTCAGTGATGCCCCCCCGAGTCGTACAGACAGGCGCATATGCTTCCATGGGGACGTTGGGAGAGCTGAACTTTCGAGTGCTCGCAGCGTCCAACAGGGCTGCATCAAGCTTTTCGGATGGAATAACCCCTCGGGACGACTGCGGGGATCCGTCCCGGAATCCGGACACTCCCCTTTCCACGGAACCCTGCAATAGCGTGAGATGAACCGGTGACTGAGCGCGCGACGTACCGCGATGCCGCTGACGCACTTGGCCGGATCCTAGACCAGGAGCCGCCGGTGGAAGATGGCGAGCTTCGCAGCCAGACCCGACTGACTCGGCCGTGGGGGCATGGTGCGCTGCATAACTACCTGCCGGCGTTGCAGGGTCATGTCGTCATCACCTACTACGGCACGCCTCAGGAGATCCTCTGGCGCACGGGTGGCGAGCGTCTCTTGTCTACGACGCGCCCTGGTTCCATCACCATCATTCCGCAAGGGCATGATGGCGACTGGGACATCGCCGGGCCGATTGGCGTCTCCCACGTATTCCTGACCGAGGAGCGCCTGCTAGCCTGTGTCGAGCAGCTTTCCTCAGAAAATGGCGTGGACCTGTTGCCACGGGTGGGCTTCGATGATCCGATCGCAGCTCGCATGATGGAGATGCTAGGGCGCGAAGCCCACCTGAGAGACCCCTCGTCGCGCCTGTTCGTCGAGCAGGCCACCGATCTGCTCTGCACCCAGCTGGTACGCGGTCACTCCAGTTATGGCGCCCTATCCCCCGCCGGCGCCCGCCGCGGGCTGGCCAGTTGGCAGGTCCGCAAGGTCACGGAGTACATGAAAGAACACTTGGGAGCTCCCGTCGGACTGGACGACCTGGCTGGACAGCTGGGCCTGTCACGATTCCACTTCTGCACGGCCTTCCGCCAGGCCACTGGCAACACGCCACACGACTGGCTGGTGCGGCTGCGCATTGAGCGCGCTCAGCAGCTGCTGGCTGATCCCAAACTTCCCATCACCGTTATTGCACTGGCAGTGGGCTACGAGACGCCCTCTTCCTTTGCTACCAGCTTCCGCAAGGTCGCGGGGACAACTCCCACAGCGTATCGACGCTCGCTATAGAGTTAAGGCCTTGCTCCCGCCCTGCTGCGATCCCTTTCGACGTGAGCAGGTGCCCTGATCGCGAGCAGCAAACCACTGGAAAGCACGAAAAGGCCAGCGATCTGCCATGTTGTCGGCATCACACCCGAGAGAGGAATGCCAATCAGGATGGCAAAGCCCGGCGCCAAAGCGGGGAACAGCGATGCCCTGCCCGGCCCGAGGTACTCCACCGTTCGCCCGAAGGCGAAGAGCGCGACGACACCTGATAAAACGCCCAGCATGATTCCCTGCCCCAGCAGATAGATCGGGTCCACTGCTGCGAGCCCGGAGAACCCGCGCCAGGCGAGGTAGATCGGGAAATAGACAAGGCCCGACAACACGGAAACGGCAGTTGTTGCAGCGAGCGCCGGCACCTGCCAGCGACGCTGAAGCACGGTGAATAACGCCCACATTGTGCCGGCAGCAAAGAACAGCAAGTCCCCCTTCCAAGCCTGCGAGCCGCCACCGACCAGCCCCGGACCGGCAGTGATCGCCAGGCCCGCAATGATCACGACCAAGGCGGTCACTCGACGCCTGCCCTGCCTTTCACCTGCTACCAGTGCGGACAGCACGATGCCCGCCAGGGTGACCGCGCCGAGCTGGATCACGGCACTGTGCGCCAACGGCGCAAAGAGGAAGCCCGATGCACCAACCAGCACAAACGGAGGGCCGGCGAGCAGTGCCAGCACAATGCCCCGCTTCCAGCCGATGCCGACAAGTTGCAGCGGCTGGTGACGGAGCAGCCACGGCAGTAAAAGTAGGCCGGCGATCGTGTAGCGCAGGAACGCCAGATCGGCGGCCATCAGGCCGGCGCTAGCACCGTGGTATGTCACTGCGATATAGCCGCCCCAGATCAACGACGCACCAAGCCCGTAGGCAACGCCTACCCGCTCACGCGAGCCGCTCAATGCGATCGTGGCCATGGTCAAAGCCTGACGATGATCGATTTGAGCTGGCTGTAGTGGGCCAGCGCCTCGATGCCCTGCTCGCGCCCGTAACCGCTGTAGCGGAAGCCGCCACACGGGGTCTGGACGAATCCACCGCTGTACTCGTTGACCACGATGCGGCCCGCGTCCAGTCGCGCAGCGACGCGATGTACCTTGCCGATGTCACGGGTCCAGATGCCTGCCGCGAGGCCGAAGTCGCTGTCATTCGCGATCCGGATCGCATCGGCTTCGTCATCGAAGGGGATGACCACGACGACGGGGCCGAATATCTCCTCACGTGCCAGCACGCTGTCGTTGGTAGCTCCGGTGTATACCGTCGGCTCGACGTACCAGCCCTTGCGGAAGCGATCGCCGGTCAGGACCTTCCCGCCAATCGCGCAGCTCAGCCCCTCCTTGGCGGCAATCTCGAAATAGCTCTGGATCTTTTCGTACTGAGCTGGGGTGGTGATGGGCCCGGACGTAGCGTCGTCTTCCGGGCCCACACGCAGTTTCGCCACGTTCGCGACGAGCTTTTCGACGAAAGCATCATGGATCGTTCGCTGGACGAGAATCCTCGTCCCGGCCGCGCACCATTGCCCGCTGTTCCAGGTAAACGCCCGCACCGAACCTTCCGCTGCCGCATCCAAGTCGCAATCGTCGAAGACGATGTTGGCTGACTTGCCTCCCAGCTCGAGAGTGAGGGGCAAGATTCGGTTTGCAGCCAGCCGGCCAAGTTCCTGCCCGGCCCGCACACTTCCGGTAAGCGAGATCTTCTGGATCGCAGCGTGGGCGACCATCGCGGGCCCGATAACCTGCCCTGGCCCAAGCACTACGTTGAACAATCCAGCGGGCAACCCAGCCTCTTCAGCCGCGAGTCGAGCGAGCTCGACCAGGGAACCCGGCGTGTACTCGGACGGCTTGGCCACGACGCCATTGCCCACGGCCAGCGCTGGCGCAATTGCACGTGCTGCCTGGTGCAGAGGCGCGTTCCACGGGAGGATGACGCCGATCACGCCGAACGGATCGCGGCGGGTATAGACGTGGTAGTCAGGGCCCTGGTTGATCAGCTCGCCGTCCTGGACATTGACGATGCCACCGTAGAACTCGAAGAACCTTGCCGTGAGATCGATCAGTGCGGGCATCTGGTTCGCTGGCTTGCCCGTCTCTTCGCTTTCGATCTTGCCGAGCCGCGACGCATTGGCACGGATCACGCGGCCCAACTCGACGAGTACACGTCCACGTTCGGAGGGGCGCATATCGCGCCATGCCGTTTGCGCAGCGGCGGCGGCATCCGCCGCCCAGATTAGATCTTCAGCGCGGCCTTGGGCGATGGCCTTGATTGGCTCACCGGTGCGCGGATTAAGCTTGTCCGAGTATTGCCCGCTGGAAGGAGGCATTGCGCGGCCGTCGACATAGCCGTCGACGCGGGGAAGATGGTCGGAGCGGTTCACTGCATGGCTCCTTCAGACCGGCCGTTGCGGGACTGTGAAATCGGTCGATACGCAGACGTCATGCCATGCGGAGACAATCGCGGCATCGTTGGCGTGCTTGTTCCTGATCGCCGCGACCGTGTCGCTGCCCAGCGGCAGGCGCACGGGCGGATGCGGTTCCTCGGTGAAGTCGACCAGCACTTGCGCCAGGCGGTCCGGGTCGCCGGGCTGCTGATGATTGAGATTCGCAGCGACGTCGCGTACAAAGCCGGCAGTCGCGTTGTAGTCGGCAATCGACGAGGCGCTGATCGAGAGCGACGTGGAGTGGAGGAAGTCGGTGCGGAAGTAGCCGGGCTCAACGACCGTGACGTGGATGCCTAGCGGCGACAGCTCGGCGTGCAGCGCCTCGGACAGCCCTTCGACTGCGAATTTCGTCGAGCAATACACGCCAAACCCGGCACCGGCGCGGTAACCACCGATCGAGGAAATGTTGAGGATGCGGCCCGAGCGCTGGGCACGCATCTGCGGCAGCACGGCGCGGGTGACAGCGAGCAGGCCAAACACGTTGGTCCGGTAAAGCGCTTCGACTTCCGCGCCGCTAGCCTCTTCGACGGCGCCGAGAAGGCCGTAGCCCGCGTTGTTGAGCAGCACGTCAATGTGGCCGAAGCGTTCGACCGCAAGCATGGCGGCGCGGTTGGCCTGCGCCTCGTCGGTGACGTCCAGCGGTACGGCCAGCAGACGAGGATGTTCGCCCAGGCGCTCGATTACGGTCTGCGGGTTGCGCGCGGTGGCGACCACGTTGTCGCCTTGCGCGAGTGCCCGCTTGGCGATGCGCGCACCAAATCCGCGCGATGCACCCGTGATGAACCAGGTCTTCATGAGATCTCCGTGACGCCGGGGGATTCCGGCAAGGATCAGAGGTGCCCGCCCTTACGGGTTGGACTTCGAGGCCGGGGTAACCCGCTTCCAGAGCGCGTCGAACGCGATGCTGTCGAAGAACGCGATGCTTTCCGCGATATGGCCGTTCCGCATCGTCAGGTACCAGGTATAGGTGTTCTCGTATGGGATGCCGTCACGCGCCACCCCCTTCGCATCAAACAGCACGATGACCGTATTGCCACTCGTAAAAATGCGGCGAACGACCGGCTTGAGCGGTTTGCGCATGCGGGCATTGAACGGCCGAATGACTTCGCGCAGGAAGGAATCGCGGTCGGGATATACACCGGCCACGGCGGAACGACCGACAATCGTCCACCGTGCATCGTCGCTCAGCAGTTCGTAGGGGCCACCGGTGCCTGCTGCCCATGCATCGAACGCTCGCTGCACGAGGTCTGCATCAGAGTTTGAGGCTACCCTTACGTCACGGTGTTCCACCAGTTCGACAGCTTCCGACGCGAGCGGAGCTGCAACGGCAAGCACGGCCAACAGAACTGAGCAAAGCGGTCGAAGAGTGAAGTTTGCTTTCATTGTTTTACCTCCGCTCCGGAGCCCGGCCGGAACGCTCCAGCCGGGACGGGATAATCAGATCGTGTTTTCCCATGCCGCGGTCTGGTGCGCCTTGAGCATGTCCTCGATCACCTTCGGCACGACGTTGCGGAACTTGCCGGTGTCGGCCGGCACGATCTCGATCATCCGGTCGATCATTTCCTGCGCGTCCATCTTTCCTTCGGGCGTCGCGAAGAAATCGTCGAAGCCCTTGCGCAGTTCGGCGCGCTTGGTGAAGTGGTAGCTGTCGTCGAGCCAGCGGAACGGGTTGTCCGCCATGGTCTCGTTGTAGCCGGTGTAGTACGCACCCGGGTTGATCGTCTGCACCTTCACGCCATAGGAGGCCAGCTCCTGCTGCATGGCTTCGGCGAACGCTTCGAGTGCGTGCTTGGTGGACACGTAGGTGCCCCAGTTGGCCGGCGTGAACAGGCCGCCCATCGACGAGGTGAACACCACCTTCTTGCCGCGGGCGCTGCCTTCGGTGATCCACTTGCGCAGCACGTCCTGCGTCAGCTGCAGCGGCAGGAAGACATTCACCTCGTAGTTCTTGCGGACCAGATCCAGCGGGATTTCCCACACCGGGCCGGCTTCGCCCATGCCGGCGTTGTTCCACAGGATGTCGAAGTCCCAGGTCAGCGCCTGCTTGATGTCGTACGGGTCGGTGAGGTCCAAGCGTTCGACGCGGATCTTGTCCGCCAGGCCGAGCCGCGCGACTTCCTCGCGAAGGCCGGTGACCTGCGACGACACGTGCACGGTCGCGATGATGTTGTGGCCGTTGCGCGCCATGCCGATGGCGGCGCCCTTGCCGAAGCCGCCGGCGGCGCCGGTGATGAGGATGGTCTTGTTGTTGGCAGTGCTCATGATGACTCTCCGGTTGTGTGTGGTCTGAATGGGTGGTGATGTGGAGGAGGAACGGTCAGCCCGCGAGCGCGGCGGCAGCGGCCTGCGCGATGTCGAGGTCCTGCGAGGGCGCGCCACCGGAGACGCCGATGGCGCCGATCAGGACGCCGGCAGAATCGAAGAGCGGCAGACCGCCGGGGAACACGACCAGGCCGCCGTTGCTGTTCTCCAGGCCCGGCGACGGGCCGCCCGGTTTCGCGTAGTCCCACAGCGCCTCGGTCGGCGCGCGGAAGAGCGCGGCGGTGCGTGCCTTGTTGATCGAAATATCGATCGCGCCGAGGACCGCGCCGTCCTGACGGACGAAGGCCTTCAGATGTGCGCCGGCATCGAGCACGGCGATGTTGGCGCGGATGCCGAGCGCGTCGGCCCGGGCTTCGCCGGCGGCGATGACCGCACGGGCCTTATCGAGGGTGATCATCGGTTTACTCCTGCTTCTTGGCGCCGGGGGCCATCCCCAGCGCCGACGTGAGCAGGTTATTTTTCCGGGCCGATCGCCGCTGTTCGGTAATTTCGGCGACCTTTCCGATCTTGCGAGTGATCGAAGCCTTGCATCACTGCTGCCAGATCATCGTGGCGTAATGCGGCTACTTCTCAACTTCCCGAAGGACATCGAGCGGACCGACGTTCACCTCTCCTGTCGGGCCCGGAGTCAGGATGATGCGGTCCTGCCATTCCCAATACCTGTCAGGTACCCAGTACCGGTCGTCGTAATACTGCTCGCCGGTCACCGTTGCCGAGCAACCGCCTAAGGAGGGGCCGATGCAGATTGCCAACGGGCCGACAAACCCTGCTCGGCTCCCCGTCACCTTGCGCCTTGTCGACGTCAGGAGTTTTGCTAGGCGGGGCTTGGCAACCCCGTCCCCATACTCGGCGTAAATGCGCTCCCCCTCCCTGAGGGCCCGATCACGCTCATCCTCTGTCAGCTGCAGCCAGTAACGCTCACGATGGGCCAGGAGAATACGAGCGCCCCGCTCAGCTGCAAGATCCATCCATGCGTACGCGAGTGCCCTGTCCTGGTCTCCACCTTCGCCGAGCCAGTACATTTCGCCGAGCGCGCCCTGAGAGAGCTTGTCGGCGAATCGCGCAGCGCGACGAAAGTAGCCTCGCGCCTCCTCCCCTCGCCCGCTTCGACGTGCCCGCATTCCAAGAAGCCGGAAATGTTGGTCCGGGTGCGCGGCCAGGAAGCCGTCACTGAGAATGATGTCTGAGTCGACGGGCCTGAACGCACGCGCGTCATAGCCCGCTTGCGAGGTGTCACCGTCGGCCGTACGCGCAAGCGATTGCGGGGAAGCAAGCGCGATCGCCGTAGCAAAAAGAACCAGACCGCCCACTCTCCAGAATGGCATCGCCAACTCCTTCTAGCAACGGCGCCGATGGAAGACATCCTGTCGCGGGTAACAAGCCTACGTCAGGCCAGCTCTTCAAACGGGACATGGTGGCGCGCGCGAGAGTGCTTCCGAAGCAGATTGAACGGATCGAAGTTGCGCTTGGCGTAGGCGCTGCGAGCCGGCACTACCAACGTGATTTCGGTTCCTACGTCTGGGCTGCTGGCAATCCGGAGTTCACCTCCGACCTGCCTGGCTCGCTCGCGCATGCCGATCAACCCGAAATGGCCCTCGCGCGATCCCGTCAATAGCACTGACTCGGGAATTCCGGCGCCGTTATCGCTGATGCGCATGGAGAATTCCTTGGCCCCGTACACCAACTGCAGATCCAGCCTGGTGGCTTCGGCGTGACGTACGCTGTTACGGATGGCCTCCTCCGCGATCCGGACCGCCTCCGCGAACACCAGGGGGTGAAGCGGGACCAGGTCGCCGCAGACCGCAATGCCTGGGCGGGGCGTCTCCCCCTCGATTTGCTGTTCGGCCAGATCGAGGAGCCGCTGGGACAGCTCGGCTGGTTCAGAGGAGCATCGAAGATCCCGAACGCGCGCACGGCCTTCGATCAGCACCTTGTCGGCGCGATCCAGCGCATCGTCCAGGCGATCGCGAACATCGGGCGCGGTGACGCGGTTTGCAGCAGCCTGGAAATGCAGCATGAGCGCATGGACGCCCTGCAGCAGGGTGTCATGCAATTCGCGGGCGATGCGTTCGCGTTCTGCGGTGCGCACGTTGAACTGGCTCTGCAGTCGCGTCTTCATCTGACGGAGGCGGAGTTGATAGGCGATCACGCCGATGGCAAGCACCGTAAGCGTCAGTAGCAGCTTGAACCAGAGCGATTGGATGAACGTCGGCTCGATCGTGACCGCGACGGTCGCGCCTTCACGGTTCCAGATGCCGTCCTCGTTCGCAGCGATCACGCGAAAGCTGTACGAGCCCGGTTCGAGGTTCGTGTAGAACGCTTCTCGGCGCAGACCGGGGTCCGTCCATTCGCGGTCGTAGCCCTCAAGCTTGTAGCGGACAGACACGCGTTCGGGAGTCGCCAAGGTGAGCGCGGCAAAGCGAATGGAAAGGCTCGAAGCCCCGGCCGAGAGATCCCCCCTTCGCGGGTCGCGATGTGTCACGCCATCAACATTCAGCGCGGTGATCGCGACCTTCGGAGGCGTCGGGTTTGGATAGAGTTTCTGTGGGTTGACCCACACGGTTCCGGCAAGAGTATTGACCCACAGCCGGCCATCGCTACCGCGAACGATGGACCGCCAGTTCTGGAGGTTTCGGGAATCGGGCAATCCGTCATGGAAGTCCAGAACTGACACTGGCGGCGCGAACGTCGGATCGCGGTACGCGCGTTCAAGATCCGCCGTCTTCATCCGGACAATTCCATCGGCCGCCATTCCCCAGGTATCGCCTTCTGGTGTCTGCGCCAATCCGTTCAGGCCTCGAAAGGCAGACATACGAGGTCCCGTGGCGAGGACCATCTTGCCTTCGCGAACTTGTCCGATACCGCCGCTGCCAGCGACGATCGGTCCGTGCTCTCCGGGGAAAAAGGTGTCCATGTCGATCAGGTCCGGATAGGCGGAAACCGAGAACTCCTTCGGCCCCGATGCGTCCATGCGAGCCAAGGCGTGCATGTTCCAATACATCCACAGGCTGCGGTCAGGTGCGGAGATCATGGCGATCGGGAAGAAACTCTCAGGCCCACTCGGTGGGCCCGCATACCGCACCCACTCGTTGCCTGCGCGTTGAAAGAGGCCGCTTCCCGCCGCTGTCAGCCATAGGCGCCCCCAGCGATCGGCGGCGCAGTCATAGATGCCGTTCTCGACCTTGGGCAGATCCACGTTTGTGCGGCGCCCATCTTTGGCGACGACAATGATCTTGTCTGCGAAGACAAACCACATCTCGCTGCCAGGCGCCTCACACACCGCCTCGGGCTCGCTTGTGTTCGTGATGTATGGCTCAGGTGCACCGCCTGGTGCAATGCGGTAGACCGTGGACGCCTGGGCAACGAAGAAGTTTCCGTCTGAGGCCGCGAACAATCGGTCCCCGTAGGCAGCAGGGTTTGTAAGCAGGGGTTCCACCACTACCTTGGCAGATCGAAATCGGTCCAAGCCGCGCGTGGTTGCGACCCAGATGCTTCCCTCTCGATCCTCGACGATTGAAGAGCCTGTGTTGGAGGAGAGTCCATTGGACTCGCCGTAATAGTCCGTTCGACTTGCGCCCTGCGGTTTCTGAGAGAGGCGCGTCCGCAGCAGTCCCTTCGGGTGCATCCCGATCACCCAGAAGCTCCCATCCCGATCGATGATCGAGTATCCGCCGCGTGGTACCTGATCAAGCGGATAGTGCTCCCCAACCAACTGCTCCTGCCTGCCGCCCGGGCCGGATAGCAGGCTTATGACTCCCGCGCCGGACATCCATACACGCCCGGAAGGGTCCAAGGACAGGTGGAGAAGAGCCCCGGGCCTTTCGACGACCCGTCGGAAGCCGGTGCTTCCGGGGCTGCGGTGAATAACCAGACCGACGTAGGAAAGCCAGATGCCGCCATCTGAGGTCGAAACCGCAGAGAGGAACGCTCGATGCCCCATGCCGCTGGTGGGGTCGAACTCGCTCCAACGGTCATGCGCGAAGCGCAGCATCGGCCGGCCAAACTCGCCCCGCGCCGCCCAGATCTCACCGTCGGGCGTCTCGAACATTTTGATGACGTGCCCCTCCCACTTGGGTGAGGGGACGATCTGAAAGCGCCCATCCCGGTAAACCGCGAACACCCCCTGTTGGTACCAGGCCCAGATGTCTCCGCTGCTCGTCCCCAACAGCGAGTACGGCGCACCGTTGCGATCACGATCGATCTCGGTGTCCATCTGTTCAAACGCGAGCCCGTCAAAACGAAACACGCCCTTCAACGAAGCCATCCATAGATGGCCATCCTTGGCTTGGACTAACGAGCGCGGCATGGCGGGAACGCCTTCGGCGGTCGTCCAGCGCGTGTGCTTGTACTGGACAATGCTTCGATCAGGATCGAGCGCGTGTACGGGAAGGGAGTACGTGGCCAAGAAGGCCAGGGCCACGGAGAGCAATGCACGAATACTGGTCACGAAAGGTCACGCCTTAAAGAGTGCACTGCCAAGGGTTGAATGGGACAAACAAGCGAGGTGCCAAGTTCCAGATGCCCACTGAAGCTATCGCGGCCGCGGGCCTGCGCAAGTTGGAACCGATGGCTGATTTTCCTGAAAAGTGGCAAAGATTCAGCCGGCGCCGCGCAGCCCCAGCGCACTGGTGCGATGGACTGGGCAACATCTAGACAGCAAGCGCGCAACCCCGCACCTAGTATCTCGCAAGAGACCACCCCCATCGGGCTCCGGCGGTCCGGGTGGTATCCATTTCCATACTTCTTGTTGCGAAGAGGATGCGTACCTAGATTGCCGCCTCCAAGCCGCCCGACATGATCGGGTCCCCCACTTAGAGAGGTAGCCATTGAAGATCCTCCATATCGATTCCAGCATCTCCGGCATCCATTCGGTCAGCCGGAAGCTGTCGGCGGCCGTCGTGCGCCGCCTGTCCAGCCTCACCGCATCCCCGTCGCTGGTCTATCGCGACCTTGCAGCGAACCCGGTGCCGCAGTTCTCGCCGGAAGTCGCGCTGGCTGCTTCGGCTGCCGATACCAACGTTGCGACCCCGGACGGGGTGGTCTTGCAGACTGTCCTCAGCGAAGTCATGGAAGCGGACGTCATCGTGGTGGGTGCGCCGATGTATAACTTCAGCGTTCCGAGTCAGCTCAAGTCCTGGCTGGACGCCATCGTGGTCCCGGGCAAGACGTTCAGGTACACCACGGCTGGCGTTGAGGGGCTGCTGGTCGGAAAGCGCGTGATCATCGCTTCAGCGCGTGGCGGCGTGTACTCGCCGGGCTCTCCCGCGGCTGCGGCGGAACATCAGGAGTCCTTCCTGCTAAGCCTGTTCGGCTTTCTCGGTATCCGTGACATCGAAGTGGTCCGAGCCGAAGGCGTCCGCATGGGCGAAGAACTGGCTGCAGCGGCAATGGCGGCCGCGCTCGATCAAGCCGAGCACCTTGAACTGACGCCTGCATAAAGCCATCTTCCTTGCTCACCGGCCCGCCGGCGGTGTATCACGGACCTCCCAGCGTCGATGGCCAACACCGGCGGGTCGGAGCTCTAGGATCTGGAGTTGATGCAGGCTATGAAGAAAGGCGCCGTGATACCCCAAGGGCGCAAACGGCGCGTCCTTGCACTTAACACTGAAATCCGGGCATCGATCTCCACCTTCAGTGGCAAGTGGAAGCTGGAGATCCTGTGGCTCCTGAGCCAACGCGAACATCGCTTCGGCGACCTCCGGAGGGAGCTACCGGAAGTCACGGCACATACCCTGACCCAGAGACTTCGCGAGCTCGAACGCGATGGAATGATCCGCCGCACCGAATATCCGGAAACGCCGCCTCGCGTGGAGTACGCGCTCACGGACAAGACCCGTGGTCTGGAGCCTGTGTTCAGCGCGCTCTTTGCCTGGGGCACGGCGCAGCCAACGTCGTAAGTGCGCACCGATTACAGCGTGATGATGCCCCGGCGCAATGCGACGGTCACAGCCTGGGTGCGATCGTCGACATTGAGTTTGGAGTAGATGCTTCGCAGGTGCGCCTTCACCGTGTCCTCGGAAAGTGCCAGATCCTTGGCGATGGTCTTGTTGGGCTTCCCGGCGGCAACGTGTTCCAGAATCGATCCTTCCCGCGCACTGAGCGCCTCTTCGGCAGAGTGGATCGCGATCTCCTGGGCCACCTCAGGTAGCACGTAGCGACGCCCCGAGTGCACCAGGCGAATGGTATCGACCAGCTTCTTCCTCAGGGCGGTCTTGAGCAGATAGCCCACTGCGCCGGCCTTCAGGGCCCGCACCGCTTGCACGTCCCCCTCGTATGTCGTGAGCACGATGATCCTGGCGCCCGGGCAGGTGCCGCAGATCTCGCTCATCGCGTCCAGCCCGCCCACACCGGGCATCTGCAGGTCCATCAACGTGATGTCGGGCTGCAGGCGGCGGAACGCTTCGATGGCCTCAGCACCGTTGCCGGCTTCGCCCACCACCGTGATGTCCGCTTCGGACGACAGGATCGAGGCTATGCCCTCACGCAGGACGTCGTGGTCATCGACCACGAGTACGCGAATCGGGGCAGTGGCGGCTGCGGCTAGGGTCAAGTCGACGATCCTCAGGTTGTTGGCTCAGATGATGTAGCGCGGCAGCGCTGGCGCAACTTAGACCTGTCGGGCCGACCGCTGGAGGGGTCAAATCCGACCACAAGCTCCCGTCGCAATCAACTGGCGGAGCGGACCGGTTCTCGATTTACCCGGATGGGTGACCGCGCGCTCACCCATCCGGCATCGTTGAGGGATTCACCGGGGCGCACGCTTCCCTGCAGGTTCTTCAGGGCGGCCCCAACATGGTGACGGTAGCGAATCAAGGCATTCCAGCGCGGCACTCCCCCACTGCGCTCCCCTACCTCGCATCCATGGGCCGCCCATCGAACCTGGCTGAAGCGCCCAGCTCCCTGCCCCACGAGTCCCTCAGCACGGCGATTGATCGATGGAGAGACGATGCTCGGGGCGCCCCGAAACCTGGCTTGTCGACGCACGCGAATCCCTCCCCTGGCGCGATCGTCGCATTTACCCAGTTGTTCGGCGCCCCGGCGAGCGATTCTTCTCGCTGTTCTGAGCGTGGGTGGGCTGCCAGCACGTGTTGGAGCCATGGGAGCGGGCGCGGCAGCATTCCCGAATTGAACGGCCATTTGATCTATGTCGTTCAGGCCGGCTCGGGCTCCTTCCTGTTGCATCGGAACGGCGTGCGCATGGCCGGGCGCGTGCGTCGCGGCACGGTCCTCATCCTGCCGCAGGGTGGGCCAGTCGATATCGACTTCAGCGGCCACGTCGAGTGCTCACAGGTGTTTATTCCGGACGCCATGTTCGCAGCGGCGGTGCGCGAAGCCGGACTGGTAGGCACCCCCACGCTGCTGGAGCGCTTCGACTCCGCGGACCCGGTGCTCTACCAGCTGATGACCTGGCTCTCGGCGACGGTGGCGGAAGGCACCGCGGACTCGAAATTCCTCGAACAGTGCGCCCTGCTTCTGTGCACGCAGCTCGCGCGGAAGCATTCATCCGCTTCGATGAGCCATGTGCGAAACGAGCCGACCGGGCTGGCAAGCTGGCAACAGCAGCGCGTGCAGGAATACATGGTGGCGCACCTGCACGCGCCGGTGTCCCTGAGTGACATCGCAAGCGTGGTCGGTCTGAGCCGCCACTACCTTTGCACCGCCTTTCGCCACGCGACCGGGTTCACCCCGTACGAGTACCTGACGCTTATCCGCGTCGAGAAGGCCAAGGAACTGCTGGCGAACTCTCGAGCGAGCGTTACCGACATTGCATCAGCCGTGGGATATGGCACGGCCTCGGCGTTCACGGCCCGCTTTCGGCGAGCCACTGGCATGACGCCCCGTGCGTTCCGGTCACGAGGGCCGAATGGCCATGTCAGTCGGCCGGCACTCGCCGCATAGGCGCGAGAAACAGTCATTCGACCACTTCAATTCAACTTCCCTCCGGACGAACCCATGATCACCATGAACGCATTCCTCGCTGGCCCGGATGCAACCAAGGAAGCGCAGAACAAGGCCACTGTGTCTCAGGCGTTTGAGGCCTGGGCCAAAGGCAAGGGCGGTCCCTACGAGCTGCTGGCCGAGGACGCGACCTGGACCATCACCGGGAACTCATTGGCCTCGAGGACGTACAACGGCCGCGAAGACTTCATGAGCAACGTGATCCGGCCGTTCAACGCACGCATGGAACTCGCGCTGCGCCCCGCCGTGCGCAGCATGCATGCCGAAGGTGACCGAGTGATCGTCTTCTTCGATGCGGCTGGCATCGCCAAGGATGGGCTGACGTACGCCAATACTTACGCGTGGTTTCTGGACCTTCGGGACGGGGAGATCGTCCGCGCCTACGCCTTCTTCGACAGCCTCGCATTCAACGACCTTTGGACGCGTGTCAAGGCCGAGCGCTGACGTAGGAAGAACTGGGCAGCCATGGCGTCGTCACGAGAGAAGATCAATCAGAAGCTGGTGGCATTGGACGCCGGCATGGTGAACCTGCGCGCACAGGGCAAAAGCCCACGCGCGATTCTGGCCAGATTTCGAGAACAGGCGGCCCCAATCGAGCAGGAGGCGGGCGATGACGGGCGCTACGTGTCGAATCGACTTCGCTCAATTCTGTTCGCCAACGGTCTTTCCGAGCTCCACGGTCTCCCGATGCCTGCGCATCTCGCCCCGCCTTCTCGCCGCGTGCTGTCGCTGATGCGCAGTGCGCTCGCGCTGCCTTTGCACTTGGTGAGGTGGTGATGTCGACCGGCGTAAGGATCGACCCGGCGTCATCGGTGCATCTGGGATCGATGACGTGGCTGGCCATCATTGATGAGCTACCCAGGAGCTTGCGGGTGCGCACGCGCAAGCGAAATGACGAGTACAAGCGGTTTGTCGAAGCCGTGATATGGGTTGCGTGGGTCGATGCGCGCTGGGACGAGCTGCCTTCGACCTACGGGTCATGGCGGACTGTGTATGCGAGGTACTTGCGCTGGAACCGCCGACGCTTGTGGGATGCTGTAGCGCCGCACATCGGTACCGAAGCGTCGACCCACCTCCTCCGGCTGGCAGCGGAGTGCGACCAGCGCCGTGCCCGCAGGCAGTTTCCTGTGCGTCCGCGCACTACTGTCTCCTCGGTCCTCCTTCTCCAGTCCCTTGGCACCAAGCACGAAGGGCCCAATGTTGACGTCAGTTCGAGTGCGCCTGCGCCTTCGACGCAAGATCGGAACTTCGTTCGTGAGTCATCGCCTCCCACATTCCACGCTGAGGAAATGATGTGACCCTACCCAATGCAGCCTCTTCCAGCACCTTCCGCATCGGCGGCGACCTCGAGATCAATCGACTGGGGTACGGTGCCATGCGCATCACCGGGCCCGGAATTTGGGGGGCGCCGGCGAACCGCGGCGAAGCATTACGGACACTGCGCAAGCTCCCGGAGCTTGGCGTGAATTTCATCGATACCGCGGACTCGTACGGCCCGGATGTGTCCGAGCAGCTGATCCGTGAAGCGCTGTATCCGTATCCCGGAATGGTGGTCGCGACCAAGGCCGGTCTGCTTCGTGGTGGCGCTGATCAGTGGACACCCAATGGACGACCAAGTCACTTGATCGAGCAAGCGCGACGCAGCCTCAAGAAGCTCGGTGTCGAGCAAATCGACCTGTGGCAACTGCATCGCATCGATCCTCGGGTGCCCCGGGAGGACCAGTTTGCGGCAGTGAAGCAACTGATGGACGAAGGTGTGATTCGCCACGCCGGGCTGAGCGAAGTATCAGTCGATGACATCGAAATCGCTCGCGGCTTCTTCCCCGTGGCGACCGTCCAGAACCGCTACAACGTTGCCGATAGGACCGCCGAAGCCGTGCTGGAATATTGCGAGCGGCACAGCATCGGCTTCATTCCGTGGTTTCCGCTGGCAGCCGGTCAGCTGACGCAGCCGGGCTCGGCGATCGCGGAGGCTGCAGAGCGGCATGGGGCCGCACCGAGCCAGATTGCACTCGCCTGGTTGTTGCGTCGCAGCCCCGTGATGTTGCCGATTCCGGGCACGTCGAGCGCGCAGCACTTGGTGGAGAACGTCGGGGCTGCCGCGATCGAGCTGTCCGACGCGGAATTCGACGCCATTTCTGCCGCGGCGGCTGCGCAACCGGCGTGACGCGCCGGCGTTCGCGAGAAGCTCTCCAAGGGTTCTTGGCAGCCAGCAGTGGCGTTCACGACGCGCCTCTGCCGGCTGGTGGAAGGTTATTCGCTGAGGACGAGATGGTCTCGAACTGGGTTTAGTATGATCTCGGGAAAATATTCTGAGATCGCTTCTCGGACAATAGCCTCGGCTTCTGGATCTACTGACGGCATCGCGAACGCCGCTTTCCTTGCTGCAGCGCTGGTCCATTGGGCATAGGCGTACCATATTCCATCTTCGCCAAGATGCAGTCTTGATCCAAGCGCACCGCGCTCGCTGCGAAGGAGCTGCGTGAGCCTTGACCACGCCTCTGCATAGGCTAGTTCCTTGCCTGGATGAAGGCGCACGCGGTAGATGACACAGAATCCGGCCTGTTCTTTCTTCGTATGTCCGCATTGGATCGAGGCCGGACAATAGCACCTCTCAACCCCGCTCTCGCGGCCAGCGTGCAGGCGTGATTGTTTTGCGAGATCCAGGCGACTCTACCAGTTGGCTCGCAGGCCGACTTTGCCTTCCCACTCACGCCGGTCGTCGTCGAAACCCTGCGAGTAGCCGACGTTGCCGTAGAAGAAGACGTTCCGGCTCAGCTCGCGGGTGGCACCGATCTCCGCCTCCCACCACGACCCGCCCATATCGACTACGAACGGGACATCGCCGTCGTCGGACGAGAAGGATGTAGAAGGCTCTCCCTCGAACTCGTGCCACACGCCGACTCGCAACCAGCCGGTGCTGCGTAGCGGTCGGTCGGGATCGGCATGGTGGGTCCAGTCGCGCGACAGGCGCGCACTGAGCCGGCCAACCAGCGACGTCGTGTCATCGAACCGGACGGTGGCGGCAAAGTCCGAAGCGTCGTCGAAATCGAACGACTGGTAGATGATCTGCCCCTGCGGTTCCAGGAGCCATCCGCTACCGAGCTGGAAGGGAAACCCGCCTTCCACCGATGCGGCCAGGCCCCATCCGTCGGTTTCAAGGGAAGGCAACGCCTCGTCGGGGTTCGCCTTCACCTCGAACCAGGTGGCCTGAAGGACGGTGTCCACGTACCACTCGCGTGGCGTCTGAGAATCGCCCCTTGCGCCATAGCGGGTCCAATAGCCGCCCAGGGTGTAGGCGTCGATGTGGTCATCGCCCGCAGTCGTTCGGTCGTAATGGTCGACAGCCGTCTCGGCATACCCCACCGCACCATAGATGCCGGCGTGGTCACGCGGGCCGTCGGTCGACTCGCGCCGGTACAAGTCGAATCCCATCTGCACCGCGCCCAGTGTGTAGTCGAAACTCGGCCCGTCGCCGTAGATGCCGTGCTCGCTGTCGCGCACGCCGTCCACATAGACCAGCCGGCCCCACATCGCGTCGAGACGCCGGCTCTCATCGAGGTCCGCTCGCCCACGCAGCTGCTCCTGCTCGCCCACCCGCTCGTGCAATGTGTCGAGCAGGGAGCGTCCGTAGTGCATCGCGGTGGGAACCGCCGATGCGTAGAGCGACACCTCGTCCCGGAAGTTCGGCACCGGAGGTGGTTCGGGCGGGGGCGGTTCCGGAGCTGGTGGCTCCGGCGGTGGCACCGGCGGCGGTTCCGGAGTCGGCGGCGGCTCTGGCGGCGCCGGGCATGGCGGCACGGGCGCGCCGGGTGCGGAACAGTCGATAGTCGAGCGCAAGAACCAGCTCTGTGGCCCGGTGGCGTCTACGCTGCTGCGCTGGAGCGTGTACTCATACGGCCCCGCCGCCACGCGGCTACCCAGCGCGAAAGCATCAGTCGCGGTCGTCGCTCCGTTGATCGCATCTACCACCAGGATGCCGTTGGCGACCGTTACCGCACCTTCTCCGCCGGCCGGCTTGATGCTGATCAGGCTAGGTCCGGTGGCAATGCCCCCGTCGACTACCAGCCGATCCGATGGCGAGCTGTCATCGCCGAGCACGGTGTTCAGTGCAATGGTGCCATCGCCGCTGTAATTGACCACGGTCAGCGTCTTGAAGGCGCCCGCCTGCGGGGCGGCGAAGTCGATGAGGCTGGGATCGTTGACCAGGTTGGTGAGGTTGGAGTCACCCGTTAGGTTCCACGTCGCGTCGACCAGGGTCAGGTTCGACACGCTGCCGGCAACCGTTTGGGCGGAGCCAGTCACGGTCGAGCGCGTCGCGACGATGTCTGCAATACCAGGCACGACTGGGTCTGCAATCGGCACCGGCAGTGCTGGCGCCGCCGGCGGCGGCACCCCCTCCTCGTCAGGGAAGTCACCCGGTCCCGGCAAGGGCGCTTGCACCGGCATGAGCGGAGCAAAGTCGCTTGAGTCGCCTACGCGGAGCCACTCGCCCGAGCCGCCCGCCGTGGAGTCCGTCAACGCAACGCTGCCATTTCCGGCAACGCCAATGGTCGGACCACTGACATTGGCCAGCGTGCTGCCACTGAACTCACCATGCGACACTGCGGCGGGCGTGCCTGTCACGTACAAAGCCATCGCCTGAGCGCCGGATGCCTGGACGCTTGTGCCAGCTCCGATGATGTGCCCGCCGATTTCCGCCATGGAGCCATGCGCATTCGCGCCGGACGTGGTCACAGATCCACCATTGATCGTCACCGACGTCGGCGCGTCGCGGGATACTGCGCCGTATCCGGACAAGCCATCGGTTAGCACCGTGGCGTTGGTTGCCACGATGCGCGCTTCCCCGCGCCCAGCCCCCGCGCTTCCATAGGAACTGAGCGACGCACGAAGACCGGCCGCGCCTTCACCATGGGTCGTCAGCCTCGTATCGGTGATGTTGATGGATGACAGCGGCCCGGCCAGATCATTGCGCCCGGCGGCGGATGCGCCGTGCGCGGTCGCGCCGAACGTTTCCACCGTACCCCGAAGCGACGTGATGTTGGCGACGTACTGGGGCCCGTTCAACTCGACCACCGAGTACAAGCCGTTGGCGCGATCGCCCTGCGTTGTGATCGCAACGTCGGTCAGCGACACACTGCCACCGTCGTCAGCGACTGCGCCGATCGCCAGCCCCTGCGTGGTGATGACGGTACCGTTGGCGATGAGCGTTCCCCCGGGGTTGCGCGCCGTCATGGCGTGAGGGAACGAAGCTTGGGCGACCTGCGTTCCACTCGTGTCGATCGTGCCGCGCGACAAGGTGATGCGGGCGCCCGCGTCGGCCAGCACGCCCATCGCGTTGTTGTTTCCCGTGGTGGTCACCACCAGATCGGTGGCGTCAACCGTCGCGTTGCCAGCGAAGATGCCGGCGCTGTAGTCGCCCGCCGTGGTTATGGCGCCGCCCGAAATGGTGGCGCTGCCACCAGACAATTGAAGGCCGTAGCTGGTGTTCAGCGCGGTGCTGACGGTCGTGTTGGTCAAGCCGAGCGTGGAACCCGAGTCCTCTACGCGGATGCCTTGCGAGGATCCAGACTGTGGCAGCGAGATCGTGCTGCCAGTGATGGTTGCATCACCGCCACGGCGAAGCGCGACCCCGGCGGTGCGAGTGCCGAGGGCGGTGATGGATGAATCAGTGACCGTCGCGAGGGAGCCCTCATCATCCACAGATACACCGTAGCCGTACTGACCATTGCCGGTAATCGTGGTGCCCTCGCTGATGATGAGGGAGCCGCCGGAGGTCGCGCGTGCGACGGCGGCATTATCGTTCAGGTTGCCGGCGCCGCTGGTAGACAGCGTCGAACCAATGACCTCGACGACACCACCTTGATCGCTACGCACCGCATTAGTGAGCGTTCCTGATACCGAGGCTGTCACCAGGTTGGCCGTGATGCGACTGTTCGCGCCGGATGCGAACAGGGCGTGGCTGCCCTGCAAAGTGGTGACGTTCTGTATTCCCGTGGTGGTCACTGTCGTGCCGGACAAGGAAACAGCGCCACCGTCGAGTGCTGCTGCCCCGAATGCCCCACGGGATGCGGTCGACAATGAGCCGCCGGTCAGTGTGACCACGCTCCCAGCGCCCACTGCTCGTGCTGCTGTGTTATCGAGGCCGTTGGTGAGGCCCAGCGCCGAAATGGTCGCGTTTGTCAGCGTGATCGACGCGCCCGCTTCAGCGGAGACGCCACTGAGATTGCTGGACAAACTTGACGCGGGCGGCCCCAATGACACCATCGTGCCCGTGCCGGTAATGCGGCTTCCGACGCCTATCGCTCGTAGTCCGGACTGCCCAGTAACGGTGGCTGCGGCGGTAGATGTCGTATCGACCAACGTGTTGTCGACCGTTACAAGCGCCCCGTTCTGCACGAGGACGCCAGTGGCACCCGCACCCGTCAAGTTGATCGTGATGTCGTTGGCGGTGACAGCGCCGCTTGAGCCCGAGGCGATCACCCCGGTCTGCGATGCGGCGGCCGTGAGCGTAGTGCCGGTGGCGACTGCACATTGCATATCCGTCACGTTGACGGGAACTGTGCAGACGCTCTGCCCTTGGATTGGAAACGCAGCCAGGCACGCCAGGTAGAGAGCAGCTTGCGGTAGCAGGTGGAGTGCGCCGCGTCGTTGATTCGCTTTCATCGCACCGCTCCATCGGCGTGACGAAGCCCGTAAATACCCCAACGAACGTGAAGCGCCCGTCTACCCCAGCTTCACAAACCTGACTGGAACTTGTGCACGCCGCTATTAGATTCGTCACGCTCGATCAGGTGCGTCGCCGTGCTCGGGAAGGCTGGACCGGGTGACGCGACCGCAAGATTCAAAAGCTCAGCGCACTTCGAGAACAGCGTGTAACGCAAGTGTCGCTCTAATCTGCCCACCGAACACTCGAGAGCATCACCACTTAGGAAAGCCGGGACTGCACCTCTAGTGAAGCCCCAATTCACGGCCCGCTCGGTGTGCTGCCTTATCCAGATCAAATCCCCAAGAGGAGTTCCTGTATGACCAATACGCCCATCCGTGTGGGATTCGTAGGGTTGAATCCTGATGGCCGATGGGCTGCAGCTGCGCACGTCCCAGCGCTGAGGTCCCTTCCAGACATGTTCAAGATCGTTGGCGTTGCTAACAGCACCCCGGAGAGCGGCCGACGAGCGGCTGAGGCCTATGGGCTGCCGCATGGATTCGCCAGTGCAGCCGAACTGGTCGCATCGCCCGATGTAGATCTCGTCGTGGTTACGGTTAAAGTGCCACACCATCTGCAACTCGTAACGCAAGCGCTCGAAGCTGGGAAGCACGTCTACTGCGAGTGGCCGCTAGGCAATGGGCTCACAGAGGCGCGCAAGCTCGCGCAACTTGCTGGAGAGAAGGGCGTAGTCGCTGTGGCCGGCATCCAGGCGCGCGTAGCAATCGAAGTCGAACATGTTCGCCAGTTAATCGCTGACGGCTACGTCGGAAGAGTCCTCTCAACGTCAGTAATCGCGTCCGGAGGCAACTGGGCCGGAGAATCGACTTCCGATTCCTACTACCTCTTCGAGAAACGAAACGGTGCCACGATGCAGTCAATTCCATTGGCCCACATGTTGGCTGCAATTCGCGAAACACTCGGAGAGCTCGAATCGTTGTCCGCGCGTTTCACGAGCCGGTTTGATACTGTCCGGATGGTCGACACCGGCGAAATTCGGCCGAAGACGGTTCCAGACCAGATTATGGTGCACGGAACGCTAGCAAGCGGAGCCGCAATCTCGATCCACTACCGTGGCGGCATTTCGCGGGGCACTAATCTATTGTGGGAGATCAACGGCACCGATGGCGATATTCAGATTAGAGGTGCGCACGGGCACGCCCAGATTGCGCAGTTGGAGATTGTTGGTGCTCGCGGCGATCAGGATGAACTCGTGTCGTTGATGCCGCCGGGTGCGGCCTATGCTGGTTGGCCCGATAGCTCAACGGTGCGAAACGTGGCACGTGTTTATGCTCGGTTAGCCGCGGATATCCGAAAGGGCACTTCCACTGCGCCGACGTTCCACGACGCAGTGGGCTTGCACGCGTTGGTGGATGCGATCGAGAAGTCAGCCAGTCAGCAGCTCGTGCCGACTTCTCGACCCGAAACCTCGCCTGCGACCCATTTGTCGTGCCTGCCCTTTGATTGCTGATCGGCAGAGACGGACAGTGAACTTCTGCTTGCGACGAGATGGTGACGTGGACGACGCTTGCTCCGGTGCGCCACGCTCCACCACGTGACGCAGCATAGGCAGCTGCCTGGCTCTTCTGGACCACGGCCATGCAGTCACGCCAACTTTCGATCCATTCGCTAGCGAGCTCTTACTCACGAGCTACATCCATGGAAGCCATGACGGTTGCTCGGAGCGTCCCAACGCTCGACGACGGCCACAAGCGGACCTTACTTTGCCGTAACTTCGTAAACGCGCGCGGCAAGCATCCCCGGCGGCGGAAGGGTCGCGCAAACTAGGCACTTGGAGCCGCACTCATAGTCTGGGACAGAGCCAGGCTCAGGGTGGGTCTTCTTTAGGACAGCTAAAGCAGACGAGCGGCATTTTTCCAACGTCGCAAAATGCCCGATGGCGAGGTCAAACAACATCGTTCCCGACTTCGGGTATGCGAGTCCTTCTCAAGGGTGCACTTCTTGCTGGCACGCAGCCAGCATTGAGCAATCAGGAGTGTGATCAAGCGCCTATATTGGACTTCATGCCTATCCCCTCGTATCCGCTGGGTATGGTGCTCCCGCGGGCCAGCGAATGCTCAGACGTCCGCTACCGAAGATGGGCGGAGTGCATCGAGAATGGAGCGCCCGGTGGCATGAAGAACGCAGCGGCGACCGGAGGTATATCCGGGCGCAATCTGCAGCGGCTTACGAGACAATCGCAGGACTCCAACAAGCTGTTGCATCCAACGGTAGACCCCATATCGTCAGCAGCACGATCGCAGCCCCTGAGATCGCACCTTCGTACGCTGGTCATACCAACGTGCGCCGCCGGATCCGTATGGGCGCAACAATGCGACGGAGAAATGCCATGACTACACCGGTTGAAAGGACGAGAGCCCTACTATGGGCGGGCAGCCTTCTTATCGAGATAGCGCAGGATGCAACCCTGCCGTCGTCGATTCGACGGCGAGCTGTGGCGGTTGCCCGTCACTTTCCTGCCGTTGAAGACCTTGCCAGCATGTCCACGTTCCGCCACTCATCAGGCCTAGCCCTTGGTTTGGCCCCTCCCAGTGAGGTTCCGACGTCTGGCAGGGAATTCCGCCTTCACGATTTCACGCGTTTGGAGTGGCCGGCCAACTAAGTGCAACCAGCAGTTCAAGGACCGATCCGCGTCCGAAGCGGACACTGGCATGGCAGTGGCGCCAACGCCCTACCGGACGTCTGCTATCGACCAAGAGCGGACATTCCCTACATCAGTACTGCTCCGGCGAACGTTCTTGACATGTGCCTCCCCAGCGCGCCAGGCACGTACCGGCAGGACAGCCCGGGCGCGACACAACAGACCGCAGCACGTCAGGAGGCGTTAGCCCGCCCCGCCAGCAGCCAAGCTGAGAATGTAAGGGCGTACGGCACTGGCATGGCCTTGGGCAACGTAATCAGATGCCGTGCCGCCCCCGAACTCGCTGGGCAGTTCCTCATAGAACAACGCACGCGCCCGTTCGAAGTCGCCGCCGTTCCGTTGTGCGACTAACGCAATTGACCCCGCCGGTTCGTCCGCCATGCTGAAGCCCCATCACTCCGTTCGTCGGCATGCTCAGCGCCGATGCAGCCGGAGAACTCCGGCTATGTTGATGCGTGGCACTTACTCGATCATCAGTGTTGACTAGATCTCACTCCGGTTCTTGAGCCTTTCACGCCAGCTTCTTTTCTCGACCGCGCGAACATTGACGACATCACCAAGCACGCCTAGGTAACGCATCAAGTAGACGAGCTCGTCATCCTCAAGATCTCCAGTCCACTCGCGCACCTGGACGAGATTTCCGTAATTCTTGGCGTACTTGCTTGGTGTGTCATCTACCCCAATTATCTCGTTGAGATTGAAGCCAAGCTTCTTTAGCTTAGCCAGCCGCTTCTGGGTGGTGTGGCCCCCGGTATCCCAATCCCTCGCAATGCTGCACCGCATCGATGACCAAACGAACTCGACGTGGCGACCGGTCATTAGCTGAGCGACCAGCGGTTCTGCATAGAGTCTCCCAGATGACGTCCACACGCCGACTCGAAAGCGAGCGAATGCAAAGGCCAGGAATGCGTCTAGGTGCGGTCGCTTGTAAACGTGATACCCAGCGACCCTGAAGTCCTCTGGCCGATCAAGTTCCGCCTCACTGGCGAACACCAATGTCTCGTCCAGATCGAGAACAAGTAGTTTCTGGTTTGGATCTGACATGCTGGTCATATCTGGTCAAGGATGGGGCCATTGGGAGATTCTTGGAACTCCTTACGCGACACCGATGTGGATGTTCGTCCCGAGTTGGAACAGCATTAGCTCCGCCCCCTCACTATTCCGCTCTTTCCGCGCCCATAGACTTCCGTGTATGCGCGCGATTGCGAAACACCTACGAGAATCAGACTTCGACAATCAAGTTGGGATTGAACGAAGAATTCTCGGGCAGCTCGAGTCCATCTTGGCTGGGGTACCGAGCGGATTACAGATAACGCGCCAGGCGCCGACCCTGTAGTCCGTCGACGAATGAGTGTGTCCATGGACCCAGAGATCAGCTCGCTCAATCAGATAGTCAAGATCTGAGGCAAACGCAGCGGAGATCAGTCCATTACGGTATCGCGCCGAGATCGAGCGCATTGATGGCGCCATGTGTGTCACCACGACAGTCTTGCCTACGAATGGCTTCGATAATTGGCTCTCTAGCCAGGCGAGATCCTCCCGATGCAAACGGGTAGTATCAGCAGGAGTTAAAGGGGCGGGGATTTCGCTGTTCATTCGGACTCGGCGGTAGTCGTTCATTCGAGCGCCGGCCTCCTCCATTGCCATCGCCTGCCGCTCTCTGCCGTGGAGCATGAAGTCCGTCCACAAGGTCGCTCCAAGAATTCGGACGCCGCCGAGCAGAAGCTCACGACGATTGAGATAGTGGACGCGTTTGGTGCGTGAACAAGCGGTCTCAATGTTCCGTTGAAGCTCATCGAGTACGTTCCCATAGCCCTCGTGATTGCCGTGCACGTACACCACGGGCAGGCAGTTGAAGATCTCGTCTGCCCATCTAACTCCTCGATCGTCCAAATCGATGTCGCCCGCAAGCACGACAACGTCGGGGCGCGATCGTGCAATGTCGATGGTAGGAAGATGATCGACTTGGCCTGCGTACCGTGTCTGTTCGCGATACCAGATCTCGCGATGTAGGTCGCACAAGATCAACAGACGCACAAAACCTCCAGAGAACTTGAACTGCCGCACCTCGGCAGCATCCGTCACGCACGTCACGTGAAGCTAGTCAGTAGGCGGACGATACCTGATCGGTGAGGTGTGACGGATTCGGTACGTTCAGACATGTCAGAGGGGTCCTCGCCAGCCATTCGAGGTTGTGCGCCGTCGCGCATTTGTAATCGGCCGCATAATCTCGCCTAGTATCCCGCGGCGCGGCGCACGTGCGGCGTTCGCCGGGCGTATGCTTGGGGAATGAGCCCGCCCGCCACTGACGGAATGCCCGACCGCGCCTCGAAGATCGAAGCACTGCTGCGAGGCTGGGATTTGAATGACGAGGAACGGACTGCACTGCGCGGGCATGATGAATCGGACGCCGACCAGGCCGAGCGCCTCAGCAGACTTAGCGCAATCGTGGGCGGCCTGTATCTGCTGTTCCCGGAGAACCCCGAGATCCGTCGCGATTGGGTACGGCGCGATAACTACGCACTGGGGTGGCGTAGTCCGTTGCAAGTGATATTGGCAGAGGAGAACGGGCTTCGGACCGTCGCGCGGCTGATACATGCGCAACTGCAGGTGTAACAGTGGTACCCACCTACTTGTTTCTCGACACAGAGTGGGCCGACGCCGCCGGGGCTGAACTGGTCAGCCTTGCGCTCATCAGCGAGGATGGCCGCCACCACTTCTATGCCGAATGCGCGGAGCTGCCGGAGGCACCGACCCCGTTCGTCGCCGAAACCGTGTACCCGAGGCTGGAGCGAGGTCGGGCGGCGCTCGAGCCGGCGCAACTACGAGAGGAGTTGCGAACCTTTCTCGGCACGTTCGGGTCGGCCTACGTCCTGGCCGATTACCCAAACGACATTCGATTGCTGCGCGCCGTGCTTAACTGCGACGGCACTGACCCGCGACCCATGCCGTCGATGGTCACTACGGTTATGGACAAGGAAGGCACAACCGCCGACTGGGTCGAGGCTTGGTTCCGTGGGCGCCCGGATCTGGCTGCCGGCCGGCATCACGCCCTGGTCGACGCGCAGGCGTTGCGTATGGCATGGCGGGTGGCAACGGGTCGAATCAGCGTTGAAGAATGGCATCACTCTCGTGATTCGCAACGATCCGCATGAGAATCCTTGGTCAACCGAACCGACCACTGAGGTAGTTACGCACGGCCGCCCATTGCCACATCGTGCTCTAGCAAGTACTCCAGCGCCGTGCCTCCACCGAACAATGCGGCGGAGTTCGGTTGCCGCATCCAACGCGCGGCTCGGCCTGGCGCTGGTAGCAGGCACGAGAGGTCGACGTGGATTCCGAATACGTACGATAGGCGCAGCGAAATCGCGGGCGTCAGCACCGGTGCGTCCACCCAGAGGGCATGCTCGGCTTCCGAAGGCCCGAGCAGGCTACTCGCCTCGTCACCTTGCAACCCGGGACATGTGTCAGCTCTGCGAGTAGAGATCGACCCGGAAGACCTTCTGCAAATCATACCAAACTCGCGAATGGCCACTGGCACTCCGCGGACTCTGATTGACGTCGCATTGGGTCGGAAGCGGACGCTGACACCGTCTGCGCGGCTTGCCCGGCCGAACGCCGCTATCGGCCGAGGGATGGACAGTCCGAGTGGCGCTTTCTCTAAGGGCGGCAGCCGCCGCTGCCACTTCAAGCCGAGTCGGAAGTTGCACTGGTGCGCGCATCACTTCAGCCCGATTTCCTGGATGGAAAAGGTCCGGGCCCAAGCCACAACTGCTTCGTGGGGCACAGTCCGCCCCGCATCCACGTCGTCGAGCCCTTCCAGTATGCGACGGAGCTCTTCTTCGTCCGACATCTCGGGCAAGCTTGCCAACGGGTAGCCGTAAGTACTCATGTCATAGCCCCATTTGGTCACCACCGTGATCGACAAGGAACGTAGCACAGCAGAGTTGCTCGAAGCCTGGTTTCGCGCACGGCCTGGCGCACGGCCACCGGACGGATCAGCTCTGACTCATGGATCAATGCCGATGACGGAGACCGAGTGGCCTTGAGACGTCCGCATTCCATATCCGTAAGCGCGTACCAGAGTGGTTCACATTCTACGAAGCAGCAGTTTGCCTACTGACGTAGCCCCGTGACTTTCGCTTCGCGCACACGTGCCAGCCGGCCCGCCTAGACCCCCTTAAGTAGAGTGTTTGTCGGGCGGTAGTCATCTTGCGACTCGGTTCGACGGATGACCTCCAACATCTCTAGGGAGATTGGGCCATCGTCCGGCTCATACCGCGACATCAGCTCATCTCGCATTCGAGCCAATGCTAGGTGGATCGTTTGCTCTTCACTAAGAAGCAGCTTCGCCGCCATCTTTCGCAAGGTCGAGCGAGACACGCTGAGAAGCGCGTCTGCGGCTTCGAATTGCAGCGCTAAGTCCTTTCTAGCCATCCCGCACTTATACGCGCACATGACTGATTTCGGCCAGAAACGCACCTTCCACCAATGGCTGGCGCCTGGCCCTGCTTGGCTCCGGCTGAGCCCAAGCCCACGACCAGCCGTGGCAGCCCTCGAGCGAGCCCACGTGAACGGGCCGGACCACGCGTGGCGATCGTCGCCTTCTCTATTAAAGAAATCTTGAGTAACTGGCGACGCTATTCAAGGTTCCTTCACTTGTGACGGCTAGCGCTCAACTGCGGCAGCCGCACTAGCGCCTGCCTACTCGCTTCCGACTACACCCCCACCTGCGCATCTAGGTACTGGCGCACTGCAGCGAGGCCAGATACGTCCCCATGCATCATGTATTCGAGCGCAGATCCGCCGCGGAACCCGGGCGCAGAGTTCGGTCGCCGTACCCACGCGTCTGCCCGATCTGCCAGCGGGAAAAGGGCATGAAGTGCTGCATATATTCCGAGCACATATGAAATGCGTTCAAGCGTAGCGTTGTCTAGGCCATGCTCTGTCTGGCTCGCAACCAACTCACAGAACTCCTGTTCACGTACTCCAAGCAATGCGATCTGCTCGGCTCGAGTCAGCTCCCAAGCCTCGGCTATACGCTGAAACACGGACCATGCCTTGCGTGCAGCTTCGGCGCTGGCAAGATCCACCGGTTCAGAAGGTTTGCGAGTTGGGTCGGTCATCATAAGGCGCCTCCTCTAGAGCCGGATCCGGGGCTCATACAAGCTATCAGCTCAACCTGTCGCTCCGGCAGAGAGATTGTGTATGTAGCTCATAACACTATCGCTTCGGCCGGCCACCACAAGCTGCTCCGCCGTTCGGCCGCCAAGCTCCTGCAGCATCTCATTGCGATACCAATTCACTGCATCGGTCGTGCCTAACCCCGACTGCTCGCGAAGACACTGGACAACCGCGATGCCGTCAAGAAGCCGCTGCTCCAGCACCAGACTCCCTGACATCCTTGCCAATCGCTTGACCAGCTCGCGCTGGACATCAGGGTTTGCAAGCGTACCGCGCGCATGGAACAGATGAGGGATGTCGACGTCAGGCCATGAATGATCCTCATCATCCAACGCCAGCCACGTTTCCACAGAATCAGGGCGCCGCCGTTCGAGCCAAAGCCTGATGCATGCGTGCTTTGTCGCTTGGGCCGAGCTGTACTCACTCCAAGTGCTGGTTATCAGCTCCGACAACCAGATTGAATCAATGACGCGCATGGCTACGTCATCTGGCAGCTGCGACTTCAGCTCCTCCAGGTCTCGCATGTAGGCCCAGCGGCTGGAAACCACTATCTGGACTTCATCGCCGAGAGGCGCCAGAAGTAACGATAGGATCGGCGCCTCCTTGAGCCACGGACCCCGATAGGGCCGTGCGGTTAAGCCCCCAGTCTCGGGGAACTCCCACTTCGGATGCAACGTACCATCGAAGTCAAGGAACAGTAGCATGGCATCACCACAAGCCTGCTAAGCCTACGGGGCTCTCGTATGGCTGGCTAACGTACGGGCGCTCTTTTTTGCGCCCGACCGAGCGGCTTCCGTCGCCCCTTGCCGTTGTGTTGCAACCTTGACTCCGAAATTTCCAATCAAGCTCTCGACGGTATCTATGTCCCTTCTGTCGACAAAGACGGTCGTTACCTGAATTCCTTTCACCGCCAAATGTCGAAAGCGTTTCATTGGGAGACGGTGGTACGCACGCCGAACGTCTCCTCCTAGTCTCTTAACGACTGAAGCAAGCACCTCGAATCTTTCCTCGAACCTTACCAAGGATTCCTTGGAGATTGCTTCGCGACCGCACTGCAACCCTAGGTCGAGATGGTGCGCGCGCTTCAGGCCCTTGACGACGTCAGCGGAGCACTTAAGCCGCTTGGCGGCGATCTGCGTCGAGACAAGCCGCTCGTCCGCCCGCAAGCGTTCTAGAAGTCTCTCCGCCGCACAACGATCCACCAGAATATTTCGTGCGCTGAAGCGCCGCCCCTGATGACCAATGACCACGTTGTGGCTGCTTAGGAGGTCCTTATAGAACGTGGCCCTCTCGAGTGGATTCGCCCGAAACTTCACGAGGCACGCCTCCGCCGTTCCCCCCCGTTCATTCTTATCGTACCTTTTGGGGATGCGTGCCCGCAGCTTACTTACAAGCGCGTCAACGTCTTCTCCAGCCCACTCGCTCTTGCAGGCCCCGCGGTGCTTCGGCTCATAGACACGGAGGTGCCTCAACGCCTTTAGGGTGGCTACTGAGACACCGACAACCCCAGCCGCTTGTCGTGCCGAGATAGGCGGGCGCCGAGTAAAGCGCTGCTGCCTAGCCCATTCAATGTCCACAACGAAACTTCGCTGGGACCTTTGTTGGTTGATGATGCGAAATGGAACCTCACCGCTCTTCACCATCTTCTTCAGGGTCAACGGGTGGATGCCTAGAATGCTGCAAGCTTCCGAAGCGGTACCCCAGCGCGGGACAGTGCCGTTAGGAAGGTCCTCCCCCCATCCCCGGACCATCGCGCCGCGTGTCCAATGCCTCGCCCCATACCGATAGGCCTCCTCTTCGAGGAATGCGTATGGGCGCCCGCTGCCGTGATCGTGCGAAACAAGGCGGACAAACAGCCATGAGAAGCAGGCACGGAACGTAGGCTGATCTCCAGAGCCGGCGACATCTACGTCGTACATTTCGGCCAAGAGCCGGCGAAAACCCGACGGCCAGTCACTCAAGCCCTTGGCGATCCTGGCAAGTTGCGGGACGTAATGCCTTCTGGCCTTCGGCAGCGTCTTGCCCCCCTGTCTCTGATGCAGGGCCACGCACATCACCCACAGCAGTTTGCAGAACCTGCGCAGCCCAAGATGCGCGAGATGGCGCATGCTCTTGGGAACTTGGGCGATCGCGTCATCTCGGTACACCAGTGCCCGAAGCACTGCCATCAGTTCGCACAGTTGCGGGGCTGCATCGATCGTCTTCGTTGTCCTGAGGTCCGCACCGCATCTGCATGCCGCGACTTTCGATCGAGTCCAAGAAAGCTTCGAGCCACATTGATCACAGCAATCAACCAACATGACGCCGTGGATCGGGCAGGCTACCGCCTGAGTCAGATCCCAGAATGCCTCGCACTTGGAGTTGGCCAGGCACCGAGGGCAAACTTTCGGCCTAGTGAGGGATACTTCGTAACTAGGCATGTCAGTGCCGAAGACGCGCACGTATGCTAGCGGCTTCGTGCGTGGACGCATGGTCAGTCGCGCAGCGTCCTTCTTCGAAAGGTTTGCCAGCCTCTCGAGCGGCACTGCATCGAGCCGCCCGTAACTGCTGCGGTACCAATGGCCATGCATCGCTGCCAGTATGTAGGAAGTCGTCGGATATCCGTTCGCTTCCGTTAGGCGCAGAACGTATCCCATCAACGACTCATACGGCTCCGGACTCGGCGTTGCGATGAGTCTGCCCTCCTTGTCGTCATCCATCGCTGGCGCACGACGGGACACGGACATGCGGGGTGCCGGGCGGAGTTTCGCGCGTCGACGGGCGGCGGTTCGGAGCGGCATCAGGGCACTCCGGCAAACTTCCGCGCAGAGCCGCGATGTGAGCGAGCGCGCGGCTTCATTCGCGGACCCTTTGACACCCGCCCGCGGCGCGCCTCACTCTCGGGGCCAGCCCTACCGCTGGATTTCACACCAGAGTCGGCCCCATAGACCTTTACGGTCCCGCTCAGATCAGCGCAAGGCTCCTTACCAGCATCGGCCAGTACTTGCTCCTGGACACCGAGCACACCGAGCGCCGGGAGATTCGCGAGAATGGGCCCTCCCTTCACGGGAAACAGGGGCGCTGACCAGATCGAGGCTTGGTAGGCCTTGTCGAGGTCCTCGAGACGAATCAGGACATTGTTGGCGCGGATGGCGTTCCTCACGGCCCGGTCAAGCAACTTCGCCAGGAGACCGATGCGCCCGGCACTGGCCAGGTACATGCGCAGCCCCATCTCTTCGCTATCAAACTGAGGAAACTGGAAAGGCTTCAGGCCCTTCTGGAATTGCCGCAAGATCCCAAGGAACTGGGCTTTAGAAGCGCCTTCGCACCAATCGAAGACCGGCAGGCGCAGCGGCGGGTCGAATCTCCCGCTCAGCTGGCGATTCGTGTGAATGACCGACATTGCGTGCGGGAGGCCAACAGCCACAAATCCCAGGCCGGTCGTCTCTAGCAGTACCTTAAGCCAGTCCGCCGTTGTCTTCTGCCGTTGCACGTCGCCCGACGGGCGCGTAGGGCGCCGAGCAGCTCCCTTCTTTTCTCCACCTGTGTTATCCAACTCATCAGTTGCACACAGGTGCTGAAACTCATCGAGAATGATCATGCGGCACTCCGCAGCTTTCAGCAGCGTATAGAGTCTCTGCGTCATGTTCGACACGGTGCCCCGGTTCCAATGGGGGTCTCCGAGCCCCTTCAGGAGGCACTCGAGCAGCGCCTTGACGGTCGCGGGCTTCGGAGCAACTGCATAGACAACGTTACGAACCACGTTTTCAGCGCTTCGCTTTACGACATGTTCATTCAGCATGTCGATCGCCAAGCTCGATTTTCCCGTCCTGGGGTCACCAAGCACGATCAAGCAAACATCCGTCGCCGACAGCCCGATGTCGTCGTACGCAGCCTTCAGCTCCTCCATGACCTCTTTGTACGCGTCGTGCTCCACTCGAAGGGTCTTGACGACATCCCGGTACTTGCGCAGCTCCTTGTTGCTGGTCACAGCCGACTCTCCCGAAACACCCTGCTTGCGGCGAAGTCAGGAACGTTCACCTCTCGCGTCCCCGTGTCCATAACGTTCGAGTGAGGTGCAACGGGGTTCGTCGAAGGTTCGGACTGCTTGCGCTCAACGAAACGTTGCTGCCGGTTGCGTGTGCGCCGAGACTTGCGCCCCATGTCCTCTTCGATCAGTGCGGCGATCCGGTTGCGCGCCTCCAGCAGACTGATCTCGCGCGCATCGTCGTCCTGGATCCTGCGCTGGAAGCGCTTGCAGACACGGTGCTGCCACCGGGTTAAGCCGAGCGCATACTCATGGTCGATCGCAGGCACCTTGATAAGAGTGACGCCGTCTGGTGCGACCACGACGATGGCGCCAAGATCCTCATCGTTGGTCCTGATCTCCACGTCGATCTCAGCGCCGTAGAGCTCGCGAAGGGCACCAAGTTCGGCGCAGTTGTAGAAAAGGAGATCGTGCTCGATGCCCTTGTGGGTGAGGCGACGGGTGGTCGAGGTGCTGAAGGCGGCCTCGACGGCAATGGAGGATGGAGGCAAGTACCGGTCAACCCCCTCAATCGCTTCCTTCCAAGCTTCGGCCGGGGACTTACTGAGTGCGGAGTGCACTTCCTGGTGATACACGTCGACAATCCAGATATGGACGATACGACGCAGCGTGCGCAGCGTGACAACGGCGTGCTTCGCAGGATCGTAGTCGCCTTTCAGGATGACGCTGGAGAAGGTCTTTCCCTTAATGTCGCCGAGCAACCCCGTCGCAAGCGTGCCCAGAAACCGCTCGACTTTCCCCTTGTACCAGGGCTTCCGGCGCGGGCAAAACTGGATGATGATGCCGAAACGTCCGGCGGCGAGCTCGAGGCTATTGGAGTGAAACTCCAGGCCGTTGTCGACGACCAGCAGCTCCATCAACCCCCACGCATCCCACTCGCACTTCACATCCGCGTCCTTCGGCTTGACGCTGATGGCATGCCAAAGCGCGCGCGACATGCTGACGTTGCTTGGGCCTTCGAAGCTGATGTAGAGGCCCAGCACGTAACGGGTGCACTCGTCGATCACGATCGTCAGCCACGGCCGCCCCAAGGGCAGCATGGTCTTCTCGTCAATGACGAAGACGTCCAATCGCGTATGATCCATGCACGCCCGGGCGAGCGGATGCATCGCAAGCGCGTTCCTTCCGGCAACGCGGAACTTGATGTCCGCGGCGCGCTTGCCATACCTCGCCCGGTACACGTCGTAGGGCGCGATCTCCCCGATCTTCCGCTTGAGATAGCTGTATGACGGCGCTTTGAGCTGCTCAGTCGCGAGCCGGCAAGCGTTCCGGGTTGCGACAAGCCCCTTCAGCGTCTTGTGGATCGACTTGATGGTCGGCCGCTCGGCAGTCAGATATCGCGTCGTGATGAGATCATCAACGGCCGTCTGAATCCACGGAGACAATTTGCCAGCGCCACTGCCTTTGAATTCGTGGCGATCGACCAGAGATCGGATGTCCCTTCCAGAGTCCTTATACCGGCGCATCCATCCCGCAACCGTTACCCAATGGGGCATTCGACCCAGAATGTGGCCCTTCGACCAGATCTTTGCATCCACCCAAAGTTCCTTGATGGCCGGAACCATCACTGCTTCCGTTTTCGGCAAATGGGAGAGCCGCTCGACGAACGTGAGCTTGGCCTTTGCCTGATCCTGCTCTTCCTCGGAATAGGTCTGGCGGAACGCATCCACGTGCGCACCATCTATGGCATCCCTAATCGCCTCCTCGCGCTGCGCATCGGCCGCTACCTCGAGAACCAAGCCGCCCTTACGCCATGCGTCCAACAAGTCCGGAACTCGTAGGTTCTGAACGGCTCCGGTTCCAAGGTCCTCGACTACCACTCCGCCATCATCGAAGGCCCGAAAGACGCGACATGGCTTTCCATCGAGAACGAAACGCTGTCCTACACTGAAAGATCCGGCTGCCATGGCAGTTTCTCCTCACGAATGGATTCACCAACGAACCAGACCCGCGACTCGTCCGTGAGTGGTCCGGCAAACCAGTCAACGTTCGCCTTCCCTTGAACAATGAGCCGAGCGACACAAGCGGCTTCGGCGCTACCCGCCTTGGTCCATCCGGAACCACCAAGGGTGGTGACGCAGACCTTCCGAATCTGATCCAGGATGCTTAGGGAAAGCAGATGGCAATCTGCGTGCCTCGCTCGCCGTAGAACAGCGAACGCATTGCTAACCTCTACCCTTCCGATCTGGCTTTCCGTAAGCGTTCGGTAGCCGGCGCCAATACTCGCTAGTACGGGCTTGAGCCGCTGCTCACGCTCGATCGCTTCCGCGTCCACCTTGGCGCCGTACTTGACTTCACAGAACGAAAGCTCGTTCCTACAAAGCACTGCGAAATCCGGGACGTGCGTGCGCCACTCCCCCTCCACCAAGTAGTTGACGCGCAGTGCTTGTTCCGCGAACTCCTCGACGTTCGGGCTAGCGTCCAGGAGCAGTGCAACTTCCGCTTCCAGCAGGGACTCGCACTGAACGACTCGATCCATCTTTAGGGACGCGACCTTCAGGATCGGGCGCGGCGCCCCTCGATGGACGAGGTTCCGCATCCGAACTGCTGGTGGGCTCGGTAGATCGAGTCGAAGGTCGGTCGTGCCGCAAGCCGAGGCCGCGGCGCGACGCATCGCTCTATCGAGCAAACTCACATCCGCTTCATCCTTCACGGCAAGACTCTCCAGCGACGCCCATGAATGCGACGTCGTAGATCGCTTATTGACCTTGCGCGCGAGGACTCGCTTTATGCCATTCTCGCGCTATCGTTCGCTTCCAGGCAGCTTCTAACCAAGTTGAAACCAGTCCGGCCGCCGATGGGTCGCCCACAGCTTGATCGTGGGCGCAGTAGCTGCCGCGTCGCCTACGTCTGTTTCAGAACTCGAGCCGTCACCTAGCGCTGTATCGCCCGCGTATCGTGATTTGCTCCTTCAGCATTAGGCGATTCGATCAAACCGTTGTCGCATCGCATTCACCGCGCGCACGGACTAGCCCCTGCGTGCTGAAGATGCTCTCGCTGCTCAGGCCTCTCGTCCACCACTCGGGTGTAAGCTTGCTTTGCCCGGGGCGAGAAACTCCGGGACCGGTGTCCGCCATAGTGAGGGGTACCGACTCGTGCTCGCCGTAGACTATCGACCGCCATGGTGTCAGACGCCAACTCGCTCCTTGGCGCGCCTCGTTCGCTCGCTTGCACTACTCGGCAGCGTCATGGAGTGCGCTGGGGCCCCCACGGCAAATGCGCTAGCGTTCAAGGATTTTCCTATCCGGAGGTACGACGATCGATCTGGCCCCAAGACCTCCGATACGTACGCTTGCATATGGAACGGTGAGCACATCGCGAGCGAAACCCGGGTTTCCGAGTGGTCCGAGCGAAACACCAAGGTGCGAAATCTTGCCGAATCCAACTTGTTCTTAGCTTCACGAATACCGGATCAGTTTGCGCTTCCGCCCCCTGAAGATGAGGAGGTATGGCTTTCACTCAGGACGAGCGAGTTCGTCCTCGTTGACTACCCGTGGGATAGATCGGTAGCCAGAATCGCAGCGCTTGGCAGCTGGGATGCCGTTGAGTTCCTTTGGACGGCCACCAACGTCCTCTACAACCTAGGCAGGTTTCGCGAGGCAAGTTGGTCGGCTCGCCACTTAGGTCCGGCACTTGCACGACTCGCACGCTATCCGTCTGGTGAGCGTGTCGCTATCCTCTTACTTGCGATGATGCGCAAAGCCCTGCTCGACAGCATAGGGCTCAATGATCAGTGGGTTGATTTCTCGTCGTATAACCTTCCACGCCATTCTGATCTGGCCACCTTCCCTAGTCCGCACATCCTCAGTACGAGCCATGGGTTCTTCGTTGATCGCGAACTCATTGTTGAGACATCAACGTTGGAATGGATAGCGTCTTCGCTTCCAAAGATCTCGCGATCGCCGCCACGCGCGGGCTGGGAGCCTGGACGATCCCCTATCGATCATCTTAAGCATGTCTTGCACCCGAGGGCGCTCGACCTGATCAAAAGCGAGCTTGGCGAGTATGCAGAGAGCTCAATGCGGGCGACGCCCCGGCGCCGGGGCTCACTCCGTCACGATGTCATTGCTTCTTCAATGGGAGTGGATTCGCTGAAGTTTCGGATATGAAGGCACGATCCTGCGAGTGCAGCGCCGACCTCAGAACATTACCTGAGGGGCACAACTTGATCTCAGGAAACCTAGTGAGCTGTCAATCCACGAACTGACGAGCGTCAGTGCACCAACGGTCCGGGTCGTGACCATCGATGGACGAGGTCATCTGGAGCACACTCAACCGTTGGGCAATTTCCCGCAAGTTAGCTGCCTCGGTCATCGGTTCTCCGTCTGCTCTTGAGCGAGATTGCATGTCGCGCTCGCACAGCGGGCCGACGCCCCCCCCGCTTTCAGTAGCGGGGCAAGCTAGAGTCCGGGGTCACTGTAGCTGAAGTTCGCCAGGTGTTTGGCATACGCGGATGGTGTCAGTCCGCCCAATGCGTTCTTGGGTCGCTCCTCGTTGTATTCGCGGCGCCAGGTTTCGATGGCCGAGCGTGCATGTAGCAGATGGGTGAACCAATGCTCGTGAGGCATTCATCGCGGAGCCGGCCGTTGAACGATTCGACATAGGCGTTCTGGTTGGGCTTGCCCGGCTGGATCAGACAACTGCACGCCGCGCTCGTGCGCCCAGGTCACCATGGCCTAGCCGCAGAACTCCTTGCCGTTGTCGGCCGGACGACCTGCGGCAGGCCGCGGGCAAGGGCCAGGCGATCGAGCACGCGCGTCACCCCGCACCCGGAGATCGCCCGCTCGACCTCGATCGCCACCGCCTCGTGGGTGGCGTCGTCGACAATGGTCAGGCACTTGATCACCCGACCTCGGCCGTGCGGTCGAACACGAAGTCCATCGACCACACCTGATTGGCGGCATTGGGACGCGACAGCGGCTACCGCTCGCCCAGCGGAACCTTCTTGCGCTTCTGCCGCCGCACCTGCAGCTTAGCCTCCTGGTAGAGCCGCTCCACGCGTTTGTAGTTCACGAGCATTCCCGCCTGCCTGAGCTTGAGATGGATCATCCCGACGCCGTAACGCTTGTGCCGCTGCGCCAGCGCCACGATGTGCTCGCGCAGTTCCATGTCCCGGTCTGGACGCGGTTCGTAACGCAGCGCGCTGGCGCTCATGCGCACCATTGCCAGCGCCCGACGCTCGCTCAGCCCCTTGCCCACCAAATGCCGCACCAGCTCCCGCTTGGCCGGTGCGGTCACCACTTTTCTCGCAGCGCCTCGCGGGTCACTTCGTTCTCGAGCATCGATTCCGCCAACAGCTTCTTCAGCCGGGCGTTCTCCGCTTCGAGTTCACGCAGGCCAATCTCCTTCAGGTTGGGGATTGGACTCCACATCGCCGTGCTACTCAAAACGGGGGGGATGTCGGGACTACCAATCGGCGAATGTAGGCGCACCACCCCTAACTCGTCGAGTCAACAAGCCCGCGCACTGGTCAATGCGCCCTACGGGACTGAAGCGGCGTACCTGCTGACGCCGTATCACGTCGCTGACCTCGTTTCGGCCGTCGGCCAAGGCGCTCGAAATTGATTGTCCGCAGCACGCACTGCGCAACACAGCTGAGAGCCTCTCAACGCAGAATAGCGGAGCTTGTTCGGAAACACTCGCCAGCTCAGGTGCAGCTGAATCGAACATGCGAGGGCGATGACGGCAAGGCAGAAGTTGATGTCTGGGAGGTCAAGGACGGGATCGTGGCTCGCTTCATCGAGTGCAAGGGCATGGAGCCCGGCGGGCGCGTCGATGACGATGAGATCGAGAAGTGGCTGAACACACGGATACGTCGGGCCCGGCACTACCTGGAACACCAGATCCGGTGGAAGGGCCCACTCCCCAAGTTCGAGCTGTGGACGAGCGGCGCGCTTTCCTCGGAGTCGCTCGAAATCATTGCGAACACAAAGCGCGCTAACGACCGCAAGTTCGAACTGAACGTGATCGGCCCGGAGGAGATTCGCACGTTAGCGCGTTCAGTAGGTGACCGGGCTCTGCTGGCCGTTTTGGAGAATCATTTCTTGCCTCGCCCTAAGCGGGCACGCCGTCCGAGCAAGGCATAGAGTTTGATCTGCCCTCACGCGCCGATCGGCTCATTCCGTCGGCGAGTCGGAGGGTGTTCCTACTATCCAATGGCGCACCCTCTCGGCAGCCGCCACAAAGTTCGGATGCTGCTTGGCTAGCGTGTCCTGATCCAATGGCTCGACGTGCTGGGCTTGCCAGGAGGGCTTAGCCTTGCCCATGACACCCAAGCACGCTTCAAGGTCACCGGACCAAAGAACTTGGGCATCTTGCGGGCGCATGAGCTTGTCGAGCTTATCCCGCGCCGCCTTGGTGTTCGGCTTGAAGGTTCCGTCGGGAAGCTTGTCTTCGTCGGATACCGCGCACCACGGAATATTGAGCTGCGTCGCCATGGCGGCGAACGCTGGCAGGTGATTGACGTCGCCCGCCTGGATGATCGATACGCTAAGCCCGTCCAGATCCAGCTGGGACCGCCGCGTCAGGTAGGAGCGCAAGGCGAACGCATCGTCTTTCCCCTCGCAAAGCACCACGCGCTGGGAGAAGATCATCTCGTGCCCACCGCGCTCGTCCAGTCTCTCCTGGAACTTGGCAGCGCTATCAAGTCCCGCCACGGCCAGGCTTGCAATGCTGGTATCGTCGCCGGTGCGAGCAAGCTTGGCGATCGTCTGGCGGCTGTTGAAAGAGATAAAGTCTGGCGAGTGCGTGGTGAGCGCAACAAGCCATCCGCTTTGCGCGAGACGGTCGAGGACTGCGCGCAGCTTTCGGCTCAGATGCGGATGGAGGTACGACTCCGGCTCCTCGAAGAGTAACGCGACCTTCTGGCGGGATACTTCCTCGGGGTACTGCGAGAGCACTTCCAGACAGGCGATACGCACCAGACTCTGCCATCCGTGGCCCATCCGATCCAGAGGCGTGATGGCACCGCCACCATCAGCCGCGAAGCCGAAGAGCAACTGTTGCGCCATCCATTCTTCCAGTGTTTTCAGGTCGGGTCTCAACTCCATGGAGGCCTGTCGCCCCAGATAGTGCGACAGGGTCTCTTGCAACCTCGGTTTGAGGTCATCCTTCCAGAATGGAAACTCGGCGACCGCGCCACGGAAGAATGCGTGCGCCTTCTCAATGGCGGCCGGCATCGCATACGCCTTGCCGCCATGGGAGAAGTCCCACCTCGCGTCCATGAACTTCCTGACGAGGAAGTTCGAAAGTCGCTGCAAAGGACCAGTCTTCCACTGGAACAGCGAGACATGAAGATTGCTCGGGCGCAGCAGCCAGACCTCGGGCCGTGCATCGCCGATCTCGTACCAGCGCGCATACCGCCTGGGGGAGCCAAATGAATGGTCGGCCCACTTGGCCTTGTCGCCCTTCGACATGGTCAGGCTGGTCAGCAGCGCTAACGGTTTGTCATCGTCACCCATCAGCGCCGAGGTGTGCGTGTGATTCCCGCTCTTGTCCGTCTTGCCGACCACAATGGCGCCTCGGACCGGATCCGGACTGCCCACCGCACCGCGGACTGCCGGCAAGGCTTGATCACTAGCCGCCGCAAACCGCAACCGGATGGTGAACGTTTTCTCCCGCTCCCCGTCGCGCTTGCAGTAGTAATCATGCTCATCGGGCACGAAGTTGTGCGCCGATGGCCCCTCCATAACCATTGCGATCGCATCGAGGATGGTCGACTTGCCCGCGTTGTTGGGACCGACGATGGCCAACGGTCCGTCGGTGGGGAAGTCGAGGGACAAGTTCTTCACCCCCCGGAAATTCTCGATCTCGACGCGCGAGAAGCGAAAGTTGACGTCCATATCCAGCCCCTAGGATTCGCCCCCTTAGTCTAGGAGATGCTGGAGCTGGGCGGCGACCAGGGCCGTCTCCCGTCCGCGCGGCGACTCAGGTGGCACCCGGCCCCGCGTCGCTCCGGCATCCGGCACTGGCCGCGAGAGCGATGCCTGCCTGGTAAGGGCGCTTGTTACGAAGTCGTCGCCCCCCACGTCCAATCCGTGCCACCAACCACCACGAAGATCTCCGACTTGAAGCCCCGAGCGGCGAATGCAGCCTTGATCTTGTCCCGGACAGCGTCTCGCACCGCCGCTCCACTGGCACCGTTGTAGGGGCCGAGCACCGTGGTGGTTGGGATGACGGTTTTGCCACCACTGTTGTTGTCCTGCGCTCTGCGCAGTCCGAGCTTTTCCAAGTCCGCGTAGGCGTTCTGGTAATCGGCGCTCGAGGCGCCTTTGAGATCGAACGTGCAGATCACACCGTAGCTCATTGCGTCATCATCGATAGGGTCGAACTCAATTTCGGGTAGATTGCGCCCACCTGTTCTCACGGGACGAGACACGCCCCTTCGGCGCACCCAAATCACTCAAGCTGAGCGACGTTGGCGCCCGCAGGCGCCAGCGGTCGAACCAGCCTTCGCGGCGAGCGAGGTAGCGCACGGACCGCTGCACTGCCCATAGGAGGTTCCATCGTGCGGTCTTGAGGTCCATGCCGGAACGGCTCCCTACTTCGCCTTCGGCGGCGGTGGAGGCAGCGTATTGTGAACGACGTTCTACCTCTGCCCCGTGTCGGAGTAGGAGCTGGAGCTACCGTCGTTCTTGCGGACGGGCACGCGCTCGGATTGAGGTTTGCTTGGCCTTTCGGACTTTTTGTTCTGAGTCATGATGTGGACCTTGTAGACGATTCGCCGCTTGATGCCGCGGAACATCCCGCGCCGCAGCTACTGACGCACTCGTGCTGTTGAATGATGTTGATGGTCATGCGCTGCACGTGCTGGGCGCCTGCGCCTAGACCGTTAACCCCTCTGAGGACGGTTGTCTAGCAACCCAAGGGTATCCGCAGTTTCGCGAAAGGAAATGGGGCTCAGAAGAGCCCCATTTCGGTACTAGCAACTTCTAGGGGTCGTACTAGCGTCTTCTGGGCGCCCAACTAGCGTCTTCTGGCTAACCCCACACACAGCGCGCTTGTACCACTCCTAAACTGCTAGCTCACCCGCACTTGCTATACCCACAATTCAAGCAAGTCGCACACCCATCCATGATCACCACAGCCTTCGTCGAGCACTTATGGCACATGGTGGCCGACGGCGGGAACGCAGCGCCCTCACCCGTAACTTCCACATCCTCAGAACGCGGCTCGTCGGAAACACGCGGCTCCGGGAACAGGTCGCCGGCCGAGCTGCCGCTCACTTCACCGTTTTTTTGAG
>Ga0209257_1000867_pt1 | contig 42999 bp, 37 predicted proteins | sample AraplaCvi_mCL_r2_FD_184277 | JGI IMG/M metagenome (GOLD analysis project Ga0209257, IMG submission 184277) | Arabidopsis root microbial communities from North Carolina, USA - plate scrape MF_Cvi_mCL_r2 (SPAdes) (version 2) | ecosystem: Host-associated > Plants > Roots > Endosphere | place: USA...
CGACGGTGATGATCGGCGGCCTGTTCGCCGGCACCGAGGAAGCGCCGGGCGAAGTCGAACTCTTCCAGGGCCGCAGCTACAAGAGCTACCGCGGCATGGGCTCGCTGGGCGCGATGGAGCAGGGCTCGAAGGACCGTTACTTCCAGGATGCCTCCGACGCCGACAAGCTCGTGCCCGAAGGCATCGAAGGCCGCGTCCCGTATCGCGGCCCGCTGCGCAACGTCGTCCACCAGCTGGCCGGCGGCCTGCGCGCCACGATGGGTTACGTCGGCTGCGCCAGCATCGAGGAAATGCGCACCAAGCCCAGCTTCGTGCGCGTGACCAACGCCGGTGCGCGCGAGAGCCACGTGCACGATGTGCAGATCACCAAGGAACCGCCGAATTACAGGGCGGGCTGAGATGGGCCTTCGCGCATTCGGTTTGGCGGCTGCGCTGTTCCTGCTGTGCGTTTGCTCCGATGTTTCCGCCGCGAAGAAAGCGGGGGCATTGAAACCCACCGAGGAGGCGTCTACGTTCGTCATCGAGCGCGACGCCACCTTCGACGTGAAGCTTGGAATCGGTGCCAAGTGGCGTTGGGGGCTGCATGCCGGCACCTACGTCGCAACGTTCGAGAACGATGAAGGCGTTTTCTACGAAGGCCCTGGCTCTCCGGTGATCTCCTATCTGGGCGAACGCTCGATGGGCGACTACGCCGGCGGAATCTTCGTGCCCAGGGCGACGCCCGATTCGCCGTACCTGTACTACTACTTCAAGCACGACGAAGACACGTACCGCAGCGCGGGTGCCGTCGTTGCCTGGATGATCAAGAGCGGGGACGGAAAGATCATGTTCTTCCCCTACAAAGAACCGCTGAAGGACCCGGCATTCCTCGCGATGTTGAAGTCTTCCTTCCGGACCGTCGACGAAACCATGCCCACCGGCGCTGGCAGCCCATGACCAACATCCACAGCGACAAGATCCTCATCCTCGATTTCGGCGCGCAGTACACGCAGCTGATCGCCCGCCGCATCCGCGAGATCGGCGTCTACTGCGAGATCTGGGCCTGGGACCACGATCCGGCCGAGATCGCCGCGTTCGGCGCGAAGGGCATCATCCTCTCGGGCGGCCCGGAATCGACGACGGAACAGGGCGCTCCGAAGGCGCCGCAGGAAGTGTTCGATTCGAACCTGCCGATCCTGGGCATCTGCTACGGCATGCAGACGCTCGCCGCGCAGCTGGGCGGCGCGACCGAAGCCGCCGATGCGCGCGAGTTCGGCCACGCCGAAGTGGAACTGGTCGCGCATGACGCGCTGCTGGGCGGTCTCACCGACCACGATGGCGAGCCGCGCATCGACGTGTGGATGAGCCACGGCGACCACGTCGCCAAGGCGCCGCCGGGCTGGACGGTCACGGCCGTCACCGACCGCATTCCCGTCGCCGCGATGGCGCGCGAGGACAAGCGCTGGTATGGCGTGCAGTTCCATCCGGAAGTGACACACACCAAGCAGGGCCAGACCCTGCTGCGCCGCTTCGTCGCCGACATCTGCGGCTGCAGGACGCTGTGGACCGCGGCCAACATCATCGAAGACCAGATCGCGCGCGTGCGCGAGCAGGTCGGTTCGGACGACGTCATCCTCGGACTTTCCGGCGGCGTGGATTCCTCCGTTGTCGCGGCGCTGCTGCACAAGGCCATTGGCGAGCAGCTCACCTGCGTGTTCGTCGACACCGGCCTGCTGCGCTGGAACGAAGGCGACCAGGTGATGGCGATGTTCGCCGAGCACATGGGCGTGAAGGTCGTGCGCGTGAATGCCGCCGACCGTTACTTCAAGGCGCTGGCCGGCGTCGCGGACCCCGAAGCCAAGCGCAAGATCATCGGCAACCTCTTCATCGAGATCTTCGACGAGGAGTCGGCCAAGCTCTCCAACGCGAAGTGGCTGGCACAGGGCACGATCTATCCGGACGTGATCGAATCGGCCGGCAGCAAGACCGGCAAGGCGCACGTCATCAAGAGCCACCACAACGTCGGCGGCTTGCCGGAAGACATGAAGCTCAAGCTGGTCGAGCCGCTGCGCGAGCTGTTCAAGGACGAAGTGCGTCGCCTCGGCGTCGAACTGGGTCTGCCGCGCGCGATGGTGTATCGCCATCCGTTCCCGGGCCCGGGCCTGGGCGTGCGCATCCTGGGCGAAGTGAAGCGCGAACACGCCGAACTGCTCGCCCGCGCCGACCACATCTTCATCGAGGAACTGCGCAAGGCCGACCTCTACGACCGCACGAGCCAGGCGTTCGCCGTGTTCCTGCCGGTGAAGTCGGTGGGCGTGGTGGGCGATGCGCGTGCGTACGAATGGGTGATCGCGTTGCGCGCGGTGGAAACCATCGATTTCATGACGGCGCACTGGGCGCACCTGCCGTACGACTTCCTCGGCCGCGTGTCCAACCGCATCATCAACGAACTGCGCGGCGTCTCGCGTGTGGTATACGACATCAGCGGCAAGCCGCCGGCGACGATCGAGTGGGAGTGATCGCGCCGACCGCCATGTGAGGATCCGGGGGGATCATGGGGAAATGGATTTTGCTGGCGCTGGTCGCCGGTTTCGGTGCGTGGTGGTCCTTCCATGCCGGACGCCAGCTGAGCGAGGACGCCATCGAAGCCCAGTACAACCTGGACTCCGCCGCGATGGCGAAGCTGGACGCGGATTATTTCTGCGACCGCATGACGGACGATTTCCAGCATGAGGCGGTGACGTTCGCGCTGAACGGAACGCAGCGCGAAACCCTCGGCAAGAAGGACTCGTGCGAGGGAATGCGTGAAGGCTTCCGCGCCTTCAAACGCCTCAATGCGCTGACCAACGGCGCGATGGGCTTGTCGTTCGAGAACCGCGTCGTCGAGATCACGCTGGCGGATGACCGCAAGAGCGCGGACGTGGAAACCATCTCGTCGGTGCGCATGGGGCGCCAGTTGCTCAGCCGCAGCCATTCGGTGGATCGCGTGATCCGTCGCAATGGGCGGATCCTGTACGAGGCTTCGAAGTCGAAGTCGTGGGTGTACGTGCCGGCGCAGTGAGATGTCGGCGCGGCGGCGCTCCGGAATCGCATGAGATTCATGTCATCGCTGCCGGCGCTTTGTTTGCCGTCATCCCGGCGAACGTCGTGACCCGGGCCCGTGATCTCAGGGCACTCCATCAACGGTCAACCACCTCACCGTCATTCCAGCGAAAGCTGGAACCCATTTTGGTTCCTGCTTTCTCACACACGCGAAAGCAGCAGCGCAGCGATGTGCCGAAACGGCTGGTCAACGCTTCCCCTTCGTTGCCTCTCACCCCAACCCCTCTCCCGCAGGGAGAGGGGCTAAAGCGCCGTCACCCATTACTACTCCGTCATCCCGGCGAAGGCCTCTACCCAGGCCGTCACTCGTTACCGTCATCCATCGGCACGATCGTGATGCGCCCCGCCTCGATGTCGATGCGCACGTTCTGATCGACGTGGAAGCCGGCCTGCGCAAGCCAGAAACCGCGAAGACGCAGATAGGGAACGGGCCGGATCGGTTTGCAGACGTTCGACGGATAACTGCTGTAGCTGATCTTCAGCCGGCGCGAGCGCGGCGCGGCCGCGGATTGTTCTGCCATTTGAAACTCCTAGCGCTACGTTGATATGCGCCCCTGTTGAGAGGGCGGCCGAGTACTTCAACACCGTGCTAGGAACGGCCCCCAGGTTTCCCCGGCGTACCGGGTGTTGTATCGCTGGGCGCTACTCGGCCATAAGCGGTGGCCTTAATCATCACGAGATGATCGCGTCACGAGATGATCGCGACGTCTGCTAGCAGGAGGTGTGTTGAGCACCTGACAGCCAATCTAGCGACGCACGTTGAATCGGTCATTGAGCCATTTGCGCATGGCTCGCATCGGCATCTATCAACCCGTCGTCCCGGCGAAGGCCGGGATCCAGGCTGTCACGGCATCAGCCATACACACATCGTCATTCCAGCGAAAGCTGGAACCCATCTTCGCTTTGGATTCTCGCTACGGATCGCACGATCAAAATGGGTTCCAGCTTTCGCTGGGATGACGGGACATGGCTGATGCCGTGACAGCCTGGGTCCCGGCCTTCGCCGGGATGACGGTAACAAGGTACGGATTGACGGACTGACGGACTAACCGTCGCGGCGGAGCGTTTTGTAGCCCGGGTAAGCGCAGCGCACCCGGGGAGCGCAGCCGTAATGCGTCAGCCGCGCGCGACTACCTCAGAACGAATCCGCCGGCACCCGCACCCAGCCTTCCATCAGCACGCGCGCGCTGCGGCTCATGATCGCCTTGGTGACGGTCCACTGGCCGTCGACGAGCTTCACCTGCGCACCCACGCGCAGCGTTCCCGAAGGATGCCCGAAGCGCACCGACTCGCGTTCGCCGCCGCCGGCCGCGCGGTTCACCAGCGTGCCGGGAACCGATGCGGCGGTGCCGATCGCCACCGCCGCCGTGCCCATCATCGCGTGGTGCAGCTTGCCCATCGACATCGCGCGAGCTTGCAGGTCGATGTCGCCGCCTGCGATCTGCTTGCCGCTGGACGCGGCGTAATCGGCGGCCGGCGCGACGAAGGCGACCTTCGGCGTGTGCTGGCGCGTCTTCGCTTCGTCGAGATGCTTGATCAGGCCCATGCGCAATGCGCCGTGCGCACGGATCTTCTCGAACTTCGCCAGCGCATCGGCATCCTTGTTGATCGCGTCCTGCAACTCGCTGCCGGTGTAACCCAGGTCGGCGGCGTCGAGGAAGATCGTCGGGATGCCGGCGGTGATCATCGTCGCCTTGAACGTGCCCACGCCGGGCACGTCGAGATCGTCGACGAGGTTGCCGGTGGGGAACATCGAGCCGCCCGCGTCGCCGTCGTCGGACGGATCGAGGAATTCCAGCTGGATTTCCGCGGCGGGGAAGGTCACGCCGTCGAGTTCGAAATCGCCGGTCTCCTGCACCTGGCCGCCGCTCACCGGTACGTGCGCGATGATCGTCTTGCCGATGTTCGCCTGCCAGATGCGCACGGTGCACAGGCCGTCGTGCGGAACTCGTGCGGGGTCGATCAAACCGGCGGCAATCGCGAACGGGCCGACAGCCGTGCTGAGGTTGCCGCAGTTGCCGCTCCAGTCGACGAACGATTCCTCGATGGCGACCTGGCCGTAGAGGTAATCGACGTCATGCTCCGGCACGGAGGACTTCGAGATGATCACGCACTTGCTGGTGCTCGACGTCGCGCCGCCCATGCCGTCGGTGTGCTTGCCGTACGGATCGGGCGAACCGATCACGCGCTGCAGCAGCGCATCGCGCGCCTTGCCCGGCGTTTGTGCGGCGGCGGGCAGGTCTTCCAGGCGGAAGAACACGCCCTTGCTGGTGCCGCCGCGCATGTAGGTGGCGGGAATGCGGATCTGCGGTGCGTGGGCCATGTTTCGACTTCCGTTTGTTTTGTCAGCCCCTCTCCCGTTCACGGGAGAGGGGTTGGGGTGAGGGCAGGGGAGCATCACGCCCCGTCCGGAATCTCCGGCTCGACCAGCTTGGCCAGCATCTCCAGCGATTCCTGCCAGCCGAGGTAGCAGAACTCCACGGGAATCGCGTCCGGAATGCCTTTCTGCACGATGCTCACATCGGTGCCGCACATAACGGTTTTCAGCGTGACTTCGACTTCCATCGTGCCCGGCATGTCGGGATTGTCGAACTGATCGTCGTAACGCAGCTTCTCGCCGGGCACCATCTCGCGATACGTGCCGCCGAATGAATGACTGCCGCCCGTGCCGAAGTTGGTGAACGACATGCGGTAGCTGCCGCCAACGCGCGCGTCCATCGAGTGCACTTCGCCGGTGAAACCGTGCGGCGGAAGCCACTTCACCATCGCCGTGGGCGTGATGAAGGCACGGTAGATGCGCTCGGCGGGCGCGCGGATGACGCGGTGCAGGGTGACGGTACCGGGCATGTCGTTGCTCCTTGCGGGGTGGGAAACGATGCGGTGCGTTGCGAGGATGCGCGCGGATCAGGCCGCGCGCGTCGACGATTCCAGGAAGTCCTGCGCGAAGCGCTGCAGCACGCCGCCAGCCTCAAAGATCGAGACTTCCTCGTCGCTGTCCAGGCGGCAGGTGACGGGCACTTCCACGCGCTCGCCATCGCGGCGGTGGATGACCAGCGTCAGGTCCGCGCGCGGCTTGCGTTCGCCGATCACGTCGAAGGTCTCGGTACCGTCGATGCCCAGCGTCAGGCGGTTCACGCCCGGCTTGAACTCAAGCGGCAGCACGCCCATGCCGATCAGGTTGGTGCGGTGGATCCGCTCGAAGCCTTCGGCCACGATGGCTTCCACACCGGCCAGGCGCACGCCCTTGGCCGCCCAGTCGCGCGAGGAGCCCTGGCCGTAATCCGCGCCGGCGATGATGATCAGCGGCTGCCTGCGATCCATGTAGGTTTCGATCGCTTCCCACATGCGCACGACCTGGCCGTCCGGCTCGATGCGCGCCAGCGATCCCTTCTTCACCACGCCATCGACAACCGCCATCTCGTTCATCAGCGTGGGATTTGCGAAGGTGGCGCGCTGCGCGGTGAGGTGGTCGCCACGATGCGTCGCGTACGAATTGAAGTCCTCTTCCGGCAGGCCCATCTTGTGCAGGTATTCGCCGGCTGCGCTGTTCATCAGGATCGCGTTCGACGGCGACAGATGGTCGGTGGTGATGTTGTCGCCCAGCACCGCCAGCGGACGCAGGCCGCGCAGCGTGCGCTCGCCGGCCAGCGCGCCTTCCCAGTACGGCGGGCGACGGATGTAGGTGCTCTGCGGGCGCCAGTCGTACAGCGGGCTCACGCGCTCGCCGTGCTCGACGCGGATGTTGAACATCGGCTCGTACACGCGGCGGAACTGCTCGGGCTTCACGCTCTGCGCGACGATCGCGTCGATTTCCTCGTCGCTCGGCCAGATGTCCTTCAGCGTGACGGGCTTGCCGTCGGCGTCCACGCCCAGCGCATCGCGTTCGATGTCGAAACGCACGGTGCCGGCGATGGCGTAGGCGACCACCAGCGGCGGCGAGGCGAGGAAGGCCTGCTTCGCATACGGATGGATGCGCCCGTCGAAATTGCGGTTGCCCGACAACACGGCGGTGGCGTACAGGTCGCGGTCGATGATTTCCTGCTGGATCGCCGGATCCAGCGCGCCCGACATGCCATTGCACGTGGTGCACGCGAAGGCGACGATGCCGAAGCCGAGCTGTTCCAGTTCCGGAAGCAGGTTCGCTTCTTCCAGGTACAGCTGCACGGCTTTGGAGCCAGGCGCGAGCGAGGTCTTCACCCACGGCTTGCGCGTCAGGCCGCGCGCGTTCGCATTGCGCGCCAGCAGCGCGGCGGCGATCACGTTGCGCGGGTTGCTGGTGTTCGTGCAGCTGGTGATCGCGGCGATGATCACCGCGCCATCGGGCATCAGGCCTTCGGCTTCCTGCGCGAGCGCAGCGTCGAGGTTCACCGCGATGCCGCGCTCGGCCAGATCCGAGGTGGGCAGGCGCTTGTGCGGATTCGACGGGCCGGCCATGTTGCGCACGACGCTGGACAGGTCGAACGTGAGCGTGCGCTCGTACTGCGCGTGCTTGAGTTCGTCGGCCCACAGGCCGGCGGTCTTCGCATAGGTTTCCACCAGTTTCACCTGCGCGTCGTCGCGACCGGTGAGGCGCAGGTAGTCCAGGGTCTGGTTGTCGATGAAGAACATCGCCGCCGTGGCGCCGTACTCGGGCGCCATGTTGGAGATCGTCGCGCGATCGCCCAGCGTCAGGCTGGCCGCGCCTTCGCCGCGGAATTCCAGGTATGCGCCGACGACCTTCTGCTGGCGCAGGAATTCGGTCAGCGCCAGCACGATGTCGGTGGCGGTGATGCCCGGCTGGCGCTTGCCGGTGAGTTCGACGCCGATGATGTCGGGCAGGCGCATCCACGACGCGCGGCCAAGCATCACGTTTTCGGCTTCAAGGCCACCGACGCCGATCGCGATGACGCCCAGCGCATCGACGTGCGGCGTGTGGCTGTCGGTGCCGACGCAGGTATCGGGAAACGCGATGCCCTTGCCGTTATCGTCCAGCTGCGACTGGATCACCGGCGACATCTTTTCCAGGTTGATCTGATGCATGATCCCGTTGCCCGGCGGAATCACGTCGACGTTCTTGAACGCCAGCTTCGTCCAGTCGATGAAGTGGAAGCGGTCTTCGTTGCGGCGGTCCTCGATGGCGCGGTTCTTGGCGAACGCATCCGGGTCGAAGCCGCCGCATTCCACGGCGAGCGAATGGTCGACGATCAGCTGCACCGGCACGACCGGGTTCACCTTCGCCGGATCGCCGCCCTGGTCGGCGATCGCGTCGCGCAGGCCCGCCAGGTCCACCAGCGCCGTCTGGCCGAGGATGTCGTGGCACACCACGCGCGCCGGGAACCACGGGAAATCGAGATCGCGGCGGCGTTCGATCAACTGCTTGAGCGAGGCCACCAGCGTGGCCGGATCGCAGCGTCGCACCAGGTTTTCGGCCAGCACGCGCGAGGTGTAGGGCAGGCCGGACCATGCGCCGGGCTGGATGGCCTCGACTGCTTCGCGCGCGTCGAAATACTCCAGCGACGTGCCGGGAAGCGGTTTGCGGTGTTTGGAGTTCATGGGCGTGGAATTCATGGACGGGGCGCGGTCCTGGAGTTGGCGGGCGGCCGTGGCGCGGGGCCGTCGGTGGCTGGCTGCCGCGCGGGCGCGGGTACGCGAGCGCGGGGAACCGCAATTTTAGCGGTTTCGGGCCCGCGCCGGCTGATCGGATGGGGCGGAACGCTGCGCTTCGGCGTGGCGTGGCTGCGCCGCGTGGGGCATCCTGTCGCGATGGTTCAGGAAACGATGAATTCGCCGGCTTCGGACGACGACGTGCGCTGGATGCGCCACGCGATGGCGCTGGCCGAACGCGCCGAGCGCGAAGAGGACGAGATCCCCGTCGGCGCGGTGCTGGTGTCGGCCGATGGCGAAGTGCTGGGCGAGGGCTGGAACCGCAACATCACGCTGCGCGATCCCACGGCGCACGCCGAGATCGTGGCGATGCGCGAAGCCGGCCAGCGCGTGGGCAACCACCGGCTGCTCGGTTCGACCCTGTACGTGACGCTGGAGCCGTGCGCGATGTGCGCGATGGCGATGGTGCATGCGCGCGTGTCGCGCGTCGTCTATGGCGCAACGGACCCGAAGACGGGCGCGGCCGGCAGCGTGTTCGACCTGCTGGCGGACCCGCGGCACAACCATCGCGTGCAGATCACCGGTGGCGTGCTGGGCGAGGAGTCCGGCGCGAAGTTGACGGCGTATTTCAGGCGGAAGCGAGGGAAGGTGCCTGCGGCGCCGCAGGAGTAGCGTTCGTTCGCGCCGCCGCGTAGCGGCGATCCCCCGCATTACCCGTCATTCCAGCGAAAGCTGGAACCCGCTTCGATCTCGAAGCTTTCGTAGCCCGGGTGCGCTTCGCTTACCCGGGCTACAGGCACGCACTCGCGACTGCGTGCATGCTCGTCGCCAGGGGCTCACTCCTTCACTTCCAACCGGTCCTTCGCCAACTGCTCATCCAGCTCGCGATCCAGCATCCGCAGCCCCAGCTTCGCCTCATGCCCCAGGCACAGTGACGCGGCGAACATCAGCAGCACGCCGACCACCGCCAGTCCCGTCGGCACCAGGTCCAGCCGGTAGCCGAAGAATGCGTCCACCGCGATACCCAGGCTCGTGCCGACGAAGGCGCTGATCGCCGCATAGAGCATCCGCACCGCCGCCAGCACCAGGTACGAACGGCGCCGGTGGATCGCGATGCGCGCTTCCTGCTCCACGCGCGCCGGCCCTTGCGGCAGGCCGCGCAGGGTGTCGATGTCCGCACGCATGCGATCGACCACACGCGCGAGGCGGTTGTTCGAGGAAATCTGCATCGAGCTGGCGGCGGTCAGGAAGAACGCCGGGGTGATCATCGCCGAGACGACGGCGTAGTGCGTGGGATCGATCGCGACGGGCGAAGGCATGCGGAGGCGGTTCCGTGAGCGCGGCGCGAAGCCGTCGGGCGGGCTGGCTGTATGATGCGCCGGTCCTCATTCCAGTGCGAGCGCATGGCGGCCGTCCCTTCTCCGAACGACGAAAACCTGATCTGGATCGATCTGGAAATGACCGGGCTCGACACCGATCGCGACTCCATCCTGGAGATCGCCACGGTGGTGACCGACAAGCAGCTCAACGTGCTGGCCGAAGGCCCGGAGCTTGCGATCTCGCATCCGCTCTCGCGGCTGGAAGCGATGGACGAATGGAACCGCAACCAGCATGGCCGCTCGGGCCTGTGGCAGCGCGTGCTCGACAGCCGCATCGACCTGGCGCAGGCCGAGCAGCAGACGCTGGAATTCCTGCAGCGCTGGGTGCCGGCCGGCAAGTCGCCGATGGCCGGCAATTCGATCTGCCAGGATCGCCGCTTCATGCATCGCCTGATGCCGCGCCTGGAGAAACACTTCCACTACCGCAATCTCGATGTCAGCACGATCAAGGAACTCGCGCGCCGCTGGGCGCCCGACGTGCTGGCCGGCGTCAACAAGGACGCCCGCCACACCGCGCTGAGCGACGTGCGCGATTCGATCGCCGAACTGCGCCACTATCGCGGCTTCATGGGCCGCCTCGGCGGCGACGCGCACCTCTAAGGGTCAGCGCAGCTCCGGCGGCGTCTGCTGGTCGGGCGAGGGCGACGACGTCGAGGACTGCTGGTCCGGCGAAGGCGACTGCGCCGGTTGCGTGGGCGCGGCGTCCGGCGTCGGCTCGCCCTTGGCCGCCTCGGTGATGCGCCGCTGCGCGCGGATGTCGCGCTGCGCCTGCTGGATGCTGATGCCCGCCTGGTCGAAGGCCTTCTTGATGCGTTCGTTGAGATCGCATTTGGTCTTGAAGTGGTCGGCGTTGCTGACGTGGCAACGCACGCCAAGGCGCACGGCGATGTCGGCCAGCTCGTACACGACGACGTCGGGCGCGGGCTGTTCGAGGATGCGCTTGTCGCCTTCCATGATCCGCATGATCGCCGCACGTGCGGTGTCGATGTCGTCCTCGTAGCCGATACCGATCACCAGCTCGATGCGGCGGCGCGTGTCGGGCGTGAGGTTCACGATCGGCGCGGTCGTGATGAGGTTGTTCGGCAGGACGATGGTCTGGTTGTCCGCGCCGCGCAGCTTCGTCTGGAAGATGCTCACGTTCTCGACCGTGCCGCTGCTGCCGCCGATCTGCACCACGTCGCCGACGCGGAACGGCTTGAGCGTCACCAGCATCACGCCGGAGGCGACGTTCGACAGCGAATCCTTCAGCGCCAGTCCGATCGCCAGGCCCGCGGCGCCGAGGATCGCGATGAACGAGGTCGGCGCGATGCCGAAAAAGCCTTGCAGAATCGCCAGCAGCAGCACGATCAGCAGCGCGATGTAGATCACCCGGCTGATGAACTGCAGCGACGTGGCTTCCACATGCGCGCGCGTCAGGCCGCGTCCGGCCGCGCGGACGATCCACTTGGCGACGTGATGGCCGATGTAGAAGACCAGCAGGGCGCCGCCGATCTTGATGCCCACGTCCATCGCCCATGCCCAGAACTGGTCGGAGGTCATCGAGCTGAAATGCGCGGGCGGCGCGAGTTCGCGCGTGAAGTCGGGCAGCGAGTCCTGCAAGGTGGCTTTGGGCGTGGGATCGGCGGACAAAACGGCCTCCTTTCGGTACATCGGTGAATGTTGGTGCGTTCACAAAATACGACGCCCCGCATAAGCGGGGCGTCGATACGTGTTCGAGCGGTTCAGCGCGGCGTCGGGATCACGCCACCTGCTTCTTCGCCTTGGCCTTGGCCAGGCGCAGCCAGGTGTCGACGACGGTGTCGGGATTGAGCGACACCGATTCGATGCCCTGGTCCATCAGCCATTCGGCCAGATCCGGATGGTCGCTCGGGCCCTGGCCGCAGATGCCGACGTATTTGCCCTTGGCGCGCGCGGCCTTGATCGCCAGCGACAGCAGCTTCTTCACCGCCGGGTCGCGTTCGTCGAAGAGCTTGGCGACGATGCCCGAATCGCGATCCAGGCCCAGCGTGAGCTGCGTCAGGTCGTTGGAGCCGATGGAGAAACCGTCGAAGATCTCGAGGAATTCGTCGGCGAGCAGCGCGTTCGACGGGACCTCGCACATCATGATGATCTTCAGGCCGTCCTTGCCTTGTTCCAGCCCGTTGGCCTTCAGCACTTCGACGACCTTGCGGCCTTCGTCCAGCGTGCGCACGAACGGGATCATCACCCAGCAGTTGGTCAGGCCCATCTGCTCGCGCACCTTCAGCACCGCGCGGCATTCCAGCGCGAAGGCTTCGGTGAAGCTCGGATCGACGTAACGGCTGGCGCCGCGGAAGCCGATCATCGGGTTCTCTTCATGCGGCTCGTAGCGCGAACCGCCGATGAGGTTGGCGTATTCGTTGGACTTGAAGTCCGACAGGCGCACGATCACCGGGTACGGCGCGAACGATGCGGTGATCGTCGCGATGCCTTCGGCCAGTCGATCCACGTAGAAATCGACCGGGCTGTTGTAGCCGGCCATCTTCTCGTCGATCTTCTTCTTCGTCGCGGCGTCCTGCTGGTCGTACTCGAGCAGCGCCTTGGGATGCACGCCGATGTGGCTGGCGATGATCATTTCCAGGCGCGCCAGGCCGACGCCGGCATGCGGCAGCATCGCGAAGTCGAACGCGCGCTCCGGGTTGGCGACGTTCATCATCACCTTGAGCGGCGCTTCCGGCATCTTGTCGAGGTCGGCGACGTGGCGCTCGAAGGGCAGGGTGCCGGCGTAGATGAAACCGGTATCGCCTTCGGCGCAGCTGACGGTGATTTCCTGGCCGTCCTGGATCGTGTCCAGCGCGTTGCCCGTGCCGACGACCGCCGGGACGCCCAGTTCGCGCGCGATGATCGCCGCGTGGCAGGTGCGGCCGCCGCGGTTGGTGACGATCGCGGCGGAACGCTTCATCACCGGCTCCCAGTCGGGATCGGTCATGTCGGCGACGAGCACGTCGCCCGGCTGCACGCGGTTCATGTCGGCCAGCGAGCGCACCACGCGTGCGACGCCGGTGCCGATCTTCTGGCCGATGGCGCGGCCCTCGCACACGACTTCGCCGCGCCTGGTGAGCTGGAAGCGCTCGATCTGCGTGGCGTGGCCGCGCGACTTCACCGTCTCCGGGCGCGCCTGCACGATGAACAGCTTGCCGCTCACGCCGTCCTTCGCCCATTCGATGTCCATCGGACGGCCGTAGTGCTTCTCGATGGTCAGCGCCTGGCGTGCGAGTTCATGCACGTCCTCGTCGCTGATGGAGAACGTCGCGCGAAGGTCGGCCGGCGTGTCCTCGGTGCGCACGCGCTCGCCGGGCGTGTCCGAATACACCATGCGCAGCTGCTTGGCGCCCATGCCGCGACGCAGGATGGCCTGCTTGCCCTGCAGCAGCGTGGGCTTGTAGACGTAGAACTCGTCCGGATTCACCGCGCCCTGCACGACCATTTCGCCCAGGCCGTAGCTGGAGGTGATGAAGACGACGTCGCGGAAACCCGATTCGGTGTCCAGCGTGAACAGCACGCCGGAGGAACCGACATTGGAGCGCACCATCAGCTGCACGCCGGCGGACAGGAACACGTCCTCGTGCTTGAAGCCGTGGTGCACGCGGTAGGCGATCGCGCGATCGTTGTAGAGCGAGGCGAAGACTTCCTTCACCTTGTGCACGACATCGTCGGCACCGGTGACGTTGAGGAAGGTTTCCTGCTGTCCGGCGAAGGATGCGTCGGGCAGGTCTTCGGCGGTCGCGGAGGAACGAACGGCAACGGCGACGTCGCCACCGCCGTTCTCATCGCAAAGTTGCTTGTAGGCCTTGCGGATGTCCGCATCCAGGTCGGGCTGGAGCGGGGCATCGATGACCCAGCCGCGGATCTCGGCGCCGGCGGCGGTGAGCGCGGGAACGTCTTCCACGTCCAGCGTCGCCAGCTTGTCGTAGATGCGCTGGTGAAGGTTGTTGTGCGCGATGAAGTTCTTGAAGGCTTCGGACGTGGTCGCGTAACCGCCCGGAACCGACACGCCCAGGTTCGCGAGGTTGCCGATCATCTCGCCCAGCGAGGAATTCTTGCCGCCGACGCGGGCCAGGTCGGTAAGCCGCAACGCGTGCAGCCAGAGGATGTTCTCGTTCAAGCGGGCGATCTCCAGGCGGATCGAAGAGGGATGGCGGAACAGTGGCCGGCGCGCCCTCGGCGCATGGCGCGCAGCGATCCGGATATGATCGCCCGTGCGCCGGAGCCATACAAGCTTGATTCAACGGCGTTTCTTGTGTTGTGAACGCCCAGTTCAGGAGAAAAGCCGATGGCCGGCGTGCGTCCCGTCTTCTACGTATCCGATGGTACCGGTATCACTGCCGAGACCATCGGCCACAGTCTGCTGACCCAGTTCACCCAGACGCGCTTCGTCACCGACCGCCTTCCGTTCGTCGATTCGGTGGAGCGCGCGCGTGAAGTGGGCGAGAAGATCCGCGCCGCCGCCGAGTCCTACGGTGTGCGCCCGGTGGTGATCAACTCGTGCATGGACACGGAAGTGAGCCATGCGCTGGCCGAGAGCGGGGCGCTGATGCTCGACGTCTTCGCGCCCTTCATCGAGCCGCTGGAGCGCGAGCTGGAACAGACGCGCGAGCGCCGCATCGGCCAGGCGCACGGCATGGTCGATTTCGACAGCTACCACCGTCGCATCAACGCGATGAACTTCGCGCTGACGCACGACGACGGGCAGGCCATCAACTATGACGACGCGGACCTGGTGCTGGTGGCGGTTTCGCGCGCGGGCAAGACGCCGACCTGCGTGTACCTGGCGCTGCATTACGGCGTGCGCGCGGCGAACTACCCGCTGACCGAGGAAGACCTGGAGCACGACCGCCTGCCGCCGCGCCTGCGGCCGTATCGCAACAAGCTGTTCGGGCTGACGATCGACCCGGTCCGGCTGCAGCAGATCCGCCAGGAACGTCGGCCGAATTCGCGTTACGCCCAGTTGGAAACCTGCAAGCGGGAAGTGGCGGCCGCCGAGGCGATGTTCCGGGCTGAACGGATCTCGACGCTGAGCACGACCAATACCTCGATCGAGGAAATCTCGAGCAAGGTCCTGACGACGCTGGGGATCCATCGCGAGATGTTCTGAACGGCCGGGGCGGCTCTGGACAGTCGGGCAGGAAAGCCCGGGAAAAACCGTCGCGAGGAATGCTTACCGTAGGCCGACCGCGGGTGCGCGTCAACGCTGCCGCGCAGAGGTTGTGCCGTGTAGCATCGGCTCCATATCGGTGTCCATGCCCATGTCACTCGCCACCCGCAAAGCACGCATTCCCCGCCTCAGCCGCTTCGGCTGGCTGATGGGGCTGTACGCGGAAAACCATGTCCGCTTCACGCGCCTGTTCCCGTCCACGGCGCTGGCAGTCGGCACCTACCACTCCAGCGTCGGCGACGGCCTGGACCTGCAGCTGGACGTGATCGAACGCCACCCGTACACCACGGAGCTGCGCCTGACGTATGCGATGCGCGATCCGGTTACCGGCGAGCAGGATCCGTCGGCGTATCTGCGGCTCTACCACGACGCGCGACAGCTGGAAGTCACCAACTGCTATGTCGGCCGGCGCTGGCAGGACGTCATCGGCATGTACCCGCCGGCGGCGGAAGTACTCGACCACCGGACGAGGATGAACACGTTTCTCGGAAAGTGGCTGGAGTATCTAGCGGAGCGGGGACATGGTGTGGCAACATTGCGCCCCGTTGACGCCGGTACCAGCACCGGCGGACGCGACGAAAAAAATCTGGCAGCGAACGCTTGACGACATCGCTGAACGCCCGCTAGAATTTTCGTCTTTCCAGCAGCACGTGGGGCCATAGCTCAGCTGGGAGAGCGCCTGCATGGCATGCAGGAGGTCGCCGGTTCGATCCCGGCTGGCTCCACCATCTCTCCGGAGATGATGCTGTAAACAAGAAAGTCAGTTTTGTCCCCATCGTCTAGAGGCCTAGGACATTACCCTTTCACGGTAGCGACCGGGGTTCGAATCCCCGTGGGGACGCCAAATAGTGAAACGCATCAGGGCTCCGGAAACGGGGCCCTGATGCGTTTTGGGCCTTTGTCATTCCGGTCGGTTGCGATGATGGCGAACAGCGAATGATGGAATCCTCCTTCCGTCATCCCGGAGAAGGACCGGGATGCACGTTGCATGCGTTTCCGAATCGCAGTGCATTGAATCGTTGCGCGTCGTTCGATCAGCGTTGGAAAGATCCGGCTTCAATAGTGGAACGCATTTACCGGATACGCCTCACGCGCTGCCGGTCGAACGCTTCGTCGAACGAAGCCGGCTCATCGCGTACATCGCCGTTCGAAGGCGTCGACAACCCGCCGCCCTGGAGCGGCGCGTTCGCCAGATCCTCCAGGATCGGGCACTCCGGACGGTCGTCTCCATGGCAACGACGCGCGAGGTCCTGCAGCGTGCGCTGCATGGCCTGCATCTCGGCGATCTTTTCCGCCAGTTCGTCCACGTGCGATTGCGCAAGGCGCTTCACTTCGGCGCTCGCGCGCGAGCGGTCGTCCCACAGGCCCAGCAGCGCTTCGATCTGTTTGATCGAAAACCCCAGTCCGCGCGCGCGACGGATGAAACCCAGGCGGTGGACGTCGGCGTCGGTGTAGAGGCGGTATCCGGCGAAGGTGCGACTGGGCGGCGGGATCAGATCGATGGTCTCGTAGTGCCGGATCATCTTCGCGCTGACGCCGCTCTGCCGCGCGGCTTCACCGATGTTGTGCAGGCCCTGCTGTCGGGCGTCGGCGAGTTCGGGTCGTGGCATGCGGGGCATGGTCGGCTCCTTACGATTCGATGGCGTGCGAAGTGCGCTGCGGGCGCCAGCGGCGCAGCAGCAATGCGTTGGTGACGACGGAGACCGACGAGAACGCCATCGCGGCGCCGGCGATCACCGGATCGAGCAGTCCGAACGCCGCCAGCCCGATGCCGGCGACGTTGTAGACGAAGGCCCAGAACAGGTTCTGGTGGATCTTTCGCGTCGTGCGCCGCGAGATTGCGATGGCGTCGGCGACCAGCGCCGGCTCGGCGCGCATCAGCGTCACGCCGGCCGCGTGCATCGCGACGTCGGTGCCGCTGCCCATCGCGATGCCGACATCGGCCGCCGCCAGTGCGGGCGCGTCGTTGACGCCGTCGCCGACCATCGCCACCACGCCGCCTTGGCGCAGTTGCTGGATCGTCGCGGCCTTCTCCTCGGGCAATACGTTCGCGCGGACGTCGTCGATGCCCAGTTGCGCGGCGATCGCACGCGCGGCGCCGTCGTGGTCGCCGGACACCATCACCGTGCGCACGCCAAGCGCGTGCAGCCGCGCGATGGCCTCGCGCGCGCCGTCGCGCGGCATGTCGCGGAACGCGAGCAGGCCAAGCAGGCGAGGGCGCTCGTCACTCGTTGATGCCGCAACCCACGACACCGTGTGTCCGCTGGCGAACAGCGCCTGCGCGCGCGACGACAGCAACGACAGGTCGACACCTGCATCGCGCATCATCCGCTCGCTGCCGATGGACACGTCGTTTGCGCCGATGCGGCCGCGTACGCCGCGTCCGGGCACCGCGCGGATTCCGGTGGCGACGATGTCCCCGGCGATCAGGGACGGCGATGCAGGCGCGGCGTCCAGCACGGCGGTCGCCAGCGGATGTTCGCTTCCACGCTGCACGGCCGCCGCCTGCGAAAGCAGCGACGACGTATCGCCATCGAGCGCAATGGCCTCCGTCAGCGCAGGCTTGCCCTGCGTCAGCGTGCCGGTCTTGTCGAAGGCGACGACGCGGATGCGCTGCGCGGTTTCCAGCGCTTCGGCGTCCTTGATCAGGATGCCCGCGCGCGCGGCGACGCCGGTTCCGGCCATGATCGCCGTCGGCGTCGCCAGACCCAGCGCGCAGGGGCAGGCGATGACGAGCACCGCGACGGCGTTGAGCAACGCCTGGTTCCAATCGCCCGTCGTCAGGCCCCAGCCGAACAGCGTGAGCAGCGCGATGCCGATCACCACCGGCACGAACACCGCGCTGGCGCGGTCGACGATGCGCTGGATCGGCGCCTTCTTCGCCTGCGCGTCCTCGACCAGTCGGATGATGCGCGCCAGCGCGCTTTCGGCGCCGATCGCGGTGGTTTCGACCACGATGCGGCCTTCGCCGTTGACCGCGCCGCCGGTGACGCGATCGCCTTCGGCGCGCGCGACCGGCAGCGATTCGCCAGTCAGCATGGATTCGTCGGCGTGCGTGCGGCCTTCGAGGATGCGGCCGTCGACGGGAATGCGTTCGCCGGGGCGCACGACGACTTCATCGCCGACGCGGACCTGCGCCAGCGGAATGTCGATTTCGTCGTTGCCGCGACGCACGCGCGCGGTCGCCGGACGCAGCGCCTGCAACGCGCGGATGGCGGCGGTGGTCTGGCGGCGCGCGCGCGTTTCCAGCCGCTTGCCAACCAGCACCAGCGCGATGACGACCGCCGACGCTTCGAAATACAGCGGTGCGTGATGCCCGCCTGCGAGCAGGTGCCAGACGCTGAGGCCGTAACCGGCGCTGGTGCCGAGCGCGACGAGCAGGTCCATGTTGCCGCTGCGCGCCTTCAGCGCATGCCAGCCGGCGCGGTAGAAACGCGCGCCGAGCCAGAACTGCACCGGCGTCGCCAGCGCGAACTGCACCCAGCCCGGCAGCATTGCATGCACCCCGAACGGGATGGCGAGCATCGGCAACACGAGCGGCAACGAGAGTGCGAGGGCGAGCCAGAGGTGGCGGCGTTCGCGTACATCGGCGCGGTCGCCTTCGATGTCATGTACTTCCGCCGATGTGTCGGACGTATCGGAAACCGGGGCGCTCGCGCGATACCCGGCCGCATCGACCGCGGCGATCAGCGCTGCTACATCGACCTGCGACAACGCCCGCACGTGCGCGCGTTCGGTGGTGGGATTCACGTTTGCCTCGATCACGCCCGGCACCGCGCGCAACGCTTTTTCGATGCGGCCGGCGCACGACGCGCAGGTCATGCCGGTGATCGCCAGGTCGAACGCTCGTTCGGGCACGCGATAACCGCTGCGCGTGACGGCGTCGGCGAGAACCGGCGTCGCGACGCTGCCATCGGTGGCGACGTCTGCGGTCGCGGTGGCGAGGTTCACGTTCGCGCGCAACACGCCGGGCACGGCGGCCAGCGCCCGCTCGATGCGGCCCGCACACGAGGCGCAGGTCATGCCGGCGATCGGCAGGCGAAGGGCGTTCGTGGCCGTGGCGGCGGCAGTGACGGTATTCATGCGTGCTCCAATCGGAAGTCCGGATGGAGGCAGCCTGGGCCTTCCCATGGTGGGAAGGTCAACGCACCGCCGCCCGCCACCGCACCGGGTGCGGGGGAGGGCGGAACGGCGGTGCGTCGTGGCGCGCATGAGGGTCAGAACCAGAGCCGCACGCCGGCGACGAGGCGCGTGTCCTCGACGGATTCGCCTTCGACGCGGCGATGATCGGCCGTCCCGCCGTACGCGCGTTCCCACGCGACGCCCACGTAAGGCGCGAATCGCCGCGTGAACTCGTAGCGCAGGCGCAGTCCGGCTTCGGCGGTGGAAAGCCCGGAACCCAGGCCGCGCGCCGGATCGTCCTTGCCGAACGCTTCGATCTCCACGCGCGGTTGGAGGATCAGCCGGTTGGTCAGCAGCACCTCGTACTCGGCTTCGACCGTCGCCGCCGTCGCGCCGCTTTCGCCGACATACGCGGTGGCGCTGAACTCGAACTTGTACGGCGCCAGGCCCTGCACGCCGAACGCGGCCCACTCGCGCGAATCGCCCGGCTTGAAGTCGTGCTTCACGCCGGCCACCACGTCCCACCACGGCGAAACGCCGCGGCCGTACAGCACTTCCAGGTCCGCCGCTTCGGTGCGCCCGTGTTCGCGTTCGCCTTCGCTGCGCAGCCACAGGCGGTTGAGGTCCGAGCCGAACCACGCCTGCGCCTCCCAGGCCTGGCCGCTGCCATGGTCCACGTCGACCGCTTCGAGGCGATCGAACATCACGAAGCTGTTGCGTTCCGGCGCGTGGTGCATGCCATGCGCGAGTTCGGGAAACGCGGCGGCACGGTCGGCGTCGGTGAGGGGCGGGATCGGCTCGCGCGGTTCGTGCCCGGAGGATCCGTGTCCCATCGCGGCGTGGTCGACGGGCGGCGCCTGCGCGCCATGCTCCATTGCAGCGTGATCCATCGCCGCATGATCCATCGCCGCATGATCCACCGTCGCATGGTCCATTGCGGCGTGGTCGTGCGCCGGTTTCGTCGCAGGCTCCGCCGGCGGCATCTGGTGATGCGAATGGTCCTGCGCCCACGCCGGCGCGAGCGCCAGCGACAGCGCACAGGCGAGCAGGGAACGTGTGGCGTTCATGCGCGCTCCTCCACGCGCACTTCGCGCATCATCCCGGCTTCCATGTGGTACAGCAGGTGGCAGTGGTACGCCCAGCGGCCCAGCGCATCGGCGCGCACGCGGTAGCTGCGTTTCGTGCCCGGCGGCATGTCGACGGTGTGCTTGCGCAGGTGGAACTCGCCGCTTTCGTTCTCGACGTCGCTCCACATCCCGTGCAGGTGGATCGGGTGCGTCATCATCGTGTCGTTGACCAGCACGATGCGCATGCGCTCGCCGTAGTTCAGGCGCAACGGCTCGGCATCCATGAACTTCAGGCCGTCGAACGACCAGGCGAATTTCTCCATGTGCCCGGTGAGGTGCAGTTCGAGCGTGCGTTCGGGCTCGCGGCCGTCGGGATCGTCGAACAGGCTGCGCATCGCGCCGTAGGTGAGCACGGTGCGTCCGTTGTCGCGCAGGCCGATGCCGGGATCGTCGAGCTTCGGCGTCGGCGACATGGTCTGCATGTCGATCAGCGGGTTGCCGCGTTCGCTCGCCGGGTGCGACTGCATCCCGCCGCCATGGTCCATGCCGGCCATGCCGTCGTGGCCCGCGCCGTTCATGCCCATGTTCGCGCCGCAGCCGCCTTCCATGCCTTTCGCGCCGTGCTTCATGCCGGCGTGGTCCATCCCGCCGTGGCCCATGTCGTCCATCGTCAGGATCGGTCGCGGATCCTGCACCGGCAGCGGCGCTTCCAATCCCTCGCGCACCGCCAGCGTGCCGCGCGCGTAGCCGGTGCGGCCCATGTCCTGGGCGAAGATCGCGTAGGCGTCCTGGCCGGAAGGCTCGACGATCACGTCGAAGGTTTCCGCCACCGCGATGCGGAACTCGTCGACGGTGACTGGATGGATGTACTGACCGTCGGCGGCGACGACCGTCATCTTCAGGCCGGGAATGCGCACGTCGAAATACGTCATTGCCGAGCCGTTGATGAAGCGCAGCAGCACTTTCTCGCCGCGGCGGAACAGGCCTGTCCAGTTGCCCGAGGGCGCATTGCCGTTGAGCAGGTAGGTGTAGGTGTTGGCGTTGATGTCCGACAGGTCGGTGGGCGTCATGCGCATGCGCCCCCATTGGCCGCGGTCGGTCAGCGTTGCCGCAAGGCCGTCGCGCGAGACGTCATCGAAGAAGTCGCCGACGGTGCGCTTATGGAAGTTGTCGTAGCCCGCCATCTTCTTCATGCGCCGGAACAGCGATGCGGGGGCGAGGTCGGTCCAGTCCGACAGCAGCACGACGTGTTCGCGATCGAACGAATACGGCGCCGGTTCGCGCGGGTCGATGACGATCGCGCCGTAGAGGCCGGCCTGTTCCTGGAACAGCGAATGGCTGTGATACCAGTACGTGCCGGACTGGCGGATGTCGAAGCGGTAGGTGAAGGTTTCGCCCGGATGGATGCCGTCGAAGCTCAGCCCCGGCACGCCGTCCATGTTCGCGGGCAGCAGGATTCCGTGCCAATGCACCGAGCTCTCAACGGGCAGGCGATTGGCGACGCGCAGGGTGACGGTGTCGCCTTCGCGCCAGCGCAGCACCGGTGCGGGGAGCGAACCGTTGACCGTCACCGCTGGGCGCGTGCGGCCGGTGAAATTGACCGGCGAGGCGTCGATCGAAAGGTCGAACTGCGTGCCGGTGAGAACGGTGGGAATGTTGGCGCGCCCGGCGGAGGCCGAGGCGGGCAGGTGCCACAGGCCTGCGCCCGTGGCGACGCCGCCGGCCGCCAGGCCGGTGACGAAACGTCGTCGCGATGGCGATGCCACGCGACGGCCGGATACATCGGATGTCATGTACTGCTCCGTGCAGATCATCGGAATGCGGCGCGATGACCGTCTTGGCGGTCTTATCGCGCACGCGTCGGACGTGCTGGGTTAGCGCGCCAGTGCGCGCCCGGAGTCAGCAGATGGGAGGTCGGAGCAGGTTCGGCAGCGGCGGCGCGACGCGGTGCACAACGCTGGGTTGGGCGATGTCGGCACCCGATGGCGCGGCGGCGGGGACCGCGATGACGGACATCGCCGCGGTCAGGTGCTGGAGGCAGTAATCGCAACTGCACTTGGACGACTGGCAGCAGGGCGGCACGTCGGAACCGGCCTGGTCGATCGCGTGCGCCATGTGCGGCGCGGCTTCCGGAGCCGCCATCTCGTGGCACGGCGGCATCGATTCGGCCTCATGGACGGCCAGCGCCGTCGCCACCTGCGCCAACTCCATCTGCGTGGCCGCCACGGCGTAGCCCGTCCCGTTAAGGACGAGCATCAGGCACAACAGCAGGCGGAACGCTAGGCGACGCATATGGAAACAGTCTAGCGTGATTGGTGAAAGGTGGAATCACGATGCCTGAACGGGCGGGTATATACTCGGGCCGAATGCGAGGGCCGGCAGCGGCCACCACCGGAACCGCCATTCAACGACGTGTTCTGAGAGTGAAGCCGCGTTGCGATCGAAGCTGAGGAGCCCGCTTGGTTGTCCATATCGTTCTCGCCGATGACCACCCGATCGTCTCCAGCGGCGTACGTGCGCTGCTGGAACAGAGCCCGGGTTTTCGCGTCGTCGCCGAGGCGACGTCGCCGGACGAACTGCTGCGCGTGCTCGACAGCACCGCCTGCCAGCTGGTCGTCACCGACTTCAACATGCCCGGAGAACAAGCCGCAGACGGCCTGAGCCTGCTGCAGCTGATCGGCCGCCGCTGGCCGGACCTCGCCATCGTGGTGCTCACGCAGCTGGCCAACCCTGGCGTGCTCAACAACATCGCCAAGCTCGGCAACGTGCGCGGCGTGGTCAGCAAGTCCGACGCGATGAAGGAACTGCCCACCGCCGTGACCGCGGCGACCGCCGGCCGCAGCTACCTCAGCGCGTCGGTACGCAAGCAGATCGAGTCGGCGCAGGGCGAGAGCGCCGATTCCACCACCACGTTGTCCAAGCGCGAGGCCGAAGTGATGCGGCTGTTCGCGTTGGGTCATACGGTTTCGGAAATCGCCCGCCAGCTCAACCGCAGCGTCAAGACGGTGAGCAGCCAGAAGGTGGAAGGGATGCGCAAGCTCGGGGTGAAGAGCGACCTGGAGTTCTACGCGTACGCGCGGGAGCATGGGCTCGGTTCCTGACGCGACCGCGTAACTGACAGAAGAACGGCCGGTTTCCCGGCCGTTTTCTTTTGCAGATCCCACAGGAACTGTTCGCAGCGGACTCAATGCCGCTTGAGCATCTCGTCGCGCGCCTGCTCCGCACGCGAAGCGCCGATCGCCGTTTCGACCTGCTTGACCTCCTCCGGCGGCGGCAGCACGGCGGGGAAGCCCAGCGACTGGATCCACAGCTCACGAGCCCAACCCTTGGTGTGGTAGAGGTGGTGGTCTTCGTCCTTTTCCACCGCCTGGTAGGCCTGCTTCAGCACGTCGGCATAGTCGGCCTTCGCCTTCATCGCGACCTGGCCAATCAGCTCCCAGTTCGAATGATCCTTGGTTTCGGCGAGCACCACGCACTCGGCGGCGACGAGTTCGGCCGAAGCGGGGTCGGCGTTCTTCATCGCCATCTCGATCGCCGCGACCAGCGACTTTCCAAGATGCGCGACCACCATGCGCCCGGGGCTCTGTTCCTCGGTGTCCATGCCCAGCTGTTCGAACACACGCGTGAGAATTTCCTCGTGCTTCGTGGTTTCCTCCAGGTACTCCTTGAACTCCTTCTTCAGGTCGGCATTCTGCGCGGCCTTGATTGCCGCGGTGTAGATCTGGATGCCGCCGCGCTCGGTTTCCAGCGCCTGCAGCAGCAATTCGTGGACCTGTGCCTGATCGAACTTCGACGTGCGTGCCATTGGACGTATTCCTGTCGTGTTGGAAGCGTGTCCTCGTTATAGGAATCCACGCAGCGGCATCACGTGAAAAATCACTCAGGCGTTCGTTGAACCGTGCGCCTCATCGCGCAAGAAACGCCCGTACAGCCGCACAGCACATCGTGCATGCGACGTGAAGGCGCCAGCCTTTCATCGCCACACTGAACGCGTCTAAGCCCGCTGCGCGAATTGCTGCGCGTGGGCGGAAGGTTTTTCTTGCAGAACCAACGTCGAGGCCGCCACGGCGCGCCGCCGCTCTGGCACGACACTTGCGGAGATCAGGCTGAGGCAACGCGCACGACGCGTTGCGTTCGCGAACATTGGCGGGAGGACGAAATGGCCACCACCAGGATGATCAGCTACAGCCAACTGGTGTCTGTCATAGGCGAGGGTGCCCGCGAAATCTACGGCGCCGACTGGACCGCGGCCGAACGTGCCGCCTCGGTGCTGTGGAAAGCCTATGAGCAGGCCACCGGACTGTCATGGGAAGAGGTCGAACCCGACGTGCATGCCGCGTGGGAACGCGCGAGCCTGTATGCGCGCACGGATGGTTCGCTTCGCCTGCATTGATCGCCCCGTACTCGCGCCTGGAACTCGAGAGGACACCGAAATGAACCGTGCATTGAAACTTTCGATCGCGACTGCGATGACGTTGTTCGCAGTCACCGGATGCAAACGCAACGACGACGAAAAGGCCGCTGCCGAAGTCGCACGCACCGAAGCGCCGACCACGCCAGCGACGCCGCCGGCCGACACCACCACAGCGACGGAGGCGCCCGCTCCCGCGCCTTCGACCGCCCCCGCCGCAGGTGCGCTGACGCAGGCGCAGGCCGTCACGCTGGTCGGCGCCGTGGACAAGCACGAGATCCAGGCCGCCGAACAGGCGCGCGGCAAGAAGGTGAGGCGCGACGTGCTCGACTTCGCCAACCTGCTGCATAGCGAACATTCGAAGAACCTGGAAGCCGGGCAGAAACTCGGCGCGACCGAAACCAGTCCCGAGCTGACGGCGATGGAAGAAAAGGGCCGCGCGGGCCTCGCCGAACTGGACACGAAGACCGGCAAGGATTACGAGAAAGCCTATGTCGATGCGATGGTGAAGGGCCACGAGGAAGCGCTGTCGATGATCGACACGAAGTTGCTGCCCGCCGCGACGGACGACAACGTGCGCACCTTCCTCACCAACTCACGCGAACACGTCGCGATGCATCTGGAGAAGGGCAAGGCGTTGCAGGCGAAGATGGGTGCGCCGTGATGCGAAGACGCCTTGCCTAGAGCCACTTGCGCCACCACGCCAGCGCGAAGCCGGACAGCGCCATCGCCAGCATCACGCCCACGGCGATCAGGAACCCGCCGAGCCCCGTCTTGAAGAACGGGGCCTCGAAGTTCATGCCGAGGATTCCCGCGACCACGGCCAGTCCGCCCATCAGCGCGGTGAGAATCGTCAGCACGCGCATGATCGCATTGGTCCGCAGCGCGGTCTGGTTGCTGAACAGTTCGAACGAACCGATCACCACTTCGCGCGCGTTCTCCACCGCTTCCATTGCACGCTGGTAGTGCGTGTCCACTGTCTGGAAGTGTCGGTTCGCCTCGCCGTCGACGCCGGGCCGGAAATCGGGGCGCGCGATCGCGGAGAACACCGGCCGATGCGCCGAGAGCATCCGGCGCAGACGCGACGCCGCCTTGCGCAGCCCGCGCAGGCTGTTTAGGCAATGGCCGTGGCGGTCGTCGAGGATGTCGGTTTCCAGGCGTTCGTCGGCGCTCTCGAAATCCGCCACGGCCTCGAAATACGAGTTCAGGTGCCAGTCGAGCAGCGAAGCTGTAAAGCTGTCAGCGCTCAATGCACCCAGGCCCGGGTCGTCGGATTCGCGTTCGCGCAGCTGCGTGAGGAAATCCACCGGCTCCTGGTGCGCGGTCACGACGAAGTTGTGACCGGCGAGGATCGTCAGGACCGTGCCGGTATAGGTCAGCTCGCCTTCGTTGCGCACCGCCACCACGCGGACGAAGAACGTGCCGTTGTGCACGCGCAACTCCGGTTTCGCGCTTCGATCGCAGAACGCGTGCGCGATGTCGCTGGTGAGAGAAAGCCTGTCCAGAACCTCGCCGATCGACACGTCGCCGCCGCCTTCGAGATCGATCCAGAGCAGCTGGTGCTCCTCAAGCGAATCCGGTCGAGCGGCGTCCAGTTCGATGTTCTCGACGTTCCCCTTGCTGTCGAACAGGCGGATCTCAAGCGTGCCGGGGGAATCGGGCATGACGGGCGAGGGCAGTGACGTCGCCCTCGAATCTGCTGCGCATGGTGTCGCCCCCGCGTGATCGGCACGAAGGCCGCACGGCCTGCGTTCAGCGTCGGGATCGCGCCGGATCGTCGAAGGCGCGCGAATGCCGGTCGAACACGCTCTGTGGCCGGGGGCGCGCGTTCGAGCGCGTCTGGTCCTGGGCGAGCGCACACACCACCTGCCCGGAAATCATGTTCGACCGCAGCCACCAGGTGCTGCTGATTCCGTTGGGCGCGATCAGGCGCAATCTGCAACGCCCGTCCGCGGTCGGCGGCTCGGCATAGATACGCCAGCCTTTCGGCAATTCCCCTTCATGCATGCGTGCGCCCCTGTGGTATTGATCGCGACCTTCGCGATGACACTCGCAAGGTGCGTGCCACTGCATTGCGCGCGTGATCGCATCCGTGAGTCGCGCTGCGGGCGATTGATGGGCACGGTGGGAGGGCGCTTCGAATGGGCGACCGGAAGAAAGTGCAATACGGATGGAAAGAATGTGAGCGGCGGGAGCGTCGAAACCGTTGCCTGTGCGCAGCCATCGCGCACGCGAACTTCGCGAACATGAACATCGCGCCTGTTCGCGTTACGGATCGTCGACCTGCCTGACGCCAAGCTTGACGAAGGTCAGGTGGCGCCGCTCGTTCTCCTGCCCGCAACACACGTACTTTCCAGGAGATCGCAAATGGCCAGCCGCAAGAAGCCCGCCACGACGAAGCAGGCATCCAAGAAGACCGCCGCATCGGGCACGGCGAAGAAGAAAGCCTCCGGGGCGAAGGCTGCACGTCGTGCGCCGACCGACGGCGGTCCGGCCCGCCTGGCGGCCGAAGGCGCCGACGATCCGGTCATGCAGCAGGCGCTGGACACGCAGTCACTCGCGGCGACGTTCGGCCACAACCCGACGAAAGCGGCCGAGTACGGCCGCGACAACGCGCTCGCGCCGCCTGAGGGCGTGCACGCAACGCCGACGCCGCTGGCCGGCGCGAGCACGCTCAGTGAATCGCAGATATCGGACAAGACCGGAGCGAGTGCCACGCCCGGCGTGAATCCCACCGTCGCGCCGCTCGACCGCGTGCGCGTGGATTCCGGCGGGCAGGTGCTCACGACGAACCAGGGCGTGCCGATCTCGCAGAACCAGGACTCGTTGAAGGCCGGGCTGCGCGGGCCCGCGCTGCTCAAGGATTTCATCCTGCGCGAGAAGATCACGCACTTCGACCACGAGCGCATCCCCGAACGTATCGTCCACGCGCGCGGCTCCGGCGCGCACGGCTACTTCGAGTGCTATCGCTCCCTGCGCCGCATCACGCGCGCCGCGCCGTTCCAGGCAGACGGAAAGATCACGCCGGTATTCGTGCGCTTTTCCACCGTGGCCGGCGAACGCGGTTCGAAGGACACCGCGCGCGACGCACGCGGCTTCGCGGTGAAGTTCTATACCGACGAAGGAAACTGGGATCTGGTGGGCAACAACATCCCGGTGTTCTTCATCCAGGACGCGATGAAGTTTCCCGACCTCGTCCACGCGCTCAAGCCCGAACCGCACCACGCCATGCCGCAGGCCGCGTCCGCGCACGACACGTTCTGGGACTTCGTATCGCTGATGCCCGAATCCACGCACATGCTGATGTGGGCGATGAGCGATCGCGCGATACCGCGCAGCTTCCGCATGATGCAGGGCTTCGGCGTGCACACCTTCCGTTTCGTCAACGAAGCGGGCGACTCGCGCCTGGTGAAGTTCCACTGGACGCCGCGCCTGGGTACGCATTCGCTGGCATGGGACGAGGCGGTGAAGATCTCGGGCGCCGATCCGGATTTCCATCGCCGCGATCTGTGGGAAGCCATCGAAGCCGGCGAGTTCCCGGAGTACGAACTCGGCGTGCAGGTGTTCACCGAAGAGCAGGCGAACAAGTTCAGTTTCGACGTGCTCGACGCGACCAAGATCGTCCCCGAGGAACTGGTGCCGGTGGAGCCGATCGGCCGGCTGGTGCTCAACCGGAATCCCGACAACTTCTTCGCCGAGACCGAGCAGGTCGCGTTCTGCGCCGCGCATGTGGTGCCTGGCATCGACTTCACCAACGATCCGCTACTGGCCGGGCGCATCCATTCCTATGTCGACACGCAGCTGATCCGGCTGGGCGGGCCGAACTTCCACGAGATTCCGATCAACGCGCCCGTCGCGCAGGTGCACAACAACCAGCGCGACGGCTTCCATCGACAGGCGATCCATCGCGGCCGCGTCGCGTACGAACCGAACAGTCTCGCCGGCGGCTGCCCGTTCCAGGCGGGCGAGGCGGGTTTCGTATCGTTCCCGGAGCCCGTGCGCGCCGAGGAACTGCGTGGTCGCCCGGAGAAATTCGCCGAACACTACAACCAGGCGACGCTGTTCTTCGAAAGCCAGAGCGACGCCGAGAAGGCGCACATCATCGCCGCGTTCCGCTTCGAACTGAGCAAGGTCACGGTGCCGGCCGTGCGCGAACGCATGGTTGCCAACCTCATGAACGTGTCGCGCGAACTGGCCACGTCCGTTGCGGCAGGATTGGGAATGGGGCCCATCGAGCCGTCCCCGCGTGCGATCGCCCGCGTGCCGCGGGCGGAGGTGCGGCAGTCGCCAGCGTTGTCGCTGCTTGCGCATCCGGGCGATGGCGGCATCCGTTCGCGCAAGGTCGCCTTGCTGGTGTGCGATGGCATCGCGGGTGGATCGCTCGCGGCGGTGCAGGAGGCGTTGCTGGAAGCCGGCGCGGTACCGCGCCTCGTCGGCCCGCGCATCGGCCCGTTCGTCACCGCCGAAGGTGAGACCCTGCAGGCTGATGCCTCGCTGGAGAACGAACCGGGACCGTTGTTTGATGCGCTCGTACTGCCGGACGGCGAGCGCGCGGTGAAGAAGCTGGCCGTCGACGGCCGCGTGGGCGAGTTCGTCAAGGAACAGTATCGCCACTGCAAGCCGATCCTCGTGCTGGGCGTCTCGTCGTCGCTGCTGGAAGGCGCGGGCGCTTCGACGAGGCTGCCCGATGGCAGCGAGGATCCTGGCATCGTGCAGGGCGAGGACGATGTGGACGAAGCAATCGCGGCTTTCATCGACGCGCTTACGCAGCATCGGCATTGGGTGCGCGAGACGGATCCGCCGATGGTGTGAGCCGTAGGATGGGCTTGGCATCGCGAAACCCGTCGACCTTCCGGGGGGAGCGGGGCGCGAGCTGTCTCATCCGCCGTTCGAGCGGGGATGAGCAAACGGAGCATCAAGCCCGATCAACCCGCATCTATTCCATCCGGCGCGACCCGGTTCGGATCCCACCGCAGCCGACGCTTCGCCCAGGTCTGCGCCGTCTGCGGCTTGACGAACAACGCGGTGACGTCCGGATGCGTGCGCTGCACCGCACGCTCGATGCGCAGCACGCAGGCTTCGATCTGCGGCGTCGTCAACACGTCGTGGAAGTCGGCGCTAAGCGCGGCGATGATGCTTTCCGGGCCCAGCTGCTGGGTCAGTACTCCATTGGCGCAACGCACGTCGGGATCGCTGCCGGCGATGCGCAGGATGTCGTCCACCACCTGCCGCTGCGCGAGTTCCCCCAGCAGCAGTCCCTTGGTTTCGCGCGCGAGCAGGATTGCCGTGATCGCCAGCACCGCGCCGATGCCGAGCGAGGCGTAACCGTCGTAGCGCGGATCGCCGGTGACCTGCGTGGCGACGATCCCCGCCAGCGCGATCAGCAGGCCGAGCATCGCCGCGGTGTCCTCGAACAAGACGGTGAAGGTGCTGGCGTCCTTGCTGTCGCGGAACGCCTGGATCCAGCCGCGCCGGCCTTTCGCCGCACGGAACGAACGCAGCGCGATCACCCACGTCACGCCTTCGAACAGCAGCGAGGCGCCGAGCACGATGTAGTTCACAAGCGGATTGGCCATCTCGCGCGGATGACGCAGGTGCGCGAGACCTTCGTAGAACGAAATACCGGCGCCGAGCGCGAACACCATCAGCGCGACGATGAACGCCCAGAAATACAGCTCACGCCCGTAACCGAACGGATGCTTGGGGTCGGGCGGTCGCGCCGCGCGCCGGATGCCGTGCAGCATCAGCACCTGGTTGACGGTGTCCACCAGCGAATGCACGCCTTCGCTGAGCATCGCCGAGGAGCCGGTGAAGGCCGCCGCGACGAACTTGGTGGCCGCCACGGCCGCATTGCCCATCAGCGCGGCGATCACCACCATGCGGCTTCCGGCCATCGCGAGGCTCCATTCGTGTCGTTCCGCGATGGTCGGTGGAGCGGGGTAAATCCTCCGTGCACGTCGCGTGGATGGCGTCTTCGTGGCCCGGGTAAGCGAAGCGCACCCGGGGACCCGTCAAGGCATGCTGGATACAGGCGCCCCAACCCCAAACGTCATCGCCTCGAAATCCAGCGTCCACGATTCGAACTGGTCGAGCACGTCGCCGCCCATGAGGCCGAAGTTCTGCGCCTGCACGTCGTCGCCGTCCTTCGTGACGATCGTCAGCTCCGGCAGCATGGCGTGCGTGCCGGCGAGGTCGAGCGTCGCATCGGGAATGCGCGCCACGCGGCGCGTCGTCGCGCCACCGGCCCCGGCCATGCGTTCGTCCTGCTGCGGCAGGCCGTCGGCGAAATGCGGATGGCGCCCGGCGAAACGCGAGGAGAGGAACGAGCGCGGACCGCCGGTGTCCAGATGCAGCGCGACCGGCACATCGCGCAGGCTCGCTTCCACATACAGCGCGCTGGCGACGATGCGCAGGTTCTCCCGCGAAGGCTTCGGCTGCCTGACGGCTTCGGGCACGAGAGAACCATCACGTTCGAAGCGAAGCCGCCTGAACTCGTGCAGCACGGGGAAACCGATGATCGCATCGATCGTGTAACCGCCCGGCACGGGCAGTTCGAGTTGTTTGTCGTCGAGGACGAGGAAGGCGACGTTGCGCAGTTCCAGGCCCGCGAACGCGAACCGGTCGGCCACGCCGATGCGCGTGGGCACGGCGTCGCGGCTGGCGCTGTCGATGGTCGCGGCGGCGTCGAGGATGCGCAGTCCCAGTCGCGTGGCGGTGCTTTGCGATACGACCGACAATCCGGCGCCGGTATCGAGCACGGCTTCCTGCTCGTGGCCGTTCACCATCGCGTCCGCGCGCGACAGGCCGACCTTGTCGCGACGCGTCGCGGCGCGTGCGGGATTCAGCGATTCGACCGTCTGCGCAGGCGCACCCGAAAGCGCGTGTGCCAATGCGCCCAGGCGCCGCGCGTCGTCGCGTTCCTGTTGCGGTGCCTTGTTCTGGTCCAGCGCGGCCAGCCAACCGTCGACGGCCTCGGCGGACGCGGCGTAATCGCCCGCGGTGAAAGTCGCATCGGCAAGCACCGACCACGCCCGCGCACGATGCGAGGGCGGCGTGCCAGCATCGCGCGCGATGGGGCCGGCGAGGGCGACGGCCTGGTCCGCGCGCAGTCGCGCGGCAGCGATGCGCGCCTTCGCGATCGCGCTCATGCGCGCATCCGCGCTGGCTGTGCCGAGGCGTTCGAGGGCGAAGACATCGCCAGCGTCGGCATCGTCGAGCGCCTGTTCGAAGCTCGCCGAGATCGGAACTGCCACTGCGGGAGGGGAGGTTTCGGCGGCCATGCAGACGCCATGGGCCAGGAGAAGCGAGAACGCCCACGGGGCGAGCCGGGGCAGGGAAGCGGAGCTGCGGGTGTGCATGGTAGTATTTGCCGATCAGTGATTAATTATCGTAAAACAGAAATTAATATGCAGAATACGGCAATGTCAATCAGCCTGGCGCGGCATGCGCGCGTGTTGCGGTATTCAGCGCTGGCCGCGGGCGGGCTCTATGTCGTGGCGACCGTCGCCGCGTTGGCGTCGCTGCAAGGCTGGGGCGGACAGTTCGTCGCGGCGACGCTGGACACCGGCGGCATGCCGCTGGTCTGGGGCGCGTGCGCGGCGGTGGTCATCGCGTTGCTGATCGGTGCGGCGCTGTTCGAACTGGCGCGCATGCTCGCGAATCTGGGACGCGATCGCGTGTTCTCGCCCGGGGCGACGCGGCATTTCCGCCGCTTCGCGCTGTTGTTCCTGCTCGCGTCGCTGGTGCGCGTGATGATGCCGGCGCTCGCCGGTGCCATGCAGTCCGGCAACGGCGCGCTGCGCATGAGCTTCGATGTCGGCGATCTGGTGACGCTGCTGGTCGCGGCGCTGTTCTGGCTGGTCGCACGGCTCTTCGATGAAGCCGCGCGGCTGGAAGACGACAGCCGTTCGATCGTCTAGGAGACGGACATGGGAATCGTCGTGCGCCTGGACGTCATGCTCGCCCTGCGCAAGGTCCGCTCGAAGGACCTCGCGCAGCAGATCGGCATCACCGAATCCAACCTGTCCCTGCTCAAGTCGGGGAAGGTGCGGGGAATCCGCTGGGAAACGCTGTCGGCGATCTGCCGCCACCTGGAATGCCAGCCGGGGGACATCCTGGTGTTCGACCCCGACGTCGAGGACGGTTGAGCGCTACTTCCCCGTCGCCTTGAATGCATCCCAGCCCACTTCGCTCGCGCCGGCCGGTGGCGTGAAGGTGAAGGTGGCATCGGGCAGCGTCGCGCGTTCGACCCACGTCATCTCGGCGTCGTATCCGGGCAGGTTGGAATCGCGCGTATCGACGTAGGCCAGCTTGCACGGCAGGTGCTGCGCGTCGACGAACACTTCCCACGCGATGCCCGCCTTCTTGTACGAGTAGTGCGCGCAGCTGCGCCCGCCGACCAGCGCTTCGCCGGAATAGCTCGCGCGTTCTGCGTCCTGCAGCAGCTTCGCCTGGTCTTCCCAGGTGAACAACTGCGCCAGCACCATGCGGAAGCCCGTGCGCTGTTCGACCGTGGACACCAGCGTGGACAGCGTGCCGGGTGCATCGATGCGCGCGTAATGGTTCTGCGTCGGCGAGAACACGGTGATGGCGTGGCCGTCGTACACGATGTCGCGATCGAGGCCGATGCCGCGCATGGCCGCGTGCAGGTGATCCGGCGCACGCACCTGGTATTTCGCGGTGCCGCGGAAATCCTTGTACTGCCCCGAGGCCATCGGTGCTCGCATCTTCACGTCGGCCGACACGGTGTATTCGCGCAGGCTGCGCAGTTTCTCGCCGATCTGCGCCAGCGCCTTGATCGCCTTCGGATCGACCGCCGCCTGCTGCGCGCTGGCCGGCGCCATCCCGACAAGCACCACGGCAAGCGCGAAGGCGAGAGCGGGGGTCTTCATCGCGATCTCCATTTGCATGAACTGGTGCGCATCACTCCGGCTTCGTCGCCGCGGTCTTGGTGTACTTCACCTCGACCCAGCTGCTGTCCGGGTCGAACTTCGTCATCAGCCTTGCGTCCTGGTCGCTGTCCGGGCCGAGGTCCTTCTCGAACACCTCGCCCTCGTGGCTGATCATGAAGCTCATCACGCCGCTTTCGCCGTATTCGGCGGGCCATGCGATCAGCGCGAAGCCGCGGCTCATCGCATTGCCCAACTTGTAGTCGTACGCGCCGCCGGGCGCGGACGGGCCCTGCGCGGTGAGGATGCGGTAGCGGTAGCCGTGCCAGATGCCCTGCGGCGTGTCGTCGCCGAACAGCGGACCCAGCGGGCTTTCCTCGCCGCCGTCGTCGTCGGTCCAGTACAGGCCGTCGTGTTTTCCATCGGTGCTGACGAACTTCTGCGCGTATTCGAGGACGCCGTTGCCGTTGCGGTCCTCGCTGGCGTAGTCGATCTGCGCGTCGTGGTAGGCGAGCACCGCCTGTTCGGCCTCGCGTTCGTTGCGACCGATGCGGCGCGCGCGGATTTCCGGCTCGCCGGCCTTGATGTCGAACGTCCAGCCGCTTGCGCCTTTCACCAGCGGTAGCGGCAGCGTCCACGCGTCGTTGCCGACGGCGAGCATCTGGTGCGTGGCGTCCTTCTTCTGGAAGACGTGCTTCTCGCGATATCGCGCGAGGAACGCATCGACGTCGTCGCGATCGACGCTGCCGCGCGGCACGACCTGTTCCCAGGTCGGGCCGAGGATCGCGGTGAGGCGCGCCTCGTCGGCGGTCTTCGTGCCCAGTGCCTGGACGAACGCCTCTGCCGCGGCATCGGGCGTGGTGAAGGATTCCTGCGCCTGCGCCGGCAATGCCAGCAACACGGCGAGGGCGAGCGGGAGCCAGCGGACGGAGGCGCTCATGGGTTTCTCCTGCTCAACGACGACGACCGCCGCCGCCGCGCGAAGGCGGCCGCGAAGGACGGCTCATCTGGTGACCGCCGCCGCGCGAGGCGGCCGGCCGCTGCGACTGCTGCATGCTGCGCTGGCCGCGTCCGGCGTCGCTGCGCGACATGCCCGGATTGCTGGCACCGGAGAACGCATTGCCCTGCGAGGCGCGGTTCATGCCCGCGTTGTCGCGCGCTCCCTGGCGTGCCTGCGCATTGTTCTGCCCGCCACGTTGCTGGAACGCGCCCTGGTTCCCCGCGGCGCGGTTCTGCCCGGCGCCGGAGCGATCGAAATCGCGCGAGGCCTGGCCGGCGCGTTGCTGCGCTTCGCGATTGCTCGCGGCCGGCGCTTCGAAGCCGCGCTGCTGCATCGATTGCCGCGCGCGATCGCGTTCGGCATTGCGCGCCGGATCGCGTCCGCGCGCCGCATCGCGCTGGCCGGCGCCGTCGAGCTGGCGGCCGTACTGTTCGCGGCTCTTGCCGTCGCGGTAGGGCACGCCGTCGCGGTTGGCGGCGTTGTGCTGCCACTTGCCATCGCGGCTGATCTGATCGCCTCGCGTCCCGTCGCGGTTGACGTTGCGCTCGCGGTTGGTGTTGCGGTTGAACTCGTTGTAGCGGTTCACGTCGATGTCGATGTCGCCGTGCCCCCAGTCCAGGTCGCCCCACAGCGCGCCGCCCACGGCCACGCCGATGCCGAAGCTCAGCAGCGCGCCGCCGGGGTAGTAGTACGCCGGCGGCGGGTAGTAGTACGGCGGATAGGACGGATACGCCCACGCGCCGTAGACGACGCTCGGGTTGTAGCTGGGCACGTAGACCACGTCGGGTTCGGCCGATTCGATCACGATCGTCTGCGTGCCGGCGGGCACCGTGGTCGTGGTCGAACCCGCCGGCGCCGCGGCCTGCTTGGTGACTTTCTGCTGTTCGTTCGATTTCAGGTTGCCGGCCGCATCGGCCTGCCGGCGCAGGCGCTGCACCGATTCCATCACCGCATCGGGCTGCGCGAGGAACGCGTCGCCCATTTTCTGTACCCAGCCCGGATCCTGCCCGAGCACCGCCAGCAGCTGCGGGAACGCCACCAGCGACTGCACGCTGGGATCCCACGTCTGGTTGGCCACCTGCTTCACGGCGTCCTCGCCCTTGGCGTCCTTGTGCGCCTTGGACCAGGCGACCGCGTCGGCGACGTCGCCGGGGTAGGTCGATGCCATCAGGACCTGCGCGAGCAGCGCGTCCGGATACAGCGCGACGGGCGCCATCATCTGGTCGAGTTCTTCGCGGGTGAAGGTGCCGGACGAGGCCGTGTTCGAAGACGCCGATGGCGTCGACTGCGCCTGCAAGGGCGCGGACGCGACATCGAGCGTCGCCAGCAGCAAAGCGGCGGTGACCGCCTGGAACATCAGGATGCGCATGGAATCCTCCACTCGCGATGGCAGGCCGTGGGAGGGCGACCCGCCATCGCATCCGCTGCGTTTACTTCCCGGCTTGCACGCCCTTGTCGACGATGAGCTTCACCACGACCTTGCGCGCACCCGCATTGCTGCCGGCGCCTGCATCGCTTGCCACGCCCATGCCGTCGCCCGCGCGCACGCGGCCCGGTTGCAGGCCGGCATGCTGCTGCAGGTAGTTGGCGACCGCATTCGCGCGACGCATGCTCAGGCGCTGGTTCGCGGCGGCGTCGCCAGTGGAATCGGTGAAGCCCTGCAACACGACCTGGTAGTCCTGCGTTTCCTTTGCCTTCGCGGCGAAGGCATCGAGATCGGACTTGCCGGCGGCGTTGATCGTCGCGCTGCCCGAATCGAACATCACCTCGGCCTGGGCCAGCGATTCGTACTTGCCGAATTCGTTCATGCGCGCGGTGGTCGGCGCCAGGCCGGCTTCGACCTGCTGCGCGGTCTTGAAGTCTTCGGACTTGAACGAGACTTCGGTGGCGTTGAAGCCGCTGCCGGCGGCGACCGCATCGACGGTGACCGGCAGGCCCGGCATCAGCGCGCTCTGTTCCACCTTGTCGTGCACGACGCCGGTGAGGCCCTTGGTCTTCTTGTAGGTGGTGGTCGGCGAGAGCGTGATGGTCTGCTGGACGTTGTTGGCATCCTTGACCACGATCGTGTCGCCCTGCACCGAAGTGATCAGGCCCTTGATCTTGCTCTTGTCGCCATCGGCCGCGGAGGCGGACGAGGCGGCGAGCACGGCGGCCAGTGCGGCGGCGAGCGACAGCGACTTCAACAGCGTCGGCTTGTTCATCGAAAGATCCTCGTGAGGTGGGGCGGGGCGTACCCGTCCCGTGCAGTCACGTTTCTACGCCGTTCCACGGTCAGCTCAATTGGCCCTTGGCCCAACGTGAAGCGGGGCATGGGCCTGTCGCGGCGCCGGCATCTTTCGTGCCTGCCGCGCTGAACGGTTCAGGCCATCATCATCACCATCACCGTGCCCCAGGTCGTCAGGAACAGATGGGCCACCGCGACCGCACCGGTGTAACCGATCACCGCCACCGGACTGCCGGATTTCTCCTGCACCGCGGCCAGCGCGGCGGTGAAGGTCTGCGCGCCGGAGATGGCCCCGAGCAGCAGCAGCGGATCGATCTTCAAGACCTTCCGCCCGAACCAGAGCCCGAGCAGCAGGGGCGTCATCGTCACAAGCAGCCCGCCGAAGAACAGGCCGAGGCCCGATTCACGCAGTGCCACGATGAAATGCGGCCCGGCGCCGATGCCGATCATCGCCACGAACGCCGCCAGTCCGAAGGACTGCATCAGCTTCACCGCCGCATCCGGCACGCGCCCGAACAGCGGCCGTCGCCCGCGGATGTGGCCCACGGCCAGGCCCGCGAGCAGCGCACCGATGCTGGTGCCCACGCTCACCGTGATGCCGCCGACGGTCACCGAGGCGACGATGCCGAACAGCGCGCCGAGGAAGATCGCGAAGCCGACCACGACGAAGTCGGTGGTGTCGCTGGCGTGCACGACCGAACCCAGCACCTGCGCTGCGCGCAGCACCGCCGGTTCGGGGCCGACCAGCGTCAGCACGTCGCCGCGTTCGATGGTGGTGCGCGTGCCGATGGGCATGTCCTGGCTGCCGCGACGGATGCGCCGAAGGAACACCGCGCGCACCTCGTCGCTGGTCGCGATCTCCTCCAGCGTGCGGCCGGCCCAGCGCGACTTGCCGACGAACACCTCGTGCGAAGCCATCGGAATGTCGAGCAGCGCGGGGTCGTCGATCTCGGCGCCGCGACCGCCGACGACGTCGACCAGCACGGCGCGGCGTCCACCGATCGCGATCGAATCGCCGGCATGGATGGTCGTGTCGGGTTCGACGTCGACCAGCGCCCCATCGTGGCGGATGCGGTGAACGAACAGGCGCGCACCTTCGATCAGCCGTTCGGCGGCGGCGACGGTGAGCCCTGCGATCGGTGCACCGGCCGGCACGCGGTACGCGCGCGTTTCGAACGGCTGCCATGCGGGCGCCACGCCATGGCGCTGGCGCTTGATCCCGTAGCGCGCTTCCACTTCCAGCGCATGCGCGGCGAGGTCCAGTCGAAGCAGCTTCGGCCCGATCACGGTGCAGGTGAGGATCACGCCCAGCGCGCCGGAGACGTAGCACAGCGCATCGCCCACGCCGATGTGGGCCAGGTAACGCTCGCGCGTCACCGCGTCGATCGGCAATGCCTGTATGGCTTCGGCGGCGGTGCCCATCGCGGGCGATTCGGTGAGCGCGCCGGACATCATGCCGGCAGCCAGGCCGGGATTGAGGTCGAGCATCTTCGCGACGAACACCGCCACGACCAGGCCCACCACCGGCATGAACATGCCCAGCACCGCGAAGCGCCAGCCGTCGCCCTTCATGGCCGAAAGGAAGCGCGGACCGACCTCGTAGCCGATGCCGAACAGGAATAGCAGGAACACCAGCGATTTCGCCGTGGCCGCCACCGGCACCGCGAACAGCCAGCCCAGCAGCATGCCGGCCAATAGCGATCCGGTGACGCCGCCCAGCGTGAAGCCGCGCACGCGGATCGCGCCGATCCAGTAGCCGATGCCGAGCGCCAGGTAGACCGCGAGTTCCGGATACCGCGACAGGACCGATGCGAACCACTGCATGCGCGTCGCCTCCGCAACGAGAGGTGGCTCAGAAGTTCGGCGGGTCGTAGTAGACCATCAGGCGGAAGTCGTCCAGGGTCGTTTCCACCGGTCCCTGCTGGCGCACGTGCGCGTAGCGCATGCGGAACAGCAGGCCCTTCAGGAACCCGTCCGGCACCGCCCACTGCGCGTTGACGTCGTACTCGTCCTTCGCGTACTCGGTGGGCGATTGCGGATCCGAACCGTCCACGTACAGCGCGTACACGCTCGCGCCCTTGATCCAGGGGAACGTGTAGCCGGCGCGCAGCATCCACGCCGATTCGCCGTCGCGGTTGAAGTCCTCCACCTGCACGCTGGTGAAACCGGGATAGCCGCTCCACGGGTTCTGCATGTTGGTATCGCCGCCGGCATCGGTGTAGGCGGCGGTGAACATCGCGCCACCGTGCGCGAGTTCGGCCTTCGCGCCCCACTGGTCGGAGGAGAAGTCCGTGCCGCGCAGCAGTTCGTCGCCGACGCTGGTCTGGTCGGAGTACTGCAGCGCGAAGGTGAGCTTGGTCTTCTCGCCCATCGGGATGCCGTACTTACCTTCGGCGTAGAAGATGTTGATGATGTCGTTGCTGTAGTAGTTGATCGCACCGAACGAGAAGTCGCCGGACTTGTAGTTGGCACCCAGCGCGTACACGCCGCGCTCGGTGCCGTCCGGCGCGCCGGCGTCCTTGGCCATCGACACGAAATCCTCGGAGTTGCGCTCCTTGATCTTGTCGAAGTAGCCGCCGCCCACGCGCCATTCCGGCCGTCCCTCGTCGCCGCCGTACAGGCCCTGGAACAGGACGGCCTGGAAGGTGTTCGGCGTCATGCGCGCGTCGTTGCGGTTGATGTACGGCGTGTCGATGCCCTTGCGGCCCAGCGTCAGGCGCGAATCCTCGTTGATGAGGAATTCGCCGTAGACCTCGCCCAGCACCGTGTAGCCTTCCTGGCCTGGCGCGAGCAGCAGCGTGCCGTCGCGGTCTTCGGGCCCGTAGAGTTCCTGCGAGGTATAGCCCGTCGCACCGAAGGCGAAGCGGTCGCGGAAGTAGCCGGTCTTGAAGCCGAGCGAACCGCCCAGCGCCCAGGCTTCGCTCCCGCTGCCGTCGTACTTCTCGCGATCCAGGTAGAACGACCGCACCTGGATGTCCCACTTGGTGTCCTCGAACGCCTTGCGCCGCGTGTCGCGGATCCATTGCCTGCGATCGCTCGGCGCGAACGACTCGCCCATGCGCGTGGCGCCCTGTTCGGTCGAACTGGGCGCGGTCGGGACGTAGACGTCATCCTCTGTCGCCTTCGGGGGCGTGTCGCCGGTATCGGTCTGCGCGGGAGGGGCGGCCTGCGCGGCAGGCGCGCCCTGCGCGTGCGCGGGGGAACCCAGCGCACACGCCATGCATGCGATCGCGACCGTCCATTCCAACCTGCGTTCGTCACGCTTCGTCTTCACGTCGCTCTCCCTCGCGGATTACTGCGAAAGCACCATCGCGAAATAGCCGAACACCGTGTAGAGCACGCCGGAAATCGCGTAGCCCACCGGGAAGCCGACCCACGGCACGGTGCTGTCGATTTCCTTCGCGGCCTCGCGTGCCGGACCGGAGTGCGAGCGCGAACCCGCCACGCCGCCCATCAGCACCGCCGGATTGATCTTGAAGAAGTGGTAGCCGATGGCCCATGTGACGAAGGGCGGAATCGTGCTGGCCACGAAGCCGGCGATGAAGATCTTCAGCGCGATCGAACCGGTCAGCTGTTCCAGCAGCGTCGCGCCGGCGTTGATGCCGACGATGGCGATGAAGGTCACCAGGCCCAGGTCTTCCAGGATGTTGCGTGCGGCGTTCGGCGTGCTGCCGAAGTAACGCAGGCGCGACACCAGCGACGAGACCAGGATGCCCGACAGCAGCAGGCCGCCCGCGTTGCCCAGACCCACCGAGAAGTCGCCCACCGGCACGTTGATCTTGCCGATCAGCAGGCCCAGCACCATGCCGGCCGACAGGGTGAGCAGGTCGGTGGAGGTGCTCGGACGCGCGACCTTGCCCAGCAGGCCGGCCGCCTTGTCCACGGCGCTCTTGAGGCCGGTGACGAACAGCACGTCGAGCCGCTTGATCTCGGTTTCCGAACCGACCGGAATCGGCTCGCCCGAACGCTCCAGGCGCGTCACCTGCAGCTGGCCGGCGAAATCCTCGGTCGCCAGCGTCTTCAGCGGCTTGCCGACCAGTTCCTTCGACGTCACCAGGATTTCCGCCTGGTCCAGCGGAACGTTCAGCGCCTTGGGGTCGTCGACTTCCGAACCCAGCAGGCCGAGGTTGCTCGTCAGGTCGCCCAGCTGGCCGCCCAGCGCGACCACGTCGCCATGCAGCAGCACGACGTCGGGCGCGGCGCCGATCGAATCCTCGCCGCGACGCACGTTGACGATGCGGTACTGCGGGAACTTCGCGCGGAACTGCGCGATGGTCTGGCCGGCGGTCTCGACGTTCTCCAGCCGGTAGGCGCGCAGGCCGCCACCGCGATAGCCGGTCAGCGCCGCGTCGTCGACGTTGCGCACGCCGTGGGCCTGCTCGTATTCCTTCGCGGCCTTGCGCGCGTCGACGCCCCACCAGCGCGGCAGGTATTTGCAGATCAGGATGATGCCGACCGTGCCCCAGATGTAGGTCACGCCGTAACCCAGCGCGATCATGCCCGACACCTGCTCGGCCGTGGTCCCCGGGGGCAGCTTGTACGCGCCCTGTGCGACAGCCATTTCGGCCGTGCCGATGGCGGCGGACATGGTCTGCGAACCCGACAGCACGCCACCGGCCGCACCCGCCGGCAACGCCAGCCACTTCGACATCAACACCACCAGCCCCAGGCCGAGGAACGAGCAGATCACGGCCAGGATGGTGAAGGTGATGCCGTCCTTCTTCAGTGCATTGAAGAACGCCGGACCCACGCGCAGGCCCACGCCATACATGAAGAGGTAGTAGAAGAGCGACTTGGCGAAGTTGTCGAGCTGCAGCTTCACGCCGTAGGTCGAAGCCCACGTGGCGAGCGCCGCGCCGACGACCACCGCCGCCGCGACCATGCCCAGGCCATAACCCTTCACCGCGAACTTGCCGACCAGGACCGCCATGCCCACGGTGAAGAACAGCAGGATGTACGGATTCTCGGAAAGGAACTGGAAGAAACCTTGCATGACGGCGTGCTCCGAAGTGGATGGACCGACTGGTGCCGTGAAGTTCCGTGCGATGCCTACATCGACGATGCGCGCCGTCCGCTCAGCGTTCCGGGCTTGATCAGCTTGATGCCCTGCGCGGCGTGGTAGCCGTGGATCTCCTTCACGTCGAGCTTGCGCATGAAGGCGATCGTGTCGGCGGTGATGACCTGTCCGGGCACCATGATCGGGAAGCCGGGCGGGTAGGGGATTACGAAATTCGCCGAGACCATTTCCGGGCCGTCGCGCAGGCGCTTGTCGACGTCGTCGCTGAACAGCTTGACGTATTCGCAGTTGTCCTCGACGTAGGCCATGAAGAACGCCGGTCGCATGTGGCCTTCGTTGCTCGGGCCGTTGGGATCCTCGCGGAAGGAATCGTGGAAGCGGCTGAAATTCGGCAGGTCCGGCACGTCGGTCATCAGCGACTTCACGCGGTCGGCGAACACCTGCTGGCCGATGGAGCCTTCCTGCGACAGCTTCGATTCGATCTCCCGCGACAGGTCCGCCAGCGCCTTGATCAGCAGCGCCGCATCCGAATGCGTGTTGTTGATGTTGGTCTGCACCAGCACCGAATTGCGCGAGGTCTTGTTGATCTGGATGTCGAAGCGTTCGGCCAGAAGACCCTTGAACTGCGTGCCGTCGAAACCGGCCGCGCCGCAGATCAGCGTCAGGCGCGTGGGATCGAGCGCGAACTCGTCCGAGTCCCAGGCTTCGGCCGATTCGGCCCAGCTCGCGTTCGGCGGGCCGTAGTCCTTCAGGCCCGACTCGCGGAACTCGGCCGGAATCATGTCTTCCGGCGATGCGATCGTGAAGTACTTCGAAATCAGCGGGTGGGTATTGACCGCGCGGCGGATCTTCAGCGCGAGGTCGGTCATGCGCAGCGTCAGTGCATAACCTTCCAGTTCCATCTGCCGGCGCGCCAGATCCAGCGAGGCGATCAGCTGCAGGTTCGGCGAAGTGGAGGTGTGCGCGAAGAACGCTTCCTCGAACGGGCCTTCGACCTCGTGGAAGTCCTCGTCCCACACCAGCATCATCGAACCCTGGCGGAAGGCCGACATCG
>Ga0209257_1000868_pt1 | contig 42949 bp, 29 predicted proteins | sample AraplaCvi_mCL_r2_FD_184277 | JGI IMG/M metagenome (GOLD analysis project Ga0209257, IMG submission 184277) | Arabidopsis root microbial communities from North Carolina, USA - plate scrape MF_Cvi_mCL_r2 (SPAdes) (version 2) | ecosystem: Host-associated > Plants > Roots > Endosphere | place: USA...
TCCTATTCCCACGGTGACGCATGAATTTCCACGAATACCAGTCAAAACAGCTGCTTGCCGAGTACGGCATCCCGGTCCCGGCCGGCAAGGTCGCAGCGACTCCCGAAGAAGCGGTCGAAGCGGCCAATGCCCTGGGCCAGGGCCCCTGGATGGTGAAGGCTCAGATCCATGCGGGCGGTCGCGGCAAGGCTGGCGGCGTCAAGTTCTGCAAGACCACCGATGACGTCAAGGCCGCTGCGGCCAAGATGCTCGGCACCAAGATGGCCACCTACCAGACCGCGGGCGTTGAACTGCCGGTCAACCTGGTGCTGGTGACCACCGCCGGTGAGATCGTCAAGGAACTGTACCTGTCGGTGCTGGTCGACCGTGGCACCAAGACCATCACCTACATCGCCTCTTCGGAAGGCGGCGTGGAGATCGAGCAGGTTGCTGCTGAAACCCCGGAGCTGATCCACTCGCTCAACGTCGATTTCGTTGAAGGCGTGCAGGGTTACCACGGCCGCGATTTCGGCTTCAAGCTCGGCCTGACCGCCAAGCAGGCCGGCCAGTTCGCCAGCATCATGGTGAACCTGTACCGCCTGTTCAACGAAAAGGACCTGGCGCTGGTTGAAATCAACCCGCTGGCGATCCTGGACGACGGCAACCTGTACGCGCTGGACGGCAAGTTCGACAGCGACGACAACGCCGCGTTCCGTCAGAAGGCCCTGGTCGCCATGCGCGACAAGACCCAGGAAGACGAAACCGAAGTGACCGCTTCGGAGCTGGACATCAACTACGTCACCATGGACGGCAACATCGGCTGCATGGTCAACGGCGCCGGCCTGGCCATGGCCACCATGGATGTCATCAAGCTCAACGGCGGCGAGCCGGCGAACTTCCTGGACGTGGGCGGCGGTGCGAACAAGCAGCGCGTCATCGAAGCGTTCAAGCTGATCCTGTCTTCGGACAAGGTCGAAGGCATCTTCGTCAACATCTTCGGCGGCATCGTCCGCTGCGACATGATTGCCGAAGGCATCATCGCCGCTGTGAAGGAAGTGGGCGTCAAGGTTCCGGTCGTGGTGCGCCTGGAAGGCACCAACGTGGAAGAAGGCAAGCAGCTGCTGCGCGACAGCGGCATGGCCATCATCCCGGCTGACAACATCAACGACGGTGCCAAGAAGGTCGTTGAAGCTGTCAAGAACGCCGCCTGATCCGACACCGAAGGAATAACAATGTCTGTTTTGATTAACAAGAACACCAAGGTGATCGTGCAGGGCTTCACCGGCCAGCAGGGCACCTTCCACGCCACTCAGATGATCGAGTACGGCACCCAGGTTGTTGGCGGCGTGACCCCGGGCAAGGGCGGCACCACCCATATCGACCTGCCGGTCTTCAACACCGTGGCCGATGCCGTGCAGGCCACCGGCGCCAACGCGTCGGTGATCTACGTGCCGCCGCCGTACGCGGCCGATGCGATCCTGGAAGCTGCGGCTGCCGGCATCAAGGTCATCGTGTGCATCACCGAAGGCATTCCGGTGCTGGACATGCTGCGCGTGAAGAACGTGCTGACCCGTTCGCATCCGGACACCGTGCTGATCGGGCCGAACTGCCCCGGCGTGATCACCCCGGGCGAGTGCAAGATCGGCATCATGCCGGGCCACATCCACAAGCCGGGCAAGATCGGCATCGTGTCGCGTTCGGGCACCCTGACCTATGAAGCGGTCAAGCAGACCACGGAAGTGGGCCTGGGCCAGTCGACCTGCATCGGTATCGGTGGTGACCCGATCAACGGCCTGAACTTCGTCGACTGCCTCAAGCTGTTCAACGAAGACCCGCAGACCGAAGGCATCATCATGGTCGGCGAAATCGGCGGCGACGCTGAAGAAGCCGGTGCCGAGTACATCAAGAACCACGTGAAGAAGCCGGTCGTCGGCTTCATCGCCGGTGCGTCGGCTCCGGCCGGCAAGCGCATGGGCCACGCCGGTGCGATCGCATCGGGCGGCAAGGGCACCGCTGAAGGCAAGTTCGCCGCCATGGAAGCTGCCGGTGTGGTCACCGTCCGCTCGCCGGGCGACCTGGGCGCCGCCATCGCCAAGCTGGTGAAATAAGAGGTCGCACCGTCGACCTTTACCCACGCAAACGCCGCCCCCGGGCGGCGTTTGTGTTTCCGGCGCATGGCGCATGGCGTCGGCGCACGACCAACGGTCGTGCGCTACCGGTGGAACCCGGTAGGTGCCGACCGTTGGTCGGCACACCACGCAGGCGAAAGGCCTAGAATGTGCGCTAAACCACCACAGGCTTCACCCCATGACGTCGATCCGCATCGCGATGGCCCAGTTCGATTTCCCGGTGGGCGCCATCGCGCAGAACACCGACAACATCATCGCGATGATCGCCGAGGCGCGCGATGAGTTCGGCGCCGAGCTGGTGGTGTTCCCGGAACTTGCCATCAGTGGCTACCCGCCCGAAGACCTGCTGCTGCGCCCGCGCTTCCTGTACGACTGCCAGCAGGCAATGGCGCGCATCGCCGCAAGCACGCAGGGCATCACCGCCGTGGTCGGCTGGCCCGAGGCCACCGGCGCGGTGGTCTACAACGCCGCCAGCGTGTTGCGCGACGGCGAGGTGCTGCACACCTACCGCAAGCGCGAGCTGCCCAACTATGCGGTGTTCGACGAACGCCGCTACTTCGACATCGACCCCGACGGCGGCAGCTGCGTGTTCGAGCTGAAGGGCGTGCCGGTTGGCGTGCTGGTGTGCGAGGACCTGTGGTTCCCCGAACCGCTGGCCGACACCGTGCGCAACGGCGCCGAACTGGTGGTGATTCCCAATGCGTCGCCCTACGAGCGTGGCAAGCACGCCCAGCGCGATGCGCTGCTGGCCGAACGCACCCGCGAAAGCGGTGCTGCGCTGCTGTACGTCAACATGGTCGGCGGGCAGGACGCGCTGACCTTCGACGGCGCCTCGGTGGTGGCCGACGGCGATGGCACCGTGCACCCGGCCGCTGCGGCGTTCACCGACCAGTGGCTGGTGGTGGACTACGACGCGGACTCCCGCCGTTTCCTGCCGCGGGAGTGGATGGACGATGGCGATGAGAGCATGGATGCGCTGGCCTGGCGCGCGGTCACCCGCGGCATCCGCGACTACTGCGGCAAGAACGGGTTCAAGAAGGTGTGGCTGGGCCTGTCCGGCGGCATCGATTCGGCGCTGGTGCTGGCGATGGCGGTGGACGCGCTGGGTGCGGACAACGTCACTGCAGTGCGCCTGCCGTCGCGCTATACCGCGGACATGTCCAACGACCTGGCGGCCGAGCAGTGCCGCGCGCTGGGGGTGAAACTGGAAGCGGTATCGATCGAACCGGTGTTCGAAGGCCTGATGACCGCGCTCGGCCCGATGTTCGAAGGGCAGCCGGCGGACGTGACCGAGGAAAACCTGCAGTCGCGCGCGCGCGGGGTGATCCTGATGGCGCTGTCCAACAAGTTCGGCGGGCTGCTGCTCACCACCGGCAACAAGAGCGAGTACGCGGTCGGCTACGCCACCATCTACGGTGACATGTGCGGTGGCTATGCGCCGCTGAAGGACCTGTACAAGACCGAGGTGTTCGGCCTGTCCAAGTGGCGCAACACGGTGGGCGGCGCGCCGGTGATCCCGCCGGCAGTGATCGCGCGACCGCCGTCGGCCGAGCTGCGCGCCAACCAGACCGACCAGGATTCGCTGCCGGCCTACGACGTGCTGGACGGCATCCTGTACCGCTACGTGGACCAGGAGCAGTCGCGCGAGGAGATCGTGGCGGCCGGCTACGCCGCCGAAGTGGTCGACCGCGTGCTGCGGCTGGTGCGCACCAGCGAGTGGAAGCGCCACCAGGCCGCACCGGGACCGAAGGTGTCGCGCCGCGCGTTCGGTCGCGAACGGCGCTATCCGATCAGCAACGGCTACAAAGGCTGAGCGCAGGCTAGCGGAACAGATCCGGTCGCACGTGCTGCGCACGGCTGATGAAGCTGTGCAGCACGTCGAACGGGAGGGATCCTTCCTGGCAGCTGTACCCGCTGTTGCGACCGATCTCGTCGAGTGCGCGCACCAGCAGCTTCTCCGACCGGGCCGACACCAGGCCGTGGTCCGTGTTGGCTGCCAACGACTGCAACAGCAGCTTGCGGACAACCTGGGTCGATACCTCCTCGCCCTCGTCCAGGCCGGGCAGCGCCTGGGTCAACGCGTCAAAATTCACCGCGACGCGACTTGAGGCCGCCTGCCACGAGTTCGGCGTGCGGCCAACGTCAGGACGATCAGCAAAGCTGACCGTGCGGGAGGGCGGGGTGAACGCCACGGGATTGGTCCGCTGGGCCACCCTGGGCGCCGTCCCCCCGGTTGTTGACCTGACCTCCCTCAGCGTCTGCGCGATGCCGCGACCGGGCGCGGCCGGAGCAGTCTTCCGGCTCGGGGCGCTGGAGAACAGGCGGTTTTCGATGGCACTGATGTCGAGCCGTCCCGGCGCCGGGGATGGGCGTGACGCAGCGTCGGTGCGGCGCAACGGGAGCGCGGCAAGGGGCGCGGAGGGAATTCGGGACATGGCGGGGACGGCCGACGGGAGCGGGGAACGGAAGGTAGCCGGCCTCCGCTGGACATGCCTTCAAGAATTACGCATCCGCGCACACAAAAAAAACGGGCAGCCATGAGGCTGCCCGTTTCATCGTGACTACCGCGCTGGAATCAACGGCGGTTCATGGTCGCATTGCGCTGGCCGGTGCTGGCCGACTTCTCGCCGGCGAACGGGTTCAGCTTGCGGACCATCCACGGGTACTTCGGCCAGTTGCCCTGCAGCCACGGGTGCTCGGGCTGGTTGAGCTCCAGCACGCGGCGGGCGTCGTCGGCCAGGGTCTTGTTGCCCAGGTGGGTATAGGCTTCACCCAGCGCGGCCACGGCGTCGTACTGGAAGGCGCTCTGCGGGTAGGTTTCCAGCAGGTAGTTGGCGCGGCCGGCGGCCGAGACCCAGGCCTCGCGGCGCAGGTAGTACAGGGCGTTGTCCAGCTCGTGCTGGGCGAACACGTCGCGCAGCTCGAGCATGCGGCTGCGTGCGTCGGCGGCGTAACGGCTGTTGGGGTAACGCTCGACCACGATGTTGAAGTCGGCGTAGGCCTGGCGCGGGGTGGACAGGTCGCGGCGGCTCGGGTCCAGCGACCACACGCGGCGCAGGAACACCGTGTTGCGGTTGCTGTTGGCCAGCCCGCGCAGGTAGTACATGTAGGCGATGTTGCGGTGGGTCGGGTAAGTGCGGATGAAGCGGTCGATGCTGGACACCGCGTCATCGTGCTTGCCGGCCTTGTACTGGGCGTAGGCGGTTTCGATCATCGCCTGCTCGGTGTACGGGCCGTACGGGTACTGGGCGATCAGGCGGCGGAAGGTCGCCTCGGCGCCGCTCCAGTTGCCCTTTTCCATCAGGCCATGGCTCTTTTCGTAGATCGTTTCTACCGGCTGGCCTTCTTCCGGGTTGTCACCCTTGGCGCCACGGTGGCAGCCGGTGGAAACGAGGGCCAGGACCAGCATCAGGGCCGCGGTGCGGACGGGCGCGGACAGCAGGGAAGAGCGTCGGATCATGGGGTCAGGGCGGGACGCGGCTGGAATACGAAGGGTCGATGATAGCCTAGTGGCCTGTCCTGCGACTGAAAGTGGTCGCCGGGACCCCCAATTTGTCTTCCTGCGGTGTGCTCCCCATGTCCGATAACCCTTCTGAAACCGACTCCACCCGCCAGGCCACGGTGCCCGATACCGCCGCTGGGCGGCGCTTCGACGCCGTGCTGGCCGAACTGTTCCCGGAATTCTCCCGGTCCAAGCTGACCGAGTGGATCAAGTCCGGCGACGTGCTGCTGGACGGCAACCCGGTGCGCGGCCGCGACCCGGTGCGCGGCGGCGAGGTGGCCAGCCTGCATGTCGTGCTGGACACCCAGACCCATGCCGAGCCCGAAGACATCCCGCTGGACATCCTGTACGAGGATGAACACGTTTACGTGATCAACAAGCCGGTCGGCCTGGTGGTCCACCCCGGCGCCGGCAACCCGAGCGGCACCCTGGTCAACGCGCTGCTGTTCCGCGACCCGGGCCTGTCGGTGCTGCCGCGCGCCGGCATCGTGCACCGCCTGGACAAGGACACCAGCGGTGTCATGGTGGTGGCCCGTACGATCCAGGCGCAGACCGCGCTGGTGGAACAGCTGGCCGCGCGCAACGTGCACCGCCAGTACCTGGCAGTGGTGGTGGGCGCGCTGGTGTCCGGCGGCACCGCCGATGCACCGATCGACCGCCACCCGCGCGACCGCATCCGCATGGCGGTGCGCGAGGACGGCAAGGACGCGGTGACCCATTACCGCCTGCGCGAGCGGTTCCGCGCCCACACCGCGCTGGAGTGCCGCCTGGAGACCGGGCGTACCCACCAGATCCGCGTGCACATGGCCCACCTCAAGCACGCCATCGTCGGCGATTCGCTGTACGGCGGTGCGCTGAAGCTGCCCAAGGGCGCCAGCGACGAGCTCGTGGCCCAGCTGCGCGGCTTCAAGCGCCAGGCGCTGCATGCCGAAACGCTGGAATTCGCGCACCCGATCACCGGCGAGCCGATCCGCAACAGTGCGCCGGTGCCGGCTGACATGGTGGCCCTGATGGACGCGCTGCGCGAAGACACCAAGCGTATTGCCGAGCTGGAGCGCGGGCGCCGCTGATGGCCACGTCCGCTGCGCCGCTGTCCCTGGCCCACGCTGCCGTGCCGGTGCTGGCGGCGGAGTGGGCGGCCCCGCCCGGGGTGCACGCGGTGACCACCCTGCGCCATGGCGCCGGTGGGTCGCTGCCGCCGTTCGAGCAGTTCAACATGGGCAACCGGTATGCCGCCGACGGCGATGATCCGGCCCAGGTGGAGCACAATCGTGCCCTGCTGCGGGATGGCCTCGGCCTGCCCTCGGCACCGCACTGGCTGCGCCAGGTGCATGGCACGGGCGTGCTGCGCTTCGAGGGCCCGCCCGGCGCCATCGGCGTGGACGCCGAACCCACTGCCGATGCGGCGGTGACCTCGGTGCCGGGGGTGGTGCTGGCCATCCTCACCGCCGACTGCCTGCCGGTGGTGCTGGCCGCGCGCGACGGCGCCGAGATCGGCGCCGCGCACGCCGGCTGGCGCGGGCTGGCCGACGGCATGCTGGAGGCGACCGTGGCCGCCATGCGGACCGCGCCGGGCCAGTTGCAGGCCTGGCTGGGTCCGGCGGCCGGGCCGGCCCTGTACGAGATCGGGGAGGACGTGTTCACCGCCTTCGTCGACCGCGATGCCGGTGCGGCGGCGGCCTTCAACGCCACCCGCCCCGGGCACTGGAAGGTGGACCTGTACGCGCTGGCGCGGCGCCGGCTGGTGGGCGCCGGGGTGGACCCGGCGGCGATCAGCGGCGGGCAGCTGTGCACGCTGGCCGACCCGCAGCGCTTCTATTCGCACCGCCGTGACCGCCGTACCGGCCGCATGGCCACCCTGGCCTGGATGGCCTGACGCCCACGCCTTGCGCGCAGCGCAGCCACGCAGGGCGTGGCTCTACTGCAGGATCGAGTACTCGATGCGCCGGTTGCGGTCGCGGCCGCTGTCCAGCCGGTTGTCGGCCACCGGCTGTTCCTCGCCATAGCCACGCGGCACCAGCATGCCGGCCGGCACGCCCTGCGCTTCCAGCTCGGCCACCACCATTTCGGCGCGTTGCTGGCTCAGGTGCAGGTTGGTCTCGGCCGCGCCCAGGCTGTCGGTATGCCCGCCCACTTCCAGCCGCACGCCCGGCTCGGCGGCCAGGATCGCCTGCGCGCTGGCACGCAGCATCTCGTGGCCGTCGGCGCGCAGAGTGGGCGACTTGTGCAGGAAACGGACCTTGCCCTGGTTCAGGGCGGTCACCAGTTCCTCCGGCGCGGGGGTGGCGGGCAGCTGCGACAGCGCGATCCGGCCGGCGTCCCACAGGCCGCTGACCTGCAGGTGGCCGAAGCCGCGGCGCAGCGTGTCGGAGACGGCAATGCGGTCGCGCGGGGACAGGCGGGTCATGTCCACGTGCAGGCGGTCGCCGTTGAACGACAGCGACAGGCCCTGGTGCCTGAGCACCGGGGCCAGGGTGACCAGGCGGTCCAGCCAGCGCGGCGCGGCGGCCTGCGGGTCGCGCAGGATGTCGCCACTGACCTTGCCGTGGCCATACTGGGCCACCAGTGCGCTCCACACCTTGCGCCGGTCGGCCTCGCCAGGCAGGCGGCCGCGCACGTCGATGACACCATGGTTGTTGACCAGCGACAGCCGCGGCGGGCTCTGCGGTTCGGCCTGGGCCGCCGCCACGCCGGGGCTGACCCGGGTCTTCTGGTGGATCCAGCCGGTAAGGCACAGCAGCGCACCGGCCACCAGCACCCACAGCAGGCCGCGCAGGGCGGTGCCCCGCACCAGGCGCAGGGTGGGGCTGCTGCGTGGCGGGCGCGGGGCCTGGGTGGGCAGCGGCGGGGTGCGTGCGTCCTGTTCGAGCACGTTTACCAGGCTCGGCAGCAGGTCCGAGGCCACCACTGCGAACATGCCGGTGGGAAACGCAGCCCGGCGCGCGAGCACCGCCAGTTCTTCCCGCCCCACCACGCTTTCCAGCTGGCTGGCGAGCAGGCGCGAAGGCCGGCCGTCACCGGGGAACTGCGTCCCCAGGCCCACCGCGTCGAAGCGCCGACGCAGGCCGTGTACGCCGTCGGGGAGGCTGCGGATGTAGTCGACAAGTACGTCCACCAGGCTTCGCGCGCGGTGGCCAAGGCCCATGTGCAGGGCGGTGTCTTCGATGAAGCGTTCCAGCAGTGACATCAATCTGATTCCCGAATGCACGACCCGCGCGGCATGCACGGGTTCTGCGGGCGTCAATGTCGGGACGACCTGTCAATGCGAAATGAAAGTTGCACGCGCCGAAGGTTACGAATATCGGCGCCGTTTCGGCGATTTAGGATGCCTATCGAAACGCGACGCGTGCCGCGGCGTCGTCCCACGCTCCACGCGTGCTGGAAACGACACACTCCTAAAAAAAGTGCATCACGCCGGATGATGCACTGGCCAGGGGAGAAAGCGTGCCGATTACGACACGCTGTAGCCCCTCGGAGATGTCGTTTTCAGCCGTTTTCCAGCGCCTGCAGGTAGGACTGCCGCCAGTGGTTGATGTCGTGGGCCCGCAGGTGCTCCATCATCGCCTGCCAGCGCTCCACGCGTTTGCGCAGCGGCATGGTGGCGGCAGTGGCGATGGCATCGGCCACGCCATCCAGGTCGTGCGGATTCACCAGCAGCGCCTGCTTCAGCTCGTCGGCCGCGCCGGCCAACAGCGACAGCACCAGCACGCCGGGGTTCTCCGGATCCTGCGAAGCCACGTATTCCTTGGCAACGAGGTTCATGCCGTCACGCAAAGGCGTGACCAGGCCCACTGCGGCGGCGCGATAGAAGCCGGTAAGAGTGGCGTGGGCGAAGTTCTGGTTCACGTAGCGCAGCGGAGTCCAGTCCGGTGCGGCGAAGCCCCCGTTGATATGCCCGGCGATCTGCTCCAGCTGGCTGCGCAGCTGCCGGTACTCGGTGACGTCGCCGCGCGAGACCGGTGCGATCTGCAGGTAGGTCAGGCTGCCGCGCTGGTCCGGGTGGCGCTGCAGGTAGCGCTCGAAGCCCAGGAAGCGCTCGGGCAGGCCCTTGGAATAGTCCAGCCGGTCCACGCCGATGGCCAGCTGGCGATCGCGCAGGCTGTTGCGCAGGTCGCGCACGGCCGGCTTGGCCGCCCCTGCCTTGGCTTGGCGTTCGATGTGCGCGGTGTCGATGCCGATCGGGAACGCGGCGGCGCGGAAGCGGCGCCCGCCCGGTGCCTCGAGCAGGCCGTCAGGGAGCACCTTGCCGCCGGCGAACAATCGCACGTAGGACTGGAACCGGTCCGCGTCGCGCTGGGTCTGGAAGCCCACCAGGTCGTAGGCATACAGGCTGGAGAACAGCCGCAGGTGGTCGGGCATGGCCTGCAGCAGGTCGGCCGAGGGCATCGGCACATGCAGGAAGAAGCCGATGCGGCAGCCGATCCCGCGCTCGCGCAGCAGAGAGGCCAGCGGGATCAGGTGGTAGTCGTGGATCCAGACGATGTCGTCTTCGCGCAGCAGCGGCGCCAGCTTCTCGGCGAACAGGGCGTTGACCTGGCGGTAGGTCTCGCGGGTGGCGCGGTCGTAGTCGACCAGGTCCAGGCGGAAATGCAGCAGCGGCCACAGCGTGCGGTTGGCGAAGCCGTTGTAGTACCCGTCCACGTCACGCTTGTTCAGGTCCATGGTGATGTAGCGGATGTCGCCCTCGGTCTGCTCGTGCAGGGCGCCGCTGTCTTCCTTCACCGACTTGCCGCTCCAGCCGAACCAGACCCCGCCGCGTTCCTTCAGCGCGGCCAGCAGGCCGACCGCCAGTCCACCGGGTGCGGCCACCCCGGGCGCGGCGACACGGTTGGAGACGACGACCAGGCGACTCATGAGGCCTCCTGCCAGCTGCGCGACAGGCGCATGGCCGCAGTGACCAGGCCCACATGCGAATAGGTCTGCGGGAAATTGCCCCAGGCTTCGCCGTTGTCGAAGGCCAGGTCTTCGGACAGCAGGCCCAAGTGGTTGCGGCGTTCCAGCAGCATTTCGAACATGTCGCGGGCTTCTTCCATGCGACCGATCGCGGCCAGCGCGTCGATGTACCAGAAGGTGCAGATGGTGAAGCTGGTTTCCGGTTCGCCGAAGTCGTCGGGCGCCACGTAGCGGTACAGCGCATTGCCGTGCTTGAGGTCGCGGCCGATGGCGTCGACGGTGGCCACGAAGCGGGCATCGGTGGCGCTGATGAAGCCGATGTCGGCCAGCAGCAGCAGCGAGGCATCCAGGCGATGGCCGCCGTAGGTGTCGGTGAAGTGGCCGAGCTCATCGCTCCAGGCTTCCTTCATGATCCGCGTGTGGATGGTGTTGGCGCGGTCGCGCCAGTACTCGGCGCGGTGGTCCAGCTTCAATCGCACCGCGATCTTGCACAGGCGGTCGCAGGCGGCCCAGCACATCGCGCTGGTGTAGGTGTGCACTTCGGTGCGGCCGCGGAACTCCCACAGCCCGGCATCGGGTACGTCGTGCAGGGCGAAGGCCTGTTCGCCCAGTGGTTCCAGCCGCGCGAAGGTGTGGGTGTCGCCCGGGTCCTGCAGGCGGCGGTCGAAGAACAGCTGGGTGGAGGCCAGCACCACGCTGCCATACACGTCGTGCTGGCGCTGTACCCAGGCCAGGTTGCCGCGGCGCACCGGCCCCATGCCGCGGTAGCCGTCCAGCGAGGGCACTTCGCTTTCTTCCAGCTTGGCCTCGAAGCCGATGCCGTACAGCGGCTGCAGGCTGCCATCGGCGGTGGCCAGGTTGAAGATGTAGCCGAGGAACTGCTCCATGGTGCGGGTCGCACCCAGCCGGTTGAGCGCGCGCACCACGAAGGCGGCGTCGCGCAGCCAGCAGTAGCGGTAATCCCAGTTGCGGATGCTGCCGGGCGCTTCCGGGATGGAGGTGGTCATCGCGGCGATGATGGCGCCGCTGTCTTCGTACTGGCACAGCTTCAGGGTGATCGCACTGCGGATCACCGCGTCCTGCCATTCCAGTGGAATGGACAGGTAACGCACCCATTCGCGCCAGTAGTTCTGGGTGCGCTGCAGCGACTCCTGCACGTAGCCGCTGAGCGAGCGGTTCAGCGATTCGTCCACGCCCAGCACCAGGTGCACCGGATGGTTGAGCACGAACGGAAGTTCATCGCGCACCATGCGCAACGGCACGTCGGTGGTCAGGCGCAGCACGTGGTCGGGCAGGATCCAGCGGATGTGGTTGCTGCCCCAGGTGGCTTCGGGCACGCGTGCGCCCCAGTCGGCCAGCGGTCGCGCGCGCACGATGATGCGCGGATTGCCGGACAGCGGACGCACCTGGCGGATCAGGCTGACCGGCCGGTAGAAGCGCTCGTTCTGGCGCCAGCGCGGGGCGAAATCGATGATTTCCAGCGAGCCGCCATGCTTGTCATGCAGCACGGTGCGCAGGATCGCGGTATTGGTCAGGTAGGCCTGCTCGCTGCTGACCAGGTCTTCCAGTTCGATGGCGAAATCGCCACCGACCTGCTGGTTGGGCTGCAGCAGCGCGCAGAAGGTGGGGTCGCCATCGAAGGTGGGCAGGCAGCTCCACACCACGCGGGCATTGCGGTCGATCAGGGCGCCGAAGCTGCCGTTGCCGACCACGCCAAGGTCCAGGTTGGAGGGGGTCATGGGATGGAGGTTCTCTTGCGGATTCATTGTGCGTTCTGCAGCAGCCAGGCGTGCACGTCGCGCACGTGGGGCAGGGCGAATACCGCGGCGCTCGGCTCGCGCTCGCCAACCAGCACGCTCCAGCCGTGCAGGACGTTGGCGGCCTCGAAGCCGAATTCGTCGGTCAGGTCGTCACCGACGAATACCGGCACGCGGCCACGGAACGGTGCCTGCTGCATCAATTGATGGAGGGCGCGGCCCTTGTCGCTGCCTTCGGGCACGAACTCGACCACGTGGTCGCCGGGTTGCAGCCGATAGCCGGGGTGGTTGCCCAGCTGTTGTTCGGCGAAGGCGCGCACATGCGGCTCGGCCAGTGGCGCAGCGCGCCAGTGCAGGGCCAGGCTGCGGCCCTTGTCTTCGATCAGCACGCCGGGATGGCCGTGCGCGAAGCGCATGGCCTGCTGGTGCACGCCGTGCAGCCATTGGCTGGTGTCGGTCGTGTCGTTGGCACTGGCGGCGGGCGCGGCCTGGCCGCGTCCACGCACCTGGTGGCCATGCAGGCCGGCGGCGGGCAGGTGTAGCGGTGCGAACAGGGCATCCAGCTGCGCAAGCGGGCGCCCGCTGATCAGCGCGACGGCACCGTCGAGCCGGTCGCTGATGCGGCCGATCGCCTCGCGCACGCCGGGCAACAGCACCACCGCGTCGGGGTCGTCGGCAAATTCAATGAGGGTGCCGTCCACGTCAAGGAACAGCGCGCACGCAGCGTCCAGCAGTGGCGGCGGCGGACGTAGGGGGAAGTCGTTGGCCATGCGCGCCAACATGCCACCGGGAATGTGAAATCCCGGTGCGGACACTGCGCCGCACCGGGATTTCATTCATCTCCGCCCGCTCTTGTAGAGCCGGGCCCTGCCCGGCTGGCTCAGAACGTGTAACGCACGCGGCCGTAGTAGTAAGCACCATTGCTGCCGATCGGCGACAGCACGTCATACGGCAGATTGCCGAAGTAGTAGATATCTTCGTTGGACAGGTCCGAATAGTTGTCGGTCAGGTTCTGCCCACCCAGCGCCACGCTCCACTGCGGCGTGATGCGGTATTCCACTTCGGCATCCAGCTGCCACTCCGCCCCATAGGTCTGGCGCGGTACATAGCCATCGCCGAAATTGAACACCCGGGTCACGCTGCCATAACGACTCAGGCGGCTGCTCAGGGTCCAGCGGTCATTGGCCCAGGTGGCGGCCAGCTGCGTGCGCGTCCGCGGGGTCGCATCGGTCAGCGTGTTGGTTTCCTCCAGGCCGAACAGCACATAGTCCGGATCCAGCGCGAGCAGGCTGGCCGGGGTATCCAGCACGTTCTTCAACGTGGTCTTGTTATAGGCGTAGGTGCCGGTCAGCAGCAGCTGTCCGTCGCCCAGTGCCTGCCGCCAGTTGGTCACCAGTTCGGCACCGCGCGTGCGCGTATCGGCGGCGTTGACGAAGAAGTTCGCGCTCTGCAGCCCGGCCACGCCGAACTGCTGCTGCACGTAATCGGTGAGCGCATCGCCGGTGATGCTTTCCGACAGCGCGATGCGGTCATCGATGTCGATCTGGTAGAAGTCCAGCGACAGGTCGAAGTGGTCGCCGATGCGGCTGGTGAAGCCCAGGCTGGTGTTGACCGACTTCTCCGGCTTCAGGTCGGTCGCGCCGAGCCCGCGCGCGATAGGGTTGTTCACCGACAGGGTGCGGCCCTGCACGAGCTGGCCGGCGGCGTTGTAGCCGGTGGAGGTGGACTCGTAGCCGATCTGTGCCAGCGACGGCGCGCGGAAATTGTTGGAGATCGCACCGCGCAGTGCGAACGCCGGGGCGAACTCATAGCGCAGGCCCAGCTTGCCGGTGAGCTCGCCGCCGTAATCGTCGCTGTGTTCGTAACGCGCCGCGAGATCGCTGGAGAAGTGGTCGCCGAACTGGCTGGACAGGCTGGCATACGCGCTGGCGACATCGCGGCTGAGCGAAGTGGCGTCCTGCGGGCTCAGCCCGCCACCGGCCTGCGAGCCGGTCGGGCGGTCGGTGTAGGGACCAGCGGCATAGCTGGCCGGGTCGCCCGGACGGGTCTGGAAGTGGTCGCGGCGTGCTTCGGCGCCAAGTCCGAGGGTGTGGCTGTTGTTGCCCTGGGTGAACACCCGGCTCAGGTCGAGATTCCCCACGGTGAGTTCATTGCGGTAATCGCCGGTCTTGAACCGGGTCGGGCTGCCCGGGCCGAGCGAAGCGTTGAGCGAATCGCGCAGCCGGTAGGTGAAGTCATTGAAGCCGTAGTCCAGGCTGGCATCGTAGTTCCACTCGCCCCACTGGCCCTTGGCGCCGGCCACGGCCTGCACGTCGCGGTTCTCGCCTTCGGATATCGGGCGGTAACCGTTCGGGTACAGCTCGGTCCAGTTGGCGTCGCTGTCGGGGTAGCGGAAGTAGTTGGCGCCTTCGCTGTCGCGCTGGTTGAAGGTGGTGAAGAAGTAGAACTTCGAGGTTTCGCCGAACGGCAGTTCGGTGTTGATCCAGGCGTTGAGGTCCTTGGTCTTGCCATCGCCCAGCACGTAGTTGCGCTGGCCCTGCAGGGCCAGGTTGGTATCGCTCTGGTCCCACGGCGGAATCTGGTCGAAGCCGGCGCGGTTGGTGCCTTCGCGGTTCTTCAGCTCCAGGCCCACGCGCAGGAAGCCGCCGTCCTCGCCCAGCCGGGTGCCGACCTTGGCGCTGGCGAAGCTGGTCTGGCCGTCGGTAAGGGTGCGGTTGATCGGCTCGAGGTCGGTGTGGTTGGCGCCGAAGCTGGCTTCGATGGCGCCGCCTTCCGGGGCGTCGTCCAGGATCACGTTGATCACGCCGGCCACGGCGTCGGAGCCGTACAGCGCACCGGCGCCGTCGCGCAGCACTTCGATGCGCTTGATCGCGCTGACCGGAATCGAATTGAAGTCGACCGGGGTGGTGCCCTTGCCGATCTTGCTGTCGGTGTTCACCAGCGCACTGGTGTGGCGGCGCTTGCCGTTGACCAGCACCAGCACCTGGTCGGGCGACAGGCCGCGCAGCTGCGCGGCGCGCACATGGTCGGCGCCGCCGGAGTTGGACTGGCGCGGGAAGTTGAACGAGGGCAGCAGCGCCTGCAGCGCGCTGCCCAGCTCGCCATTGACCACGCCGGCTCGGCGGATGTCTTCCGCAGTGAGCACGTCCACCGGCGAGGTGGATTCGAGCACGGTGCGGTCGATGGCGCGGGTGCCGGTGACGATCACTGTGTCCAGCGTGGCGGGGGAGGCGGGCGCGTCCTGCGCGTGGAGATCCTGTGCCAGCAGGGGGGAAGACAGGACCAGGGCAATGGCAAGGCCAAGGCGCGACGCGGACGGACGGGACATGCAGGCTCCAGCAACAAATCGGGGGAAGGGTAGAGCCGGGCTCTGCCCGGCTGGTCCCAGATGAAACTATTGTTCCATCCGGATGAAGCGATATATTATCTTGGCGTGATCCGCACCTGTGATGCAAGTCCCAGTACTGACGGATATCAGCTGATAACCCGAAGTGATCTGCACGGATCCCGGAATCCCTCACCCTTTCCATCGCGTAGCGACACGCCATGCGTGTCCCACGGAACCCCCCGAAGCACCCGGAGCCCCCGCACCATGAAACTCTCCCCCCTGCTGTTGGCCGCCGTCCTGGCCCTCGGCGGCTGCGCCACCACCACCCCGACCCCGCGCGCCCCTGCGTCCGCCACCCCCACTGCCACCCTACAGGGCGACGCCGCCCGTCCGGATGCGGCGACCAACTGGGTGCGCAGCGAGCTGTACTTCGGCGTGGGCGAGGAGGGCGGTACCTCGGATCGCCAACAGACCGACGCGATCAGCGAAGCGCAATGGCGCGAGTTCCTGGACGAGCAGGTCACGCCCCGCTTCCCGGATGGCCTCACCGTGTTCGACGCCTACGGACAGTGGCTGTTCCGTGGTGCCAAGGAGCCCAATCGCCTGCGCACCAAGGTGCTCGTGGTGCTGCACGAAAGCACCCCGCAGCGTCGCGCCGACATCGAAGCGATCCGCCTTGCCTGGAAGCAGGCAACGAAGCACCAGTCGGTGCTGTGGTCGCAGCAGGCGGTGGAGGTGTCGTTCTGATCGCAGCAGGTGAAGTCGTTGCGACGCCTGGAGCGATGTTTTTCTGGAAGCACATGCAATGGGCATGGCAAATGATGGGGAACCATCGATTCCAAGGAGTTGCAGTGCATTCCGTAGGTTCCAGTTCCTCGCAGGCGTCGGTCGCGCGGCAAGCAGTCGCGTCGCAGACCAACGACAAGCAGCAGGCAACGATCGGCACGCAGACGCTGTCCGTCGCTGAAATCAGCAACCGCCCGGCGGAAGCCGCAGCTGCGGCCCCGACGTATCCCGCCCTCCAGGACCCTGTCGGGGTGGCACTGGAACGGTCGTCTCCGCGGGTTTTCCGCACCTTCATGGAACTGATGGTGTCCGAGGGGTACATGCCATGGGAGATCCAGGAGGAGGTTTTCATGCAATCCGGCACCCCTCAGCAGGTAGGCATGCTGCTTACCCAGATTCGACGCAATTCCGACGCGTTGGACGCCTTCCCCCGGCTGCTCGCCCAGGCAAAGGCAGCCGAACGGGAATAACACCAACGTATGACCCGGGTACGCGCTGATTCGCACGCCGGTGTCACCTTCGCAGGTCTAGGCTGGTACTTCCCCCGAACGTGGAAGTGCCGCCATGAGCAAGCGCGTTGCCGAAATCGTCGTCGATACCCTGCAGGCCGCCGGTGTGCGGCACTGTTACGGCATCGTCGGCGACACCCTCAACCATGTCACCGATGCGATCCATCGCAGCGACATCGACTGGGTGCACGTGCGCCATGAAGAGGCCGCGGCATTCGCGGCCGGTGCCGACTCTCTGATCAGTGGCCAGCTCACCGCCTGCGCCGGCTCCTGCGGCCCGGGCGGGCTGCATTTCATCAATGGCATCTTCGAGGCCAACCGCAACCGCGCCCCGCTGGTGCTGATCGCCAGCCAGGTGGTCACCACCGAACTGGGCATGGAGTTCCCGCAGGAAGTGGATTTCAAGGCGGTGTATGCCAGCTGCAGCGTCTTCTGCGAGCAGGTCTACAACCCGCAGCAGGCGCGCCGCGTAGTGGCGCTGGCCTGCCAGGCGGCGATCAGCCGGCGCGGGGTGGCGGTGGTGATCCTGCCGGCGGACATCGCCGAAGCCGAGGTGAAGGACGACGTGCCGTTCTCGGTGCACCATGCGCAGCCGGTGCTGCGCCCCAGCGACGACGAGCTGCAGCGCATTGCCGCGCTGATCGGCGAGGGCAAGCGCGTGGGCATCTATGCCGGTGCCGGTTGCGAACACGCGCATGACGCGCTGGTGGCGCTGGGCGCCCGGCTGAAGGCGCCGATCGCGCACACCTCGCGCGCCAAGGATTTCGTGGAGTACGACAACCCGTACAACATGGGGATGACCGGCATCTTCGGCATCGAGTCGGGCTACCACACGCTGATGGCATGCGACACGCTGCTGCTGCTCGGTGCCGACTTCGCCTGGGGCCAGTTCTACCCGGACAAGGCCACCCTGATCCAGGTGGACCGCGACGGCAGCCATCTCGGTCGGCGCCACCCGGTGCAGCTGGGCGTGGTGGGCGACATCGGGCCGACACTGGAGGCGCTGCTGCCGCTGCTGCCCGAGCGCGAGGACCGCAGTTTCCTGGACGAATGCATCGAGCACCGCGAGAAGGCGCTGGCGACGCGGGCGAAGGAGGCGCATCCCGGCGAGGGCAGCCTGATCCACCCGCAGCACCTCACCGCGCTGGTCGACCGCCATGCCAGCGAGGATGCGCTGTTCACCGCCGACTGCGGTTCGCCGATGGTGTGGGTGCTGCGCCACACGCGCGCCAACGGACGCCGGCGCACCCTGACCAGCCTGCTGCACGGCACGATGGCCAACGCCATGCCGCAGGCGCTGGGGTTGCAGAAGGCGTTCCCGGGACGGCAGGTGATCTCGCTGTCGGGCGACGGCGGGATTGCGATGCTGCTCGGCGACCTGCTGACCGCGGTGCAGGAGAACCTGCCGATCAAGGTGGTGGTGTACAACAACAGCTCGCTGAACTTCGTCGAGCTTGAGCAGAAGGTGCAGGGCCTGCTGGACAACTACACCGATCTGAAGAACCCCGACTTCGGTCGCCTGGCCGAGGTGATCGGGTTCTACGGGCGCACCGTGACCCGCAGCGAGGACCTGGAGCAGGCGGTGCAGGACGTGCTGGCCCATCCCGGCCCGGCGCTGCTGGACGTGCATACCAGCCCCACCGAGCTGGTGATGCCGGCCCAGGTGGAAGCCAAGCAGGTGGCCGGTACCGCGCTGTACGCGGCCAAGGCGCTGCTGCACGGGCGGGTAGGGGACGTGCGCGACCTGCTGGCGAACAATTTCCTCAACAAGCCGTAAGGGTGTCTGACGAACGTCACGACCAACGGTCGTGACCTACCCGCCAACGGCGGTCGCCCTGCCGGTAGGTACCGACCGTTGGTCGGTACGGCCACACGGCGGCCGCCCCGCCGGTAGGTACCGACCGTTGGTCGGTACGGATGCGGAGGCGTGCCCCGGTGTTCCACCCATGCGGCTGTCACCGGGACGCTTGAACGCCTACCATCGGGTACCCCCACACCCGTGCCCCCGCCGCATGCCTGCCTCCCCTCCCGCTTCCGCACGCCCCCGCTGGTTCGTCGCTGGCGATCTCAACGGCTTCTTCGGCCTGGTGGTCGACAACCTGTCCATCCTCGGCTTCATTGCCATGGCGCTGGTCGGCATCTTCCAGTTCCCGGCGGATGTGGTGTTCGGGCGCATGTTCCCCGGCACCGCCTTCGGTGTGCTGGTGGGCAACGTGCTCTACACCTGGATGGCACGGCGGCTGGCCGCGCGCACCGGCCGCGACGACGTGACCGCGATGCCGCTCGGCCTGGATGCACCGACCAGCATCGGCATGGCGCTGCTGGTGCTGGGCCCGGCGTTCGTCGCCTTCAAGGCGCAGGGCTTGGCGCCGCACGATGCGGCGATCGCCACCTGGCAGCTGGGCATGGCCTCACTGGTGATCATGGGCCTGCTCAAGACCGTGCTGTCCTTCTTCGGCGAGGCGGTGACCCGCGCGCTGCCACGCGCCTCGCTGCTGGGGTCCATCGCAGGCATCGCGATCGTGCTGATGGGCTTCCTGCCGCTGCTGGAAACGCTGCGCTCACCGGTGGTCGGCCTGGTCACCCTGGGGCTGCTGCTGTACGTACTGGTGGCCAAGCGCAAGCTGCCGATCCGCGCGCCGGGCGTGCTGGTGGCCTTCGTATTCGGCACGGTCCTCTACTACGGGCTGGGCCTGGCCGGGCTGGGCGCACCCGGGTTCAAGGTGCCCGAGTGGACCCCGCTGCAGGTGGTGCTGCCGTGGCCGACGCTGGGCTTCATTGACGGCCTGCCCACCGCGATGACCTACCTGCCGCTGCTGCTGCCGTTCGGCCTGTTGATGGTGGTGGGCGGCATCAACGTGTCCGAAAGCGCGCGCGCGGCCGGCGACGACTACCGCACCCGCGACATCCTGCTGGTGGAAGCGGTGGCCACGCTGGTGGCCGGGCTGTGCGGCGGCGTGGCCCAGACCACGCCGTACATCGGCCAGCCTGCGTACAAGCACATGGGTGCGCGCAGCGGCTACACCCTGCTCACCGGCCTGTTCGTCGGCATCGGCGGCATGCTGGGGGTGATCTCCGGGCTGGTGCAGTGGCTGCCCTTGGCGGTGCTGGCGCCGATCATCGTGTACGTGGCGATCGACATCACCACCCAGGCGTTCCAGGCCACGCCGCGCGAGCATGCCGGGGCGATGGTGCTGGGCTTCCTGCCCTCGGTGGCCTACCTGCTGGCGATCAAGGCACCGGGCTGGATCGCGCCGGAGCAGCTGGTGGCGATGACCACCACGCTGGATGGGCACGGGCTGCCGGAGCTGGCGGTGATCTTCACCCTGGGCAATGGCTTCATCATCACCTCGATGCTGTGGATCGCGGCGGTGGTGGCGATGATCGACGGCAGGCTGCTGCGCTCGTCCGGCATCCTGCTGGTGGCCGCAGCGCTGACCCTGTTCGGGCTGATCCACTCGGTCGATCCGCGCGGTGGGATCTACCTGCCGTGGACGCTGGAAGGCCTGCCGCAGCAGATCATGTGGCAGTTCGCGGGCGCGTATGTCGCGTTGGCGGTGCTGTTGGGCCTGTTGTCGCTGCAGAAAGGCAATCACGACCAACGGTCGTGATCTACCGGCGCCCACGCCACGCCAGGCCCCCGGTAGGTCACGACCGTTGGTCGTGACACAGATGCCGGTAGGTCACGACCGTTGGTCGTGACACAGATGCCGGTAGGTCACGACCGTTGGTCGTGACACAGATGCCGGTAGGTCACGACCGTTGGTCGTGACCCGGCATCAATCCTCGCCATCCAACTCCGGGTAATGCCGGAAAATGCCGTTGGTGTTGAACGCCAACCGGCGCTCCGACGCCAGGTATGCGGCGATGTTCGGTCGCCGCTCCACCCGGTCCTTCAGTGCATGCAGCAGCGGCAGCGACGGCCGCAATGCCTGCATCCGCTGCGGGAACATGTAATCCAGCCCGCTCAGCAGCTGGAACAGCGACAGGTCCACGTACGAGTGTTCGCGCAGCGGATGCAGGCCACCGTTGGCCTCCAGCACGCTTTCAAACCAGCCCAGGAACTTGGGCAACCGCTCGCCCCGCATCGACGCCGCCCGCGCCTTCGCTTCCCGCTTCTGGTCCTCGTAATACTGCGAGGCCGCAATCGGGTGATGGGTGTCGTGGACCTCCGCCACCAGGTCGGCGATGGTCAGCTGCAACTGCAGCGCCTGCGCGCGCCGCGACGCGGCCTCGGGCACCAGTCCCAGCTCCGGCCCCAGGTGGTCCAGGATCGCGCCGACCTGCGCGATCACCTGCCGGCCGCTGACCAGGAACGGCGGGGCGAACGGCTGCAGCCCATCGGCCTTGCCGTCCAGGAACGGCTGCATCACCGCGTCGCCGTGCACCCGCGCCATGTCGGTGTAGGCCGCGCCGGCGTCTTCCAGTGCCAGCCGGATGAACTCGCCACGGCCCTGGATGCCGGTCCAGTAATACAACTCGTAATGCATGCGCTGGCTCCATCGGAAGGGTCCCCCAGCCTCCCCGGCGCGGTGCCAAGCAGGCGTGACGGCGGCGTGGCCATGGCGTCGTCCGCTGCCTGAATAGGTTCCCGGCGCCCCTTGAAACACACCTGCCTAACCGCATCTGTCTGATAGTGCTGGCCGGGCCAGCGGATATCTGATCGAGGACACCTTCATGCGAATGGACAAGCTCACCTCGCGTTTCCAGCAGGCGCTGGCCGACGCACAGTCGTTGGCCGTGGGCCGCGACCACAACATCATCGAACCGGTACACGTGCTGACGGCGCTGCTGGAACAGCAGGGCGGCAGCACGCGGCCGCTGCTGGCCCAGGCCGGGGTCAACGTGCCGGTGCTGCGCGAGCGCCTGACCGAGGCGCTGGACGCGCTGCCGAAAGTCTCCGGGCAGGAAGGCAACCTGTCGATCGGCAATGACCTGAACCGGCTGCTCAACAAGACCGACAAGCTGGCCCAGGAGCATGGCGATGCGTTCATCGCCAGCGAGTGGTTCGTACTGGCCGCGCTCGATGACGGTGGCACGCTGGGCATGGCGCTGCGCGCCGCCGGTGCCGACAAGACCCGCATCGACGCGGCCATCGACAAGATCCGCGGCGGTGAGAGCGTGCAGTCGGAAAACGCCGAGGAACAGCGACAGGCGCTGGAGAAGTACACCATCGACCTGACCGCGCGCGCCGAGAGCGGCAAGCTGGATCCGGTGATCGGGCGCGACGAGGAAATCCGTCGCACCATCCAGGTCCTGCAGCGTCGCACCAAGAACAATCCGGTACTGATCGGCGAACCCGGCGTGGGCAAGACCGCGATCGTGGAAGGGCTGGCCCAGCGCATCATCAATGACGAAGTGCCCGAAGGCCTGCGCGGCAAGCGCGTGCTGTCGCTGGACATGGGCGCGCTGATCGCCGGTGCCAAGTTCCGCGGCGAATTCGAAGAACGCCTGAAGGCCGTGCTCAACGACCTGGCCAAGAGCGAAGGCCAGATCGTCCTGTTCATCGACGAGCTGCACACCATGGTCGGCGCGGGCAAGGCCGACGGTGCGATGGATGCGGGCAACATGCTCAAGCCGGCGCTCGCGCGCGGCGAACTGCACTGCGTAGGCGCCACCACCCTCGACGAGTACCGCAAGTACATCGAGAAGGACGCCGCGCTGGAGCGCCGCTTCCAGAAGGTGTTCGTGGGCGAGCCCAGCGTGGAAGACACCATCGCCATCCTGCGCGGTCTGAAGGAAAAGTACGCGGTGCACCACGGGGTGGAGATCACCGACCCGGCGATCGTGGCCGCGGCCACGCTGTCGCACCGCTACATTGCCGATCGCCAGCTGCCGGACAAGGCCATCGACCTGATGGATGAAGCGGCCTCGCGCATCCGCATGGAGATCGACTCCAAGCCGGAGGAACTGGACCGCCTGGAACGGCGCCTGATCCAGCTGAAGATCCAGCGCGAGATGCTCAAGAAAGAAAAGGACGATGCCTCGCGGCAGCGCCTGGCCGACCTGGAAACCGACATCGATGCGCTGGAGCGCGAGTTTTCCGATCTGGACGAGATCTGGAAGTCGGAGAAGGCCGCGCTGCAGGGCACGACCAAGATCAAGGAGCAGATCGAGCAGGTCAAACTGGAACTGGAAGCGGCGCAGCGACGCCAGGATTTCGGCCGCATGAGCGAACTGCAGTACGGCCAGTTGCCGCAGCTGGAAAAGCAGCTGCACGCCGCGCAGGAAGCGGAGAACACCGAGTTCAAGCTGGTCCAGGACCGGGTCACCGCGGAAGAAATCGCCGAGGTCGTGTCGCGCTGGACCGGGATTCCGGTCAACCGCATGCTGGAAGGCGAGCGCGACAAGCTGCTGCGCATGGAAGACGTGCTGCACGAACGCGTGGTGGGCCAGGAAGAGGCGATCAAGGTCGTCTCCGACGCGGTGCGCCGTTCGCGTGCCGGCCTGTCCGACCCGAACCGTCCCAGCGGCTCGTTCCTGTTCCTGGGCCCGACCGGCGTGGGCAAGACCGAGTTGTGCAAGTCGCTGGCCGAGTTCCTGTTCGACAGCAGCGACGCGATGATCCGCATCGACATGAGTGAATTCATGGAGAAGCACAGCGTGGCGCGCTTGATCGGTGCGCCTCCGGGTTACGTGGGCTACGAAGAGGGCGGCTACCTGACCGAGGCGGTCCGCCGCCGTCCGTATTCGCTGATCCTGCTCGATGAAGTCGAAAAAGCGCACACCGATGTGTTCAACATCCTGCTGCAGGTGCTGGACGATGGCCGCCTCACTGACGGGCAGGGCCGCACTGTGGACTTCCGCAACACCGTCATCGTGATGACCTCGAACCTGGGCTCGCACCAGATCCAGGACATGTCCAGCGACGACAGCCCGGAGGCCTACACGCAGATGAAGGCAGCGGTGATGGGCGTGGTGCAGGCGCACTTCCGCCCGGAGTTCATCAACCGGCTCGACGACATCGTGGTGTTCCATCCGCTGGACAAGGCGCAGATCAAGCAGATCGCGCGGATCCAGATGCAGGGGCTGGAAAAGCGCCTGGCCGAACGCGGCCTGCGCATCGAGGTCAGCGATGCGGCGTTCGCGCTGCTGGGCAACGTGGGCTTCGATCCGGTCTACGGCGCCCGGCCGCTCAAGCGCGCGATCCAGGCACAGCTGGAGAACCCGCTGGCGCAGAAGATCCTGTCAGGGGACTTCGTTGGCGGCGACGTGATCCAGGTGGACGCGGCCGACGGCAAGCTGGCGTTCGCCAAGGGCTGAGCCAATGCCCGTGCGGCTGAAGAAGGCCCCGGCAATGCCGGGGCTTTCTGCTGTCTGCGGCATGCGGCATGCGGCTAAAGGTAGACCACCCGTTCGGCATCGGTGCGGGTCATCGGGCTTCCCGGCGTGCAGTTGAACGCCTGCGCGTAGGCCGGCAGGTTGGCCGGGCCCACGTTGGCGCGCGCGGCGCCGAAGGCGTGGACGTCGGTTTCCGCGTCCTGCCGTAGCCGCTGTGCGGTGTGCAGGCGACGGTGGGTAACGGCCCCGCCGACGAAGAAGTCCCGCATGATGCCCAGCCGGTCGGGCACCGGATCGGTCTGGTTGTCCGTGACATGCAGCAGCGCATCCAGGGCAATGGACAGCCCGCCCAGATCGGCCATGTTCTCGCTGGACGTCAGCTGGCCATTGAGCGACACACCGTCTACCTGCTGCTGGTCGAACTGCGCGGCCAGGCGCGCCGACAGCGCGGCATAGCGCTGGTGGTCGGCGTCGCTCCACCATCCCTGCAGGCCGCCGTCGATGCCGAACTGGCTGGATTCGGCGGAGAACGCATGCGACAGCTCATGCCCGATCACCACCCCGATCGCACCGTAGTTGAGCCCGGGATCGGCGTCGATGTCGAAGTAGGGCGGCTGCAGCAGCGCCGCCGAGAAGGCGATGGAGGGTTCGTCCTCCAGCATGTCGTAGTACGCGTCGGCGGTCTGCGCGGTCATCCGCCAGGTCGAAGGGTCCACGGGCGCGCCCAGTCGCGCCAGTTCCCTGCGCTGTACGAACGCAGTTGCCCGGCGCAGGTTGCGCAGGTAGCCGCAGGATTCGGTGTGCAGCCCGGACCAGTTGGGCCAGCGCTCGGGGTGGCCGATGCGGGTACGGAACCGGTCGGCCTTGCGCAGGGCCGTCGCGCGGGTATCGGGATCCATCCAGGGCACGACCTGCAGGCGGCGTTTCAACGCAGCGGTGATCTGTTCGACCAGCGCATTGACGGCCTCGCGCGTTTCGGCGGGGAACGCCACCGGCACATACAGCTCGCTGATCGCCTCGCCCGCCACCCGCTCGATGGCGGCCAGCACCTGCTTCCAGCGCGGTGGCATGGCGTCCTGGCCCTGCAGCGTGCGCGCGTGGAAGGCGTGGTGGGCACGGACGAAGTCGTCGCCGAGGAACGGGCTGGCCGAATCCAGCGTATGGAAGCGCAGGTAGGCGCGCCAGGTGGCCGGATCCTCCGTCGTCAGCGCCGCAGCGACCTCCTGGTGGAATCCGGGCGTGGCCAGCGAGAACCGCTCTGGCGCCTCCACGCCCAGCGCCTGGAACAACGCGCTCCAGCGGAACCCGGGCGTCAGCGCGTCGGCCTCTGCCAGGCTGACCGGGTGGTAGTAATGGGTGAGGTTGGCGTTCAACTCCTCCCATGGCGCGGACGCATTGGCGAACCGGCGTTCCAGTGCCAGTACCGCATCGGCCTGGCGTTCGGCGTCGGCCGGGGCATCGCCGGCCAGCCGCAGCACATGGGCGACATGGGCGCGGTAGCCCAGCGCGGCTTCGACGTGGTCGTCCGTGAGGTAGTAGCTGCGGTCCGGCATCCCGAGGCCGCCCTGGAAGGCGTAGGCGATCTGCGTATCGCGCGCGTCCATGTCCCGGTCCACGCCAAAGCCGAATGCCGGGTTGATCCCGGCGGCGGTGAGTGCATGCAGATGGGCCTCGATCTGCGCAGGGGTATGCAACGCGTCGATCGCGGCGAGTTCATCGCGCAACGGTGAGATGCCTTCGGCGTTGATCCGGTGCTGGTTCATGCCGGTCGTCCAGAGATCGGCGACGATTCTTTCCGCGGGCGTGGGCAGCTCCAGCCGTGCCGCCTGCTCGGCCAACCGCCGCTGCAGGGCCAGGGAACGGTCCTGCAACATGACCGGTACGTTCCAGACCGACTGGTCCGGCGGCCGTCTCTCGGTGCGATGCCAACGCGCGTTGACATGGTCGTACAGCGAGTCGCATGGCGAGTGGGCAGGATCGAGGTCGGCGGGGGTGAACCGCATCGGTGCGGGCAGGCCGTCGGCAGTGTCGGTCGGCTGCGTCAAGGCACCCGCTGCCGGGGCGTCGTCGTGGTTCTGCTCGCACCCGACGCGTCCCGCGGACAGGCCTGCGCGCCAGCCCAGCCAGCCGCCCACCGCCGCGCTTCCAAGCGCTGTCAGCGCCGCGCCTGCAAGCAGCTGCGGGCATCGGCGTGGCGACACCAGGCAGCCGGCGGCGGCGGTGCCGATGTGCTCAAGGGGTTCGGTGACCGGCACGGCCAGATAGCTGGCCTGCGCATGAGCATCGCGTTGCGCAGCGGCGGACGGCGCAGGCGCCGTAGCCAGCAGCAGCGCGATCGTAAACAGGCCAGCACCATTGCGAACGTGCAGCAGTGGCGGTGGCGGAGCGCCGAAACGCGCGTGCCGGCGGTGGTCCTGCATCGGCTGGCGGCCACCCAGCCTGCGCGCGAATTCGCCCTGGTTGCGGCGATGTTGGACGGCGGCGGAATCGACAGGCATGGGGTGGTTTCCATCGGCAGGGGGGCGTGACCCTGCCCAGCGCGTGCAACCGGCGTTCGGCAAGGCGGGGCGGCAAAGCCAGGCGACCGGTCCGTACCGGTCGTGGCGGGAGTGTCACGCAGCGGGCCGTTGCAGCCAGGCGTCGATCGCTGCCTCCAGCACGGCCAGCGCGGTCATCGCGCGCTGTGGCTGGACCTGATGCAGCTGGTCCTGGCCGTTGTGGATGCGCGCCATGCTGGGTGATACCGGCATGGCCTGGTACGCGCGCGCGGACTGCTCCACCTCGTCGAGCGCGGCGTCCATCGCCGGTACCTCACTGATGTCCAGAGTGTCCTGCAGGTAGTCCTCGAAGCGCGGCCAATCCACTGCCGCGCTGGCCCGCCACAGCCGCGCCCGGGCGTGTTGCATGTCGCGCTCGAGTGGCAGGTCGGATGCATCGGCCAGGTTCATGCCGAGCGCCGGCACCCCTTCGCGCTGGAAGGGGATATGGTCCGACTGCATCACCCAGCCGGGGCTGGCGTGGACGTGCAGTCCGACGCCGGCGGCGGCGCGTTCAAGCAGCATGCGCAGGTGGTTTTCTGCGGCTCCGACCGTTGCGGGCCCAGGTTGCAGCTCGCGCGAGTCGCCATCCATGTACAGATGGTGGCGATCGCTGCCGGACAGGGTCATGCCGTCGCCACGCCCGATCATGTCCAGGTTGAGCGCCACATCCGGGCAGTCACCCTCCTGCAGGCAACGGCTGGCATAGGACTTGGCCCCGAGCATGCCGCGTTCCTCCAGATCGGTGACCAGCAGCTGCACGCGCATCCCGGGCGGCAGGGTCGTTGCATCCAGCCTGCGCGCCAGCGCCAGCAGCGCGGCCAGTCCGGTGCCGTTGTCGCTGGCGCCGCTGGAGCCTTCGCGGGCCCCGGTCATGTCGCCATGTGCAAGCACCATCAAGGTATGCGCCGGTGCGCCCGCACCGCTGAACTCGAGCATCAGGTTGCAGCCGGCATAGTCGGTACCAAAGCCGAACATGTCGTACGTAGTGCCGTTGAAGGGAAGTTGCTGCAGCGCGTGGCCGTCACGCTGCAGCAGCTCGCGCAGTGTCGCGAAGCGGGCGCGGTTGGCGGCGGCTTCGCGGTCGGCGCCGGTGGTCTGCCCGGCCTGGCCCGCCAGCGTGGCCTGCGCGATCTGTTCCAGGTCCAGCTGGAACGCGGCCTGCGCCGGCGTCACTACCCCGCCCAGCAGGGCAGCGGCCCAGTCCATCCAGTCCAGGGCCGGCGCCAGTGCGGCAGCGTCGGCGCCGCTGGGCCATCCGCCGTGGGTGTGGCTGCCACGGTGCTGGGCGACCCCCAGCGTGGTCATGATGCGGTGGCGGACATCTGCCGGCAGCGTCTCCAGCAGGTCGTGGATGGCCGGCGCGGTGCAGGCGGCGGTGTCGGTGCCGCAGTCGCGCACGATCTGCAGCAATTGCATGCGCTGCTCGTCCGGCAGCAACGCGTACAGCGACTCCGGCAGGGATGCTGCGCGTGACGCTTCCGGGGCGGACGCCGGCGCAGTGAAACGTCCAAATGCGTAACCCATCGCGCCGCCTCCGAGCGTGCTGGCTGCCAGCGCACCGGCGGCCAGCAGGCTGGCGGTCAGCGTCTGCGGGCAGTGCCGGGGAGACGCCAGGCAGCCGAGGGTAGCGCCATTGGCGATATGTTCGAGTGCGACGACCGGCGCCGTCCGTGTGCCGCCAAGCATCGGGATGGACTGGTGGTCGATGCTGCCCTGCGCGGCGGCGCCCGGCAGGGGCGCCGGGTTGTCCGAGGACAGCCGTGCACTGCGCGCAGGCACCTGGCCGATGGTCATCGCCGAGGACAGGGCCAGCGCGGCGAGCACCCAGTGCTGGCGGTTGCCGATGGTCAACGGTTCAAGGCCACGCCGCAGCGCTGGTGGTGGCTGCACGCCACGAGACCGCACGGCATCTGCGACCCTCCTGTCGAAATCCCCTTGGATGCGGCGGGCAGACGGAATGTCGAGCGGCATAACAACCTCCTCAGTGCGGGAGGCGCCGTGACCACCGTGTTGCACGGTGCGGGCGCCGGTGCAGGGCACGGTGCACCGGTGCAGGGGCGTTGCCCATGGGAGTAGTTGCGTTTATCGAAGCCAGGTCTGCTTTCGCTACGCGCTGCTCACTGCAGACCTGATCGCCGTCACATCCTTACACGACGGGAATGGCGTTCTTTCCCAGCGTTCGGTACGGCGGCGTGGCCATCACCATCTCCGCCAGCGAGTAGGCCAGTTCGCGCTCGGCCATCACCGTGCCGTCGGCGCCGTGCTCCAGCAGGTGCTTGACTTCGGCATCGCTGTGCGCGCGCGCCAGCAGGGTCAGGCCCGGGTTGAGCGCGCGCAGCTTGGCCAGCGTTTCGCCCGCTTCCAGCGGTTGCGGAATCGCCAGCACCGCGATCTTGGCGCGTTCGGGATGCGCTTCGGCCAGTACGCGGTCGGCGGCGGCACTGCCGCGGATGGCAGGCAGCCCGGCGGCGTGCGCTTCGGCCACGTGTTCCTTGTTGTCGTCGATGACCAGCACCGGCACGCCGCGATCACGCAGCACCTGGGCCAGTGCGCTGCCCACACGCCCGTACCCGATCACGATGGCGTGGTCGTGCAGGTCCAGCGAGGGGCCGGGCGGCAGCTCGGTTTCCACCGCGGCGGCGGGGGTTTCCTGGTTTTTCAGCAGCCAGCGGTCGAGCAGGCCGAACACCAGCGGGTTGAGCATGATCGAGATCAGCGCACCGGCCAGCACCAGTGCCTGGCCAGTGGGCGGCAGGATCTTCAGGCTGACGCCGAGGCCGGCGATGATGAAGGCGAATTCGCCGATCTGCGCCAGGCTGGCCGAAATAGTCAGCGCGGTGCCGTTGGGATGTCCGAACGCGCGCACGATGAAGAAGGCGGCCGCGGACTTGCCGAACATGATGATGGCGGCGGTGGCCAGCACCTGCCAGGGGTGCTCGATCAGGATGGCCGGATTGAACAGCATGCCCACCGACACGAAGAACAGCACCGCGAACGCATCGCGCAGCGGCAGCGAATCGTTGGCGGCCTTGTGGCTGAGCTCGGATTCGTTGAGCAGCATGCCGGCGAAGAACGCGCCCAGCGCGAACGACACCCCGAACAGCATGGCCGAGCCAAAGGCCACGCCCAGCGCGATGGCCAGCACCGACAGCGTGAACAGTTCGCGTGAACCGGTGGCCGCGATGCGTTCGAGAATCCAGGGAATCACCCGCCGCCCGACCACCAGCATCACCGCCACGAACAGGCCCAGCTGCACGAAGGTCCAGCCGATGCTGGCCAGCACGCTGCCCACGGTATGGGTTTCCTTGGCGGCATCGGGGCCGAACACGCCGGCCAGCACCGGCATCATCACCAGCGCCAGGACGCAGGCCAGATCTTCGACGATCAGCCAGCCGACCGCGATCTTGCCGCGCTGGGTCTCCAGCAACCGGCGTTCTTCCATCGCGCGCAGCAGCACCACGGTACTCGCGGTGGCCAATGAAAAGCCGAACACCACGCCCTGGATGACCGGCCAGCCCATCAGCCAGGCCAGGCCCCACCCGAGCAGGGTGGCGACCAGGATCTGCCCGATGGCGCCGGGAATGGCGATCGCCTTGACCGCCATCAGGTCCTTCAGCGAGAAGTGCAGGCCTACCCCGAACATCAGCAGCATCACGCCGATTTCGGCCAGCTGGTTGGCCAGCGCCTGGTCGGCGACGAAGCCGGGCGTGAACGGTCCTACGCAGATGCCTGCAACCAGATAGCCGACCAGCGGAGACAAACGCAGCTTGTTGGCCAGCGCTCCCAGGATGAAGGCGAGCCCAAGGCCAACGGCCACGATGTTGATCAGGTCGGTGTCATGGTGCATCGGGGCTCGCAACTTGGGGGATGCCCCGATTTTCACCGATGCGGCCCGATCCGGCAAACCGCGCTGCGGCCTGCCGGATCCGGTGTCAGCCGATCATCACCACTTGTAGGTCACGCGACCGTAGACGTAGGCGCCGTTGAAGCCGTAGGGCGAGTAGTTGCTGTACGGCAGCATGCCCCAGGTGGAGTTCTGCAGGTCCACGGTGCGGTCCGGGTACTCGTCCAGCAGGTTGTCCGCGCCCAGGGTGAGGGTCCAGTTCTCGCTCGGCTTGTAGGCCACCGAGGCATCCAGCACCCACGAGGCGTCGTAGGTCTGGTCGCGGGTCGGGGTGGCTGAATTGCGCACCGTGAAGGAGCCATAGCGGGTCGCGGCCAGGCTCAGGTCCCAGCGGTCCGAGCGCCAGGTGCCGCTGAGGATGGTCTTGTCGCGCGGGTAGCTGTCTTCGATGCGGCCCACTTCATCGCGGCCGATCAGCGACTGGGTCAGGCCCAGCGAACCGAACACGGCCGGCGAGGCGATGAACTTCTTCACCTCGGTGTCGTTGTAGCTGTACGCCGCGGTCAGTTCCAGCGAGCTGGCGCTGAACGGGATGGTGTAGCTGGACACCGCGTCCACGCCGCGGGTGCGGGTATCCACGCCGTTGGTGAAGTAGGAGAACGCGGTGACCTGCGGCAGGCCGAGGTCGGCCAGCAGCGCATTGGTCGCGGCGTTGGTGGTGATGTTGGTGGACAGGATGATGCGGTCGTCGATGTCGATCTGGTACGCATCCACGGTCAGGTACAGGCGGTCGATCGGCTGCAGCACCAGGCCCACGCTGTAGGAAGTGGAGCTTTCGGCCTTCAGCGGGCTGGCCCCCAGCGCCTGCGCGGCGGTGCTGGTGGTGGGGAAGGTGCCGCGTTCGACGAACGCGCCGTTGACGATGGTGCTGGTCACGGCCTGGTAGCTCTGCTGGGCCAGCGACGGCGCACGGAAACCGGAGGAGGCGGTGGCCCGCAGCGCGACCTTGTCAGTGAAGGCGTAGCGGGCCGACAGCTTGCCGGAGAACTTGTCGCCGAAGTCCGAGTAGTCCTCATAGCGGCCGGTGACGCCGGCCGAGAACTTGTCGGTGAGGTCTGCTTCCAGGCCGGCATAGACGGCGTAGTTGTCGCGGTCGGCGTTGACCGCGTTGAGCGGGGTGAAGCCGCCGAAGCCCTGCGCGCCGGTGCCGAAGTAGGAATTCGGCTCGCCTGCGCTCTGCTCCCACTTCTCGCGACGGTATTCACCACCGAACGACAGCGTGACCGGGTAGGCCAGCCCCCAGTCCAGCTGCTTGGTGATGTCCACGTTGCCGATGTCCTGGGTGTATTCCAGCGCGCCGGCGTAGAACGAGCGCGGGCTGTCCACGCCCAGGGCGTAGTTGATCGAGTTGCGGGTGTGGAAGTCGATCTTGTTGGTGCCGTGGTTGTAGCTCACGTCCCAGGTCCAGCCGCTTTCGGTATCGCCTTTCACCCCGGCCACCAGTGAGCGGTCCTTGGAGTACTGGTTGATTTCCGGCACGAAGCCGTCCGGGTAGGTCTGCGCCAGCAGCGCACCCTGGTTGCTGTTGTTGCGCGAGCGGTAGAACGCGAACGAGGTGATGTCGCGGTTGCTGGCCAGCGCGGTGGCATAGGCCGAGACGTGGTCGCTGAACTGGAAGCTGGCGTTGGCCGAGGCGGCGCTGGCGTCCACCTGCGGGTCGCCGACCACGAAGGTGGTCTGGCCGACGTTGGGGAAGTTGCCGGTGTTCGGCGCGGTGCCCTGGTAGGGGCCGGCGCGGTTGCTTTCGTCCTGCTGGGTGATCTGGCCGGCCACATGCAGGCTGCCGCGGCCGTCGGCGAAGCCGATGCCGGTGTCACCGGAGAGCTGGTACTTGTTGCCGTCGCCGGCCGAGTACTGGCCGGCGTCCAGCGCCAGGCTGCCGCCGGAGGCCGAGCCCTTCAGCACGATGTTGATCACCCCGGCGATGGCGTCGGAGCCGTACTGCGCCGAGGCGCCGTCGCGCAGCACTTCCACGCGCTCGATCGAAGCGATCGGAATGGCGTTGATGTCCACCGCCGAGGAACCGCGCCCGATGCTGCCGTTGACGTTGATCTGCGCCGAGGTATGGCGGCGCTTGCCGTTGACCAGCACCAGCACCTGGTCCGGGGACAGCCCGCGCAGCTGGGCCGGGCGGATACCGCTGGTGCCGTCGGTCAGGGCCGGGCGCGGGAAGTTCAGCGAGGGCAGGGCGCGGGCCAGCGCGGTCGCCAGCTCGGTAGTACCGGTGGACTGCAGCGCTTCGGGGGTGATGATGTCGATCGGCGACTGCGATTCGGCCACGGTGCGGTCGGCGACGCGGGTGCCGGTGACGATCACCGTGTCCAGGGTGTTGGCGCTGCTGCGCGCGACCGGTTCCTGCGCGGCGACGGTGAAGGCGGAGGTACCGAGGACGACGGCAACGGCGGCGGCAAGCGTGCGGGTCTTGCGGTTCATCAGGATGGAGCTCCGGTGGGGACGGGGCGGCACCGGGCGACATCACGACGTTGGCAAGGCCGGTCTGCGAGGGCGGTTGTTGCGGTGCGCACTGAACGGATTAGCGGTAATTTTACCGGGTGTCAAATCAACGAATCCGATGAAACTGTTGCAGAAGCAACAACTTACGTCGATCTGGCGGTTCCGGCGGACAGGATCCCGGGAGGGCGCGGGCAGGGATCGTGGGAGAGAGACGAGGCCCGCCGCGCATCCCGGGGCGCGTCAAGTATTCGTTAACGCTAGAATTACGTCGCAGGAAAGGTGCTTACCAGCACATTCCATTCCGTTATATGGACCCCCCAGATGATCTCCCTTCGTAACTTCGCCTTGCGCCGCGGCGAGCGGCTGCTGTTGTCCAATGTCGACCTGACCCTGCACGCGGGTTACCGCGTGGGCGTCGTGGGCCGCAACGGGGCCGGCAAGTCCAGCCTGTTCGCGGCCGTGCAGGGCGAGCTGGAGGCGGACAAGGGCGACGTCGACCTGCCCGGCAAGATCCGCATCGCCAGCGTGGCCCAGGAAACCCCGGCGCTGCCCGACCCGGCGCTGCAGTTCGTGCTGGAAGGCGACACCGAGGTCGCCGCGGTGCTGCGCGAGGAAGCCGAGGCGACCGCGCGCGAGGACTGGGAAGCGGTGGCCACTGCCCACCAGAAGATGGCCGAGATGGGCGCCTACGACGCCGAAAGCCGCGCCGGCAAGCTGCTGCATGGCCTGGGCTTCCCGTCCGATACCCATGCGCGTCCGGTCTCGACCTTCTCCGGCGGCTGGCGTGCACGCCTGAACCTGGCGCGCGCGCTGATGATGCCCAGCGACCTGCTGCTGCTCGACGAACCGACCAACCACCTCGACCTGGACGCGGTGTTCTGGCTGGAACAGTGGCTGCTGAAGTATCCCGGCACCCTGCTGCTGATCTCGCACGATCGCGAGTTCCTGGACAACGTCGCCACCCACACGCTGCACCTGCACGGCGGCGGCGCCAAGCTCTACCCCGGTGGCTACACCGACTTCGAACGCCAGCGCGCCGAGCAGCTGCGCCAGCAGCAGATCGCGCACGAGAAGGAACAGGCAGAGCGCGCCCACCTGCAGAGCTTCATCGACCGCTTCAAGGCGCTGGCCAGCAAGGCCACCCAGGCGCAGAGCCGCATGAAGCGCCTGGCCAAGCTGACCGGCACCGAAGCGGTGCGCGCCGAGCGCGAGTTCCGCATCGAGTTCGCGCCGCCGAGCAAGCTGCCGTTCTCGCTGATCCGGCTCAACGACGTCGAAGCCGGCTACAGCCCGGACGCGGTGATCCTGCACAACGTCGGCTTCGGCCTGGAGGCGGGCCAGCGCATCGGCCTGCTGGGTCCGAACGGCGCGGGCAAGACCACGCTGGTGCGTACGCTGGTGGGCGAGCTGGACCCGGTGGCCGGCGAGCGTTCCGCGCACCCGGACCTGCGCATCGGCTACTTCGCCCAGCACACGGTGGAGTCGCTGCACGAAGGCCAGTCGCCGATGGATCATTTCCGCGACATCTCGCCGGATGGCAGCAACCAGGCGTTCCGCGATTTCCTCGGCAAGTGGAATTTCGCCGGCGACCGTGCGTTCGAGCCGGTGGACGGGTTCTCCGGCGGCGAGCGTGCGCGCCTGGCGCTGGCGATGATCGCCTGGCAGCAGCCCAACGTGCTGCTGCTCGACGAACCCACCAACCACCTCGACCTGGAAATGCGCGAAGCGCTGGCCGAAGCGTTGGCCACCTTTGAAGGCGCGATCGTGATGGTCTCGCATGACCGCCACCTGATCGGCCTGGTCTGCGACACCTTCTGGCGCGTGGCGGACGGCGTGGTCGAGCCGTTCGACGGCGACCTGGACGAGTACGCAGCGTGGCTGCGTTCGCGCCCCGTCGCGCAGGGCACCAAGCAGAAGATGGCGGCCGCCGCACCGGAACCGCCGCCGCCGACCCCGCCGATGCCGGCGAAGAAGGTGGTCAACCCAGTGAAGCTGGCCAGTGCAGAAGCCAAGGTCAACGAGCTGGAAGCCCGCCTGGCCGAGTTGGACCGCCAGCTGGCGGACCCGGTCAACTACGCCGACGCCACCCGCATGGCCGTGCTTGGCCGCGACCGCGAAACCACCGCGCAGCAGCTGGAAAAAGCCGAAGCCGCGTGGATGGAATTGATGGCCTGATGCGTAGGCACCACGGCACTGCCGTGGTGCCGGTGCGCCGCGCGGCACCTCATGTAACGGAGCCCGCCGGTGCGTCTCCTGCACCGGGCGTCATGTCGCGCCCTGCGTCTCCAGCCAAACCCTGAAACGCTTGCCCGCCTCGCTCTCCGCTCGCGAGCGCAACCGCGTCAGCCAATAGCTTCCCAGCTCCAGCGTCTGCGCGAACGGCTGCACCAGCCGGCCCTGCGCCAGGTCCTGCTCGAACATCCGCAACGGCAGCAGCGCCACGCCAGCACCGGCCGCCGCCGCGCTGGCCAGGGTCAGCGAGGAATCGAACACCGGTCCGCGCGCTTCCAGCTCCGCCGCGCCGGCGGCCTGCAGCCATCGCGGCCACTCATCGCTGCGATAGGAGCGCAGCAGGGCCACGTTGGCCAGGTCGCGAGGATGACGCAGCGCCCGGGCCAGTGCCGGTGCGCACACCGGCGCGAACGGCGCCGCCAGCACCGGCGTGCTCACCTGGCCCTGCCAGTCACCGTCGCCGAAGCGGATGGCCAGGTCCAGGCCTTCGCCGGCCAGGTCGATGCGGTTGTTGTGGGTCTGCACGCGCAGTTCGATGTCCGGATGGCGCGCATTGAAGTCGGCCAGCCGCGGCAGCAGCCAGCCGGTGGCGAAGGTGCCGACCACGCCGAGTCCCAGCACCTCGCGGAAATGCCCGCCGACGAACCGGTCCAGGCTGACCGCGATGCGGTCGAAGGCGTCGTTGAGTACCGGGTACAGCCGCGCGCCTTCGTCGGTGAGCGCTACCCCGCGCGGCAGCCGATGAAACAGCACCGCGCCCAGGCGTTCCTCCAGCCCACGGATCTGGTGGCTCAGCGCGGCCTGGCTCACGCACAACTCCAGCGCGGCCCGGGTGAAGTTCTGGTGGCGGGCCGCCGCCTCGAAGGCGCGCAACGCATTGAGGGGAAGCTGGGGCCGAAGCATGGGCGAGCCGTTAGGAATTCTGATGGGTAATGGTAACGCCGGCCGGGCCACCAACGGTCGGCGCTACCAAGGCCGGCCCGCCGTGCGAGGGTAGCGTCGACCGTTGGTCGACCCAGGCGGTGCCCGAAGCATCGCGGCGCGTGACCTTCCGTAATCGATGCAGCACCGCTTGGGCCGACCAACGGTCGGCGCTACCAACGGCGGCTCGCCATGCGCGGAAATGCCATTAATTCTTCTCATGCCTCCTGCTGAGAATGCTCGCTGGTGGCACTTGGCCCGGGATGCTTTCATGGTCCCTTCCCACTCCGGAGATGCCCATGCTTGCCCGTCGCCACTTCCTGCAGATGACCGGTGCCGCCGCCGCGTCCGCCCTGGCCGCAGCGGTCCTGGCCAAGGCGCCCCCGACCGCGCTGGCCGGAGCAAAGGCCCAGGCCGATGACTTCGCGGCACTGGAAAAGGCAAGTGGCGGCCGACTCGGGGTGACCCTGCTCAACACCGCCACTGGTGCCCGCGTCGGCCATCGCCAGGACGAACGTTTCCCGATGTGCAGCACCTTCAAGTTCGTGCTGGCGGCGACCGTGCTGCACCTGGCCGACCAGGGCACGCTCGCGCTGGACCGGCGCCTGCCGGTGCGGCAACAGGACATGCTGTCGCACGCGCCGGTCACCAAGCGCCATGTCGGCAAGGATCTGACCGTGCGCGACCTCTGCCGCGCCACCATGGTGACCAGTGACAACCCGGCCGCGAACCTGCTGCTCGGCGTGGTCGGCGGCCCGGCCGGGGTGACCGCCTTCCTGCGCGCGCACGGCGATGCGGTGACCCGCAACGACCGGCTCGAGCCGGACATGAACCGGTTTGCGCCCGGCGATCCGCGCGACACCACCAGCCCGGCGGCGATGGCGGCCAGCCTGCAGCGGCTCGTGCTGGGCGAGGTGTTGAAGCCGGCGTCGCGGATGCAGCTGGCCGACTGGCTGATCGACAACGAAACCGGAGACACGCGGCTGCGTGCCGGGCTGTCGCCGGCGTGGCGGGTAGGCGACAAGACCGGCAGCAATGGCGAGGACACCACCAACGACATCGCCATCCTGTGGCCGCTGGCCGGCGGCGCGCCCTGGGTGCTGACCAGCTACCTGCAGGGCGCCACGGTGGACGACGCCGGCCGCAACGACGTGCTGCGGCAGGTGGCGGTGATCGCGGAGAAGTTGATCGCCGCGTGATTGGGGGGGGGCGGGGCCGGGTGGGTCCGGCACCGCGTGGGACACGCATGGCGTGTCGCTACGGATCCGGCACCGGGTGGGACACGCGTGGCGTGTCGCGAAGGATCTTGCACCGCGTAGCGACACGCCATGCGTGTCCCACGCGGTGCCAGATGCCCACGGACGGGTCAGCCCGCCTCGGCCCCCCGCACGGCCTCCAGGAACTCGCGCCCCCAGCGGTCCACGTCGTAATACTCCACGCTGCCGAACAACTGGCGCATGCGCCCGCCCGCTTCTTCCTCGGGCATCGACAGCGCCTGCAGCAGTCCGGCGGTCAGATCGGCAGGGTCGTGCGGGTTGGTCAGCACCGCGCCCTTCAGCTCGGCCGCCGCACCGGCGAATTCGCTCAGCACCAGCACGCCATTGCTGCCTTCGATGCCATGCGTGGCCACGAACTCCTTGGCCACCAGGTTCAGCCCATCGCGCAGCGGGGTGATCCACATCACCTGCGCCGCCGCGTAATGCGCCACCACTTCCTCGAACGGCAAGGCCTGCGCGAAGAAGCGCACCGGGGTCCAGTCCAGCCGCGAGAAACGGCCGTTGATGCGACCCACCGCCTGCTCGATCTGGTTCTGCAGCGTGCGGTACACCGTCATCTCGCGCGCCGCCGGCACGCACACCATCAGCAGCGTCACCTTGCCCTGGCGGTCCGGGTGCTGCTCGAGCAGGCGCTCGAAGGCCTCCAGCTTGGCCAGCGTGCCCTTGGTGTAGTCCAGCCGCTCCACCGACAGCACCAGCTTGCGCGCCCCGATTTCGCGGCGCAGCTTGAAGATGTCGTTGCGCACGTCCGCCCGTGCCAGCACCGCGTGGATGCGGCGCAGGTCGGTGCCGACCGGATGCGCGCCCAGGGCCACGTCGCGGTCGCCCACGCGCAGCCGGGTGGTCATGGTGTCCAGCCCCACCGCGCAGCCGTAGGTGAGGAAGCGCGGCGCGCAGCTTTCCCAGGCCAGCCGTTCGGCCGGCATCGCGCCGCGGACCACGTCGACGAAATTCTCCACCTGGCGCGGGATATGGAAGCCGATGTAGTCGCAGCTGAGCAGGCTGCCGATGATCTCGCGGCGCCACGGCACCACGTTGAACACATCCGCCGACGGGAAATAGGTGTGGTGGAAGAAGGCGATCTTCAGGTCCGGGCGCAGTTCGCGCAGCGTGCCCGGCACCATCCACAGGTTGTAGTCGTGGATCCATACCGTGGCGCCGTGCGCGGCCTCGGCGGCGGTGGCTTCGGCGAACTTGCGGTTGACCTTCAGGAACACCTGCCAGTCATCCTCGCGGAACCGCGCGCGTTCCCAGAACACGTGCAGCATCGGCCAGAACGCTTCCTTGGAGAAGCGCTTGTAGAAGATGTCCACTTCCTGCCGGCTCAACGGCACCCGTGCGGCGGTCAGGGTAGGGTAGCGCCCGGCGTCCACCGGCAGGTGGGTCTGGAACGGGCCGCGCTTGGGCTCATCGATCCCCCACGCCACCCACGAGCCCTTCTGGCCGCCTTCGAAGAAACTCAGCAGCGAGGGAATGATGCCATTCGGCGAGCGCGGCGGGCGCTGCACCAGTACGCCGTCTTCCATTACTTCGTCGAAGGGCAGGCGGTGGTAGACCATGACCAGTTCGGCGCCGTCCGCGCGCGCCTGGGCCGGCGGCTGCAGCCAGGCGTCATCGGCGGCGAGCAGGCCGAAGTGTTCGATCGCTTCGAGGATGCCCCCGCAGCCCGGCGCCTGCGCATGGAAGGTGCGCTCCAGGCCGGCGGTGGCCTCGGTCAACGCCGGTTCGGAGTCGCCCACGCATACGCCGCGGAAGCCGGAGGTGTACATCGACAGGTCGTTGAGCGTGTCGCCGGCGACCAGGATGCGGTCGCGCGGCAGCGCCAGCAGGCGGGCCAGCGCCGCCAGGGTGCGGCCCTTGTCGGTATCCGGCGGCAGGATGTCCAGGTAGCGGTCGGCCGAATACAGCACGTCGCAGCCCAGCGCCTGCGCGGCGGCCTGGATCTGGCCGCGCAACGGCGCCAGCGTTTCCGGATCGCAGAAATAGGAGCAGCGGCGCTCCTGCGGCACGTCCTGGCGCTGCAGCGCAGTGAACGGCCGCATCGCAGCGGCCACCACGTGTTCGCCGGGCCAGTGCGCGTCGATCATCGATTGCAGGGGCTGCAGCGGCTGCAGCGTGTGGCCATCGACCACGGTGGCGCCGACGTCGCAGACCACGTAATCCGGGCGCGGAATGGCCGGATCGGACAGCAGTGGCATCACTGCTTCGAGTCCACGGCCGGTGATGAAGATCAGGCGGATACCGGGGTGCTGGTCGACCAGGCGGTACAGGCGGTGGCGCGCGGCGGCATCGCCGGCGAGGAACGTGCCATCCAGATCGGTGGCGAGAATCAGTTGCTGGGCCGGAGAAGCCGCCGGCGTGCGGGATGAGGTGGACGCGGTGGGTGTCGAAACAGTCAATGCACTTCCTTATCGGAGTCGATGGGTGAGGGGGAAGGGGTGTCCGGCGGCGCGTCGTCCGCAGGTAGCACCCGACCGTTGGTCGGGTGACCGTCCGAAGGCACGACAGCATCGGTTTCAGGAATAAGTTCCAGCGCCGCGGGCGTTGTGCGCAGCATCAGCCGGAACAGCACCGGGTGGGTGCGCAGCCGCGAGAAGCTCAGCAGGCGCGCGGTGGTGAACAGCGCCAGCACGCCGAGCACGGCGGCGAAATACAGCGGCAGCGCAGGCGCGCCGAACTGCTGCATGGCGGCGCCGGCCAAGGCCGGACCGATCGCCGCGCCCACCCCATGCACCAGCAGCAGGCTGGAGCAACCGGAGAGCAGGTGTTCGCGCGGCAGGTAATCGAGCATGTGCGCGACCGCGAACGGATACAGCGAAAAGGCCAGGCCGCCGTACACGAAGAACAGGCCGAACAGCAGCCAGGTCTGCACCTGCACCATCGGCGTGGCGGCGATCACCGCGATGCCGCCGGCAGCCAGGCACAGCGCTACCAGTCCGACGCGGCGGTCGTGGCCGTCGCTGATATGTCCCAACGGCCACTGCAGCAGCGCGCCACCGGCGATGGCGGTCAGCATGAAGCGGGCCACGCCGTCGCTGTCCAGGCCGATCTCGCCGGCGTACACCGGCAGCAGGCCCCAGAACGCGCCCATCGCAAGTCCCGACAGGCCGGCGGCCACCGTCGCAACCGGGGCCATGGCATATAGCCGGCTCAGTTTCAGGCGAGGAACCGAAGGCACTTCCGGCGGAGTCAGCCGGGTCGCGGTGATCGGCAGCACGGCCGCGCACACCAGCATCGCGATCAGCATGAACATCGACATGGCCGGCGCATTGCTCACCATCAGCAGGATCTGGCCCAGGGCCAGCGCGGACAGGTTCACCACCATGTACAGCGAGAACGCGCGGCTGCGCTGGCGCGGGTCCGGCTCGGCGTTGAGCCAGCTTTCGATCACCGTGTACAGCCCCACCAGCGCGATGCCGGTGACGATGCGCAGCACGCCCCACAACCACGCGTTGAGCCACAGCGGATGCAGCAGCACCGCGATCGCGGCGAGGGCGGAAAAGAAGGCGAACGCACGGATATGCCCGATGCGGCGGATCAGCGACGGTGCGAAGAAGGTGCCCATGAAGAAGCCGGCGAAATAACCGGACATCACCAGGCCCAACGTACCGGCACCGAAGCCGGCCTCACCGCCGCTCACCGCCAGCAAGGTGCCCAGAAGCCCGCTGCCGGTCAACAGCAGCGCTACGCCTGTGAGCAGGGCGGTCAGCCGCAACACGCGTGCGACCTTCGTGGGGAAGGCGAACCGGTCACGCTTGTTACCCTAACACAGTCGCAATAAACCCTTTGTTGCCGGAAATCGTCGGTGAATTTGCGCTGTGCGCGCATGCGGGCTAGGGTGGCTGCATGAGTCTGCACCGATATCTTCCGCTGGCGGCCGCCGTGCTGCTGGCCGCCTGCAGTGGCCAGCGCGACCAGGCCGCCCACGACGTTGCGATGGCCCCGGCCGACGCGTTCCTGGCCGCAGTGGCCGCCCATTGCGGCAAGGCCTACGAGGGCCGCGTGGTGGTCAACCAGCCGCGCAGCGCCACGCCCGATCCGTTCGACGGCAAGCGGCTGGTGATGCATGTGCGCGGGTGCGACGACGCCGCCCACGAGCTGCGCATTCCGTTCCATGTCGGCGACGATCATTCGCGGACCTGGGTGCTGAGCCGCACCGACACCGGCCTGCGCCTGAAGCACGACCACCGCCATGCCGACGGCAGCCCCGACGCGGTCACGATGTACGGCGGCGACAGCGCGCCGCCGGGCACCGCCCAGCGCCAGGCGTTCCCGGTCGACGCCGAGTCGGTGGCGATGTTCCGCAAGGCGGGCATGGCGGCATCGGTCACCAACACGTGGGCGATGGAGGTGGAGCCGGACGAGCAGTTCGTCTACGAACTCACCCGCCCGGGGGGGCGCACGTTCCGGGTGGTGTTCGACCTGGCCCACCCGGTGCCATTGCCGCCCGCACCGTGGGGCGCCGAGGCACCCCCGGCGCCGTAGAGCCTTCAGCGCGTACCGAACCGCGCCCGGCAGCCGTTGCTGACCCACAGCGCGTTGCCACGGTAGCCCCAGGTACGGCCTTCCACGCAGGCACTGCCGGACAGCTGCTGGACCAGCGCCGGCCGCCCTTGGCGGGAGTCCCAGGCGCAGCTCTGCTGGCGGTTGTCGTTGCTGCTGCAGGTCACGGTGTAATTGTTGCCCGGGCCGCCCGGATTCCAGCCGCCCCCACGGCCTTCGACGAATTCGGCGCGGCAACCGCCGCTGACCCAGACCTGCCGGTTGCGCGAGCCCCAGTTGCGGCCCTCCTCGCAGCGGGTATCGGATAGCTGGCGGGACAGGCGCGCGCTGCGCCAGCCGGTGTCGCAGACCCGTTGACGGCTGTCGCGGCTTTCGCAGCGGACCACCCCGTTGCCACTGCCGGGGTTCCAGCCGCCGCCACCGCCGGGATTCCAGCCCCCACCGGAACCGCTGAGCGACGTGGCGATGTCCTGCTTGATCCGGGAAAAGCCCCAGGACGACCGGTTCACCTGGTCCAAATAGAAGCGCATCTGGTCGTCGGGGATGCGGCGTCCCCCGGACTGTTCAGCATATTCCTGGGAAATCACCCGCTGCTGGTCGGAAATGGACAGCGTGCGGAGGTTCTCGGGGGCGTAGGCGCGGGCACTGATCTGGGCGTGCAGGGTCGGAGCACTGCAGGCCAGGACGGCCGTGAGGCAGGCAACAGCGAGGCGGTTCATGGCAAATCCCCTTGCGCATGGTGGTCCGGGCACTATCTGCCCGGCCGGATCAAGCCCATGTGACCATCCGGGATTTGCCCCAACGGGTCGGCGGCCGCAGAATAACGGGCTGACCGGTGCCGCCTGGCGCCGGCAATCTCCTGCGGAGCTTTACCCCCATGCGTACCCACTTCTGCGGCCTGGTCGACGAGACCCTGATTGGCCAGACTGTCACCCTCGCCGGCTGGACCGACGT
>Ga0209257_1000873_pt1 | contig 42738 bp, 46 predicted proteins | sample AraplaCvi_mCL_r2_FD_184277 | JGI IMG/M metagenome (GOLD analysis project Ga0209257, IMG submission 184277) | Arabidopsis root microbial communities from North Carolina, USA - plate scrape MF_Cvi_mCL_r2 (SPAdes) (version 2) | ecosystem: Host-associated > Plants > Roots > Endosphere | place: USA...
GTCGCCCTCTTCCTGCGCCGCTTCACCGACACCGACGTGCCCTGGTGGGACGGCTTCGCCACCGGCCTGAGCCTGGTCGGGCAGTTCCTGCTCGGGCGCAAGTTCATCGAGAACTGGCTGATCTGGCTGGCCGTGAACGTCGTGAGCGTGGTCCTGTTCATCCACAAGGGGTTGTGGCTCACCGTGGGCCTGTATGCAGTGTTCGCCGTGCTCAGCGTGGCCGGCTACGTTGCGTGGCGGCAGCGCATGCCGGCCGAGGCGGTACGCGCATGACGCCCATGCTGCCGACCGGCTGCGTCATCGCACTCGTGGGCGCCGAGAGCACCGGCAAGACCGAGCTGGCCCGCGCCATCGCGCAGCGCCTGAAGGACCGCGGCACGCCGACGGTGCTGGTGAGCGAGTACCTGCGCGAATGGTGCGAACGCGAAGCCCGCACGCCGCGCCCCGACGAGCAACGGGCCATCGCCGAAGAGCAGAGCCGCCGCATCGAGGCCGCAGCCGCCTCCGGCGTGGTGGTGGCCGACACCACGGCGCTCATGACGGCGGTCTACAGCGAGCAGCTGTTCGCCGACACCACGCTCTACGACAGCGCGCTGGCCGCGCAGCGGCGCTACGCCATCACGCTGCTCACCGCGCTCGACCTGCCCTGGGTGGCCGACGACATGCGCGACGGCCCTCATGCGCGCCAGCCCACCGACACGCTGGTGCGCGCCGCGCTCGCAGGCGCGAAGCTCTCGTACGCCGTGGTGCACGGCACGGGCGGCGAGCGGCTCGCCAATGCCTGGAACGCCATCAACTCCATCGCCGGCAGCGAGGGCCGGCCCCGCACGCGCACCCAGTCCGATGCGAAGCCCGCCTCGTGGTCATGGCCTTGCGAGAAGTGTTCCGACCCGGAATGCGAACATAAGCTTTTCAGCGACCTGATCGCGCGCCGCGAGTAGCGCGCCCCATCCCATCACCGGAGACCCGATGCCTCTTCGTTCCGTCGCGCGTGTCGCCCTGATCTGCAGCGCCTTCGCCGCGCTGCTGCCAGCCACCGCAGCCCCCGTCGCCGCCACCGTCGAGAACGGCACCACGACCACCGCCTGCGCAGAGGAAGACAACGTGTCGCTGACGCTGCGCGGTGACGGCATCCGCCGCATGCGCATCGAGGCACTGCAGCCCGACTACCTCGACAAGGTCGGCAACGACGTCACCAAGCCCGACTTCTCGGGCTGCAACTTCGACGGCGGCGCCCACCCGACCGACCCGGCGCACCGCTTCCGCAAACGCACCGTCGTGCTGATGGACAACGCGCAGTGGCGCATCGTGGGCATGACACTGCCCACTTTCTGGCGGCCGCAGCGCGTGCCCGTGCAGGTCGGCAAGCGCAAGGACAGCGGCTTTCACCTGCTGCAGGTGTTCAAGAAGGAGAGCGGCAAGGCGCTCGAAGCGATCGTTCTCTACCCGTCCGATGGCTACTGGCGCATCAAGCCGCTGCCCGAGGCCCGCTTCGGCGACGGGGTGTACGGCTCGTCGTTCCTGCTCGGCCCGGTCGAGGCGGCGGCGCGGCCGGTGGTGAACATCGCGTCGATCCGCATCGTGCCGCGGCCGCTGGCCCTCCAGGTGCGCTTCACCGACGGCGGCAGCGCCGTGGTGCGCGTGGACGAGATCAGCCGCGCACGCACGGCGCTCGACGTGACGCTCTCGAAGCCCACCGCGAGCGCTCAACCCTTCGCGGTACTGCGCTCGATGTACGTCGCGCCCGACAACGCCGACGTGAGCGAGGTGCACTGGCAGTCGTCGCCGCAGGCCGCGGCGCAGGTGCTGCCGTTGCCCGATGTGAAGAGCCTTCAGGCCACGCAGGTGCGCTTCGGGCGCAGCCTGCCGTCGAAGCACAACACCAGCGCGCCGGACATCGCGTTCGGCGGATTCGACGACTCGGCGCGATAAAAAAACGGAGGCGCAAGGCGCGCCCGAGTCCTACTGGACGACCGGGCTGCCCGGGATCTGGTCGCCGAGCGGCGTGAACAGCTGTGCCGCATCGATCGCATCGAAGCGGTACTGCTTGCCGCAGAAGTCGCAGCCCACCTCGATGTCGCCGCGCTCCGCGAGGATGCTCTCGGCCTCTTCCGCGCCCAGCCCGCGAATCATCTGCGCCACGCGCTCACGCCCGCAGGTGCACGCGAAATGCGGGCCTTGCAGGCCGGCCTGCGGCTCGAAGCGCAGCAGCTTTTCTTCCCAGAACAGGCGGCGCAGGATGGTCTCGACGTCGAGCGTGAGCAGTTCGTCGCGTGTCAGGCTCGAGGCGAGGATCGAGATGCGGTTGTAGTCCTCGTTGCGGCCGATCTGGTCTTCGTTGGCCTGGTCGTGGTCCTTGTCCGAGGTGCCGGAAGTGCCCTCGAGGTTGCCCTCGCCCTTCACCGGCAGACGCTGGATCAGCAGGCCGGCCGCGACCTTGTCGTCAGCCGCGAGCACCAGCGTGGTGTCGAGCTGCTCGCTCTGCAGCATGTAGTGCTGCAGCACGTCGCTGAGCTTGCCCAGCTTCTCGCCGTCGTCGCCGAAGAGCGGCACCACACCCTGGTACGGCGTGGCGCCCGGCAGCTTGTCCTTGGGGTCGAGCGTGATGGCGCAGCGGCCCTTGTTGTTCACGTTGACCATGTCGGGCAGGTGCGCATCGGCCGGGAGGTCGCCGATCACCTTGGCGGTGGCGCGCAGGCTCAGGTCGGGCTTGGCCTCGGCCACTGCGACCTTCACGGGGCCGTCGCCGAAGATCTGCAGGATCAGCGCGCCGTTGAACTTGATGTTGGACTGCATCAGCGTGGCTGCGGCCGTCATTTCGCCCAGCAGCTCGGCCACGGGCGGCGGATAGGCCCCGGTGGCGGTGTTGGAGGCGCGCCGCGCCAGGATCTCCTGCCACGCATCTGTCAGGCGCACGATCATGCCGCGCACCGGCAGGCCATCGAACAGGAATTTGTGCAGCTCGCTCAAAACGGATCTTCTTTCTGCTGGGCCTGTGGATCAGGCGATTTTCTTCAGGCCCTTCGCATAGCGAACGGCGTTTTTCACATAGTGCTCGGCACCGTGGCGCAAGCGGGCGGCGTCTTCGTCGCTGATCGTGCGCATGACCTTGGCGGGCGAACCGAAGATCAGCGAGTTGTCGGGAAACTCCTTGCCCTCGGTCACGACGCTGCCGGCGCCAACGATCGAGTTGCGGCCGATCTTCGCGTTATTCAAGACCACCGCCTGGATGCCGATCAGCGAGTTGTCGCCGATGGTGCAGCCGTGCAGCATGACCTGGTGGCCGATGGTGACGTTCTCGCCGATGGTCAGCGGGCTACCGGGATCGGAATGCAGCGTCGACATGTCCTGCACGTTGCTGTTGCGTCCGATGGTCATGGTCTCGTTGTCGCCGCGCAGCACGGCGCCGAACCAGATGCTGGCGTTGTCGCCCAGCCGCACGTCGCCGATGACTTCCGCACTGTCGGCAACCCACGCGCCGGTACCGAGTTGCGGCGCAACGCCGTCGAGTTCATAGAGGGCCATCGTGGAGTCTCCGGGGCAAAAACTAGAATTGTAGGGATGCACCCCCGATTGAGCGCGCTGGCTGCGCTGCGACTGACCGATCCTGAACAAAAGGTGGCTGCAACACGTGCCGCCGCTGCGCTGGCCGCTACCGATTCCATAGCAGCCGCGCCAATCCGCACCGAGGGCGACGATCTCGGCGTGCCGGGCCGCCCCGAACGGCCGCTGCGCGTGGCCGCCACCGCCGTGCAGAAACGCTCGCCCTTCACGCCCGAGGGCCGGGCCGCGCTGATCCATTCGATCTGCCACATCGAGTTCAACGCGATCAACCTCGCGCTCGACGCGGTATGGCGCTACGACGGGATGCCCGAGGCCTACTACCGCGACTGGCTGCGCGTGGCCGATGAAGAAGCATTGCACTTCACGCTGCTGCATGCGCACCTGCAGGACATGGGGTATCGCTACGGCGACTTCCCCGGCCACGACGGGCTCTGGAACATGTGCGAGAAAACGAAGGACGACGTGCTCGCGCGCATGGCGCTCGTGCCGCGCACGCTCGAAGCGCGCGGGCTCGATGCCACGCCGCTGATCCAGGCCAAGCTCAAGCGCGTGAACACGCCCGACGCACTGCGCGCGGTCGAGATCCTCGACATCATCCTGCGCGACGAAGTGGGCCACGTGGCCATCGGCAACCACTGGTACCGCTGGCTGTGCGACGGCGAGGGCCTCGATGCCGAAGCGACCTACCCCGCGCTGGTGGCGCGCTACGACGCGCCGCGGCACAAGCCGCCTTTCAACCTCGAAGCGCGCAGGCGGGCGGGGTTCAGCGCCGAGGAATTGCGCCAGCTCTCGGCAACGGCGCACCCGGACAAGCGCTGAAGGCCCGCGGCCTACGCCGGCCGCGCGTGCACCACCAGCTTCGGCGTGAAGTACTGGAGCACCTCGCCGCGCTGGTTGCGCGTCTGGCAGCGCATCGTCACCATCGCCCGGCCGGGCTTGGAGCGCGAAGGCGTGATGTCGATCACCTCGCTCACCACATGCAGCACGTCGCCGGGCCGCGTCGGCTTGGGCCATTGCAGTTCCCCGCCCGAACCGATGATGCCGTCCGCCAAGGGAATGCCACTCTCGACCAGCAGCTTCATCGTGAGCGCGGCCGTGTGCCAGCCGCTTGCCGCAAGGCCGCCGAAGAAGGTGCTCTTTGCGGCCTCTTCGTCGGTGTGGAAGGGCTGCGGGTCGAACTGCTGCGCGAAGGCCTTGATCTGTGCCACGTCGAGCAGGTGTTCGCCGCTCTGGAAACGGTCACCGACCTTCAGGTCTTCAAGGTACAGCTTGGCCATGGGGGTCTCCTCGTCGTGACGGACCTCTCATTCTCGGACGATCAGACGCGCTCGAGGATGGTCGCGATGCCCTGCCCGCCGCCGATGCATTGCGTGGCCAGCGCATAGCGGCCCTTCTCGCGCGCCAGCAGCGACGCCGCCTTGCCCGTGATGCGTGCGCCGGTCGCGCCGAGCGGATGGCCGATGGACAGGCCGCCGCCGTCGAGGTTGATCTTCGCGGGGTCGAGGCCCAGGTCGCGGATGCAGGCCAGCGCCTGCGACGAGAACGCCTCGTTGATCTCGATCACGTCGAGGTCGGCTGCGCTCAGGCCGGCGCGCGCCAGTGCCTTGCGGGTCGCGGGGATCGGGCCGATGCCCATGATGGCCGGATCGACGCCCACGGCCGCGAACGACCTGATGCGCGCCAGCGCCTGCAGGCCGTGCTTCGCGGCGAAGGCGTCACTGGTGACGAGCACCGCCGCCGCGCCATCGGTCAGCGGCGACGAGGTGCCGGCCGTCACCACGCCGTCGGGACGGAACGCGGGCTTGAGGTTCGCCAGCGCCTCGGCCGAGGTGGTCGGCCGGATGCAGCCATCGGCATCGACGATGTCGCCGGAGGCGAGGCGCACCGGCACGATCTCGCCCGCCAGCCGGCCTTGCGAGCGCGCTTCGGCCGCCTTGCGGTGCGATTCCACCGCGAAGGCTTCCTGGTCGGCACGGCTCACGCTCCAGCGCTGCGCCACGTTCTCGGCCGTCTCGCCCATCGAGATGTAGGCATCGGTGCCCTCCTTCAGCTCGGGGTTGGGCGAGAAGTTGAAGCCGCCCTGCGGCACCATCGTCATCGACTCCACGCCGACGCACAAAAAGGCCTCGCCCATGCCTGCCTCGATCTGCGCGGCGGCAATGTGCACGGCCTGCATCGACGAGCCGCAGAAGCGGTTCACCGTCATGCCGCCCACTTCGTGCGGCAGGCCGGCCAGCAGCCCGACGACCCGCGCAAGGTTGTTGCCCTGCGAGGCTTCAGGGTACGCGCAGCCGAGGATCACGTCTTCGAGCAGTGCAGGGTCGAGGTCCGTGCGCTGCAGCAGGCCGCGCACCACGCCAGCAGCCAGCGTGTCGGGCCGCACCTCAGCGAGAGAGCCCTTCTTCGAGAAATGGAAAGGGGAACGGGCGTAGGCGGAAATGACGGCTTTCATGAAGGTTCTCCAGCAAATTGAAACTACCATCCAATCGGTAGGCATCGAAGTCAAAAAATAAGCACGCCGAGGCGTGCCCGCGTTGGGCCGGGCGGTCAGCCCGGCAATGAACTCCTGAGTTGCGCGACGGCTTCGTCGAAGTCGTCCACGCGGCCCGTCATGCGCGCCGACAGAAGCGCGCCCTGACAGACGGAAAACACATAGGCGGCCAGCGAAGCGACCGAAGTGCCCTTCTTTCGCGCCGGCATCAGTGCGCCCAGCACACCGGTGAGCCACGTCACCTGTGTATTGCGCAACTCCTGCACGGCCTGGCGCAGTTCGTCGTTGATCACGCCCCATCCAGGCGCCAATGCTCCCGCTGGACACATGCCCGAGCCAGCCTTCAGCGTGTTGCGGTACATGCGGAAATACGATTCGAGCGCGTCCTTGGGCTCGCGCGCCCGGGCCGCGTCCCAGTCCTTGAAGCTCTGCGTGGCCCCACGGATCACCGCGATGCCCAGCGCCTCCTTGGTCGGAAAGTGGTGGTACAGGCTGGCCTTGCGAACGCCGACCGCGTCAGCCACGTCCTGGAAGCTGAAGCCCAGGTAGGAGCGCGTTTCGATGAACCCACGCGCCACCGCAAGGATCTGCTCGCGGGTGCTGCCGGTGGCAAGGGCTGTGGCGGAGGACATCTACCGACTATAAGGTAGGGAAATTCAAACCGCAATCCGCAGGGTCAATCTGCCTTGATGGCCGCGGCCTTGATGATGCGTCCGTTGCTTTCGAACTCGCTGGCGATCTCTTTCGCAAACGCAGCCGAAGTGCCGCCGGTCGGCACGTTGTCGGTGGCCGTGAGCCTGGCGCGCAGCTCGGGGCTGGCCAGGGCCTTGTTAATCTCGGCGTTGTACCTGGCAATCAGCGCGGGCGGCGTGGCCGCGGGTGCGAAGACGCCGAACAGCGAATTGATGTTCGCCGCGCTGTAGCCCAGCTCGCCCAACGTGGGCACCTGGGGCAGGCTCTCGAGCCGCGCCGGCGCACCGACGGCCAGCGGACGCAGCTTGCCCGACTGGATGTGGGATGTGAGCGTCGGACTCGCGTTGGTCGAGAGAATCTCGAACTGCCCGCCGATGGCGTCGTTCAGCTGCTGGCCGCCGCCCTTGTACGGCACGTGCGTGATGTCGACGCCCGCCGCCGAGCGCAGCTGCTCCAACACGATATGGCCGAGCGAAGCCGGCCCCGACGTGGCCCAGCGCAGCGCGCCCGGCTGCGCCTTCGCATCGGCGATGAGCGCGCGGAAATCCTTCGCCTTGGTGGCCGGCGTGGCGATCAGCAGCACCGGCGAATACATCACGCTCGCCACCGGCGCGATGTCCTTCAGCGGATCGAAGGGAAGCTTGCCGAGGTGCGGGCTCAGCACCAGCGGGCTGATCGCCGAGAAGCCCAGCGTCGCGCCATCGGGCGCGGCCTTGGCGACGGCGTCCATGCCGATGGCGCCGCTCGCGCCAGCCCGGTTGTCGACGATCACCGTGACGCCCAGTTGCGCGGCGAGCCTGTCGCCGAGCGCACGCGCAACGACGTCGCTGACGCCGCCCGCGGGGTACGCCACGATGAGGCGCACCGTCTTGGGAATGGCCTGTGCGTGCGCACCCGAGGCAGCGCACAGTGCCGCGGCTGCGAGGAGCCGGGTCGCCGTGCGGTGCGAAGGCTTCGAGGAAGCGAGGAAATTCATGAGGGTTCCTGTCGATCGTCTGCGTGGGTTGCATCGGTCCAGCGGCGGCTTGCGCTCGCGAATGAGCCTGGACCCTTCCACCGCATTGTCGACCCTGGCGAATCAGCGATGTTGAAGCAGGCGCGCAAGAGTCATCGCATTGCCGACCGCCTCGCCGCCCGCCGTGTTGTCGAAGATGCACCAGCCCTGCGTGCCGTCCTCGCACGCGAGCAGCAGGCGCTGCGAGAGGCGCCGCAGCAGCCCCTCGTCGTATGCCGACCAGTAGCGGCGCGGCGATCCGTGCAGGCGCAGGTAGACCAGCCCGGGCCATCCTCCCGGCGCGCTCGCGGCATCGAAGAGGACCGGATCGGCCAGCACCCGCCCGAACTCGAAGTGCGACAGCAGCACCTCGGCCGCCGGCGTGAACCAACTGCGGTGGCGCGGCTCGAGCGCCACCGCGCCCGCATGCCTGCGGCGCACTCCGGCGAGGAATGGCCGCACCACGCGCGCATCGAATGCAAGGCTCGGCGGCAGTTGCACGATGAAGCAGCCGAGCTTGCCGCCGAGTCCGGCGACCTGCGAGAGGAATTCGTCGAAGGCCGGCATCGCATCGACCAGCCGTTGTTCGTGCGTGATGGCCTGTGGCAGCTTGACTGCGAAACGGAATCCGGCGGGTGTGCTGGCGGCCCAGCGCTCATAGGTTTCGCGCCGGTGCGGCCGGTAGAAGGAAGTGTCGATCTCCACCGCGCCGAAACGCTGCGCGTACCGCTCCAGGTGCGAGCCTTCGGCCGGGAAGTCGGGCCACGTGGCACGCGGCAGGCTCCAGCCGGCGCAGCCGATGCGCAGCGACGCGGGGAAGACCTGATTCATTGCCGGGCCCCGGGCTTGTGTGGCGCGCTCAGCCGCGCGGATGATGCTGCGCGTGCAATTGCTTCAGCCGCTCGCGCGCCACGTGGGTGTAGATGGTGGTGGTCGAGATGTCGGCATGCCCCAGCAGCAACTGCACCGCGCGCAGGTCGACCCCGTGGTTCAGCAGGTGCGTGGCGAAGGCATGGCGCAGCGTGTGCGGCGACAGCGGGACGTGGATGCCCGCTGCGGTGGCGTGCTTCTTCACGATGATCCAGAACATCACGCGCGTCATGCCGGCGCCGCGCGCGGTCACGAACAGGTCGGGCGTCTGTTGCCCGTCGAGGATGGCGGGGCGCGACTCGTCAAGGTAGCGCTCGATCCAGCGCCGCGCCTCGCCGCCGAAGGGCACGAGCCGTTCCTTGTTGCCCTTGCCCAGCACACGCAGCACGCCGTCGTTGAGGCTCATGTCGATGGCCTTGAGCGCCACCAGCTCGCTCACGCGCAGGCCGCTCGCGTACATCAGCTCGAGCATCGCGCGGTCGCGCAGGCCGAGCGGCGATTCGACGTCGGGCGCGGCCAGCAGGTCGTCGACCTGTTTCTCCGACAGCGTCTTGATCGCGCGCGGCATCTGCCGCGCTGGCGCGAGCCGGATGCTCGGGTCCGCCACGACACGGCGCTCGCGCAGCGCCCAACGGTAGTAGCGCTTGAACACCGTGAGCCGGCGGTTGGCCGAGGTGGCCTTGCCCTTGGTCGACAGGCGTGCGCCCATGTAGGCCTGCAGGTCGGTCTCCTTCGCGGCATCGAGCCCGGCACCGTTGCGCTGCGCATCGAGCCACTGCGCGAACAGCGCGAGGTCGCGGCGGTAGGCGGCCAGCGTGTTCTTCGACAGGCCATCTTCCAGCCAGAGCGCGTCGATGAAGTCGTCGATGTCGGATGTCTGCGTCTTTATCTGCGGAGAGGCCTCGGTCATGCCGTGCAAGATAACAAAAGAAAAAGCCGCCCGGCATGCGAGCGGCTTCGGGGTGCGGGAAAAAAATCTTCAGTCGAGCTTCAGGTTCTGCTTTTTGACGACCTGCTTGTAGACCTCGTACTCGGCCTTGATCTGCGCGGCGAACTGCTCCGGCGTGTTGGCGACGATCAGCGAGCCCGTGTCCTCGATGCGCTTGCGCACCGCCGGCTCTTCCACTGCCTTCTTCACGCCGGCGCTGATCTTGTCGACCACTTCCTTCGGCAGGCCCTTCGGACCGAGGATGCCGTAGTAGGCCATGCGGTTCACCGGCTCCAGGCCCACTTCCTTGAAGGTCGGCACGTTCGGCAGCGCGGCCAGGCGCTGCGGCGCCGACACCACGATCGGGATCAGCCGGCCGCTGGTGATAAAGGGCATGGCCGAGGGGATGTTGTCGAACATGATCGGCACCTGGCCGGCCACCACGTCGTTCAGCGCCGGACCCGCGCCGCGGTACGGGATGTGCGTGATGAAGGTGTTGGTCAGGCTCTTGTACAGCTCCATCAGCAGGTGGCCGATGCCGCCCGTGCCCGACGAGGCGTACGAATACTTGCCGGGATTCTTCTTGATCTCGGCCACGAACTCGGCGTAGTTCTTCGCGGGGAAGCTCGGGTTGACCGCGATGATGTTCGGCGTGGCCGCGATGTTGATGATCGGCGTGAAGTCGTTGATCGGGTCGTACGGCACCTTGGGGTTGATGGCCGGGTTGGCCGCCGTGCTCGACACCGTGGCAACGCCGAGCTTGTAGCCGTCGGGCGTTGCGCGCGCCGTTTCGGCCGCGCCGACGATGCCGCCGCCACCGGCGCGGTTGATCACCACAACCGGCTGGCCGAGCACCTTGCCCAGCGGGTCGGAGATCACGCGCGCCACGATGTCCGTCGTGCCGCCCGGTGCGAACGGAACGCTCAGCTCGACGGGCTTGTTCGGATAGCCCTGCGCAAAGCTCTGGCCCGCCACCGCGACCAGTGCCGCAGCTCCCACCAGCGTGCTCCATTGACGACGTTGCATCGATAACTCCTTGATCTGACTGATGTCGAAAAACGAAAGCCCGGATGCTAGCGGCTCAGGGGCAGTCCTCGTGCTGTGGATTACCCATGGTCAAGCGGGTTTATCCTCGAAGCGGTGAATTACGCTCAGCTGCTTTTCCCCGACTTCTCCCTCATCGCCATCGGTTGGCTCCTGTGCCGCTACACCGCCCTCGACCGCCGCGTGTGGGACCAGGTCGAGAGCCTGGTTTACTACTTTCTTTTTCCCGTGCTGCTGTTCCACTCGATCGTGCGCAGCCCGCTGGATTTTGGTGCCACGTCGAGCCTGCTCACGGCGGGCGTCGGCGTCGGTGTCTGCGGCATCGCGATGGCCTACGCCCTGCCCTTCGTTCCGGGCCTGCGCACCCACATCGACCGGCGCGACCACGCGGCCAGCGCGCAGATCGCCTTCCGCTTCAACTCGTTCATCTGCCTTGCGCTGGCGGAGCGGCTGGCGGGGTCTGAAGGCCTGCTGCTGATCGCGGTGCTCATCGGCGTGTGCGTGCCCATCTTCAACATCGCCGCCGTGTGGCCGATGACACGGCATGCGCAAACCGGCTTCGTGCGGCAGCTCGTGCGCAACCCGCTGATCGTCGCAACGGTGGCCGGCCTGCTCGCGAATGTGCTGGGCCTTGCCGTGCCGACATGGGCGACGCCGACGCTGACGCGCATCGGGGCTGCATCGCTGGCATTGGGACTGCTGGCCGCAGGGGCGGGGATGAAGTTCTCCACGCTGGGGGCAGGCAAGGTGCTGGCCACTTCGGTGTTGGCGATACGGCATCTGCTGCTGCCGCTGGTCGCATGGGGGCTGGCGCTGGCATTGCGGCTGGATGCGACCCAGGCTTCGGTGCTGATGGCTTTTTCGGCAGTACCTACGGCTTCGAGTGCTTATGTGCTGGCTGCGCGCATGGGCTACAACGGGCCCTATGTGGCGGGGCTGGTGACGCTGTCCACCTTGCTGGGTGTCGTGAGCCTGCCGTTTGCCCTGGCGCTACCCCGGTGAGCTCTTTCCCCGGGCACAGGCTCATCCCCGCTGCAACAGGGCAGGCACGGACGAAGCCAGCATGGCCACTCCCGAAGCTGTCAGCAACCCGAGCACCAGCTTGCGGAACGCCACCTCGCTGATCCCGATATACAGCCGCGCACCGAGCAGCACCGGCACCGCGACGGCCAACGCGACCAGCCCCAGCAGCGGCACCACGGAGCGCTCGATGCTCCCGCTGAACACATGCACGGCAAACGCCACCATCAGCATCGACAGATTGAAGTTCTGGATCACTGCGCGCTGCGTGTCGCGCTGAAAGCCGCGCAGCGTGCACCAGAGCGTGGGTATGGCCCCCGAGAACCCACCGATGCCCGCCATCGCACCACCGATGGCACCGGCCACTCCATCAGCCACACGCCCGCCAAACGAAACCTTCGGCAGATGCTGCGACATCAGCATCGCCGGACACCACAGCACCAGCAGCACGCCAAGGCACAGCTTGAAAACGACAAGGTCGAGGTGCGGCAGCAGCCAGACACCGAACGGCACCCCCACCAGCCCGCCCAACACGAAGGGCCAGAGAGTGTTCCTGTCGAAAGAGCGCCGCACGGTCACGGCCGCGATCACCTGCCCCGTGAGCGCCCCGAAAAGCGCAAGCACCGCCGCGAGCTGCGGCTCCAGTGTCCACGCCCAGACCGACATCGCCACCAGCCCGAACGCAAAGCCCGACAGGCCCTGCACGAAGCCCGCCAGCACGGCTCCAGCGATCACGTAGACGTACAAGGCTTGCATGCGGCCGATGATATCGACCGCACTTCAATCAAGAGAAGGTGGCTCAGGCCGAGACCGGCACCAGCGCGGTACGCCGCACGCGGCGCACATTGAACGCGCTGGCGATCAGCACGCCCTGCACCAGCGCCAGCCCCACGATCACGCTCGTGTACTGCCCATGGTCCATCAGCCGCCCGAACACCAGCGGCGCCATCGCCTGCCCGATGTCGAGCCCCGCGTACACCACGCCGTAGACGCGCCCCGTCGCATTGGGCGGCGTCGACCTCTTCACCAGCAGGTCGCGCGACGGCCCGGCGACACCCGAGACGAAACCCATGGCGCCGAACAGCACCGGCACCACGATCGGCGGAAAGCTCGCAAACGCCAGCACCAACGCCAGTGCGGCCGCAATGCCGAAGCCCGCGCCCACGATGCGCTCGCAGCGCGACGGGTCCGACGCCAGGAAGCCGCCCACCACCATGCCGGCCGCGCTCGCGACCATGTAGACCGTGAGGCACACCGCCACCAGCGCCACCGGCACCGCATGCAGGTGCCCGGCGGCCACCGGCGCGAAGGTCTGCACCACGCTGATCACGGCGGCATAGAAGAAGAAGAAACCGAAGCACATCCACACGGCCGGAATGCGCAGGAAGTCGAACTCGCCGCCGACCGGCGCGGGCTCGCCCTGCCCCGTGGCCTTGTGCACGGCCGCCGCGTCGAGCGACAGCACGCTGCGGTACACCCACAGCACCAGCAGCACCACGAGCGCCACGACACCCGCCGAGGCCAGCGCCACGCGCCACGAGTACGCGATGGCGATCGGCACCACGAAGGCCGGCGCCAGCGCCCAGCCCAGGCTGCCGGTGATGCCATGCACGCTGTAGGCATGGCCCAGCCGCGTCGGCGCGACCTTGCGGTTGAACAGCGTGTAGTCCACCGGATGGAACACGCCGTTGCCGATGCCGCCGACCACCGCGCACACCAGCAGCATCCAGTAGCTCTGTGCCGCGGCGTAGCCGAACGCCGCCAGGCCCAGCGCGCCCAGTCCGACAAACAGCACCGGCCGCGGGCCCAGCTTGTCGACGATGAAGCCCGAGGCCGCCTGCACCATGCACGAAACCACGAAGAACACCGTGAGCACCGCGCCCAGCTCGACATAGCTCACATTGAACGCGTCCTTGAGCCACGGGAACAGCGGCGCCAGGATGAGCTGGCTGAAATGGCTGACCGCATGGGCCAGGCCGACCAGCCCGATCAGTTTGGCGTCGGTGCGTAAGGTGGTGGGAGGGGAAGAAATGGCAGTCGTGGACGAAGTGGAAGACATGGATTGCTACAAAAAAACGGGCCGGGCATCGATGCTATGCGCCAGAGACGCGGCAGAATGGCGATACAGCGACAACATTTGTCGAAACTATGCCAAGCGCCGCCTCACCCACCTCCAGGAGCGCCGTGCCCGTCAGGCCGCGCGGCGCAGCCCCTGCCCCGATCACCAGCGTCGCCTCTCTCACGCCGCACCTCTACGCACCCGACGCGGTGCGCCCGCTGCGCGCCAAGGAGCACTTCCTGAGCGCCGACACGCTGGTCGAGCTGCATGAGCACCCGTGGCCGCAGCTCACTTTCTCCACCCGCGGCGTGATTCGCTTGAGCACGCAGGACGGCAGCTACATCGTGCCGCCCTCGCGCGCGCTCTGGGTGCCGGCCAACATGCCGCACAGCATCACGCTGATCGAGGACGCCGAGCTGCGCACCGTCTACTTGCACGCCTGGATCGCCCCCACCTGGGAAAAGTGCGAGGTGCTCGAAATCAGCCCGCTGCTGCGCGCGCTGATGCTCGCGCTCGACACCACGCCCGACGGCCTGCCGCCCGCCGACCCGCATGCGCCGCAGCGCGAACGCATGATCGCGCCGCTGCTGATCGATGAAGTGGAGCGCGCCACGCAGATCCGCATCGACGTGCCGCTGCCCACCGACAAGCGCCTGCGCCAGCTTTGCGAGGCGCTGCTGCGCAACCCGGCCGACCGTGCCACGCTGGCCGAGCGCGCCGCCACCATCGGCGCCAGTGAGCGCACGGTGGCGCGCCTGTTCCGCGACCAGCTCGGCATGAGCTGGCAGCAATGGCGCCAGCAGGCCGTGATGGCGCATGCGCTGCCGCTGCTGGCACGCGGCATGGCCGTGAGCCAGGTGGCTGCCGCCAGCGGCTATGCCACCGACAGTGCCTTCTGCGCGATGTTCAAGGCGGCCACGGGCCGCTCCCCGACTTCGTTCCAGCACCGCAAGCGCCCCGCCCCCACCTGACACGGCGGGGGCATTGCGGGGGATCGTCATGGCGCTCTGGCAAGATCGGCGGCCGACAACACCATGCACTCACCGATCCCCCTGCACATGGCGCCCGACGCCCGGCCACCCACCTGGACCGCCGAGATCTGGCTGCGCATCCGCCGCCATTTCCTGCTGAAGGCGGTCGGCACCACGGTCTTCACGTGGCTGTTCTTCATCGGCTACTTCCACCTGCTGCGCAACCCGGCCTTTCCGATCGCGGTGATGCCGCTGACGCCGCTGGATCACCTGGTTCCGTTCCAGCCCTACACGCTGGGCGCGTACCTTTCGCTCTGGGTCTATGTGGGCGTCGCGCCGGGCCTGCAGCTCACGTTCCGGGAACTGGTGGTCTACGGACTGTGGATCGGCGCACTCTGCATCACGGGCCTGGGCCTCTTCTACTTCTGGCCGACCCAGATCCCCCCCATGGCCATCGATGCTGCGGGCTACCCCGGCTTCGCGATGCTGCAGGGCGTGGACGCGGCGGGCAACGCCTGCCCCTCGATGCATGTGGCCGTGGCCATCTTCACCGCCATCCGCATCGAGCATGTGTTGCGCGAAGCGCGCACGCCGGCCCTGTGGCGCGTGCTGAACTGGACCTGGTTCGCCGCCATCGCCTACTCGACGCTGGCGGTCAAGCAGCACGTGGCGCTGGACGTGGCGGCCGGCGCGCTGCTGGGCATGGCCTTCGCGCTGCCCTCTCTGCGTTGGCGACCAAAACCGCGTTTGCGAGGGGATGCCCCTCGCGTGGGAGCGGATATCATCGACGCTCACTGACCACACTCACCACTGGCCGACGAGGAAGGGATCGATTCAATGGCACCCGCACAGGGTGACAATCGATCAGCGGCACATGACGACAGGCATTGCACGATGAGTTCGCTGAAGGAATTGCAGGACCTGATCCACGAGAAGTACGACATCGAACCGTCGAAGCTCGACCCCCACGCCTCGATGCGGGAAACCGGCGGACTCGATTCACTCGCCCTCGCGGAATTTCTGTTCGCCATCGAAGACCACTTCGGCATCACCATGCCCGACGAGGACGCGAGCATCGACACCCTGGCCGAACTCGCGCTGCTGGTCGACAAGGTCCGGGCCGCCAAAACCGCCAACACCGCGTGAGCCACGAGGTCGCCGTCACCGGACTGGGAGTCGTGGCGCCGCATGGCGGCGAGCCCGACGCGCTGTTCCAGGCCCTGCTGCAAGGCCGCTCGGCCATCCAGCCCGTCTTTGCGGATCTGCCCAAGCCGGCCGCCGCGGCTACCGTCGCCTTCGATGAAACCCGCTGGTTCACCAAGCTGCAGCTCGCCGGCGTCGACCGCGTGAGCCAGCTGGCCGTGGCCGCCGCCGACGTAGCGATGCGCGACGCGGGCCTCGGCACCGCCGACACCGACCCCGAGCGCATGGGCGTCTTTGCCGGCTGCGGCATGGGCGGCGCCGCGGCGCTCGAAGCGGCCTACCGCGGCAATGGCCGCGTCTCGCCCCTGACCATTCCGGCCTTCATGCCCAACGCGCCGGCCGCCCACGTGGCAATGCGCCAGGGCGTGCAGGGCCCGGTGCTCACCTACTCCGTCGCCTGTGCCTCTTCTTCGGCCGCGATCGCCGAAGCGGCCAAGGCCGTGCAGCGTGGCGAAGTCGACATCGCGATTGCCGGCGGCAGCGAAGCGCTGATCGTGCCGGGCGTGGTCGTGGCCTGGCAGGCCATGCAGACGCTGGCCACCTTCCAGCCCGGCGAAGCGGCCGGCGCGGTGCGGCCCTTCGCCACCGACCGCAGCGGCTTTGCGCTCGGCGAGGGCGCGGCCTTCCTGATTCTCGAATCCGCCGAGCGCGCACGCGCCCGCGGCGCCCGCCGCTACGCCACGCTGGCCGGCTGGGGCCTGAGCAGCGACGCCACCCATCTCACCAAGCCCGACGCCCCGGGCCAGGCCCGCGCACTGCGCGCCGCCCTGCGCCAGGCCGGCCTGCAGCCGCGCGACGTGGGCTACTGCAATGCACACGGCACGGCCACGCGCATCGGCGACGTGGTCGAGCGCAATGCGCTGGCCGATGTGTGGGGCGACCATCTCGACACGCTGCGCGTGAGCTCGACCAAGGCGCTGCACGGCCACATGCTCGGCGCGGCGGGCGCTATCGAAGCGCTCGTCACCGTGCTGGCGCTGCATCAGCGTCAGTTGCCGCCCAATGCAAACTGCCGCGAGATCGATCCGGACTGCAGCCTGAACCTCGTGATGCAGGACGAATCAGCGGCACCCTCGCTCGAGGCCGCCATCAGCAATTCGTTCGCCTTCGGCGGCACGAACTCCGTGCTGCTCTTTCGCCGCGCCTAGGCAGCCGCCGCGCAGAGCCATTCCACGAAAGCGCCGACCAGCGGATCGTCCGTGCGGCTCGGCGCCACGAACACGCTGTAGCCCCGGCTCGACGGCGCCCTGTGCGGGCAGGCCAGCAACAGTTCGCCCGAGCGCAATTCACGCTCGACGAAATACTCGGGCACCAGCCCCACGCCGAGGTCGGCACGCACTGCGGCAACGAGCGAAGAGAACAGATCGAAGCGATGCCCCGCCACCAGGTTCTCGGGCGGCCGCGCATGCGCCGTCTGCCCGAACCATTCCTCCCACGCGCCCATGCGCGTGCGCAGCTGCAGCAGCGGCACCGAGCGGAAGTCACCGCGCGCCATCGCCGGGCGCCCCTTCGCTTTGGGTGAGCACACTGCAACGCAAGACTCGCCCATCAACGGCAACGCATTCGCGCCAGGCCACACCGCGTCGTCGTACTGCACGCCCACGTCGAAGGGCATGTCCTCCATGTAGAGATGCGTCGGGAACACCTGCAGGTGCAGGCTGCAGCCCGGGTGCCGGGCGATGAATTCCGGCAGCCGCGGCGTCAGCCAGCCCTCGGCCAGCACCGGCACCGCGCCTACCAGCAAGCGCAGGCCGTCGGTGCGTTGCGCCATGGCTTCGAGCGTGTGGTTCTGCAGCCGCAGCAGATCGCCCGAAACCTGCCCGTGATAGCGCCGCCCGGCCTCGGTGAGCTCGGTGCCGCGCGCCGTGCGCTGCACCAGCCGCACACCGATCTGTGTCTCCAGCAGGCGCAGCTGCTGGCTCACCGCGCTGTGCGTGAGACACAGCTCCTCCGCAGCCTTGCCCACGCCATGGTGGCGCGCCACCGCGTCGAAGATCAGCAACGCGCGGGTGCTGGGAATGTGGCGGCGCATGGCGGGGCCTCGTTAGAAAAACTGACAACGCCAAAGATTAAACCAGAGCGCATGCCTAACACAGCCATAAGAATCGTCGGCGACGCCGCGCCGGCGTCGCCAACCCGGCTTCACCCCCAAGGACATCCCCGACCATGCCCCGCCCCATGTCACTTCGCCTCGCCCCGCTCGTCCTCGCCCTGGCCTCCGCGGCCGCCGGCCTCGCGCACGCCCAGACCGGCGCCGTCGCCGCCACGCCGACGCAGGTGCGGCCCGAAGTCGACAAGGCCTACACGCAGTTGATGGCATCGCCCGCCATCCAGAAACTGCTCGACGCAGTCAAGGCCGACCACGAGCGCTCGGTCGAAGACCTGAAGATGCTCACCGAGATCGAGGCGCCGCCGTTCAAGGAACAGAAGCGCGCCGAGGCATTCCTCGCGCGCATGAAGGCCCTCGGCCTGGCGGACGCGAAGATCGACGCCGAAGGCAACGTGGTCGGCCTGCGCAAGGGCACGGGCAACGGGCCGAAGCTGCTGATCTCTGCCCACCTCGACACGGTGTTCCCCGCCGGCACCGACGTGAAGGTCAAGGAGCGCGACGGCAAGCTCTACGCGCCCGGCATCTCCGACGACACGCGGGGCCTGTCGGTGCTGCTCTCGTGGCTCAAGGTGCTGAACGACAACAAGATCCAGACTGTGGGCGACCTGCTCATCGTGGGCAACGTGGGCGAGGAAGAGCTCGGCAACCTGCGCGGCATCAAGGCCATCTTCCGGGACAACCTCGACATCGACGGCATGGTCGGCCTCGAGCCCGCGCCCGATGGCTCGGTGCTGATGCTGGGCACCGGCAGCCACCGCTACGAAGTGACTTTCAGGGGTCCCGGTGGCCACAGCTACGGCGCCTTCGGCCAGGTGCCCAGCGCCATCCACGGCATGGGCCGCGCGATCGCGAAGATCGCCGAGATCCGCACGCCGAGCTTCCCGAAGACGACCTTCACCGTCGGCACCGTGGGTGGCGGCACTTCGGTCAACACCATTGCGCCGGACGCGCGCATGGCGGTGGACATCCGCTCCGACGAAATGGCACCGCTGCTGGAGACCGAAAAGAAGATCCTCGCCGCCATCGACGAAGCCGTGGTCGAGGAAAACAAGCGCTGGAACGTCAACACGCTGAGCGTGAGCACCAAGCTCATCGGCGACCGTCCGGGCGGCCGCACGCAGTCGGACACCGTGATCGTCGAGGCCGCCACCCGCTCGAACGCCGCCTTCGGCCACAAGACGCTGCTGACAGGCGCGAGCACCGACGCCAACGTGCCGATGTCGCTGGGCATCCCGGCCATCATCATCGGCGGCGGCGGCAAGACCGGCGGCTTCCACGCGCTGTCAGAGTGGATCGACGTGACCGACGGCTGGAAGGGTGCACAGAACTCGCTGGTGACCGTGCTGGGCCTGGTGGGCGTGCAGGGCACGAGCGCTCCCTTGCTCGAAAAGCGCCCGCCGCGCTCGAAGTAAGAGCGCGCGTGCAGCCGGGGCTTCGCCCCGGCGTCTCCGTTATGCTGGTGGCCGCTTTCCACCACGCTACCGACAGGAGGACATCATGCACGCCCGCTCCACCCTCATCGCCCTCGCGCTGCTCGCTGCAGGCGCCTCGGCCCAGGCCAACGACCTGCTCGACCAGTTGAAGGAAAAGGCTGGCGAGGCCGTCAGTGCCAATCCACAAGGCGGCAACAGCGGTAGTTCTTCGCTCGGCAACCTCGGCTTCAAGATGCCCGCCATCGGCTCCAGCACCGTCGGCAACGCGGCCGGCGTGCTGCAGTACTGCGTCAAGAACAACTACCTGGGCGGCGACGCGGCCTCGGTGAAAGACAAGCTGCTCGCCAAGATCACCGGTCAGAAGCAGCAGGAAACCGGCTTTGCCAGCGGCGCCAAGGGCCTGCTGAAAGGTGGAGACGGCAAGTCGCTGAACTTCAAGCTCCTGTCGTCGAAGGTCAAGACCAAGGCCTGCGACTACGTTCTCAAGAACGCCACCTCGCTCATCTAGACACACCCCCATGCTTCGCGCACTGCGTGTCGCTTCGCACACCCCCTCGCCGGGGGCAATGCCAGCGGCCCGGCAAAGCCGGCTCCGCGGCATTCCCCGACTGGCCGCGTAAGCTCCCTGTGCCCGCGCAGCATTCCAGCGCCATTGCGCGTGCCATCCGTTATTCATGAATCCGGCTACAACTTCTCCTTCCCTGCGCCAGCGCCTCTCCCGCTGGGTCCCGTGCCTGGCCTGGCCCCGCCCTTCCGCCGCATTGCTGCGCAGCGAGGCGATGGCCGGCATCACCGTGGCGCTGATGGTGATCCCGCAAGGCGTGGCGTATGCGGCGCTGGCGGGCATGCCGCTGGTGACGGGGGTGTACGCGGCGCTGTTCCCCGCGCTGATCGCGGTGATGTTCAGTTCGTCGCAGCGGCTGTCGGTCGGGCCCACCGCGCTCACCAGCCTGCTGGTCGGCGCCTCGCTCGCGCCCCTGGCGGTTGCAGGCAGCGCCGAATGGGTGGCGATGGCGGTGTGGCTCACGCTGATGTCGGGCGCCATCCAGATCGTGCTGGGCGCGGGGCGCTTCGGCTGGCTGCTGCGGCTGGTCAATTCGCCGGTGCTTATCGGCTTCACTCAAGGCGCGGCGGTGCTGATCGCCATCTCGCAGCTGCCCGCGCTGCTGGGCTTCACGGGGCGGACCATTGCGCAGGTGCTGCGCGGCGGCCCGCTACCCGACCTCGTGGCCATTGCCTTCGGGCTCGGCAGCATCGCGGTGCTGTGGCTGGGCAAGCGCCTGCTGCCGCGCTTTCCGACCACGATGGCGCTGGTGGCCGGCGCGGCCGCCATCAGCTGGCTCGTCGACTACGCGCTGCGCGGCGGTGCGGTGGTGGGCAGCCTGCCTTCGGGCCTGCCCTCGCTCTACTGGCCGGGCCTGCTGCCCATGAGCACCTTCAGCGCGCTGGTGCTGCCGGCGTTGATGATCACGCTTGTGAGTTTCCTCGAAACCGCGTCGAGCGCCAAGGTCGACAACGCGCGCGCCGGCACGCTGTGGAACGAAAACCAGGATCTGATCGGCCAGGGCCTCGCCAAGCTGGCCTCGGGCTTCACGGGCGCGTTTCCCACCAGCTCGTCGTTCTCGCGCTCGGCCATCACGCTCTATGCAGGCGCGCAGACCGGCTGGGCCACGCTGTTCAGCGTGGCGGTGGTGGCCGGTGCGCTGCTGTGGCTGATGCCGCTGCTGTACCACGTGCCGCAGGCGGTGCTGGCGGCGGTGGTGGTCACGGCCATCCTCGGGCTGGTGAAGCCCGCGAGCTTCACGGCGCTGTGGCGCATCTCGCGCATCGAGGCCGGCATTGCCTTCGGCACCTTCGTGCTGACCATCGCGACCGCCCCCAGCATCTACTGGGGCGTGCTCGGCGGGCTGCTGGCGAGCATGGCGCACTACATGTACCGCCACCTGCATCCGCGCATCATCGAGGTGGGCCTGCACCCCGACGGCAGCCTGCGCGACCGCAACCTCTGGAAGCTGCCGCCGCTGGCGCCGCAGCTCTATGCGCTGCGCATGGACGCCGAGCTCGACTTCGCCTCGGCCTCCACGCTCGAACGCGCGCTCACGGTGGCGCTGGCCGAGCGGCCCGACCTCACCGACGTGTGCCTGTTCGCGCAGCCCATCAATCGCATCGACATCACCGGCGCCGAAGTGTTCGGCTCGATCCGCCGGATGATGGAATCCAAGGGCATCCGCCTGCACCTGAGCGGCCTCAAGCTGCCCGCGATGCAGGTGCTGGAGCGCGCCGGCCTGCTGGCGCCGGGACCGATGCTGTTCAGCTATCGCACCGATGGCGAAGCGCTCGCGGCGCTGATGCCGCGTATCGACGAGTCCGAGGAACAGGAAGCCGCCGCCTGACCTGCCAGCGCCCATGAAGTCCACCATCGAAGAACTGGTCGCGTTCCGCACGGTGGTGGACACGGGCTCGATCACGGCTGCGTCCGAGCAGTTGGCGCAAACGGTCTCGGGCATCAGCCGCGCGTTGAGCCGGCTCGAACAGAAGCTCGACACCACGCTGCTGCGCCGCACCACGCGACGGCTCGAACTCACGGAGGAAGGCGCGGCCTTCCTGCAGCGCACGCGCGCCATCCTCGATGCCATCGACGATGCCGAGGAGCAGATGGCCGCGCGCCGCCAGCAACCGGCCGGGCGGCTGCGCGTGAACGCCGCCTCGCCCTTCATGCTGCACGCCATCGTGCCGCTGGTGCCGGAGTTCCGAAAGCTCTATCCGCAGATCAGCCTCGAACTCGACACCGACGACCTGCCCATCGACCTGCTGGAGCGCCGCACCGACATCGCGATCCGTATCGGCCCGCTGCGCGACTCCACGCTGCATGCGCGCCCGCTCGGCACGCACCGCCTGCGCGTGCTCGCGAGCCCTGCGTACCTCGAGGCACACGGCAAGCCGCGCAAGGTGAGCGACCTCGCCGAACACGTGCTGCTGGGCTTCACCCAACCCGAGTCGCTGAACCGCTGGCCCCTGCGTGGCGTGCATGGCGACGAATGGAACATCGCGCCCACACTGATGGCATCGAGCGGCGAAACGCTGCGCCAGCTGGCGCTGGCCGGTGTGGGCGTCGTCTGCCTGTCGGACTTCATGACGGGTGCCGACCGCGCCAGCGGCGCGCTGGTGCAGGTGCTGGCAAAGGACTCGGCGGACGTGCGCCAGCCGGTCAACGCGGTGTACTACCGCAACACGCAGCTGTCGGCGCGCATCACGTCGTTTCTGGATTTCCTGTCGCAGCGCATGGCCTGAGTGCGCGGGCGGCGGCGCTGCTTACTGCGCCTGCTTCGCGACGAAGCGTTCCACGGACGCCGACTTGATCTCGTAGCCGCTCACGCCCATGTCCGCCGACGAGTAGCGCGCCGCCTTCAGCGTGCCGCTGACGTACACCGTGTCCATCGCGTGCAGGCCCTTCACGGCGGCAGGCGCGATCACGTGCACGATCTGGTTGGCGGGCGGCGGCGGCGTGTGGATGCAGGCGCCGAAATACGGCACCAGCAGGAATTCGCGAATGCCGTCCTGCGCAGCGTCGAGCGGCACGACGAAGCCCGCGAGCTTGGCCGCCTTGCCGTCGAGCGCCACGTTGACCGGGGCGTTGTCCCAGACGGCACGCATCTCGTCGAGCATCTGGATCGCGCGCGGATCGTTGTCGCGCAGCGCTTCGAGGCTGATGTTGCGGTAGCGTTTGGTGGGGTCCCAGCTCTTGGGAATCAGCGCTTCCCACTTGAGTTCAGGGGCCGCGGCCGTGCTCGTGCCCTGCACCGCCGCTGTCCCTGGACCGCAGCCGGTCAGGAGCGCCGCGGCCGACGCAAGCAGAAGCACAGCCAACACGGCGCGCGAAAAGAGCCTTCTCATGATCACGATTCTGCTTGGGAGATGTTTCAGACCCGTAAAGCAGGGCCTTTTGCACTCAATTCGTCCCAGATCAGAGGAATTCAGCGCAACGAAGCCGAATGCGCGCTCAGTCGCGTACCGGCCCGCGCAGGCTCTTGATCTGCGAACGCTGGCTCTTGCCTTCGAGCCGGCGCTGCTTGGAGCCATAGGTCGGCTTGGTCGCGCGCCGCACGCGCGGCGCGGTGGCCACGCTGTCGACCACAGTCTGCAGCCGCGCGAGCGCGTCGGCGCGGTTCATCTCCTGCGTGCGGTGCTGCTGCGCCTTGAGCACGAACACGCCCTCCTGCGTGATGCGGCTGTCGCGCAGCGCGAGCAGCCTCTCTTTCACGTCGGCCGGCAGCGAGCTGGCGTGGATGTCGTAGCGCAGGTGCACCGCGCTCGACACCTTGTTGACGTTCTGCCCGCCCGCGCCCTGCGCCCGGATGGCGCTGAAGTCGACCTCGTCGGGGTCGATCAGGACGGCCGGACGAAGCATGCGCTCAGACCCGTTCGAAGATGGCGGCAATGCCCTGCCCGCCGCCGATGCACATCGTGACCAGCGCATAGCGCCCCTGCACGCGCTGCAGCTCGGCGATCGCCTTCGTCGTGATGATCGCGCCGGTCGCGCCCACCGGGTGACCCAGCGAAATGCCCGATCCGTTCGGGTTCACCTTGGCCGGATCGAACCCCAGCTCCTTGATGACCGCGCAGGCCTGCGCCGCGAAGGCTTCGTTCGACTCGATCACGTCGAAGTCGCTGACCTTCAGGCCAGTGCGCTCCAGCACCTTGCGCGTGGCGGGCACCGGGCCGATGCCCATGTATGCAGGCTCGACACCCGCATGCGCGTAGCCGACGAGGCGCGCCAGCGGCTTGAGCCCCAGCGCCTTCACGCGGCCGCCTTCGGCCAGCACCACGGCTGCGGCGCCGTCGTTGATGCCCGAGGCATTGCCGGCGGTCACGAGGCCGTCCTTCTTGAACGCAGGCTTCATCTTCGACAGCGTCTCGACCGTGGTGTCGGCACGCACGTGCTCGTCGGTGTCGAACAGCACGACGCCCTTGCGCGTCTTCACCTCGACCGGAACGATCTGCTCCTTGAAGCGGCCCGCCGCGATGGCCGCCGCCGCGCGCTGCTGGCTGGTGACGGCCAACTCATCCATCTGCTCGCGTGTGATGCCGTAGCGCGCGGCCACGTTCTCGGCCGTGATGCCCATGTGGATCTTCTCCCACGGGTCGTGCAGGATGCCCAGCATGTAGTCGACCAGCACCGCATCGCCCATGCGCGCGCCGTAGCGCGCCGAGGTGTCGAAGTACGGGCCGCGGCTCATCGATTCCGAGCCGCCGCCGATGGCGATGTCGCAGTCGCCCAGCGCAATGGCCTGCGCGGCCGACACGATGGCCTGCAGGCCCGAGCCGCAGAGGCGGTTGACGTTGAAGGCCGGCGTCTCGATCGGGCAGCCCGCGTCGATAGCGGCCACGCGGCTCAGGTACGCATCCTTCACGTCGGTGGGGATCACGTTGCCCATCACCACATGGCCGATGGCATCGGCGGCCACGCCGCTGCGCTCGATGGCGGCCTTGACGGCGGTGGTGGCCAGCTGGGTATTGGGCACGTCCTTCAGCGCGCCGCCGAAGGTGCCGATGGCGGTGCGGGCAGTGCCGACCACGAAGATGTCGCGCGAGGTCATGGAATGTCTCTCCTGGATGAAAGCGAAAGCCGCGCTCGGCGGCGGCTGCAGGAAGACGATTCTGACGGCGAACGGCGCAACGGGTTGTCGCGCCCGGAATACCGGGGCCTCAGCCGCGCGAAACCGGCTTCGGCGCCACGTCGGTCACGTCGCCGGCGCTGCCGCGGATGCGCACCGGGCGCTCCACCGACTCGCCGCGCGCCCGCGCATTGGCCACGTCCGCGGCTGTCGGTTCGGCCGGCTGTGCCGCATGGCGAAATTTATCGAAGCCCGAGCGCGGCCTGAAGCGCCCGCCCATCGAAGACATCCAGGGCGTCACGGGCTTGCCCGTGAGACGCCCCCAGGCGTAACGCACACCCCACACGGCCGCCAGCAGCATGACCGCCACGGCCAGGCTGGCCGCGAAGACCAGCCCCAGGAGCAGAAGAATGACGCGAAAAATGAAGTTCATCATCCGACTTTAGGCCGAAGCAGCCGCCGTTGGTTCCCCCGCCTTGCCGAAGGAAAACTGTCCGGGCGACCGGATCGGGTCGGTCGTGACCTCGATCGTGTCCTTCGGCCCGAAGCTGCCGTCCAGCAGCAGCTTCGACAGCGGGTTCTCGATGCGCTGCTGAATGGCGCGCTTCAAGGGCCGCGCGCCGAACACCGGGTCGAAGCCGACCTTGGCGATCTCCGCCAGCGCCGCCGGCGAAACCTCCAGCCCCAGGTCCATCTTCGCGAGCCGCGCCTGCAGCACCTTGAGCTGGATCGCGGCGATCGATTCGATGTTCTTCGCGTCCAGCGCATGGAACACGACCGTCTCGTCGATGCGGTTCAGGAACTCGGGGCGGAAGTAGTTCTTCAGCTCGTCCCACACCGCTTCCTTGATCTCTTCCGAGGGCTTGCCCACCATGGCCTGGATGATGGGCGAGCCGATGTTGCTCGTCATCACGATCACGGTGTTCTTGAAGTCCACGGTGCGGCCCTGGCCGTCGGTCAGGCGGCCATCGTCGAGCACCTGCAGCAGCACGTTGAACACGTCAGGGTGGGCCTTCTCGACCTCGTCGAGCAGCACCACGCTGTAGGGCTTGCGGCGCACGGCTTCGGTGAGATAGCCGCCCTCCTCGTAGCCCACGTAGCCCGGTGGCGCGCCGATCAGGCGGGCGACCGAGTGCTTCTCCATGAACTCGCTCATGTCGATGCGGATCAGGTGGTCTTCGCTGTCGAACAGGAAGCCCGCGAGCGCCTTGCACAGCTCGGTCTTGCCCACGCCCGTGGGGCCGAGGAACAGGAACGAGCCCGTGGGGCGGTTCGGGTCGGACAGGCCCGAGCGCGAGCGGCGGATCGCGTTGGCAACCGCACCGATGGCCTCGTCCTGGCCGACGACGCGCTCATGCAGCTTGTCTTCCATCACGAGCAGCTTGTCGCGCTCGCCCTGCATCAGCTTGGCGACCGGGATGCCGGTGGCGCGCGCCACGACCTCGGCGATTTCTTCCGAGCCGACCTGGGTACGCAGCAGCGTGGGCGCACTGGACTTGCCCTTGCTCGCCTCGCTGGCCTCGGCCTCTTTCAGGCGCTTCTCGAGCGCGGGCAGCTGGCCGTACTGGAGTTCGGCAACCTTGTTGAAGTCGCCCTTGCGCTTCCATTCCTCGATCTGGAACTTGATCTTGTCGACGTCTTCGCGCACTTGCGCGCTGCCCTGGGCCTGCGCCTTCTCGGCCTGCCAGATCTCGTCGTAGTCGGCGATTTCCTTCTGCAGCTTCTCGATCTCGCCCTCGATCAAGCCCAGGCGCTTCTGCGAGGCCTCGTCCTTCTCGCGGCGCACGGCTTCGCGCTCGATCTGCAACTGGATCAGCCGGCGGTCGAGCCGGTCCATGACCTCGGGCTTGGAGTCCATCTCGATCTTGATCTTGGCCGCAGCCTCGTCGATCAGGTCGATGGCCTTGTCGGGCAGGAAGCGGTCGGTGATGTAGCGGTCGGACAGCTCGGCCGCGGCCACGATGGCCGGGTCGGTGATCTGCACGCCATGGTGCACTTCGTACTTCTCCTGCAGGCCGCGCAGGATGGCGATGGTGGCTTCGACGCTGGGCTCGCCCACGATGATCTTCTGGAAGCGGCGCTCCAGGGCGGCATCTTTCTCGATGTACTTGCGGTATTCGTCGAGCGTGGTGGCACCCACGCAGTGCAGCTCGCCGCGCGCGAGCGCGGGCTTGAGCATGTTGCCCGCGTCCATGGCGCCTTCGGCCTTGCCGGCACCGACCATGGTGTGCAGCTCGTCGATGAAGACGATGGTCTGGCCTTCGTCCTTCGCGAGTTCATTCAGAACAGTCTTCAGCCGCTCCTCGAACTCACCGCGAAATTTGGCACCAGCCAGCAACGCGGCCATGTCGAGCGACAACACCCTTTTGCCCTTGAGCGACTCGGGCACCTCGCCCGCGACGATGCGCTGGGCCAGGCCTTCGACGATGGCGGTCTTGCCCACGCCGGGTTCGCCGATGAGCACGGGGTTGTTCTTGGTGCGGCGCTGCAGCACCTGGATGGCGCGGCGGATTTCCTCGTCGCGTCCGATGACCGGGTCGAGCTTGCCCAGCCGGGCGCGCTCGGTGAGGTCGAGGCAGTATTTCTTGAGGGCTTCGCGCTGGCCTTCGGCATCGGCGCTGTTCACGCCCTGCCCGCCGCGCACGGCGTCGATGGCGGACTCGAGCGACTTGCGGCTCAGGCCGTTTTCCTTGGCGATCTTGCCGATGTCGGCCTTGCTGTCGGCCAGCGCCAGCAGGAAGAGTTCACCGGCGATGAACTGGTCGTTGCGCTTGATGGCTTCCTTCTCGGTGGCCTGCAGCAGCTTGCCGAGCTCGGGGCCGACCTGCACGATGTCGTGGCCCTGCACCTGCGGCAGCTTCTTGATGGCGGCTTCGGCCGCCTGCGTCAGGCCCGGTACGTTGACGCCGGCACGCTCCAGCAGGGCGCGCGGGCCGTCGTCCTGGCGCAGCATCGCGAGCAGCAGGTGGGCCGGCTCGATGTAGGCGTTGTCGTTGCCCAGCGCGAGCGACTGTGCGTCGCCCAGTGCTTCCTGAAATTTGGTGGTGAGTTTGTCTTGTCGCATGGCTTGATTCCTGCATTCAAAATAGGGCCGTTCGCAGTCCCTTCAAGTGCAAATCCGCTTGCGGGGCTTTTTCAGGTTCTTTTCCCTTCGGCTGTTTTTGGAGTCCATCATGTTCTTTTCAAGGCGCAATGTCGTGTCGCGCGGGGTGCAGCTGCTGCTGGCACTGGGTTTGTCGGGTGCCTTGCTGGCTCCCGCGCAGGCCCAGAGCGGCACGCCGATCCGCCTGCTGGTGGGCTTCCCCGCCGGTGCCGGCAGCGACGCCATTGCACGCACGCTGGGCGAAAAACTCAAGGACGTGCTGGGCGTGCCGGTGGTGGTCGAGAACCGCGCCGGCGCGGGCGGGCAGATCGCGGCGACGGTGCTGAAGTCTTCGCCGGCCGACGGCCACACCCTGTTCCTGTCGCACGACCACACCATATCGATACTGCCGCAGGTGGTGAAGAACCCGGGCTTCAACCCCGCCACCGACTTCGTGCCCGTGGCTGGCTTCGCCACCTTCGCCAACGTGCTGGCGGTGTCGGGCGGCACGCCGGCCAAGAGCATCGACGAGTACGTGAAATGGGTCCGCACGCAGAAGGGCGGCAAGGAAACCATCGGCATCCCGGCGCCGGCCTCGATCCCCGAGTTCCTGGTGAAGATGATCTCGGACAAGTACAAGATCGACGTGCAGCCCGCGCCCTACCGCGGCAGCGCGCCCATGACGGCCGACATGCTGGGCAACCAGATCACCGCGGGCATCGCCTCGGTGCCGGACTTCATCGAGAACCACAAGGCGGGCAAGGTGCGCATCGTGGCCTCCATCGGCGCCAAGCGCCAGGCGGTGATTCCGAACGTGCCGACCTTCACCGAACTGGGCTTTGCGAACCTGGAAGACCTGCCCTACTACGGCATCTTCGCGCCGGTGGGCACGCCGCAGCCGATCATCGACAAGTACGGCGATGCGCTGCAGAAGGTGCTGGCGATGCCCGACGTGAAGCAGAAGCTGACGACGATGGGGCTGACGGTCGGCTACGAGCCGCAGGGCCAGTTCGCGGGCCGCGTGCGCACGTACACGCAGACCTGGGAACGGATCATTCAGTCCAGCGGATTCAAACCCCTCTGACATCTTGCTCCCTCTCCCCTCGGGGTGAGGGCCAGCGGCCTTCGCAAGAGCGAGTTGTCGAATGAGCGCTGCGGCCCCCTCACCCTAACCCTCTCCCCAAGGGGAGAGGGAACAAGACAAGTCAGGCGTTCGGAGCGCTGATGCCCCAGCGCGCCAGCGCCGCGTCGTCGGCCACGCGCGCATCGACCCAGCGGGCGCCTTCGGGCGTCTGCTCTTTCTTCCAGAACGGCGCCTGGGTCTTGAGATAGTCCATCAAGAATTCGCAGGCCTCGAAGCTCTGGCCGCGGTGCGCCGACACCACCGCCACCATCATGATCTGGTCCAGCGGCTGCAACAGGCCCACGCGGTGGATCACGCGCGCGCCCAGGATATCGAAGCGCTTGTGCGCCTCGTCGATCATGGCCTCGATGGCCTTCTCGGTCATGCCGGGGTAGTGCTCCAGCTCCATCGAAGCCACGCTGCTGCCGTCGTTTCGATCTCGCACGGTTCCCACGAAACTGCAGACAGCACCCACGCGCTTGTCGCCGGCACGCAACGCGGCGACCTCCTGGCCCAGGTCGAAATCGGCTGTCTGGATCGAAACACGCGCAACGCTCATCTCCGGATTGTGGCATCGCGATAGACTGCGGCAATGCCTTGCCTCGCCACGCTCTCCTCAGTGCTTTCGCACCCCGAGAGCCGTTGCGCGCGCCAGGGCAGCAACAAAGCCAAAAAACCAAAGCTCGTCTGACCGGAGCCGAGGTTCCGTCGTCGGATGAGCGACGGAACCTGCAAAAGGCTTTGGCCCCTTTCGGGTTGTGCGCGCATCGGGCGATGGTTCATTCCATCGGTCGATTCCTGAAAGGAAGCCCGCGTGCCTCAACAACAACCAAGCTCCACCACCCCTGATTACTCCGGCTTCTGGGTGGCCCTCGTTACCCCGTTCCGCGATGGCGCGGTAGACCATGCCGCCCTCGCCGCGCTGACGCGGCGGCTCGCCGACGATGGCGTGACGGGCTTCGTGCCCTGCGGCTCGACCGGCGAGGCCGCCGCGCTCGATGAAGCCGAGCAACTGGCCGTGCTCGATACCGTGCTGGCCGCGGCCGGCGAACTGCCGGTGATCATGGGCATTTCCGGCTACCACCTGGGCAGGGCCACGGCCTGGGCTCGCAAGCTCTCGGAACGCCCGCTGGCGGGCCTGCTGGTGGCCGCGCCGCACTACGTACGGCCGTCGCAGGCCGGCCTGCTCGAATGGTTCCGCGCCATCGCCGATGCCAGCACGGTGCCGGTGCTGGTCTATGACATTCCCTATCGCACCGGCGTCACCATCGCTCGCGACACGCTGCTGGCGCTGGCCGAACATCCGCGCATCCGCGGCATCAAGGACTGCGGCGGCGACATGGCCAAGACGCGCGCCGTGATCGCCGACGGCCGGCTGCAGGTTCTGACGGGCGAGGACCACCAGATCTTCGGCACCATGGCCGAAGGCGGCGCGGGCGCCATCGCGGCCAGCGGCAATGTGCAGACGCGCCGCTTCGTGCGGCTGGTGCGTTTGCTGGCGGACAACCGCCTGGCCGAGGCGCGCGCCGAATGGCAGGCGCTGCAACCGCTGGTGGAGATGCTCTTTGCCGAACCGAATCCCGGCCCGCTGAAGGCGCTGCTGGCGCATGCGGGCGAAATGCAGGACGAGTTGCGCTCGCCGATGACCCGCGCATCCGACGGCCTGCGCGAGCGCCTGGTGACGCTCGACGCCTCGCTCAACCGCCCGTGACGGGTGGAAAGAAAGCGACTTCGCAGCCTTCGCCCAAGGCGGCGGCTTCGTCGCTCATCGCCTGATCGAGCGCCATGCGCACCGCCTTGCCGCGTGCAAGCGCGGTGGCGTAGGCGCCGCCCCGGGCGATGAGTTCGTCGCGCAGGGCCGAAAGCGTCCCGGCCTTCGTGTCGACGGTTTCGCCGCTGCTGGAAAGGGCTTCGCGCACCGAGGCGAAGTAACGGATCTGGATCTTCATGTGACTCAACCCAGCAACGACGCGAACGGAATGAAGTCGACGGTGTCGCCCGCCTTGATCGTCCGGCCGGCCGGGTTATCGATCAAGCCATCGCCCCAGACCATCGAGGTCAGCACGCCCGAACTCTGGTTGCCGAACAGGTCGAGGCCACCGTCCGCGTTGCGCCGCGTGCGCAGGAACTCGCGGCGCTTGTCGGCGCGCAACCAGTCGAAATCGGCGCGCATCTTCACCGCTTCCGGCGCGACGCGCGTGGCGCCCTGCAGCGCCAACAGGAAGGGCCGCACGAGCATCAGGAAGGTCAGGAAGCTCGACACCGGATTGCCGGGCAGCCCCGTCACATGGCAGGCGCCCTGCCCGTTGCGGCGCGCGATGGAGCCGTAGGCGAAAGGCTTGCCGGGCTTCATCGACAGCGACCAGAGCTGCAACTCGCCCAGCGATTGCAGTGCCGCGCAGATGTGGTCTTCCTCGCCGACGGAGACGCCGCCGGTGGTGATGATCAAGTCGCTCGTCTCCGCCGCATCGCGCAACGCGGCGATGGTGGCTTCGCGGTCGTCGGGCACGATGCCCAGGTCGTTCACTTCGCAGCCCAGGCGGCGCAGCAGGGCCCGCATGAAGAAGCGGTTGGAGTTGTAGATGGCGCCGGGCTTCATCGCGTCGGGCGCGACCTCGCCGGGCATCACCAATTCGTCGCCAGTGGAGAGCATGGCCACGCGCGGCTTGCGGGCCACCTGCAGGCGGTCGAAGCCCACGCTGGCCGCGAGGCCGAGGGCGGCGGGCGTGAGGCGCTCGCCCTTCTTCAGCACGACGTCGCCCGAGGCCACGTCTTCGCCCGCGCGGCGGACCCATTGGCCGGCAGCGGGAACGATGGCGATGCGCACCGAGCCCAGGCTGCCTTCCTGCGGCGTGGCCGTGGTGTCTTCCTGCATCACGACGGCATCGGCGCCTTCGGGGATCTGCGCGCCCGTGAAGATGCGCGCCGCGGTGCCGGCCTCGAGCGGCGTGCCGACGGTACCTGCGGGGATGCGCTGCGTCACCTTCAGTTCGGCGCCCGATGCGGCACAGTCGGCCGCGCGTACGGCGTAGCCGTCCATCGCGCTGTTATCGCGCGGCGGCACGGTGAGGCCGGAGACGAGGTCCTGCGCAAGCACACGGCCGTCGGCGTCGAAGGTACCGACGCTCTCGGCGGGCAGCTTCGGCAATGCCTTCGCGAGCAGGACCGCGATCGCCTCATCGAGCGGCATCAGCGGCGGGCGCGAGGAAGAAGCGGCGAAAGGAACGGGTGAATCAGCCATGGTGATCGGGGTTGTATTCGAAGCGGTCGCCGCTGTCGATCAACCACCTCGCAATGGCCTCGGCGTCGTTGAGGTCGAACAACGGCCGCTCGGTGGGCGACGGCAGGCTGGCGGGCGCATCGGTGGCCACAGCGATGACGAAAGGATCGTCCGCGTACAGCACAGGCCGCGACGGCTCGCCCGCTTCCGGCAGCCGCCAGACCTCGATCTTGAGCACGTCGCTGTGGCGGAAGCCCTCGACCAGCACCCAGTCGGCAGCCGGGTGCACCTCGGCCAGCAGTTGGTGCACGCTGAGTTCGACGGGAGCCTCGAACTCGCGCATCACGGCCAGCCGCTTGTCGGAGGCGACGACCACCTCGAAGGCACCCGCCTCGCGGTGGCGGTAGGTGTCCTTGCCTGGATGGTCGATGTCGAACTTGTGGTGCGCATGCTTGACCACCGACACGCGCTGGCCGAGCTGCTTGAGCGCCGGGATCAGGCGCTCAAGCAGCGTGGTCTTGCCCGCGCCCGAATAGCCGGCGAAACCGACGACTTTCATGTCCCGGCGCGACCGCGATCAGCCACAGTTTTCGGCGATGTAGGCCTTGACGGCCTCGGCATCCGCAGGCAGCTTGACGACGCGCTTGGGCAGCGCCTCGATGCCTTCGAACTTCTTCGGCCGCGCGGGCTCCGCGCCGAGCGCCTCGACCAGCGTGGCCGCGAACTTGATCGGCAGCGCGGTTTCGAGCACCACCATCGGCACGCCGGGCACGAGCTGTTCGCGCGCGGCCTTCAGGCCGTCTGCCGTGTGCGGGTCGACCAGCGTGGCAAAGCGCTTGTCGGTGTCGCGAATGGTGGCCAGGCGGTCGGCGTGCGTGCTGCGGCCGCTCTTGAAGCCGAAGCGTTCGGCGGCCTGCTTGAACGCCGGGTCGGCGCTGAGGTCGAAGCTGCCCTGCAGGCCCAGGTCGTCCACGAACAGCTTGCGCAGCTTGGCCGCATCGCGCCCGACCAGGTCGAACACGAAGCGCTCGAAGTTGCTGGCCTTGCTGATGTCCATCGACGGGCTGGAGGTCTCGTGCGTGTCGACGGCCGCGCGCACGCGGTAGACGCCGGTGCGGAAGAACTCGTCGAGCACGTCGTTCTCGTTGGTGGCGACCACCAGCGTCTGGATGGGCAGGCCCATCGAGCGCGCCACGTGGCCCGCACAGACGTTGCCGAAGTTGCCCGAGGGCACGGTGAAGCTCACCGGCTTGTCGTTGCTCGCCGTGGCCTGGAAATAGCCGGCGAAGTAGTAGACGACCTGCGCCAGCAGTCGCGCCCAGTTGATCGAGTTGACGGTGCCGATGCGGTACTTGCGCTTGAAGCCCAGGTCGTTCGACACGGCCTTGACGATGTCCTGGCAATCGTCGAACACGCCGGTGATGGCGATGTTGTGGATGTTCTCGTCCTGCAGGCTGAACATCTGCGCCTGCTGGAACGGGCTCATGCGGCCGTCGGGCGAGGTCATGAAGACGCGCACGCCCTTCTTGCCGCGCATGGCGTATTCGGCCGCGCTGCCGGTGTCGCCGCTGGTGGCGCCGAGGATGTTGAGCTCCGCGCCGCGGCGGGCCAGCTCGTACTCGAACAAGTTGCCCAGCAGCTGCATCGCCATGTCCTTGAAGGCCAGCGTGGGGCCGTTGGACAGGGCTTCGAGGTACACGCCGTCTTCGAGCTCGCGCAGCGGCACGATCTCGTCGGTGCCGAACACTTCGGCGGTGTAGGTCTTCGCGCAGATCGCCTTCAGGTCGGCCGGCGGAATGTCGTCGATGTAGAGCGAGAGGATCTCGAAGGCCAGTTCGGCGTACGGCAGCGCGCGCCATTTGGCGAGCGTGGCAGTGTCGACCTGCGGATACGCCTCGGGCAGATAGAGGCCTCCATCGGGCGCAAGGCCTTCGAGGAGGATTTCGCAGAAGCGCTTGCGGTCCGGGTGGCCGCGGGTGCTCAGGTAGTTCACTTCAACTCTTCCTTGCGGATGCGCACGATGGGTTCGAGCACGGTCGGCAGTGCTTGCAATTCGGCGATCACGTCGTTGACGGTGCCTTCGCGCGCGTCATGCGTGAGGATGATCAGGTCGGTCTGCGTGGAACCTTCGCCGCCCACCTCGTCGGCTTCGCGCTGCAGCACGGCGTCGATGCTGATGCCGGCGGTGGCCAGCAGGCCCGTGACCTTGGCGAGCACGCCGGCCTGGTCGGCCACGCGCAGGCGCAGGTAGTAGCTGGTGACGACTTCCGACATCGGCAGCACCTTCAGGTCGCTCATTGCGTCGGGATGGAAGGCCAGGTGCGGCACGCGGTGCGCGGCGTCGGCCGTGTGCAGGCGGGTAATGTCGACGAGGTCGGCGATCACGGCGCTGGCGGTCGGCTCGCTGCCCGCGCCCTTGCCGTAGTAGAGCGTGGTGCCCACGGCGTCGCCGTGCACCACCACCGCGTTCATAGCGCCTTCGACGTTGGCAAGCAGGCGCTTGGACGGCACCAGCGACGGGTGCACGCGCAGCTCGATGCCCTTGGCGGTGCGCTTGGTAACGCCCAGCAGCTTGATGCGGTAGCCCAGCTGCTCGGCGTACCTGATGTCCTGCGCGGCGAGCTTGGTGATGCCCTCGATGTGGGCCTTGTCGAACTGCACCGGAATGCCGAAGGCGATGGCGCTCATCAGCGTGACCTTGTGGCCGGCGTCCACGCCCTCGATGTCGAAGGTCGGATCGGCTTCGGCGTAGCCCAGGCGTTGCGCTTCTTTGAGCACGGTCGCGAAGTCCAGGCCCTTGTCGCGCATCTCAGACAGGATGAAGTTGGTGGTGCCGTTGATGATCCCGGCCAGCCACTGGATGCTGTTGGCCGTGAGGCCTTCGCGCAGCGCCTTGATGATCGGGATGCCGCCGGCCACCGCAGCCTCGAAGGCCACCATCACGCCCTTGGCGTGCGCGGCCGCGAAGATCTCGGTGCCGTGCACGGCGAGCAACGCCTTGTTGGCCGTCACCACGTGCTTGCCGGCCGCGATGGCCTCGAGCACCAGCTGCTTGGCGATGCCGTAGCCGCCGATCAGCTCGATGACGATGTCGATGTCGGGGTTGGCGATGACTTCGCGCGCATCGGCAACCACCTTGACGCCCTCGCCGGCCACTTCGCGAGCGCGGGCGGTGTCGAGGTCGGCCACCATGGTGATCTCGATGCCGCGGCCGGCGCGGCGCTTGATCTCTTCCTGGTTGCGTTGCAGCACCTTGAAGGTGCCGCTGCCGACCGTGCCTGCACCGAGCAGGCCTACTTGGATGGGTTTCATTGGGATGGTCGCGTTCATGGTTTCGATGGTGTGGCGGCAGCAGCGATGCAGGCAGGCTTCATGGGCGCGACTTGCGGCGCAGGCGGTACTGCTCCAGGAACCTCGCGATGCGGTTGATGGCCTCGCGCAGGTCGTCCTCATGGGGCAGGAACACGATGCGGAAGTGATCCGGCGTGGCCCAGTTGAAGCCGGTGCCCTGCACCAGCATCACGCGGGTGTCCTTCAGCAGCTCGAGGAAGAACTGGCGGTCGTCGTCGATCGGATAGACCTCCGGATCGAGCTTGGGAAACATATAGAGCGCTGCGCTGGGTTTAACGCAGCTCACGCCCGGAATGGCGGTGATCAGTTCGTAGGCCAGGTCGCGCTGGCGGCGCAGGCGGCCGCCCTCGCACACGAGATCGTTGATGCTCTGGTAGCCGCCGAGCGCGGTCTGAATGGCCCACTGGCCCGGCACGTTGGCGCACAGGCGCATGTTCGAGAGCATGTTCAGGCCCTCGATGTAGTCCTGCGCGCTGCGCTTGTCGCCCGACACCACGAGCCAGCCGGCGCGGTAGCCGCACGAGCGGTAGCTCTTGGAAAGCGAATTGAAGGTGAGCGTGAGCACGTCGCTCGACAGGCTGGCGATGGCGGTGTGCTTGACGCCGTCGTAAAGGACCTTGTCGTAGACCTCGTCGGCGAAGATCACGAGGCTGTGTTCGCGCGCGATGCCCACGATGCTCTTGAGCAGTTCGTCGGAATACAGCGCACCGGTCGGGTTGTTCGGGTTGATGACCACGATGCCCTTGGTGCGCGGCGTGATCTTGGCGCGGATGTCGTCGAGGTTCGGCATCCAGCCGTTGGCCTCGTCGCACAGGTAATGCACCGGCGTGCCGCCCGACAGGCTCGTGGAGGCGGTCCACAGCGGGTAGTCGGGGGCTGGCAGCAGCAGTTCGTCGCCGTCGTTGAGCAGCGCGTTGGTGGACATGGCGATAAGTTCGCTGGCGCCGTTGCCCAGGTAGATGTCGTCGAGGGTGACGCCCGCAATGCCCTGCTTCTGCGTCTCGTGCATCACCGCCTTGCGCGCGGCAAAGACGCCCTTGCTGTCCGAGTAACCGGCCGATGCGGGCAGGTTGCGGATCATGTCCTGCTGGATTTCCTCGGGAGCATCGAAGCCGAACACGGCGAGGTTGCCGATGTTGAGCCTGATGATCTTCTGGCCGTCCTCTTCCATCTGCTTGGCGGCATCCATGATGGGACCGCGGATGTCATAGAGAACGTTGGCCAGCTTGGCCGATTTCTTGAGCTGCTTCAAAGGGCCCTCCCGGGCGCGGATTAACGGGTTGAAACGGGTTGCTTACTCGAAGGCAAAGGCCCTTGCGAGCCCCGTGGCACTAGGGAAAACCTATAATTTGACCACAGTTCCCAGTGCCCAGATGAAGCTCCAGCCCGACAAATCCGACGCCCAGTCCCTTACCGCGCACGGCCCCGGCTGGGTTGCGATCAACAACGAAAAGGTCGAAGGCAGCGTGGTGGTGGGCTCGCGCGGCGAGCGCTTCGAATGGAATTGCTCGAGCTTCGACCAGCTCGGCGCCGAACATTTCGAGCAACTGGCCTCCCTGGGCGCGGAATTGATCATTTTCGGCAGCGGAAACCGCATCCGCTTTCCCCAGCCTGGCTGGCTGAAGCCCCTGATGGCGCAACGCACCGGTGTGGAGACCATGGACACCGCTGCCGCCTGCCGAACCTACAACATCCTGGCTGGAGAAGGCCGGCACGTGATCGCCGCCCTGCTGGTCGAGAGCCCGCCGCGTGGCTGAGAGAGGTGTTTTCGGGGTAAAATACCGGGTTGCGAACAGGCCAGCTACCCCTAAGTTAGCAACGACCAATCCTCCATTCCTTGAGCAAGCCCCGTCCGAAACGGGGCGAGAGGGCTCAGGAGCGGAATCTAACGGAGAAAACAAGTTTCATGGCGATCGTTGTCAACAAACCCATTCCTGAATTCGACGCCAACGCCACGGGCGGCCTCAAGGTCTCGAATACCTCGCATCTCGGCCATGTGCTGGTCATGTATTTTTACCCGAAAGATAACACTCCGGGTTGCACTACCGAAGCCATGCAGTTCCGCGACCGCTATAAGGACTTCGAAAAGGCCGGTGCCACGGTGTTCGGCGTATCCCGCGACAACATGAAGTCGCACGACGAATTCAAGGCCAAGCTCGAGCTGCCCTTCGAACTCATCGCCGACACCGAAGAAAAAATGTGCCACATGTTCGGTGTCGTCAAGAACAAGATCATGTACGGCAAGAAGGTCAAGGGCATCGAGCGCAGCACCTTCCTGATCGGCGCCGACGGCATCCTGAAGGCCGAATGGCGCGGGCTCAAGGTTCCTGGCCATGTCGACGACGTGCTCAAGGCCGTCAAGGCGCTCAAGAAGGCCGCCTGACCGCCTCCCGGCGAGCCGGACGTGCGCTTTTCCGCTCTTGCGTGGGAAATGCCCAACGCAGTGCGTAAAGTGCCCCCGGCGCGTCATCCGCGGTGTGCATAATGGGCTCATGCCGTTGAGCTCCACGACCGCATCCCCCGAACAAAGCCGCCTTGGTCTTCAGGCGGCTTTTTTGTTTTCTGGTTCCCACTTTCTGCGAGCGATCTGACACATGCCATTGCCTCCCGCCCCCACGAAACGCGCTGCATTGCTCTCGCCGGACGCGATCGACGCACCCGCCCGGTCCTCGCACAGGGGTTCGCGCCGCTCCGGCGATTCGCGCGCTGACGAGACCACGGCGCGCAGCCCGCAGCCGCTGGAACTGTTCGACAGCCTCGGCACCGACGGTGCCGGCGGCGGCGAGACCGTGCGTCCGGCACGCCGGGCCAAGTCGAAACCGGCGCCCGCGCCCGTGAGCGCGCCCCAGCCGCAAGCCCTCATCCAGGTTGAGACGAAGGCACCGGTCGTCGCCGTTTCCCCTGCTCCCGCCCCGGCGCCGCAGGCACCGGCGCGGCCCAAACGCAGCAAATCCACCGGCCCCGCCAAGCTGTTCGTGCTCGACACGAACGTGCTGCTGCATGACCCGATGTGCCTGTTCCGCTTCGAGGAGCACGACATCTTCCTGCCGATGATCGTGCTGGAAGAGCTCGACGGCCACAAGAAAGGCACCACCGAAGTCGCGCGCAACGGCCGCCAGACCAGCCGCACGCTCGACGCGCTGGCCGCCGCGCAGGACGCCGACATCGACAGGGGCCTGAAGCTCGACACCACCGGCCACCGCGAGGCCGGCGGCCGGCTGTTCTTCCAGACCGCTCCGCTCGACTACTCGCTGCCGATCAGCCTGCCCCAGGGCAAGGCCGACAACCAGATCCTCGGCGTGGTGCACGCGCTGCGCGACGAGTACGCCAAGGACCGGCCGGGCAAGCCGAAGCAGGAAGTGGTGCTGGTATCGAAAGACATCAACATGCGCGTCAAGGCGCGTGCGCTGGGCCTGGCCGCCGACGACTACCAGAACGACAAGACGCTGGAAGACGGCGACCTGCTCTACGCCGGCTCGCTGGCGCTGCCGCCCGACTTCTGGACCCGCCAGAGCAAGACGGTCGAGAGCTGGCAGAGCGGCAGCAACACCTTCTACCGGATCAGCGGCCCGCTGGTGCCCAACCTGTATATCAACCAGTTCGTGTACTTCGAGGCGCCCGGCGAGCCGAGCATGTACGCCCGCGTCACCGAGATCCGCGACAAGACCGCGGTGCTCAAGACGCTGAAGGACTACAGCTCGGGCAAAAATGCGGTCTGGGGCGTGAACACGCGCAACCGCGAGCAGAACTTCGCGATGAACCTGCTGATGGACCCGGAGATCGACTTCGTCACGCTGACCGGCACCGCCGGCACCGGCAAGACCCTGATGGCGCTGGCCTCCGGCCTCACGCAGGTGCTCGACGACCGCCGCTACACCGAGATCATCATGACCCGCGCGACCGTGAGCGTGGGTGAAGACATCGGCTTCCTGCCCGGCACCGAGGAAGAAAAGATGGGCCCCTGGATGGGCGCGCTCGACGACAACCTCGAATTCCTGGCCAAGGGCGACGGCGGCGGTGCCGGCGAATGGGGCCGCGCGGCCACCAACGAGCTGATTCGCAGCCGCATCAAGGTCAAGAGCATGAACTTCATGCGCGGGCGCACCTTCCTCAACAAGTACGTGATCATCGACGAGGCGCAGAACCTCACGCCCAAGCAGATGAAGACGCTGATCACCCGTGCCGGCCCCGGCACCAAGATCATCTGTATGGGCAATCTTGCGCAGATCGACACACCGTACCTCACGGAAGGCTCCTCGGGCCTCACCTTCGCAGTCGACAAGTTCAAGGGCTGGCCGCACGGCGGGCACATCACGCTGGCGCGCGGCGAACGCTCGCGGCTGGCGGATTTCGCGAGCGACGTGCTCTAAGCCGCGGCTCCTGGCCGACAAGAGCCCGCGTGCCCCAAGGGGCGTCGCGGGCTTTTTTTCGCCTGCGATGACAGCCTGCTGACAAGACGTTGTCAGGAGCCGGTCCGCACCATCGGGGCTCCTTCAACCACACGAAAGAACACCCATGTACAAGCAGAACGCCATCAGCTGGTTCGAGATCCCCGTCGCCGACATGGACCGCGCGCAAACCTTCTACGAAACCGTGCTGGCCCGCAAGCTGCGCCGGGAGAACTTCGGTGGCCAGACGCTGGCCGTGTTCCCCTATGACGATCCCGCTACCGGCGGCGCCCTGCAGGCCGGCGCCAACGCGAGCGCGCGCGCCGGCACCGGCATCCGCATCTACCTCGACTGCATGCCCAGCATCGACGCCGTGCTCGCGCGGGTCGAGGCGGCCGGCGGCCAGATCGTGGCGCCCAAGTCCGCGCTGCCGCCTGGCATGGGCTTCATCGCCCACCTGCGCGACACCGAAGGCAACGAGGTCGGCCTCCACTCCCTGGAGTGATTCCGTCATGACGCAACGCAACTGGATCGCCGTGGCCAGCGCCGAGCATGCACGGCGCGGCCGCGACCACCGGCCGCTCGGCTTCATGCAGGTCGGCCATGGCAAGCATGCGCCGCTCAAGCGGGTCGCGGCGGGCGACCGCGTCGTCTACTACTCGCCGGCCACGGTGTTCGGCGGCACGGACAAGCTGCAGAGCTTCGTGTCGATCGGCGTCGTGCAGCCCGGCGAGCCTTACGAGTTCGACATGGGCGACGGCTTCGTGCCGTGGCGGCGCGACGTGGCCTACGCGGCCGGGTGCGAGGCGCCGATCGCGCCATTGATCGAGCGCCTGGCCTTCATCGAGAACCCCAGGCAATGGGGCTACAAGTTTCGCTTCGGCATGTTCGACATCACCGATGCCGACATGAAGCTGATCGTCCGGGCCATGAAGGCCGATCCGAAGACGCTGGCACTTTGAGGACAAGCCCTATGGAACCCATCCGCCAACACCAGGACGCCTTCCGCGTCGCGGGCCTCACCGCCCGCACCACCAACCGTGAAGAAAACGCCCCCGCCACGGCCCGCATCGGCGCATTGTGGGATCGGTTCTTCGGCGAACAGACATACGAGTCAACGCCGCACCGCACCACTGACGTCCGCCTCTTCGGTGTCTACTCGGCCTACGAGTCGGACGCCCGCGACGCCTTCGACGTGACGACGGGCGTCGCCGTCTCGGGCGGCGAAGGCAGCCTTGCCATCGAGGCTGGCAACTACCTCGTGTTCACCGGCCAGGGCAAGATGCCGCAGATGATCATCGCCACCTGGCAGCGCATCTGGCAGTATTTCGAAGCTCACCCGGAAATCGCGCGCAGCTACCGCAGCGATTTCGAAGCCTACGAAGGGCCTGACAGGGTGGCGGTCTACATCGGAGTTTCATGAACATCAGGAAAAACCGGCGCGCCCGGCTGGCTGGCTGCCTTCATCTGCCGAACGTCAAGGCGGCCATGCAGCGCGGCAAGCACTGCTTCGTCGAAGGCTTCGCGAAGAAGCTCACCGAAACCCGCTGATGCGCCGCGCCGACCGCCTCTTCCAACTCGTGCAGCTCATCCGCGGACGCCGGCTCACCACGGCTGCGTTCCTGGCGCAGCGCCTCGAGGTGTCGGAGCGCACGGTGTACCGCGACGTGGCCGACCTGCAGCACCAGGGTGTGCCCATCGAGGGCGAGGCCGGCGTGGGTTACCGGCTGGGCGCGGGCTTCGAGCTGCCGCCGCTGATGTTCACGCAGGACGAGGCCTCAGCGCTGATGGCCGCGGCGCGGCTCGCGCAGAGCTGGGTCGATCCGGCACTGGCGCGCGACATCGAGACCGGGCTGGGCAAGATCCTGTCGGTGCTGCCGCCGGCGGCACGCGTCTCGGCCGAGGCGCTGGCACTCTATGCCCCTGCAATGGGCCTGGACGACACGCTGCGCACGCGGCTGCAGACGCTGCGCGAGGCGGTGCAGTCGCACAACAAGCTGCGACTGAGCTACCACGATGTGTCAGGCGATGCGAGCGAACGCACGGTTCGCCCGCTCGGCTGCTTCTATTGGGGCAAGGTCTGGACGCTCTCGACCTGGTGCGAGCTGCGCAACGACTTCCGCGGCTTTCGCCTCGACCGCATGGACACGATCGAAATGCTGCCCGAGCGCTTTCGCGACGAACCCGGCAAGACGCTGGCCGACCTGCTGCGGCAGGTGAAGGCCGAGACGGCGCACGGCAAGGCGATGAAGCAAAAGCCACCGACCTCGCCGCCCTGGTCCGGCAGCAACGCTGGCTGACGCGCTGCGTCAGTACTGGTCGTTGTTGCTGTAGCCCACCAGGTTCTCGAACTTGGTGATCGGCTTCAGGAAGGCCAGTTTGACAGTGCCGGTCGGACCGTTGCGGTGCTTGCTGATGATCACCTCGGCCACGCCCGGCTCCTTCGACTCCTTGTTGTAGTAGTCGTCGCGGTAGATGAACATGATGATGTCCGCGTCCTGCTCGATGGCGCCGGATTCGCGCAGGTCGCTCATCATGGGGCGCTTGTCGGTGCGGCTTTCCACGCCGCGGCTGAGCTG
>Ga0209257_1000875_pt1 | contig 42688 bp, 37 predicted proteins | sample AraplaCvi_mCL_r2_FD_184277 | JGI IMG/M metagenome (GOLD analysis project Ga0209257, IMG submission 184277) | Arabidopsis root microbial communities from North Carolina, USA - plate scrape MF_Cvi_mCL_r2 (SPAdes) (version 2) | ecosystem: Host-associated > Plants > Roots > Endosphere | place: USA...
CGATCGCGTCCTGCGCGAGTTTGCGCGCCGCATCGTTCGCGGCGAGTGCGGAAGTGGCGGCCATCGACAGCGACAGGCCAAGAACGGCGTAACGCAAGCGCATGATTTCTCCCCGTGGCGAATGATCTTTCGAACCGATGAAACGATGAAGCGTCGATCAGGTGACGCGATGGCCTCCGGCGTGCACGGCCTGCGCGAGGCGGCCGCCGAGCCAGTAACACAGCTCGGCCGGATGCTGGATGTTCCACAACACGAAGTCGGCGCGCGCCCCCACGCGCAACACGCCGCGATCGTTCAGACCCAGGGCGCGCGCGGCGTTCACCGTCGCGCCGCGCAGCGCTTCTTCCGGCGAAAGGCGGAAATGCGTGCACGCCAGCTGCATCGCATGGCGCAGCGATTGCAGCGGCGAGGTGCCGGGATTGCAGTCGGTCGCCACCGCCATCGGCACGCCGTGCGCGCGGAAGGCTTTCAGCGGCGGCAACGCGGTTTCGCGCAACACATGGAACGCGCCGGGCAGCAGCACCGCGACGGTGCCGGCCTGCGCCATCGCGCGCACGCTGTCCTCGCTGGTGTGTTCGACGTGATCGGCGGAAAGGCCGTCGAACGATGCCGCGAGCGCGCCGCCGCCCAGGTCGCTGAGCTGGTCGGCATGCAATTTCACCGGAAGCCCGAGCGCACGCGCGGCTTCGAACATGCGCCGCGTCTGATCCGGCGTGAAGCCGATGCCTTCGCAGAACGCGTCGACCGCATCGACGAGGCCTTCGGCATGCAGCTTCGGCAGCCATTCGATCGCGGCATCGATGTACTCGTCGGCGCGGCCGGCGTACTCCGGCGGCAGCGCGTGCGCGGCGAGGTAGGTCGTGCGTACGCCGATGCCGAGCTGTTCCAGCCGCCGCGCGACGCGCAGCATCTTGCGTTCGTTGTCGAAGTCCAGGCCGTAGCCGGACTTGATCTCCACCGTCGTCGCGCCATCGGCGATGAGCGAATGCGCGCGCGGCAGCGACTGGCGCAGCAGTTCGCCTTCATCGGCCGCCCGCGTGGCGCGCACCGTCGAAAGGATGCCGCCACCGGAGCGCGCGATGTCCTCGTAGCTGGCGCCGAGCAGGCGCAGTTCGAACTCGCGCGCGCGATCGCCGGCGAAGACCAGATGCGTGTGACAGTCGACCAGTCCAGGCGTGATCCAGCCCTTGGTCTCGATGACCTCGCGGGCCAGGCGCTGCGGTGCGTCGGGCAGGCCCGAGCGCGGGCCGACGTAGGCCAGGGCTCCGTCCTTCCACGCCAGTGCGCCGTCGAGGATGTCCGCGTAGCCGGCGGGCGCATCGAGCGTGGCGAGCGAAGCGCCTAGGATCAGTCCGTCCCAGGCCGGATGCGCGTTGGAGGTCATGGGGTCCGATTCTAGCCACCTGCGACGCGTCTGCGGGGCCATCGCCACGACCGTCCGTGCGGGCGACAATGCGGGCATGAAGACCCTCGACGCCGCGATGCTCTGGACCCCCGACGGCTGGCGTTCCGACGCCGGCTTCGATATCGACGACCACGGCCGCATCCGCGCGCTGGACGCGGCCGAGCCGACCGGCAGTGGCAGCTGGATCCTGCCGGGCGTGGCGAACCTGCATTCGCATGCGTTCCAGCGCGCCATGGCCGGCCTGGCCGAACGCCAGACCCACCCGGAGGACTCCTTCTGGACCTGGCGCGAAACCATGTACCGCTTCGCCGCACGCTTCACGCCCGAGCTTCTGCGCGCGGTGGCGACGCAGCTGTACGTGGAGATGCTGGAAGCCGGGTACACCACGGTGTGCGAGTTCCACTACCTGCACCACGCGCCCGACGGCCAGCCCTACGACGATCCGGCCGCGATGTCCCGCGCGCTCGTTGCGGCCGCGCGCGACGCCGGCATCCGCCTGACGCTGCTGCCCGTGCTGTACATGACCGGCGGCTTCGACGGCCGCGCGCTGGGCGAACGCCAGCGCCGTTTCGGCCACGACGTCGATGCGTACCTGCGCCTGATCGACACACTGTGCGAGGACGTGGATCCGATGCTGCACGTCGGCTGCGCGCTGCACAGCCTGCGCGCCGTTCCGCCGGATGCGATGCGCACGGTGCTCGACGCGCTGCCGCCCTCGATGCCGGTGCACATCCACATCGCCGAGCAGATCGGCGAAGTGCAGGACTGCCTCGCGCTGCGCGATGCGCGCCCGGTGGAATGGCTGCTCGCCAATGCGAACGTGGATACGCGCTGGACGTTGGTGCACGCCACGCACCTCACGCCTGCGGAGACGCAGGGGATCGCGCGAAGTGGCGCCACGGTGGCGATCTGCCCGACGACGGAAGCCAACCTCGGCGATGGCCTGTTCCCGCTACGCGAGTATCTGGATGCCGGCGGACGATGGGGCATCGGTTCGGACTCGCACATCTCCGTGTCGCCCGTGGAGGAATTGCGTTGGCTCGAATACGGGCAGCGCCTGGACACGCGCCACCGCAACATCGCGGTGCGCGCGGATTCGCCGAGCGTCGGCGACACCCTGCTGCGCGATGTCGTGCGCAGTGCACGGCATTCGACGGGGCATGCGATCGGGTCCTTCGCCGTCGACGATTACGCCGACGCGGTGGTCCTGGATGCGGATGCGCCTGCGTTGTTCGGCGCCGAGGCCGAGGACGCGGTCGATCGCTGGATCTTCAGCGGTAACCGGCCGATGGTGCGCGACGTATATGTCGGCGGGCGGCGCGTGGTGGAGAGCGGGCAGCATCGACAGCGCGTGGAAGTCGCGCAGCGGTATCGCGCGGCGATGGCGGAATTGATGCGGGATTGAGGTCCCGTGTCGGTTGTTCCCTTCTCCCTCCGGGAGAAGGTGCCCGAAGGGCGGATGAGGGGCAACGAAGTGGCGAGGCTCAACTCGCAGTGCGGTACCGCACCTGTTTGTTCAGGCTGAAGCTCCGTTACCCCTCACCCCAACCCCCCTCCCGGCGGGAGAGGGGCTCAAATCGCAGAGCATGGCAGGTCTCGTAGCCCGGGTAAGCGAAGCGCACCCGGGAGCTGTCACGCTCACCCCGGGTGCGCTTCGCTTACCCGGGCTACAGAAGCACTGCCGTCCTCGGCGCGCGTTCAACCAAACAAATCCGCCTTCGCCGGCAACGCCCCTTCCATCCGCAGCAGGAACTCCTTCGTCGGCAGCCCACCGCCGAACCCCGTCAGGCTCCCGTCGCTGCCGATCACGCGATGGCACGGCAACACCAGCGGCAGCGGATTGCGTCCATTCGCCGCGCCCACCGCGCGCATCGCCGACGGCTTTCCCACGCGTTGCGCGAGCTGCGCATAGCTGATCGTTTCGCCATACGGAATCGAAGCCAGCGTGTTCCAGACGCCAAGCTGGAACGGCGTCCCGCGCGGCGCCAGCGGCAGTTCGAATTCGCGTCGCGCACCTTCGAAGTACTCGCCCAGTTGCGCGGCGGCGAGGCGGATCACATCGCACTCGCGCGCCTCCCATTGCGCGCAGTCCGACATCGGATGGCGCGGGTGCTGGAATTCGATCAGATGAAGCCCTTCATCGCTGGCCGCGAGCAGCAGCGCTCCCACCGGGCTGGGCACAGACGCGTAGCGGATCATGCGGTCGCATCCGTGCCCGTCGCGCGCACCGCGTTGCGCTTCGCACGCGCGGGTTTATCCGCACGCACCACCGGCGCGGGCACCGAATCGCGCCACAGGTGGATCACCGCGTAGCCGCGCCACGGTCGCCACGCTTCCGCGCGCGCGGCGAGCGCCTTCGGCGTCATGCGCGTGCCGTCGGCGGGCAGCGCCTTCTGCAGCACCAGGTCTTCGACCGGGAATGCATCCGGGTGGCCCAGCGCACGCAGCGCGATGTATTGCGCCGTCCACGGCCCGATGCCGGGCAGCGCGACCCAGCGCGCAACGAAATCCTCCAGCGTTCGTTCCGAACGGAAATCCACGCGCCCGTCGAGCAGCGCACGCGCGACGCCGCGCACCGTGTTCGCGCGCGAACGGATCAGACCGATGGATTCCAGGTCGGCCTCCACCAGCGCTTCCGGCGTCGGGAACAGGTGCGCCAGTCCTTCCGCGAACGGCTGCGGCAACGCCTGTCCGTACTTCTGCGCGAGCCGCGTGGCGAACGTACGCGCGGCGGCGACGCTGACCTGCTGGCCGATGATCGCGCGCACCGCGATCTCGAACCCGTCCCACCCGCTGGGCAGGCGCAGTCCCGGGCGTTGCAAGAGCAGCGGCGCGAATCGCGGATCCTTCGACAACGTGTCGCCGATGGCCTGCGGATCGGCATCCAGATCGAACATGCGCCGCAAGCGCTGCACGATCTCAAGCAACTGCGGCGGTGAAGGGCCGTGCAGCTCGAGCTTCAGCGCGTGCTCGCCGTTCGGCCACGCGCTGACGCGCAACCAGCCGGGTCGCGCGAACGGCCCGATCACGCGCGCGTAGCTGTGCTCATCGACCACTTCCACGCCGGGGAGGGCACGCCCGTGCAGGAAGTCCAGCATCGCGGCGAAGTCGTACGGCGGCCGGTAGCCCAACCGCAGCGTGAGCACATCGCCGGGTTCGCGCGTCTCGCGTCGGCTCCTGCGCAGGTCGCGCGGCGCCATCCGGTACGCGGTGCGGAAGGCGTCGTTGAAGCGGCGCAGGCTCGCGAAGCCGGACGCGAGCGCGATCTGCGTGATCGGCAGGTCCGTTTCAGTCAGCAACTGCTTGGCGAACAGCAGCCGGCGCGTCCCATGCACGCCCATCGGCGCGACGCCGACGCGCTCGACGAACAATCGGCGCAGCTGGCGCTCGCCGATGCCCACGCGTTCGGCGAGTGCGGCGAGCGGCTGCTCGGCCAGCACGCCGTCGTCGATCAGTTTCAACGCGCGTGCGATGGCCGCATCGCCGCGCCGCCAGCTGCCGTCGTCGGGCGACAGCTCCGGCCGGCAACGCAGGCACGGCCGATAGCCGGCGGCTTCGGCGGCCGCGGCATGGCGGAAGTACACCACCCGCTTGGCGGTCACCGCCGGGCATACCGGACGGCAGTAGATGCGCGTGCTCAGCACCGCGGTGAAGAACAGGCCGTCGAAACGCGGGTCGCGCGTGCGGCGGGCCTGCTCGCACACATGGAAGGCGGGCAGGGTGTCGGCGTGGACATGGGACTCGGACATGGCCGCAGGCTAACACTGCCTCGAGGAGCGGACTGGCCGGATTCGGACATGAACGTGAGGGGGGCTGCACGGATGCGATTTCAGATGTCTCTGATTCCGACAGCACCGCGCCGTTGCAAAGAATAAGGGTCAACTCGAACAGGCTCGCGCCATGACTCCTCTGATTGACCGCATCAGCAAAGCTTACGACGAGGTGCCGTACACCTCCGCCGCCTTCCAGGTCAGCGCACCGGAACACCTGCGCGCCGTCGCGCACCTGTTCAGCCTCGACGCACCGGCGCTCGAACGCGCACGCGTGCTCGAACTGGGATGCGCGGCGGGGGGCAACCTGATTCCGTTCGCCGTGCGCCATCCCGACGCCGAAGTGGTGGGCATCGACCTGTCGCCGGTGCAGATCGAGATCGGCCAGAACCTCGTCGAGGCCATGGGCCTGACGAACGTGCGCCTGATCCAGGGCAGCATCCTCGACGTGGGCGAGGAGCTGGGCCAGTTCGATTACATCGTCTGCCACGGCGTCTACAGCTGGGTCCCGGAAGAAGTGCGCGCCGCCATCCTGCGCGTGTGCAACGAGCGGTTGACCGCCGACGGCGTCGCCTACGTCAGCTACAACACGTATCCGGGCTGGAAGGCCAAGGAAATCGTGCGCGATGCGATGCTGCTGCGCGCAGGCAACCGTGACAACGCGCAGGAACGCCTGGCCTACGCGCGCGGCATGATCGAATTCCTGCACGAGCAGGCGACGCAGGGAACGCTGCTGTCGGCCGTCATGAACGAGCACATCGGCATCATCCAGGAGGGTGCCGACTACTACCTCAGCCACGAATACCTCGAGCTGTGCAACGCGCCGTGCTACTTCAAGGACTTCGTGTCCGCGGCGCGCGAACAGGGGCTGGACTACCTCGGCGATGCGACGGTCGCGACGATGTTCGCCAGCAATTACGGTACCGCTGCCGCGCCGGCGCTGCTGGCCGAATGCGGCGGCGACCAGATCGTGCTCGAACAGCTGCTGGATTTCCTGCAGAACCGCACGTTCCGCCAGAGCCTGCTGGTGCATGCCGATCGCGCGGCACAGGTCCGTTACCAGCTTGCGCCCGAGCGCATCGCGAGCCTGCATGTGGCCGGCCACTATGCGAAGGACGGCACGGACGCGAACGGCCTGGTGCGCTGGACGTACGCAGGCGGCGGCACCGTCAGCACGTATTCGCCGGTGACGGCCGCGGTGATGGAGCGGATCAACGCCGCGTGGCCGGCGACCGTGGCGGTAGCCGATCTGATTGCCGGCTCTCCCGAAGGCGAAGCCGGTCGCGTGCTGGGTCTGGTCACCAACCTGATCGTCGGCAACGCCGTGCGTTTCCGCACCGAAGCCGTCGCACCGGGCGTGGTGATCGACAAGCCCTTCGTCCGCGCGGAAGTGCGCGCGTTGGCCGCGGCCGGCGACCACCCGATGGCGCTGTTCAACGAATGGCACCAGTCGGCGAAGTTCGCGCCGATGGAGCGCTTCCTTCTGCCGCTGCTGAACGGCGAGGTGGATGCGGAACAGCTGGTGGACGCCGTCCGCCAGGCCGTGGAGCAGGGTGGCCTGCATGTGACGCGTGGGGGTGAGCCGCTGACCGATCCGGCGGAAGTGCTCGCTTCGATTCGCGCGCAGGTCGAAGCGGCGCTGGAGTCGCTGAAGCTCAACGCGATGCTCGGCTCGTCGCCGGCGAAGAACGACTCATCGGCCGCGAAGATCTCGCCCGCAAAGCCTGCCGGGAAAGCAGCCGCCAAGCCTGCCAAGGCGGAAAGCGCGAAGCCGGCGAAGGCCGCAGCGCCCGCGAAGCCGGGCAAGCCGCGCGGCAAGAAGTAAGTGCGTCGCGTCCACGCGGCGCAATGCCGCGTGGACGTTCTTTCAGGGCTCGCGCAACGCGGGCAACAGCGGCGCGATGTCGCCGTCGTTCGGCGCGGCCTCGATACGCAGCAGTCGCGCCAGCAATGGGTACACGTCGACGTTGTCGAACGCAGGCAGTTCCGCGCCCGGCACGAACGACGGCCCACGCGCCACGAACAACGCGCGCATCGACGGCAACGCGGGATCGAAGCCGTGCGAACCGCGCGTCTCCTGCGGCGGCCGCTTCGCGAGTTTCTGCGGATACAGCGCATCCCAGCCTTCGTGCATCTGGCACACGATCGGCGGCACGCGCGGGTTCGTTCCGTAGTGCCAGCGCGGCGGGAGCGCCTCGCGTTTGTAGCAGTCGTACTGCGCATGCGCGCCAAGCAGGCGCGCTTCGGCCTCGCGCTCGCGACCGGGCAGCGGCTGCACGCCGATGGACTGGCCGTCCGATACCACCGTGGCGATCGACGGCGCGATCATCTGCTCCACGCCGATCGCATGGCCCGGACCGACCGTCGCCATGCCGTGGTCGGACACGACGATCAGGTCGGTCGTGTCGAGCAGTCCGCGTGCGGCCAGGCCATCGTGCAGCCGTCCGACCACCGCATCGAGTTCGCCCAGCGTCTGCTTCACCTGCGTCGAATCTGGGCCGTGATCGTGCCCGGCCTTGTCGAGCTGTTCGAAATACATCGCGATGAACTGCGGACGCTGCGCCTGCGGCGCATCGAGCCAGGCGAGCACGTCGTCGATGCGGCGCGCTGCCGGAACGCGTTCGTCGTACGCGACCCAGCGGCTGGGACGCACGCCGCCGATCGCCGCGCTGCTGCCCGGCCATGCCCAGCTCGCGCTGCGGACGCCCTGTCGTTCGGCGGTCACCCAGATCGGCTCTCCACCCCACCAGCGACCGTCGGCCACGGCCTTGCGGTCGGCGACGGCGAAGTCGCCGATGTCGGCGTCCGTCATGCGGTTGTGGATCACGCCGTGGTGGTCCGGGCGCAGGCCGGTCGCCAGCGTGTAGTGGTTCGGGAACGTGAGCGACGGGTAGGACGGGTTCATCCATGCCGCGTGCACGCCTTCGCGGGCGATCCGCGACAGGTTCGGCGTGGCCTCCGGCGACAGGTAGTCGGCGCGGAACGCGTCGATGGACACCAGCACCACGGTGCGCGGCGCTTCGGCCGGACGCGTTGCGCGAGTGCTGCAGGCGGAAAGGACAAGACAGGCGGCGAGTGCCGCGACGCGAATCAGGGGCATCGGCCGACTATAGCGAGGGTGTATTGCGGCATGACTTTAGTCGCTGGCGGCGCCGCGCCGCCTTGCCAATAGTGGCCGCAACCCGGCGACGACCGCCGGCAACGGAGCCTGCCATGCGCTTGTCCGCAGTGAGTCGTCTGTCCGCCCTCGTGTTGACGGCCGTGTCCGCGGCCGCTGCGGCGCAAAGTCCGGCTAAGCCTGAGCCGGCACGCATGAGCGCCACCGAATGCCAGGTCTGGGCGCGCGAGCTGAGCTTCGCGCAGTCGGTCGCCGATCACGACGCGGCCGCCTTCGCCTCGCACATCGAAACCGATGCCGCGTTCGGCGCCAGCCTGCCGCAGCCCACGCGGGGCCGGGCGGAGATCGCCAAACGCTGGGCCGGGATCGTGGAAGGCAAGCGCTTCAAGCTGTCCTGGTACCCGACCCGCACGACGATGGGCGCCGACAGCGCCGGCGACGTGGCCTGGTCGAGCGGGCCGTCCCTGTTCGAGGACCTGGACCCGAAGGCCACGCAGCGCTTCCGCATCGGCGCCTTCCATTCGGTCTGGCACCGCGGGGCGGACGGGGTCTGGCGGGTGCTGTTCGACGACGGCGTGGACCCGCGCCCGGCCACGGAGGCCGAGGCCGTGGCCTTCCGCGAAGGCCGCCAGGCCACGTGTCCACAAGCCTGACGAGCCCCTAAACCCGGCGGGTGTCCTCACTGCCGGGAAAGCGCGGGGAGCGTATGGTGGCGGTACGGCAATGACGCCGTGCCAACCCCATCAGGTGACGTCATGGAAGTCCGCAATCGCAACCTCGGTTTGAGCACCGCACTGGCGACGATCGTGCTCGGCATGTGCGCCTTCGGCGCCTCCGCGCAGGCGGTCTCGGCCGACGCGCAGGCGCAGGTCCAGGCGACTCCCGTACAGGCTGACGCGGCCGTCGCGGCCGACGCGCAGGCGACGGTCGCGAACGAAGCGGAGAACCGGCACGCTTCCAATGTCGGCTGCGTCAAGGACACCGGCACGAACATCCGTCCGCGCGATCCGAAGACCGGCAAGCCGCTGTGCATCGGCCCGGGCCGCAGCTACAGCCGCGAACAGATCGACCGCACCGGCCAGACCGACCTGGCCGATGCGCTGCGTCGACTCGATACGTCGATCCGCTGATCGGATGATCGCGATGCGTGCGGGGCCGTTCGTGTGTTCGCTCGCCGCGCTGGCGTTGCTGCCGGCGCTGGCGTTCGCGCAGCAGCCCAACACGTTGCAGCCGCCGCCGCGAGTCGCGCCGATCGCGCCCAGCACGCCGCCCTCGTTGCCGCGCGGAGTGGACACTTCGCGCGACAACTCGCTGCAGACGCTCAACCGCCAGCTCGATGCTTCGAGCAGGCGCGTAGGCGCGGACACGCTGCGCAGCCAGGTCGATCAGCAGGACCGCCTGATGGAAGCCGACCGCGCACGGACCGACGCGCGACGTGCAGGCGCCGCGACACCGGCCGAGTCCGAACGCATCCGTCAGGATTTCGAAGCGCGTCGCGCGGCGCACGATGCGTGGCGCGCGGGGAAGGAGGCGCAGGTGCAGCGTCTGGAAACCATCGACCTTCCGCCGCCTCCGCCGGTGAATGAAGTGAAGCCGGCGATCGAGCCGCGGCGGTAGTAAGAATCACCGTCGTCCCGGCGAACGCCGGGATCCAGGCTCTCAACGTGTGAGCACTCGTTGTTGTCGCCCTTGTAGCCCGGGTAAGCGAAGCGCACCCGGGTAGGCGTGACGGTCCCCGGGTGCGCTTCGCTTACCCGGGCTACAAAAGACGATGGGTTCGCCTCGCGAACCCATCCTACGATCGCAGGCCCCGCAGCAACCGCTGCAACGACGCCTCGTAATACCGCCGGAACGCCGCTTCGTCGAAATTGAAGCGTCCCGCGCGATACAACGCGATCAATCCGTGCGTATGCGCCCACAGCGTTACGGCCACGTCCCACACATCGTCCTCGCGCAACACGCCGGCACGCATCGCGTCCTCCACCGCATCGGCGACGACATTCAGCGTCGGCGAACGACGCGCGCGGAAATCCTCAGGAAATCGCCGTGCATCCGTGCGCACGGTGGAGAACGCGTGGTCGAACAGATGCGGATGCGCCAACGCGTAATCCAGATAGATCCGCTGCACCGCGATCAACCGTTCGAGCACGTCGCCCCCGCGTCCGCGCGCATCCCAGTGACGCACGATCGCGTCGAAACTGTCGTCGCCGATGCGCTTGAGCAATGCCTCGCGATTGGGGAAGTGGCGGTAGATCGCCATGGGCGTCAGGCCCACCGCCGTCGCTACGCGACGCATGCTCACACCCTTCGCACCCTCGCGTTCGAACAGCGCACGTGCCGCCCGCAGGATGCGTTCGGCGGTCTGGTGGTTCCCGGTGTCGGCTCGGCTCATGTCTACAGCGTATACAAAAGCCCTGACGAGGGCGCGAAATCGCCTCGGACACGCATCCCGCGCGGCCAATCGCGCATCAGGCCGCACGAGCCGGCGCGATAATTCCTTCGCCTGTTTCGCGCGTCGCCATCGCGGCGCCCAGCCGACGGAGTCTTCCGATGTCGACCCGCAAAGATCCTTCCCGCGTCATCCGTGCCCCGCGCGGCACCGAGAAATCCTGCAAGTCGTGGCTCACCGAAGCCGCATACCGCATGATCCAGAACAACCTCGACGCCGAAGTCGCCGAAAGCCCGACCGAACTGGTCGTCTACGGCGGCATCGGTCGTGCCGCGCGCGATTGGGAAAGCTTCGACGCCATCCTCAAGTCGCTGCGCGAACTGGACGACAACGAAACGCTTCTGGTGCAGTCCGGCAAGCCGGTCGGCATTTTCCCCACGCACGCCGACGCGCCGCGCGTGTTGCTCGCCAACTCCAACCTCGTGCCGCACTGGGCGACGTGGGAGCACTTCAACGAGCTCGATAGGAAGGGCCTGATGATGTACGGCCAGATGACGGCCGGCTCGTGGATCTACATCGGTTCGCAAGGCATCGTGCAAGGCACGTACGAAACCTTCGTCGAGATGGGCCGCCAGCATTACGGCGGCAGCCTCAAGGGCAAATGGATCCTCACCGCGGGCCTCGGCGGCATGGGTGGAGCGCAGCCGCTGGCCGCGTCGCTGGCCGGCGCGTGCTCGCTCAACATCGAATGTCAGCAGAGCCGCATCGACATGCGCCTGCGCACGCGCTATGTCGACGAGCAGGCCACGGACCTCGACGACGCACTGGCGCGCATCGAGAAGTACACCGAAGCGGGCGTGGCGAAGTCGATCGCGCTGCTGGGCAATGCCGCGGAAATCCTGCCGGAACTCGTGCGCCGCGGCGTGCGTCCGGATGCGGTGACCGACCAGACCTCTGCGCACGATCCGGTGCACGGCTACCTGCCGATCGGCTGGACCGTCGAGCAGTGGCAGCGCATGCAGACCGAGGATCCGCAGCGCGTGCGCGATGCGGCGAAGAAGTCGATGCGCGTGCATGTCGAGGCGATGCTCGCCTTCGAGGACATGGGCATTCCCGTGTTCGATTACGGCAACAACATCCGCCAGATGGCGAAGGACGAAGGCTGCGAAAACGCCTTCGATTTCCCGGGCTTCGTGCCGGCCTACGTGCGCCCGCTGTTCTGCCGCGGCGTCGGCCCGTTCCGCTGGGTCGCGCTGAGCGGCGATCCGGAGGACATCTACAAGACCGACGCGAAGGTGAAGGAGCTCATTCCGGATGACGAGCACCTGCACCGCTGGCTCGACATGGCGAAGGAGCGCATCAGCTTCCAGGGCCTGCCCGCGCGCATCTGCTGGGTCGGCCTGGGCCTTCGCCACAAGCTGGGCCTCGCGTTCAACGAGATGGTGCGCAATGGCGAGCTGAAGGCGCCGGTCGTCATCGGCCGCGATCACCTGGACAGCGGCAGCGTCGCCTCGCCGAACCGCGAAACCGAAGCGATGCGCGACGGTTCCGATGCCGTCTCCGACTGGCCGCTGCTCAACGCGATGCTCAACGTCGCCGGTGGCGCGACGTGGGTATCGCTGCATCATGGCGGCGGCGTCGGCATGGGGTATTCGCAGCATTCGGGCGTGGTCATCGTCTGCGATGGCAGCGAGGAAGCCGACAAGCGCATCGCGCGCGTGCTGTGGAACGATCCGGGCACCGGCGTGATGCGCCATGCCGATGCGGGCTACGACATCGCCAAGCAGTGTGCGAAGGAGCAGGGGTTGAAGTTGCCGATGGTGTGATCGGTCCTCCTCGCAGTAAACGGCGGCCCGGGCAACCGGGCCGACTCGTTTCCGATGCAACCAAACCGGCGCGCTAGGATCGCCCTGTCGTCCGAAACGAGCCTCTCCGTATGGACCGCAGGGAATTCGTTTGCATGCTGGCCGCTTCGTCGCTGGCGCTGGCATGGCCGAAACACGCTTGCGCCGCCGAAGGAATTTCCCCCGGCCAGCTGATGACGGTCGCCGGCCCCATCGCCGCAGGCGATGCCGGCATGACGCTGACACATGAACATCTGTATGCGGACCTGCGCCCGTTCGACGAACAGGTGGCCAAACCGTTGCCGCCCGACGTCGATGCGGTGGTTGCGGTGGTGCTTCCGTACCTCCAGGCCATCCGCCGCCTCGGCTGTCGCACGCTGGTCGATTGCACTGCGACGACGCTTGGCCGCAATCCGGCGCTGATCCGCAGGTTGTCCGAGGCGAGCGGGCTGCACATGCTCACCACGACGGGCGCGTACCTCGCGGCGGGCGGTCGCTTCATTCCGCCCTATGTCCGCGAGGAAACCGACGAACAACTCGCGGCACGCTGGCTCGCCGAATGGCGCAACGGCATCGACGGAACCGGTGTGCGTCCGGGCCTGATCAAACTGGGCGTCGAGGGCGATCCGCTGACAGGGCTCGAACGCAAGGCCCTTCGCGCGGCTGCGCGGACGCATTTGCAATCGGGACTCGCGATCGCCGTCCACACCGGTCCGTGGTCCGCTGTCGAGCCCGGACGCAACGCGCGCTGCGCCTTCGCACAGCTCGACCTGCTGCAGGCGGCGGGCGTCGCACCGTCGGCGTGGATCTGGGTACATGCGCAGAACGAAGTCGAGAGTCGCCACCACATCGAAGCCGCGCGACGCGGCGGCTGGGTGTCGTTCGACGGCTACCGCCCCGGGCAGGAAGACGCGTATGTCGCGATGATCGCCCGCATGCGCGAAGCGGCCCGGCTCGATCGCGTGCTCGTCTCGCAGGATGCCGGCTGGTACAACGCGGGCGAACCGGGCGGCGGCGAATTCAAACCCTATGCGCCGATCCTCACCACGCTGCTTCCGGCGCTGCGCAAGCATGGGTTCGATGCGGCGGCGATCCGCACGCTGTTCACGGAGAATCCGGCGCGCGCGTTCGGGGTGCGGCGAATCCAGCCGCCATGACGGGCGGCATGCCCGATGTCGATCCGGCTCGCGCCAGTTCGTCGTAGAGGACAAGCAGCCCGAATCGGGCTGCGCTACCCTCCGGCCATCGCGAAAGGAACGCACGGCGCATGAGCACCGACCACGACACCACCCTCGATACTCCGCACGGCGCGGTCGATGCGCCGCGCTCCCTCTGGCGCGATCTGCGCGACGCCATCCGCGGCACCAACGCCGATTACACGAAGATCCCCCTGCGCCGGGCCGTGTTCCTGCTCGCGGTGCCGATGGTGCTGGAACTGGTGCTGGAATCGACCTTCGCCGTGGTCGACATCTTCTTCGTCGCCAAACTCGGCCCTTCGGCGGTCGCGACGGTCGGACTGACCGAAACCTACCTGTTCCTGCTGTACTCGATCGCGATGGGGCTGGCGATGTCGGTGACGGCGATAGTGGCACGGCGCATCGGCGAGAACCGCCGCGAGGACGCGGCCATCAGCGGCGTGCAGGCGATCCTCATCGCGCTGCTCGTGTCCGTGCCGTTCGCGGTGGTCGGCATCGTCTGGGCGAAGGACCTGCTGCGCCTGATGGGCGCCGATGCGTGGAGCATCGAGCACGGTTACCGCTACACGCAATGGATGCTCGGCGGCAACGCCATCATCCTGCTGCTGTTCGTCATCAACGCGATCTTCCGTGGCGCGGGCGACGCGGCCATCGCGATGCGTGTGCTGTGGCTCGCGAACGGGCTGAACATCGTGCTGTGCCCGCTGCTGATCTTCGGCTTCGGCCCGATCCCCGCGCTCGGCATCGAAGGCGCGGCGATCGCGACGAACATCGGCCGCGGCGCAGGCGTGGCGTTGCAACTGTACATGCTCTTCTACGGCGGCAAGCACATCCGCGTGGCGTGGTCGCAGATCGCCGTGCAGGGCGCGGTGATGTGGAACATCGTGCGCACTTCGCTCGGTGGCATCGGACAGATGATCGTCTCGATGACCTCGTGGATCTTCCTGATGCGCATCCTGTCGAGCCTGGGCGCCGAAGCCGTCGCCGGCGCGACCATCGCGATCCGCATCATGATGTTCACCCTGATGCCGGCCTGGGGCATGTCGAATGCGGCCGCGACGCTGGTCGGACAGAACCTCGGCGCGCAGCATCCCGAACGCGCGGAAGCTGCGGTATGGCGCATCGGCTGGTACAACATGGCCTTCACGATGGCGATCTCGGTGGTGTTCTTCTTCTTCCACCACGATCTCATCGCGCTGTTCACCGACGATGCGAAGGTCGTCAGCGTCGGCGGCGAATGGCTGCAGATCCTGTCGTATTCGTATTTCGTCTACGGCTGGTGGATGGTGTCGGTGCAGGCGTTCAACGGCGCCGGCGACACGGTGACGCCGACGAAGATCAATGTGGTGTTCTTCTGGTTGATCCAGATCCCGCTGGCGTACGCGCTCGCGGTTTCGATGGGATGGCAGGAGCTGGGCGTGTTCTGGGCGGTGTTCGTGTCCGAGACGTCGGTGGGCCTGTTCACGCTGTGGCTGTTCTCGCGCGGCAAGTGGAAGACGGTGAAGGTGTGAGATGAGTGGACACGTCCTCGACAATCCGATCTGGGAAGCGCTGCGAAGCCGGCATCGCGACATCGCGCTCGCGCAGGGCGATGTGGCGCGCTATCCGGCGCAGATCGCACCGTTCCTCGGCGTGCCACGCGAAGGCGTGGACGTGGCCGATGCGCTGGACGCGCTGATCGAACCGGGCGACACGACGCTGCTGCTCGACCGTGTGCCGCAGGTGCCGCCCGGTTTCGAGGCGAAGCAGCTGGCGATCCTGGCGCAGATGGTCTGCCCGCAGCCGGTCGAGGAAACCGACGGGCCGGAGATGATCGAACTGGGCGAGGCGCATCGCGAGGACGTGCTGGCGCTTACGGCCCTGGTGTATCCGCATTACTTCCGTCCGCACACGATGCGGCTGGGACGTTACTTCGGCATCTACCAGGAAGGACGGCTCGCCGCGATCATCGGCGAGCGCATGGGCATGGACGACTGGCAGGAAATCAGCGCGGTGTGCACGCATCCGGATTTCCTCGGCCGTGGTTACGCGCGCCACCTGCTGGCGATGCTGAGCAACGACACGTTCAAACGCGGCCGCACGCCGTACCTGCATGTGGCGCACGAGAACGCGCGGGCGAAAGAGCTGTATTTGCGCAGTGGGTATGAGGTACGGCGGGATATCGCGTTCTTTTCGCTCAAGCGTACTGGCTGATGGATGAATCGGCCCCTCTCCCGCTTGCGGGAAAGCGGGCGGGGTGACGGCGAACGGCCGTCATCCAACTGTCACGAAATTGCAGCATCGTGTGGCGATCGAAGTCCGAGGTCGTGCCCATGAAGTCCCCGTTCCTGTCGATTTCGTTGATGCTGGCCGTGACGATGTGGTCGCCGCATGCCGCTGCGCAGACGCCTTACGTCAGCATCGAGGAGCGTCTTACGCCCGAGCAGTTGCGCTCCGTCGGGCTTACGGACGAACAGCTGGAGAAGCTCAACCGCCTGTTGCGCGAGGCGCAGGACGGGCGGGGCGCCGCGTTTGTTTCCACTGCCGCGATGCCTGCCGCTGCGGCCAATGCGTCGACGCGGACCGCAGCCGCTTCGACTGCGCCGGTGGCGAACAACGCCGCGCCCGCGAGTACCGACGATCGCGGCCGCGACGAAGGTTCGCTGATCGGATTCAACGACAAGCCGATCCAGAGCCGCCTCAAGGGATCGATCAGCGGGTGGGAGCCGGGCACCGTCTTCGAGCTCGAGAACGGGCAGCAGTGGAAGGTGCTCAAGGGCGCGCTGAAATTGCCGAAGACGCTCGATGCGCCGGAGATCGTCGTCGTGCCGGGCGTCGCGGGACGCTGGTTCCTGCAGGTGGTCGAAGGGATGCCGAAGGCGCGGGTGTATCGCATCGATTGATGCGCGCTGCGCTTTTGTAGCCCGGGTAAGCGAAGCGCACCCGGGTATGCGTGTCGGGTGCGGAATCGCGTCTTGCGCCTCACCCCGGGTGCGGCTTCGCCTTACCCGGGCTACGCGAGCGCGTCATGACCGCTTCTTTCCTTCCGCCGGCGGCAACGTCCGCAAGTAAGTCCACACCGCGCGCAGTTCCACGTCCTGCATCGCGCTGTAGGACTTCCACGGCATCATCGGATGCAACTGGCTTCCGTCGGGACGCTGGCCGGTGCGCATGAGGTGCAGGAAGTCGCCTTCCTTCCACGCCTGCAGTCCGTTCGCGTGCGGCGTCAGGTTCGCCGACGGCGGGGTGCCGGGTTCGAGCACGTAACCCCCCGCGAAGTTGGGACCGTGGCAACCGGTGCAGACCTGCGCGACGTATCGCCCGTAAGCGACGCTCACCGTGGCCGGCGGCGCGACGCGTTGGCGCGGTGCGTGGTCGACGCGTTCGGCGGGCGTCAGCGGGAACTGCCCGAAGAGGTAGAGCACGCGGGCGACCGGCCGGATCTGCGTGCGTCCGGGATCGGCATCCACTTCCGGCAACGTACGCAGGTACGTGATGATCGATGCCACGTCGTGATCGTCGAAGTCCTTGTAATCGCCGGTGGGCATGATCACCAGCGGCGTGCCGTCGGGCCGTACGCCGTGGCGGATCGCGGCGGCGAGGCGGTCGTCGGTCCATGCCGCATCGCGCACGGTGCGCGTGAGGTTGCTGGGCACGATGCGGATCACGTTCGGTGCATCGACCAGCAGTTTGCCCGCGCCATTGGCGCCATGGCAGTCGGCGCAGCCACGCGTGGCGAACAGATGACGGCCGTGTTCCAGCGACGCGGTCGCCATCGCATCGGCGAGAGGCGGGTCCTGCACCGTCCAGGTGCGCGACAACGCGCGTTCGCTCATCGCCCACGCCGTGGCGTAAACGCCCGCGACCAGGACCACCAGCACGACCACGCTCCAACCCAGCCACTTCGCGAAACGACGCATTGCCCTGCACTCCGGTGATGTGAAGACCGGATACGGGAAGAGCGGGCGGGGGAGGACACGGAACGTGGCTGGCGTCGGGTGAATGCGTTTTCTGCGGGCTGCCGGAGGGCGTCGGGCCTTCGTCGCGGATTGCTGCGGTCCGAAGATGGGTTCCAGCTTTCGCTGGAATGACGGTGAGCTGGTTCACCGCTGAAGGCGTGCCCGTACGTTGCGGGTCTGGGTCCCGGCCTTCGCCGGGATGACGTTCTGCAAAATGCCGCGACGACTTCAGCGCCGCACTGGCTAATGATCAGCCGTCGCCCTTCGCCTCACGCGCGAGCCGCCGGCACAATTCCGCCGTCGCATCGTCCACCGGGAAGCAGCATTCGATGCGCAGCTCTTCCAGCGTCACGTCGCGCGGCGTGCCGAAGGTGGTGATGGTCGAGAAGAAACGCAGGCGATGTTCGTCCCGACGCAGCACCGTGGTGAGCAGCGGCGTCGGTGCCGATTCCAGATCGCGCAGGCGCCAGCGCGCCGGCACGCCGGGATAGGCGAGCACGTCCTCCAGCAACTCGCGTGCGGTGTTGTCGGAGGGCGCCGCGGCGACTTCGCCGTGCAGATGGCGGATGAGATCGCCCGCCACTTCCTCCCAGTTGTCGACCGCGCCGCGCAGGTCGTCGGGATCGAAAATCTGCCGAATCATGTTCGCGTGCGCGCTCGCGCGGCCGTGCATCACGAAGCCGTTGACGCGCAGCGCCGCGTCGTTCGCCATCAGCACGTCCCAGTGACGGTTGAGTACGAACGCCGGAAACGGTTCCTGCTGCGCGAGGATGAATTCGATCGCGCGCCGCACCTGCGACAGTTCCGGTGTCGCCAGCGCGGTTTCGGGATAGCGCGGCGCGAAGCCGGCAGCGACCAGCATCGCGTTGCGTTCGCGCAGCGGCATGTCGAGCGCGTCGGCCAGGCGCGCGACCATCTCGCGACTGGGCTGCGACTTGCCGGTTTCGACGCAACTGAGATGACGGGGCGAGACGCCCGCCTCCAGCGCGAGGTCCAGCTGGCTCAGGCGACGGGCCGCGCGCCATTCGCGCAGCAGGGCGCCCAGTCGGGTATCGCGGGTTGGCTGGGCGGCGGTGTCCACGCGGCGAGCATACGGGCCGGGCTGCACGGGCACCATGACCTGCCAGGTCATGGCCGCATGACCTGCGGCTTCGTTGAACCCTTGACCCCTGCGGCGAATCATTTCCCTCGAGGCCGGAGCGTTCCGGCGAAGGAGATGGACCATGCAGCGCAGGAACTTCCTTGGACTCGCCGCCGGCACGCTGGCCGCCACGATGCTCGACCGCAGCGCGTTCGCCGCATCGCCCGCGGCGAAGACGACCGATGCCGAAGACGGCGCCGCCTTCCTCAAGGCGCGCCGCTACATCCGTACGTCCGCGGGCGAGATCGCCCATGTCGAACGCGGGCAGGGCGAGGCCGCGCTGTTCCTGCACGGCTTCCCGCTCAACGGGTACCAGTGGCGCGGCGCGCTCGCGCGGCTGTCGCCGTACCGTCGCTGCATCGCGCCAGATTTCCTCGGCCTGGGTTACACGCGCGTCGCCGAAGGACAGAGCCTCGCGCCCGACGCGCAGGTGCGCATGCTCGCCGAACTGCTCGACAGGCTCGGCGTGGATCGCGTCGATGTCGTGGCCAACGACAGCGGCGGGCAGGCGGCGCAGCTGTTCCTGGCAACGTATCCGAACCGCGTGCGCACGCTGCTGCTGACCAACTGCGATTCGCAGGTCGAATGCCCACCGCCCGCGTTGCAGCCGGTGATCGAGCTGGCCAAGCAGAACCAGTTCGCGCAGCAATGGCTCGCGCCGTGGCTGGCCGACAAGGCGCTGGCGCGATCACCGCAGGGACTGGGCGGGCAGACGTTCACGCATGCGTCGAACCCGAGCGACGAGGCCATCGAGGTCTACCTCGGTCCGCTGGTGCGCGATGCCGCTCGCACGAATGCATTTGCCGTACCGCTGGAACGCAACTGGCTCGACGGCATCGGTCCCGCGCTCAAGGCTTCGCGCGCGCCGACACGCATCGTGTGGGGCACGGGCGACCCGATCTTCACCGACGTGGGCGCGAAGCACCTGGCTACCGCGTTCGGCGCATCGCGTGGTGTGCGGCGGGTCGAAGGCGCGAAGCTGTTCTTCCCCGAGGAATACCCGGACCTGATCGCGGAGGAAGCGCGGCGGTTGTGGGGCGTCGGCTGAGCGGAGGGATATGCGACTCGTGCGGCCTTCACGGGCCTGGCTCCATGCCGATGCGTTTCCGTTTCCTTGGGGACGACGATGCCGCTGATGCGTTACCGGCCTGGATCCCGGCCTACGCCGGGATGACAGGAAGAGGTGGCGGGCCGGTGAATGAACCGAAGGCGCACGCCGCCGACGAATGGCGCCGCCCTGCCGATCGTCGCGATGCGAAATCCGCCGGCCTTCACGGATCGCCCCGGCAACGTCTGACACGCTGGCGGCCGCCCGCAGGCGCGCCGCCATGGCGCTCCGCGACCGGCCCGGGAGCGCACGCATGAAGCAGGCACGTCTTGCAGCACGCCTTGCAGTGGTCGTCCTCATGGCCGCGTCCATCGCCGCGTGCGGCGGCGGTGGAGGCGGCGACAACAACACGCAGATTCCCGGAGCGCCGGTCGACAACCCGCCCACCTTCACCTCGGCGGCGGCCGCCACCGTGCCCGAAGGCACCGTCGGCGTCTTCTACACCGCGACCGCGACCGACCCGGAAGGCAAGCCGGTGACGTTCACGCTGTCCGGCGGCGCGGACATGTCGCGCTTCATCATCACGTCCGCCGGCGCCCTGCAGTTCCTTTCGCCGCCGGATTTCGAAGCGCCGAACGACGCCAACGCCGACAACGTCTACCTCGTCAGCGTCACCGCCAGCGACGGCACGAAGACCGCGACGCTTCCGTTGACGGTCACCGTCACCGACGTCACCGGCGCGGCGCTGCGCGTGCGTCGCGTCGTCGCGGGCTTGGACTTTCCGATCTTCCTCGCGCCCGTGCCCGACAGCACCGGTCGCGTGTTCGTGGTGCAACGCGCCGGGCTCATCCGCATCCTCACGCCTTCGAGCGGGGCGATCGCGAGCACGCCTTTCCTAGACCTGACCGGGCAGGTGTCGCTCGATGGCGAGCGCGGTTTGCTCGGCTTCGCGACCGCGCCGGACTTCGCCACCAGCGGCCGCTTCTACGTCTTCCTGACGGTGACCGACGGCACGATCGAAGTGCGCCGCTACCAGACGTTGGCGAACAACCGCGACCAGGCCGATCCGGCCAGCGGCGACGCGATCCTGCGGATCGCGCATCCGCGCAACAACCACAACGGCGGCTGGATCGGCTTCGGTCCCGACGGCATGCTCTACGTCGGTGTCGGCGATGGCGGCGGCGCGGGCGATCCGGACAACAACGGGCAGAACCGCGGGACCCTGCTGGGCAAGATGTTGCGCATCGATCCGGCGAGCGACGGCTTCCCGAACGATCCCGATCGCGACTACGCGATTCCCGCCGGCAATCCGTTCACCTCGCCGTTCGCGCCGGAAGTGTGGGCGTATGGATTGCGCAATCCGTTCCGCAACAGCTTCGATCCGCTTACCGGCAATCTCTACATCGGCGACGTGGGCCAAGGTGCGGTCGAGGAAATCGACCTGATGCGTCCCGGCGATGCCGGCGCGAATTTCGGCTGGCCGATCATGGAAGGCACGCAGACGTATCGCGGCCCGGCCAACACGCCGGGGCTCACGCCGCCGATCGCCGAATACAGCCACGGCACGGGCCCGCGCGACGGCAGTTCGGTCACCGGCGGTGTGGTGTATCGCGGACCGCTGGAATCGCTGCGTGGCGAATACCTGTTCGCCGATTTCGTGCAGCCCAATCGCTGGTCGATCAACACCGGCGTGATCCTGCAGGGCACCACGATTCCCTCGACGCGTTTCCAACTGCGCAATGCCGACTTCACGCCGACGGTGGGCACGATCACCAACGTCGTCGCGTTCGGCACGGACGTGACGGGCAATGTGTACATGGTCGATTTCGATGGCGAAATCTACGTCATCGAACCGGTGCCGGGTGCGGGCGGGGCGTTCTCGGCGGCGTCGCTTCCGGCTGGGCCCGTTGCTGCACCGATCGCGGTTTCGCCGTCGGCGATGTCGAAGGAAGAAGCCGCAAGGCAGGCGCGACAGGTGCTTCGCGATGCGCTGATGCGCCGGCGTTGATGGCGCGTCGCTTTCGACTTCGCAACGATCCGGAAACGAAAACGGCAGGCCCATGGGCCTGCCGTTCTTGAACCACCAGCGCGGTCGAGCGCCTTACGGCGTGACGATGTCGAACCAGAACGGGTAGACATCGAGCAGGCCGAAGAACTCCTTCACCTTGCCCTTGTCGCCTTCGATCTTGATGTCGCCCTTGGCGATGGCGGCATCGAGCGTCGTCGTACCCAACTGGATGTCGTCGAGCACCGACTTGTTCATCGTCAACGAGGCGTCCGGATTCACCGCCGGGCGCTCGTAGTCGGTCAACGCGCCGTTGCGGACCGTCAGCGTGTACTTCTTGCCGGTGTCGGTCACGTTGAAGCCCAGACGCATGCTCTTGCCCGCGGCCTTCGGCCCGTTCAGGCGAACGCCCCAGTAGTCGAACAGCTCATCGACCGGCATCGCGCGAACGGTGTCGGGACCGGTGAGGTTCAGACCCGGCATCTTCGGCGTACCGACGCGGAGTTCTTCTGCGCCCGTCAGGTAGATCGCACGCCACGGACCGGCTTCAGCCTGGTAGCCAAGCTGCTCGTAGGTATCGGCCAGCAGGTTCTTGGCGTCGGTATTGGACGGATCGGCGAACACGACCTGCTTCACCGCTTCGGCGACCCAGCGGTACTGGCCCTTGTCGAAGTCGGCGCGTGCCTTGGTCAGGATCGCGCTCGCGCCGCCCATGTACTCGACGTACTTCTTGGCGGCGTCTTCCGGCGGCAGCTGGTCCAGCGTGGTCGGGTTGCCGTCGAAGAAGCCCATGTAGCGCTGGTACACCGCGCGCGAGTTGTGCTTCACCGTGCCGTAGTAGCCACGGTTGTACCAGTGGTTCGCGAGCGACGGCGGCAACTGGATTTCGTCGGCGATCTCGGTGCCGGTGTAACCCTCGTTCATCAGGCGGACCGACTGATCGTGCACGTATTTGTACAGATCGCGCTGGTCGGCCAGGAACGTCATGATCCGCTGGTTGCCCCACATCGGCCAATGGTGGCTGGCGAATTCGGTTTCGATCTGCGGGCCGTACGTGTTGATCGTCTGGTCCAGGTACTTCGACCACACCAGGCCGTTGCGCACCTGCGCGCCACGCAGCGTCAGCAGGTTGTGCAGCGTGTGCGTGGCGTTCTCGGCCATCCACATCGTCTTGAACTGCGGCAGCCAGGTGTTCATCTCGGCCGGCGCTTCGGTGCCCGGCGTCGCCTGGAACACGAGCTGCACGCCGTCGATGGTGCGCGTTTCGCCGGTGGCCTTGATCGTGTCCGTCGGCAGCATCAGGCCGACCGTGCCGTTGGGAATCGTCTGGCCGAGGCCACCATTGACGCCGCCAGTGGGATTGCGCGGCAGCATCGGGCCATACATGTAGATGCCGCGACGACCCATCGCATTGCCGGCGAGCACGTTTTCGGAAATGGCTTCTTCGGCGAAATGCTCCGGCGCCAGGATCTTGACCTTGCCGGCCTTCACGTCGGCTTCGTCGACGATGCCGCGCGCGCCGCCGTAATGGTCGCCGTGCGAGTGGCTGTAGATGATCGCCACGATCGGACGCTTGCCCAGCTTTTCCGTGACCAGGTCGTAGGCGGCCTTCGCGGTTTCCGTGGTGCTCAGCGGATCGCCGACGATCCAGCCCGTGTCGCCCTGGATGAAGGTGATGTTCGACAGGTCGAAGCCACGCACCTGGTAGATGCGGTCGGTGACCTTGAACAGGCCGTAGTTCATGTTGAGCTGGGCATTGCGCCAAAGGCTCGGGTTGACGGTATCGGGCGCCGGCTTGTCGTCGCCGATGAACGTCTTGAACGCTTCCATGTCCCACACGACGCGGCCGTTGGCGTCCTTGATCGTCAGTGTGTCGGGACGTGCGATGAGGCCGCGCTTGGCGTCTTCGAAATCCTGCTTGTCGTTGAAGTCGAGCTGCTTGGCCATGGCGGCGTTGGCGCGCCTGGTAGCCTCGGTCGCTGGTTTTCCGGGCGGGGGAGCGGACTGGGCATTGGCCACCAGCGGCAACAGGGCCGCCAGGCAGCAGCTGTAAAGGACGGAAAGCTTCACGGCGAATCTCCTCGGGTAAATGGTGCCCGCGATGATGAATCAGCGTCCCGGCGTCGGCTCCGCGAATAGTTCGCCGTTGGGCACCGACGGTTGCGAGGCTTCGTCAGGTTTTGTCAAAGCCACGTGAATCCGGGGCGCCGCCCGTCGCTCCGCGCAGAGTCAGCGGGCACGCCGTAAGCTGTGCGTTCACGCTCTTTTCGCGGGCCTGTTCATCGACGGGCCGCGCTTCGAACCCGAGTCCTCTTCCGCATGCCGATCCGCCCTGTTGCCCTGCTTTTCCTCTGCGTCGCCATTACCGCCTGCCATCGTCCGGAACCCGAGACGACGCAGGGCATGGTGATCGAGGAAGTGGCCGCGCCGCAGGACGGCGGCGCCATCAGCACAGCGCCGGTGAAGGTCGTCCCCGCCAAGCCGGAAGGCACGCGCCAGGCGCGCACCTCGGTACGCGAGATCCCGCGCCCGGAGCCCATTCCCGAACCCAGCAAGCCCTGGGCGGCGCCGCTGGAACTGACCTCGGGCGTGGCGTCGATCAGCTGCGAACTCGATTACGCCCAGCTCGGCGACGGCGACGTGCTGACGAAGTTCGACCGCGACGGCATCAAGGAAGCGCTGACGCCCTGCGAAACCGGCGGCGTCGCGCGGCTGCGCTACAAGGGCAAGGTCAACGCCGAATTCGGCACGCTGGTCGAACGCGTCACCGAAGTCGCCGATTCGATGGACATCCGCAAGCGCGTGCTCGACATCGACTCGGCTGGCGGCCAGGTCGAGGATGCGATCCAGGCCGGCGATTACATCGCCGAATCGCGCTGGACGATCTGGGTGCGCGAAGGTGCGATCTGCCACAGCGCGTGCGTCTTCATCCTCAGCGCGGGCGACACGCGGATGATCGCGGGGCAGGTGGGCATCCACCGCATCATCCGCATGAGCTCCACCGCGACCACGCGCGCGCAGCTCAATGCCGAACTGCGCGTGGTGTACGAACGCGTGCGCGACTACCTGGAACGCAACGGTGCCGCGACTGCGGTGGCGGACCTGATGATGGCGGTGCCGAACCGCAGCCTGCGCCTGCTCACTACCGAAGAGCTGGAGCTTTACGGGCTCGATGGCGTGAATCCGGCGCAGGACGATCTGGATCGTCTTCGCCTGATGCGCAAGTGCGGCGAGGATTTCGTGAGCCGCCGCGATTCGTTCGTTCGCGCGTTCGACAAACGCTGCAAGACGCCGGACACGGACCTGGATGCGCTCAATGCCTGCGGCCTGAAGCTGCGCACGGATTTCGGCTTCCCCGATCAGACGTGTCCGTCGGAAAGTCCGTTGTCGGAGTTCGATCGCGATACCGCGACGCTGGCGCCGCCGGAAGCATCGCAGGGCACGCAGAGCGTGTCGAAGGCGTCGGGTGAGAAGAAGCGGGGCAAGGACAGCTGATCCTTGCGGCTGGGGTTTTCTGCTGCGGTGAACCACACGCCGTCATTCCAGCGAACGCTGGAACCCATTCTGGTTCTGCTTCCCTGATGCTGCTTCCGTAGCCCGGGTAAGCGAAGCGCACCCGGGTTGGGCGTGACAGGTCCCGGGTGCGCTTCGCTTATCCGGGCTACACGAGCGTGGCAGGAATGCAGGGATGGATCCCGCGCAGAGAATCCCGTCATCCAGACGCAGAAGCGGTGGGTTTCGCGTGGCGAAACCCACCCTGCGATTGGGCTACTCCCGGAACTTCCCCGGCTCCGGCAACGTCACCGGAACGCCATTGCCATCGCAGTCGCCGGCCTCGCACAGTTCCGCTCGCAGCGCGGGCATCGACTGCAGCAGGAAGTGGAAGATCGTGTTCTGCTCGACGCTGCCGCGCACCGCGTCGCTGCCCGGTCCACGTGCCCAGATGCCGACGTCGTCGCCGCCGTGCGATTCGCTCGCGGTCGGCACCAGCGCTTCCTGCAGGTAATCCGGATCCTGCGTGTCGACGCTGCGAAGATCCGGGCGGCCCTTCTTCGGAATCTGCACGCCGCTCACCGTGTGCTGGAAACGCTTGGGGCCTTCGGGCTGCTGCGCGCTCGCGCCGACGTAGCCGGGGCCGTTGCTGTAGTTGAGCGTGGTGTAGGGCAGGCCGAGCTGGTCGAGCGCGTAATCGCCTATGCCGTCGTCCTCGCCGCTGCCACCTCGCACCTTGTCGAGGATCGGATTGCCGCGCTTGGGATAGCCCACGAAGCTCAGCGTGTGCGAATGATCGGCGGTGACCAGGATCAGCGTGTCCTGCGCGGACGTCGCATCCACCGCCGCCTGTACCGCTTCGCTCAGCGCGATGGTGTCGGTGAGCGCCCGATACGCGTTGCCGTAATGGTGCGCGTGATCGATGCGGCCACCTTCGACCAGCAGCACGAAGCCCTTGTCGTTCTGCTTCAGGCGCGCGATCGCGGTGCGCGTCATCTCGGCCAGCGTCGGCTCGCCGGCGCCGTCGCGCGGACGGTCGGCGGAGAACTGCATGTGGTCGGGTTCGAACAGGCCCAGCAGCGGACCGCTGGACGGCGCATCGGCCAGCTGCTGCGCATTCCACACGTAGGTGCCGCCCGGGTGGCGCTGCTTCCACTGCGCGATGAGGTCGCGGCCATCGAGGCGCTCGCCGACCTTGTCGTCGTATTCCGGATCGCGTTCGGACACCGGCATGAAGTTCTTGCGACCGCCGCCCATCAGCACGTCGGGGCCGTTGCCGAAGCGGGTTTCGACCAGTTGGCGCGCGATATCGATGCAACCGGCGGCCTTCGCTTCGTCGGTCAGTTCGGTGTCGTTCTCCCAGTTACGGTCGGCCGAGTGCGTGAACGTCGCGCCCGGCGTCGCATGCGTCACGCGCGTGGTGGTGACCACGCCGGTGGCGAAGCCGCGGCCGGCGGCCAGTTCCCACAGCGTCAGCATCGGCACGGCCTGCGCGCCGGCGCAGTCGCGGCGCATCGGCTGCTGGCCGATGCTGAGCACGCCCGCGCGCGTCTTCACGCCGGTGGCCATGGCGCTCATCGTGCCGGCCGAGTCGGGCGTCTGCGAATCGGTGTTGTAGGTCTTGCTGAGCGCCGTGGCCGGGAAGTTTTCCCAGCTCAGGCGGTTGTTCTCGCCCGGGCCGCCTTTGCGCTGGCCGTCGAGGATGCGCGCGGCGGCGACGGTGGTCAGGCTCATGCCGTCGCCGACGAAGAGAATCACGTTCTTGGCGTGGCCGCCCATCGCGCCGCGCTGCGCGGCCTGCGCGGCGCCGTCGCGGAACCACCACTGCGGGGTTTCGCCGGCGGGATGGCGGATCGACGGGACGTCGACGTCCACTGAGGTGGACTTTGCCGGATCGGTCGCGACGCCACCGGTGGCGCAGGCGGTGGCGAGCAGGGTCGTGGCGAGGGCGAGTGCGGCGCTGGAGGCTCGGGACATTCGGAAGGCGTCGAGGAGAGGCAAGGCGCGATTATGGGGCGCGTTATTGCAGCTACGGGACACCGGCGTTGCATTCGCGGGGTCGTCACCCCCTACGGTGTGGGCTATCGTGCCAAGCCGACAGTTTAGGTAAAGAGGTACGGATGAAGCTGGTGTCTGCCTGGTTGCGAATCCCGTTCTGGCAGCGCGTGCTGGCGGGCTTCGTGTTGGGCGCGCTGGCGGGCTGGCTGTTCGGCCACCGGGCCGAAATCTGGTTCGAACCGCTGGGCACGATCTACGTCACGCTGATCAAGATGATCGCCGTGCCGCTGGTGTTCTTCGCGGTGATGAACGCCATCGGCAGCCTGCACGGGCAGAAGTCCGTGGCGGCGCTGGGTGGGCGCACGTTCGTGTGGTTCGCGATCACGGCCGCGCTGGCGGTAGGCGTCGGCCTGCTCATCGGCTGGCTGCTGCAGCCCGGCCACGGCGTCAGTGGCCTGACGATGGCCGCCGATTACACCGTGCGCGTGGTGCCCTCGCCCAAGGACGTGCTGCTGGACGTCATTCCGACCAATCCGTTCAAGGCGCTCAGCGAAGGCAAGATCCTGCAGGTGATCGTGTTCGCCGGGCTGGTCGGCTTCGCGCTGGTGAAACTGGGCGAACGCGTGTCCGGCCTGCGCAAGCTGGTCGGCGAGGCCAGCGACACGATGGTGCAGGTCACGCGTTTCGTGCTGGAAATGACGCCGCTGGGCACCTTCGGCCTGATCGCCTCGCTGGTCGGCGCCTACGGTTTCGAGAAACTGCTGCCGCTTGGCACGTTCGTGTTCGCGCTGTACCTGGCGTGCGCGATCCACATTGTCTTCGTGTACGGCAGCCTGATCGCGCTGCACGGGCTCAATCCGCTGAAGTTCTTCCGTGGTGCCGCGCCGGGAATGCAGGTGGCGTTCGTGGCGTCGTCGAGTTTCGCCGCGATGCCGGCGGCGATCCGCTCGGTCACGCACAACCTCGGCGTCGACAAGGATTACGCGGCCTTCGCCGTGCCGCTGGGTGCGAGCATCAAGATGGACGGCTGCGGCGCGATCTACCCCGCGCTGACCTCGATGTTCGTCGCGCAGTACTTCGGCCTGCACCTGGAACCTGGGCAGTACGCGACGATCCTGATCGCCTCGGTGCTCGGCAGTTTCGGCACGGCGGGCGTGCCGGGCACGGCGATCGTGATGGTGACGCTGGTGCTGTCCGCCGCGGGCCTGCCGCTGGAAGGCATCGGGTATCTGGTCGCCATCGACCGCGTGCTCGACATGATGCGCACGATGACCAACGTGACCGGACAGATGGCGGTGCCGGTGATCGTGGCGAAGGAATCGGGCCTGCTCGATCGCGAGGTGTACGAAGCCGCATCGAGCAACCTCGGCATCGCCGCTGGCGAGAAGGCCGAAGTCCGGGTCACGCGGGAGGCCGGCTGATGACTGCCGCGCAGGTGGAACTGGTCGAACGGTTCCCCGGCGCGGACGATTACTGTCGCCTGCGCGCCGAAGCCGGCATGGCGACGCGCACGATCGAAGCAGCGCGGCGTGGACTGCCGAACACGCTTTACGGCGTGAGCCTGCTGCACGAAGGGCAGGTCGTCGGCATGGGTCGCGTGATCGGCGACGGCGGTTGCTTCTTCATCGTGGTCGACATCGCGGTGACGCCCGCGCTGCAGGGGCAGGGACTGGGCAAGCGCATCATGGGCGCGCTGGACGAATGGCTGCGCGCGAATGCGCCGGCTTCGGCGGTGGTATCGCTCGCCGCCGATGGCGACGCGAAGCATCTCTATGCGCGGTATGGGTTCGTCGATACGACCGATGGCGCGAACGGTGCGCCGTCGGTCAACATGGAGTACCAGGTCCGATAGCGACCGTCACGTCAGGGAAGAACGGATGCGCAACGGCTGGATGGTGCTCGCGGTGATGTTCGCTGGCTGTGCGACGCAGGCACCGGTCGCGAACGATGACGCGGCGACGCGTGCCGGACACGTCGGCATGCGCGAAATCAGCGGAACGCTCGCCGAAGCATCGCGCGTGACGCTCGCTGACAACGAATCCTTCCTCGTGCCGGTGGAAGACGACGCAAACGCGATGCCGGCGTATCCCGACGAGCTGCTTTCGAAGGCATTGCCACCGCAGGCGGTATGCATGCGAGTGGCGATCGGACGCGATGGCACGGTGATGTCGTCGGCGCCCGCCGTCGCCCCGCCGGAATGTCCGGGCGGCGACGAGGTCGATGCGGCGTTCTTCGCATCCGTGCAGCGCGCCGTTGCCGGCTGGCGTTACGACCCGGCGCTGCGCTGCGTGTTTCCCGATGCGAAGACGAAGGACGATACCGTCGGCAGTTGCGGCGGCTACACCGAACTTCGCGAAGCGGTGACGCTGACCTACCGCTTCGTGTTCGAACAGCAAGACGGGCGCGGCAGTGTGCGGATGGGGCGCTGAAACCTCACACGCGCGAGTACGACCAGGACTGCATGCGTCCGTCGCGATACGGCATCACGCCGTGGAAGGGGCGCGGGTCGTCGTCGAACACGAGCGGCAAGAAGTTGCGGTCGCCTTCCCACATCGGCAGTTCGTCGAGCTTTTCGATCGGCACCCATTCCAGCGTGCCTTCCGGATTGCTCGCATGCGGCGTGCCGCGGAACTGCGTGATGACGAAGACGAAGCCGAGCCAGTCCTCGCCGTGCTTGCCGAAGCCTGGCCAGCTGATCGTGCCGCGCAACTGCATAGAATCGCATTCGATGCCGGCTTCTTCGAGGATCTCGCGACGCATGCCGGCCACGACGTCCTCGTCGCGTTCGATCTTGCCGCCCAGGCCGTTGTACTTGCCGAGCTGGTGGTCGTCCGGTCGCGCGTTGCGATGGACCATCAGCACTTCGCGGCCGTCGGGCGACAGCACGTAACCGAGCGTGGCGACGATGGGCGTGTACGGCATCAGCGTGCGCCCTTCGCGGCGGCCTGCTGCTGCTTGAGCGTCTTGTCGAACGCGGCCTGCGCGCGATCGGCGTAGGCGCGGCAGGTGAGCGTGGTCGGCGTGGTCGACTCGCCGAGCTTCCAGCCCGAGGCATCCGGATGCGGCGTCAAAAGAAGGTCGCACGGCAGCGTGCGCACTTCGGCGAACGAACGGCGATAACCATCGACGATGCGCGGCTGGCGCGCGTTGCCCACGAGCTTGTAACCGGGCGCGCTCAGGCTGTCGACGTAGGCGATGCGCAGCGGCTTGCCGGCTTTCGCATCGGTCCAGGTCCAGCTCAGGCTGCCCGGCGTGTGGCCGGGCGTGAAATGCGCGGTGAAGGCGATGCCGCCGAGTTCGACGACTTCGCCATCCATCACGATGCGGTCGGCGTCTACCGGCGGGAACACCATGTCGTCGCCGAAATTCAGGTCGTCGAAACCGCCGCGTTCGAGCAGCACGGCCGATTCGGCATTCGTCACGACCTGGGCGCCGGTCGCACGCTTGATCGTGGCGAGGGGGCCGGCATGATCGATGTGCGCGTGGCTGTGCAGGATCAACTTCAGGTCCGACGGCGCGACGCCGAGCTTGCGCATGTGCGCGAGCAGCATGTCCGCGGCCTGCGGCAGGCCGCCGTCGATGAGTACCGCGCCCGCGTCGGTCTTCACCAGCACCGCGCTCAGGCCTTCGGTACCGATGTACCAGGTGCGATCGGCGAGTGCGAACGGCGCGATGGGACGGCGCCAGTCTTCGCGGGATTCATATCCCTCTGCCTTCGGAAGCAACGCTTCGGCGGCGTGGAGGGGCAGGGTGGAGAACGCGGTCAGCAGGGCACAGAGCGCAACGTGGAGGCGCATGGCGTGATCGAAGCGTGGGAAGCGCACAGTGTAAGCGCCCCGGCCACGCGTCATTCACGCGATGCGTCGCTCAGGACACGCGCGGCAACGTCGTCCTTCGATACACCATCCGCACCGCCAGCAGCGCGACGGGAATCGGCAGCAGCACGCCGGCGACCGACAGCCACGTCGGATGCGGCACCTTCATGATCATGCCCACCACGCCCGACAGCACCACCAGTGCGACCAGCAGCGCGGCGGCGGTCTGGTGGCGTGCGAGCTTCGCCGCCGCCAGTGCGCCGATGAAGGTGCCCAGCACCCATGCCACCAGGACCAGCAGCTTCGCCGCGAACGGCATGCCGGCGATGAAGGCGGCGAAAGCGGCTTCGTTGGCCGGATCGGTCGGGTCCAGTCCGGCCGGCGGCGGCCAGACGTTGTGGCCCAGCGCCTCGACGGCGGCGATCACCGCGATCGCGACCACCACGCCGACCAGCATGCCCAGGATCGTGCGTCCCATCAGCGTGTCCCCGTCCATCGGAAGTGCCGCGAGCATCGCGCGCCGACGTTGCCGCCGCAAGCGCACGCACCCGCGCATAATCGATGCCCTCCCGCGCATACCCCACACGGAGCCTGCAATGCCCGATTCGCCGCCCCGCCTGCTCGCCTTCGCCGGCAGCCTGCGCCAGGGCTCGTACAACCGGCGCCTGATCCACGTACTGGCCGAAGGCGCGCGCGCCGCCGGTGCGGAGGTCACGCTGATCGAACTGCGCGACTACGCACTGCCGATCTACGACGGCGACATCGAGGCCGACGGCATGCCGGAGAACGCGCGCCGACTGCAGGCGCTCATGGGCGAACACGACGGCCTGCTCATCAGCACGCCGGAGTACAACGGCTCGATGCCGGCGCTGGTGAAGAACACGCTGGACTGGATCTCGCGGCCAATGGAATCCGGCCGGTCCGGCGTCGCGCTGTTCCAGGACAAGGTGGCGGGCATCGTGTCGGCCTCGCCCGGCCCGCTGGGCGGGTTGCGTTCGCTGCTGGTGCTGCGCGATGCGCTCGCCAAGCTCGGGTTGCTGGTCGTGCCGCAGCAGGTCGCGGTGGGGCAGGCGGCCGACAAGCTGATCGACTATGGCGTGCTCAACGACGATCGCCTGCGCACGGGCGTGCACGGCGTGGGCGCGGCGGTGGTGCGGCACCTGGGCGTTTTGAATCGAACCGACGATCGGAAAGGAGCGACGGCATGAGCGGACGTCAACGCGAACTCAATCTGCGGTTCCTCGCCGAACCGACCGACGTGAATTACGGCGGCAAGGTCCACGGCGGCATGGTGATGAAGTGGATCGACCAGGCCGGTTACGCGGCGGCGGTCGGCTGGAGCGGCACCTACAGCGTGACGGTCGCGGTGGGCGGCATCCGCTTCGTCGCGCCGATCCGCATCTCGGACCTGGTGACGGTCCACACCAAGCTGGTCCACACCGGCACCACGAGCATGCACTTCGCCGTCGACGTGAAGGCGCGCGACCCGATGGAAGGCCCGGAGCAGGAGCGCCTGTGCACGCACTGCATCATCGTGTTCGTCGCCCTGGACGCCGTGGAAGGCAAGCCGACGCCCGTCCCGCCGTGGACGCCGGTGAACGATGACGACAAGCGTCTTGGCGAGTACGCGCTCAAGGTGATGGAACTGAGCAAGGGCATCGAGCAGACCGTCGAGCGCCTGAGCGCCGTGAACGACAGCGCCTGACGGCCGTCGCAGCCGGGACGTGGCGGAGGGTTGTCGGGCATTCGTAGCCCGGGTAAGCGAAGCGCACCCGGGACCTGTCACGCCCAACCCGGGTGCGCTTCGCTTACCCGGGCTACATGGTCTAACTGTTCGACGTCTCCAGGCAGCACCGTCATCCCGGCGAAGGCCGGGACCCAGGCCCGTAACGCATGGACGCTGCGTCAGCGGTAAACCGCTCGACCGTCATTCCAGCGAAAGCTGGAACCCATTTTGATTTTGCTTTTTCTAGATGCGCTGGGGAAAGCAACAGCGCAGCGCTGTACGGCAACGACGGGTCACCGCCATGCCTTCGTTACCCCTCACCCCAACCCCTCTCCCGGTGGGTGAGGGGCTAACGCGCCGTTGTTTCTGCGAGCCTATCGACCTCCGGGAACCTCGTAGCCCGGGTAAGCGAAGCGCACCCGGGACACAGGTCGCGGCACCTCCCGACCCAAACAAAAGGCCGCCCCGAGGGCGGCCTTCTGCGGAGCGCGTTACGGACGGATCAGATCCCGTCGACGCGGCGCGCTTCGATGAACTTCTGGCTCCAGTACCCGCCGTCGAGGTCCGAGACCTGCACGTCCTTGCCGCGGCTGGGCGCGTGGACGAAGCGGCCTTCGCCGACGTAGATGCCGACGTGGTCGACGCGGCCACGGCGGCCGAAGAACACCAGGTCGCCGGCGTTGAGCTTGGCGCGGTCGTTGATGAGCTGGCCGGTCTGGGCCATGTCGCGCGACACGCGCGGCAGTTCGATGCCCAGGGCGTTACGGAACACATAGCCGACCAGGCCCGAGCAGTCGAAACCCTTGTTCGGGTCGGTGCCGCCCCAGCGGTACGGCGTGCCCAGCAGCGCCATGGCGCGCTGCAGGACGGTCTTGATCTTGCCCTGCTCCTCGGCCGGCAGTTGCGTCATCGGCTCGCCGGCAGCGGCGGCGGGGACGAGGTAGCGGTTCATGTCCGTGGCGAGCAGCAGAGCGCGGTCGGACAGGCTCATCGCCTCCGGCAGCGTGTTGTGCGCGACGGGGGCCGGCGCATCGGCCGAATCGCCCGCGAGGGACGAGGAGGGCATCTGCTGGGCGAAGCACGGAACGGCCATCAGGGCCATCGCGGCGGCGATCGCGAACCGGGCTTTGGTCCGGTGTCGGAAGGTCGGGGCGGCAAGGCTGCCTGGGGTCGTATGGGGCATCACGCAGGGTTCACGGCAAAACAGTCGCCGGGGATGATGCCTGCGTGAAAGACGAATGTCGTTCGTATTTCGTTAAATAGTCGTTAAGTGAATTCGCGCCATGTCACAAAACGTGCCAAACGCTTCACTTGGGCTTCACCGCAGAACCCGCTTCGCGCCGGTGTAATGGTCCCGCCAGTAGCTGCCGTCCAGATGGTCCAGCCGCACCGTCCCGCCGGTGCTGGGGGCGTGGACGAAGCGGCCTTCGCCCACGTAAATGCCTACGTGGCTTACGTTTCCGCTCTGGCCGAAGAACACCAGGTCGCCGGCCGCAAGGCGGTCCGGGACGATCTTCGGGCCCTGGTAGGCGGCCAGGTCGCGGGAGGTCCGCGGCAGGCTCAGTGAGAGCATGTCGCGATACACGTAATTGACCAGCCCGCTGCAGTCGAAACCGCCCTCCGGCGTGTTGCCGCCGTACCGGTAGGGCGTGCCGACCAGGCTGATGGCCCGCATCAGCACCGCATTCGCCGCGACAGGATCGGCTGGCTCGACCACCGGCCAGACGCGTTGCTGGGGCGGAGGAGGGCGTCGCACCGTCTCGCGACCGCCGCCGCAGCCGGGGAGCGAAGTCACGAGGATGCAGAAGAGAAAGAGGCGGACGCCGCGTGCTGGCGCGGGAATCAGCTTGCCGGGATAATGCCGAGCTTTCGTCACGGCCGGTACTTTGGCCGTTCATGTCGTCGACGGCAAGCCTGCCGCCGCACCCGGGCCGCCGCCGTCGCGGCCACCAGCCGAGTTCCAGTCCAATGAAGATCGAGAAAGACCGCGTCGTCCGTTTCCACTACACCGTGTCCGAAACCGGCCAGGAGCCGCTGGAAACCTCCGAGGGCCGCGAGCCGCTGGCGATCCTGATCGGCCATGGGAACATCATCCCGGGTCTGGAGAAGGCGATGGAAGGCCGCGAGGCCGGCGAGAAGTTCGAAGTCGACGTCACCGCCGCCGAAGCCTACGGCGAGCGCCGCGAGGGCCTGACCCAGCGCGTGCCGAAGAAGCACTTCAAGGGCGCCCGCCTGGAGCCGGGCATGCAGGCCGTGCTGCCGACCAACTTCGGTCCGCGCGCCGTGACGATCCAGAAGGTCGGCATGAGCGTGGTCGACGTCGACCTCAACCACCCGATGGCCGGCAAGGACCTCCACTTCGCCATCGAGATCGTCGAAGTGCGCGAAGCCTCGGCGGAGGAAATCGAGCACGGCCACGTGCACGGCGACGGTGGCCATCACCACTGACCAGCCGACCGGTCACGTTCCAGCGATACCCGACGGCCCGCGCAAGCGGGCCGTTCTGTTTTGGCCGGGAGACGAAAGCCACGCGTCGACGCGGCAAAGTCCGATGCGACGACGCGCCGATTTCCGAACACACGGTTCCCGCATCGCGCAGGACCGTTGATCCACCGCATGCTCTAATCGCCTTCCGGTATCGGGGGTGACGGATGCGGGCAGCAGCAGGATGTTGACCATGCAGCGGTCGAGCGCGCGGGCGATGACGCCAGTCGCCACGGGCGAGCGCCTGGAATCGCTCGATGTCCTGCGCGGCCTCGCGCTGCTCGGCATCGGCCTGATGAACGTGGAGTACTTCAGCCGTCCGCTGGCCGACATGGGCACGGGCCTGGATCCAGCGCAGGCGCCGCTGGACCACGCGCTGTCGTGGCTGGTGTACGTCTTCGTGCAAGGCAAGTTCTGGATCCTGTTCTCGCTGCTGTTCGGCATGGGCTTCGCGTTGCTGGACGAACGCGCGCGTGCCACGGGCACCGACTTCCGCGCGATGTACCTGCGCCGTGCGGCGGGCCTGATGGCGATCGGGTTGGTGCATGCGCTGCTGATCTGGGCGGGCGACATCCTGGTGACCTACGCGCTGGGTGCATTCGTGCTGCTGTTGTTCCGCGATTTCGAACCCGGACGCCAGGGTCGCTGGGGCGCCGTGCTGTACGGGGTGCCCGCGCTGGCGTTGCTGCTGATGGGGACGTTCTGGTTCTTCGCCGGGCCAGAGACCGGGGCGCCGGACATCTCCGCCGCGGAGGCGGCGCGGTTGGCCCTGGAGAAGGCGCAACGCGCCGACGAAATCGCGGCGTACACGACCGGCTCCTGGTTGGACGCGGTGCGGGTGCGCGCGCGATTCCTGATCGGCAACCTCGACGAGACGCTGGCGTTCGAGGTCTTCGCGATGGGCGTGTTCCTGGTCGGCGCATGGCTGCTGCGAAGCGGGGCCATCACGCATCCCGACGCGCATGCCGGCTTGCACCGCGCGCTTCGTTTCATTGCGTTGCCGGCCGGCGTTGCGCTCGCGCTGGCGAGCGCGTCGGTCGCGGTCCGGTTCGACATGGAGGCCGATGGCGCGCGTGCGCTGGTGGCGATGTCGCTGATGCTGCTGGCCTCGCCGCTGATGAGCCTGGGCTACCTATCGTGGACACTGCGGGCGCTGCAGACGCATGCGGGTGCGGGGATGCTCGGCGTGCTCGCGCCGATGGGCCGCATGGCGCTCACCAATTACCTGGTGCAGTCGGTCGTCGGCACGCTCGTGTTCTACGGCTACGGGCTGGGCCTGTGGGGACAGGTGCCCCGCCGGTGGCAGTTGCTTGGCGTGCTGGTGCTGTTCGTGCTGCAGGTCTTCACGAGCCGCGCCTGGCTGGCGCATTTCCGTTTCGGCCCGGTGGAATGGTTCTGGCGGGCTTGCACGTACGGGTCTTTTCCGCCGATGCGGACCACGCCCGCCCGGAGCCCCTAAACTCATGCCCATGGAACAGCGCGAAGATGTGGTGATCGTTGGCGCCGGCGTGATCGGTCTGGCCAGCGCCCTGGCACTTCTGGAGAGCGGACGAAGCGTCCGCGTGATCGACGCCGGCCGCGTCGGTGGCGGCAGTTCGCACGGCAATTGCGGGACGATCACGCCCAGCCATGCGCCACCCCTGGCCGCGCCGGGCGTTGTCCTGCGCGCGCTGCGCTGGATGCTGACGCCCGATGCGCCGCTGTACGTAGCGCCGCGCTTCGATCCGGCGCTGTGGTCGTGGCTGCTGCGCTTCGCGGTGCGCTGCAACGATCGCGACTGGCGCAGCAGCGCGCGCGCCAAGTCGGCCATCCTCAACGACTCGCGCGACCGCCTCGCCGACTGGGTGCGCGATTACGAGCTCGCCTGCGAATTCGCCCATTCCGGCGAGGATTACGTCTTCCGCGATCCGCACGAGTTCGAACACTTCCAGGACGAAGTCGGTTTCCTGCGCGAGCTGGGCGTGCGCGTGGACGTCGTCGATGGCCGCACCTACGAAATGATGGAGCCCGCGCTCAAGCCGGGCGTGGCCGGCGCTATCCGTTTCGATGGCGATGCGGTGCTGCGACCGGACCGCTACGTCGGCGAACTCGCACGTGTCGTGCGCGCGCGCGGCGGCACCATCGTCGAGCATTGCGCTTTCACCGGCCTGCGCGAGGATGGCGGCGGCGTGCGCGTGTCGACCGCGCAGGGCGAGATTCCCGCACGCGAGATGGTCGTGGCGCTCGGCGCGTGGTCGCCCAAGCTCGCCGATGCCATCGGCGCGCCTGCACTAAAGGGCGCGATCCAGCCGGGCAAGGGTTACTCGATCACGTACTCGACGCCTTCGCGCGTTCCTCGCCGCCCGCTCGTGCTGCGCGAGCGCCAGGTCTGCGTGACCGCGTGGGACAGCGGCTTCCGGCTGGGCAGCACGATGGAATTCAGCGGCTACGACGACACGCTCAACCCGCGCCGCCTGGCCGCGCTGGAGCGGGGCGCCGCCGAATACCTGCACGAACCCTACGGCGCGCAGAAGCAGGAACAATGGTTCGGCTGGCGCCCGATGAGCTGCGACGACGTGCCGATCATCGGCCGCGTGCCGGGCAACGAGCGCGTCATCGTCGCAACCGGCCACGGCATGATGGGCGTGAGCATGAGCGCGGCGACCGGGCAGCTCGTCGCGGACCTGATCGCCGGGCGTCGCCCCGACCTGGATCCGGCGCCTTACGCCATCGAGCGTTTCTCGTGAAGACGACCAGTGGGCACGCCATCGTGAGCACCCGAGCATGAGTCTGGAAGCATCCGGCTTCGACCTGATCGTCATCGGCGGCGGCTCCGGCGGCCTGGCCGGCGCGTTCCGCGCAGCCGAACACGGCGCACGCGTGGCGCTGCTGGAACCGCACCTGCTCGGTGGCACCTGCGTGAATGTCGGCTGCGTGCCGAAGAAGGCGATGTGGCTCGCGGCGGACGTGGCAGGTCGCCTTCGCCTCGCGCAGACGCTGGGCTTCGACGTGCCTGCAACGCCGGCGCTGGACTGGCCGGAGTTCATCGTCCATCGCGAGCGTTACATCGCGAACATCCACGCCAGTTATCGCCGGCGGCTGGATGCGGCGGGCATCATGGTCGTGCCGAGCTTCGCGCGCTTCGTCGATGCGAAGACGGTCGAGTGCGAGAACGGCACGCTGCTGCGTTCGCGGCGCATCCTGATCGCGACCGGCGGGCGGCCGTATCGGCCGGAGATTCCGGGCGGCGAGTGGGGCAGCGTCTCCGACGATTTCTTCCAGTGGCGCGCCGCGCCGGAACGCGTGGCGATCGTCGGCGGCGGCTACATCGCGGTCGAGCTGGCCGGCCTGCTGCAGGCGCTGGGCAGCCGCGTGGACCTGTACGTGCGCGGCGACCGCCTGCTCAACGGTTTCGATCACGAACTGGCGACGCAGCTGGCCGAGGACTATCGGCAGTCCGGCATCCGGCTGAACTTCGGTCATTCGGTCGCGGCGCTGGAGGACGCCACGCCGGACAACAGCCGCAAGCGCCTGCGCTGCGAGGACGGCACGCTCAGCGATCCCTTCGACGCCGTGCTCTTCGCCACCGGCCGCAAGCCCAACAGCGAGCGCTTGCAGCTCGAACGCGCGGGCGTCGCGACCGACATCGGTGGCCATGTCGCGGTGGACGAGCGCCACGCGACCAACGTCGACGGCATCTTCGCAGTCGGCGACATCACGCCGAACCCGCCACTGACGCCCGTCGCCATCGCGGCGGCGCGACGGCTGATGGACCGTCTGTACGGCGGCGCGACCGCGCTGCTGGATGCGCGCGACATTCCGACCGTGGTGTTCTCGCATCCGCCGATCGGACAGGTGGGGCTGACCGAACGCGAGGCGCGCGAGGTGCATGGTGACGAAGTGCACGTCTATCGCGCGGGGTTCCGGCCGATGCTCGCCGCGCTGGCCGACATTCCGCAACGCAGCCTGTTCAAGCTGGTGTGCGTGGGCGAGGAGCGGCGCGTGGTCGGCATCCACCTGCTGGGCGAGGCCGCCGACGAGATCCTGCAAGGTTTCGCCGTCGCGCTCAAGCGCGGCATCACGCTCGACGACCTGCGCGACACCGTCGCCATCCATCCGACCAGCGCCGAGGAAGTGGTGCTGATGCGCTAGAACGCGCGAGACCCCGATGAACGCACGACACGATTCCGACACCTTCACCCTGCATCGCGGCACCGCGCCGCTGCTGGTGAGCCTGCCGCACGATGGCAGCCATATTCCCGAAGACCTCGCCGCGCGCATGTTCCCCGCCGCGCGCCGCGCGCCCGACACCGACTGGCACGTCTCAACCCTGTACGACTTCGCGCGTGAACTGGGCGCGTCGATCATCGTGCCGCGCCATTCGCGTTACGTCGTGGATCTCAACCGACCGCCGGACGACACCTCACTGTATCCCGGCCAGAACACCACCGGCCTGTGTCCCGCGGTGCAGTTCACCGGCGAGCCGGTGTACCTGGAGGGCGAGGCGCCGGACGAGGCAGAAGTCGCGCAACGCGTGGAGCGTTACTGGCGTCCGTATCACGAAGCGCTCGTCGCGGAGATCGAACGCCTGCGTGTGCAGCACGGACGTGTGGTGCTGTGGGAAGGCCATTCGATCCGCGGCAGCGACCTGCCGTTCCTGTTCGATGGCCGCCTGCCTGACCTCAACCTGGGAACGTCCGGCGGCGCGAGCTGCTCGCCGGCGTTGCAGCAGCGGCTCGAAGCCGTGCTGGACGGGCAGAGTCAGTACGACCACGTCGTCAACGGCCGCTTCAAGGGCGGCTATATCACGCGCCATTACGCTGACGTCGCGCGCGGCGTGGACGCGGTGCAGCTGGAAGTCAGCCAGCGTAATTACATGGATGAAGACAGCTTCGCCTACGACGCAGCGAAGGCTGCGATGTTGCAGGCGGTTATCCGGGATCTGCTTCTGGCCGCGATTGCGGACTGAGGCGCGTCAGATCGCGCAGTGCGTGGGCGTCACACATCCGTCCCGGGTGCAGCCTACGGCCTTACCCGGGCTACGAAAACAGATGGGTTGTTGAAGGGCAGGTGCGGTTGTAGCCCGGGTAAGCGAAGCGCACCCGGGACAGGCGCGTCCGCGTCGTTGCGCTTGAGTCTTCGCCGTCCCGGGCGCGGCCTACGGCCTTACCCGGGCTACGAAAACAGGTGGGTTGTTGGAGGGCAGGTGCGGTTGTAGCCCGGGTAAGCGAAGCGCACCCGGGGCGGACGTGTCCGCGTCGTTGCGCTTGAGTCTTCGCCGTCCCGGGTGCGGCCTACGGCCTTACCCGGGCTACGAAAACAGATGGGTGTTTGAGGGCAGGTGCGGTTGTAGCCCGGGTAAGCGAAGCGCACCCGGGGTAGGCGCGTCCGCGTCGTTGCGCTTGAGTCTTCGCCGTCCCGGGTGCGGCCTACGGCCTTACCCGGGCTACGAAAACAGATGGGTGTTTGAGGGCAGGTGCGGTTGTAGCCCGGGTAAGCGAAGCGCACCCGGGGTAGGCGCGTCCGCGTCGTTGCGCTTGAGTCTTCGCCGTCCCGGGTGCGGCCTACGGCCTTACCCGGGCTACGAAAACAGATGGGTGTTTGAGGGCAGGTGCGGTTGTAGCCCGGGTAAGCGAAGCGCACCCGGGGCAGGCGCGTCCGCGTCGTTGTGCTTGAGCCTTCGCCGTCCCGGGTGCGGCCTACGGCCTTACCCGGGCTACGAAAACAGATGGGTTGTTGAAGCGCGGCTGCGGTTGTAGCCCGGGTAAGCGAAGCGCACCCGGGGCGGACGTGTCCGCGTCGTTGCGCTTGAGTCTTCGCCGTCCCGGGTGCGGCCTACGGCCTTACCCGAGCTACGAAAACAGATGGGTTGTCGAAGGGCGGGTGCGGTTGTAGCCCGGGTAAGCGAAGCGCACCCGGGACAGGCACGTCCGCGTCGTTGCGCTTGAATCTTGGGCGATCGCTGGTTGACGGCGATGCTCGCGGACGCGTACTCCGGCGCCGTCTGGGCGCCGGCGACCTCCATCACGAGGAGTAGTACGCGGGAAAGCGGGAATCAATGCGGTACGAACCTCCGTGTACGTGCCGACATCAAACCTCCAGCGTCGCCAGATCGCCCTTTGTTTCCAGCCACTGCTTGCGATCGCCAGCGCGCTTCTTCGCCAGCAGCATGTCCATCAGCGAGTGCGTCTGCGTGTCGTCGTCCACAGTCAGCTGCACGAGGCGGCGCGTGTCGGGATGGATCGTCGATTCGCGCAGCTGCGAGGGGTTCATCTCGCCCAGACCCTTGAAGCGGGTGGTGTTGACCTGGCCGCTGAAGCCCTTCTTGCGATCGCCCTTCTCGCGTTCGATCTTCTCCAGCAGGATGCGCTTCTCCTCTTCGTCCAGCGCGTAGAACACCTGCTTGCCCACGTCCACGCGGAACAGCGGCGGCATCGCGACGAACACGTGCCCGGCCGCGACCAGCGACGGGAAATGCTTCAGGAACAGCGCGCTCAGCAGCGTGGCGATATGCAAACCGTCGGAGTCCGCGTCGGCGAGGATGATGACCTTGCCGTAACGCAGGCCGGACAGGTCGTCCTTGCCCGGATCGCAACCGATCGCCACCGCGAGGTCGTGCACTTCCTGCGACGCGAGCACGCTGCCGGAGGCGACTTCCCAGGTGTTCAGGATCTTGCCGCGCAGCGGCAGGATCGCCTGGAAATCCTTGTCGCGCGCCTGGCGCGCGCTGCCGCCCGCGGAGTCGCCTTCCACGAGGAACAGTTCGGTGCGCGACAGGTCCTGGCTGGAGCAGTCAGCCAGCTTGCCCGGCAGCGCAGGGCCCTGCGTGATCTTCTTGCGGACGACCTGCTTTTCGGTCTTCAGGCGCGCGGCGGCGCGCTCGATCGCCAGCTGCGCGATCTTTTCGCCCAGTTCGACGTGCTGGTTGAGCCACAGCGAGAACGCATCGTGCGCGGCGCCTTCCACGAAGCCGGCGGCCTGGCGCGAGGACAGGCGTTCCTTGGTCTGCCCGCTGAACTGCGGGTCGGTCATCTTGATGCTGAGCACGAAGGCGACGCGATCCCACACGTCTTCAGGCGCCAGCTTCACGCCGCGCGGCAGCAGGTTGCGGAAGTCGCAGAACTCGCGCAACGCATCGGTGAAGCCGGTGCGCAGGCCGTTGACGTGCGTGCCGTGCTGCGCGGTCGGGATCAGGTTGACGTAGCTTTCCTGCACCAGCTCGCCTTCCACGACCCAGGCCACGGCCCAGTCGGCGGTTTCGGTGTCCTTGGTCAGCTTGCCGACGAACAGCTCCGGCGGCAGCAGCTCGCGTTCGGCGAGTTCGCCGCGCAGGTAATCGC
>Ga0209257_1000877_pt1 | contig 42562 bp, 44 predicted proteins | sample AraplaCvi_mCL_r2_FD_184277 | JGI IMG/M metagenome (GOLD analysis project Ga0209257, IMG submission 184277) | Arabidopsis root microbial communities from North Carolina, USA - plate scrape MF_Cvi_mCL_r2 (SPAdes) (version 2) | ecosystem: Host-associated > Plants > Roots > Endosphere | place: USA...
AACGTTGACCGCCGAAACTCGCGATGTCCGTCGCCACCCGATTATATGGGGTTAGCCCCCTGGCGATCGACGCGCGCGCGTCCTTGTCGCCCATCGGCCAACGTTGCGTGTCGAGATCGGGGCGGCGATCCGCCTGCGGCGCCGACGCCGGCTGCGCACCGATCGGCAGTGTCACACAGCCCTCGCGTCCGCTCCATTCGGCGATCCGCGGGGGCATGTCGTCGCGATAGCGCACGCTCACCCGCTTCGCGGCAGCGTCGACATCGACCTTGAGCGCACGGACATCGGCCTCGATCTCGGGATAAATGCCGGTGAGCTCGTCGCGTTCGATCGCTTCGATCGGCTTGCCGCCGCCGTTCCACAGGGACGAACAGACGAAGGCCGCACGATAGCCCGCCGCCCATGCGCGGTTCAGCTCGGCATTGGGTTTCGGCGCCTGCGCCGCTGCAGGCACCGCGCCGACAAGAACCACGGCACCGAGGACACGCAGCATATCAGGGCCGCTCGCCAAAAGCCTGGCGCTGCGCCTTTTTTGCGCGATCCCACCATGCCCGGCGGATGACATCGGCGACGCGATCGGGATCGTTCGACCCGAAACGGACGAGCAGTGCGTGCCAGCCTTCATAATGCGGGGTTTGCCAGAAGCTGTCGGGATCGGTTTCAAGCAGGATTTCCTTTTCGTCGGGCTTGCACATCACTGCGAAACTGCCCGGCTCGCGGCCGGGCGAGGCGAGCGCCTTGCCGTTGAGCTTCGGACAGGGGGTGCCGTAAAAGGAAAGCATCTCGACATCGGGAAGCGCGCACGCGAACGCGACCACATCGTCCCAGCTGTCGAATGTCAGCGCCATAATGCCGGTATGACTCAGTCTTCCAATGTCCCGGCGGTGACCTCTATGTCGCGCCCCAAGGGCTGCATGGGCTGGAAGCGGAGGCGCGTCAACACCAGCCGGTCGCTCTGAATATCGAGATCATAGAAGGCGTTGCCGCCGCGCGGGCAGCATTCGCCGTCGCCTTCGCGCGCGACCGGCGCCGAGGCGAACATCTCGTCGAAGGCGAATTGTGCCGGGCCGCGGAGCCAGTAACCCGTCGGCAGCAGCTTGCCGCCCTGCTCCGCCCAGTCGGACAAGTCGACGCGGCGCCATTTGGGTGCCGCGGTGTCGCTGACGAACAGCGCGTCGGCGTTGCCGCCGCCGCTGCCGGCGAGCGTACCGCCGACATGGATCAGCCGGCGTTTGTCGCCGTCGACCACCAGATCGGGCGTCCCGATCGACCCCGAGCTTTCGGTGAAACCCGCAAGCGTCGCCTTCCCCGCCTTGTCCTGCGACAGGAGGACGAGCATGCGCGCCTGCGGTCCGTCGCGCGGCGCGAGGAGCATTTTCTGCCAGAGCAAGCTGGTGCCGGGATCGCTGCCGTTGATCCGCCCGCTCGCCTCAACGCTGCATTTGCCGCCAAAGTCGTAGAGGCATTTCTGCGCGATATTGGTGACACGCGCGCGCGTCAGCGCGATCTTCGCCGTCACCTCCGCGGCGGTGCATTTGGTTTCAATAGTGCCGCCTGGACAGGACAGGATCGGTGTCGCTGCAGCGGCAAGGACAAGCGCCAATGCCATGATGACTACCCCAGTTCCGGCGCGACCCGATGTGCTCCAAAACTATACCCATGCGCCGTGCGGGGCAAGGGTGACGTCATTCCTTCACGCGCCGCCTCTCGTCCCACCAGGCAAGACGCTCGGCGATGCGCTTTTCGAACCCCCGATCGACGGGACGATAGAAGTCTATCGGCGCCATTTCGTCGGGCCAATAATTGTCGCCCGAAAACCCGTCGGGCGCGTCATGGTCGTAGCTATAGCCCTCGCCATAACCCAAATCTTTCATCAGCTTGGTCGGGGCGTTCAGGATATTGGCGGGCGGCGCGAGGCTGCCGGTTTCGCGTGCCGCCGCCCATGCCGCTTTCTGAGCTGCATAGGCGGCGTTCGACTTGGGTGCAGTCGCGCAATAGAGGCACGCCTGCACTATCGCGAGTTCGCCTTCGGGCGATCCGAGGAACTGATAGGCGTCCTTGGCGGCGAGACATTGCACCAGCGCCTGCGGATCGGCGAGGCCGATATCTTCGCTCGCAAAGCGGACGATTCGGCGGAGCACGTAGAGCGGCTCCTCGCCCGCGACGAGCATGCGCGCGAGCCAATAGAGCGACGCTTGCGGGTCGGACCCGCGCAGCGCCTTATGCAGCGCCGAGATCAGATTATAATGGCCGTCGCGATCCTTGTCGTAAACCGGCATGCGACGATGCAGGAACTGCGCGAGTTCGGCGGGATCGAGCGGCGTGTCGATCGCAGTCGCGAACAGCGTTTCGACCTGGTTGAGCAGGAAGCGGCCGTCGCCATCGGCGCTTGAGACCAGCGCCGCCTTGGCATCGTCGGTGACGGGAAGATTTCGTCCGACTTCGGCTTCGGCGCGATCGACCAGCGTCGCCAGCGCTTCTTCGCCCAAGCGGTTGAGCACCAGCACCTGCGCCCGCGACAATAGCGCCGCATTGAGCGCGAAGCTGGGGTTCTCGGTCGTCGCCCCGACCAGCACCACAGTACCGCGCTCGACATAGGGCAGGAAGCCGTCCTGCTGCGCGCGATTGAAGCGATGAATCTCGTCGACGAACAGCAGCGTGCGTTTGCCCGCCGCCGCCATCTTCTCGGCATCGGCGAAGGCTTGTCGCAGGTCGGCGACGCCCGAGAAGACCGCCGACAAAGGCGCGAAACGCATGCCCACCGCCTCGGCAAGCAGGCGCGCGATCGTCGTCTTGCCCGTGCCCGGCGGGCCCCAGAGGATGATCGACGACAATTGCCCCGCCGCAACCATCCGGCCGATCGCGCCCTCTGGACCAGTCAGATGTTCCTGCCCGACGACATCGGCGAGCGTCCGCGGCCGCAACCGTTCGGCGAGCGGAACCGGGCCGGTCGCACCGCTCTGCTTGGCCGCAGGCACATCCTCGCCGAACAGATCCCCGGCCATCGGCCGCTCAGCCCCGGCGCCGCTGTTTCTGGCGGATCAGGCGAATATAGGTATCGGCGACCGCCTGGTTGATCGCGTCCCACTGGTAAGCGCCGCTTTCGAGAACCGCCGCCGCGCCATGTTCGGCGCGCAGCAGGATGTTGCGGCAATAGCGTTGCAGATGGTCGGCAAAGCCCGTGATCGAACCGGGGGCGACGAGATAACCCGTCTGCCCATGCTTGACGATGCTGGCACTGCCGGTCGCGCGCGCGGCGACGACGGGCAGCCCGCACGCCATGGCTTCGAGCGTCACATTGCCAAAGGTTTCGGTCACCGACGGGTTGAAGAAAATGTCGCACGACGCGAGCGCATGGGCGAGATCCGCGCCGCCCTGGAAACCAACGAAATTGGCGTCGGGCAGGCGCGATTCAAACCACTCGCCCGCGGGCCCCTCGCCTATCACGACAACCTTGTGCGGCACGCCGCGCCGCTGGAGCACGTCGATCGCATCGGCGAACACGTCGAGCCCCTTCTCCATCACCAGCCGGCCGAGGAAGGCAATGGCGGGCACATCGTCTTCGATCCCGAGCGAGCGGCGCCATGCCATGTCGCGCCGGCCGGGATTGAAAACCCCCTGCTCGACGCCGCGCGTCCAGATGCCGATGTCGTAATTCATCCGCTGTTCGCGCAGCACCTGCGCGAAGCTTTCGGACGGCGCGATCAGCGCATCGCACTTGCGGTACAGCTTGCGCAGCCAGGCGACCATCACGGGTTCGAGGAACGACAGATTATAATAGCGCACATAGGTTTCGAAGCGCGTGTGCACCGAACAGGCGACTGGCAGTCGCCGCCGCCGCGCCCATGCCGCCGCCTGCCGCGCGACGCGGTCGGGGCTGGAGATATGGACGATATTGGGCGCGAAAGCGGTGATGTCCTCGCGGACGCGCGACGAGAAGGACACGGGAATGCGATATTCGCTGCGCCCCGGAATCGCGACCGACGGCACACTGACCAGATCACCCGTCGGCTCGAAAGCGGGGTGCGCGATCGTCGGCGAATAGACGCGAACCGCGGCGCCATGGTCCTGCAGATAGCCGACCAGACGGTTCAGCGCCTTGTTCGCGCCGTCGGTGGTCATGTTATAATTGCCGCTGAACAGGGCGATGCGAAGGTCGGAGACGTCCATCGCGCCTGCGCTAATCCCCTCGCGGCGCAAACGCAACGCCGCCGTCAGGCCATGATACTATATGGTTCGCCCGGTTTCGTGCGGCACATGCGTTTCGACACGCGCGTTTCCTCGCCCTCGACAATCGCAATGTCGGTGATTGACAGGCATTTGCTGCCATTGGGTTCGGTGTTGAGCGCAGTGATCGTCGAGGATCCCGCCACACCTTCGCGCGTCGGGCTCGTCCATTTGGCGGTCGCGCCGACCTCTTCCTTTTTCGTGACCGCGACGGTCGCCTCGGCGGCGACTTTCTGTTCCTTTTCGTCGAGCTGGCAGGCGATTTCGGCGACGAGCACCGCGCCGACCAGTCCCGATACGAGCGTCCCGACGCCCTTAAGCCCCACCGCACTGCCCGCGACACCGCCGATGAGGCCGCCCAGCGCACCGCCACGCTTGCGCGCGCGCTTGCATTTGGGATCGGGGGCGTCGTTGCTGGCGCGCTTCGTCTCGTCGCCCTTCTTTTTAGACGGCTTTTCTGTGGCCTCGGGCGTGGCGACTTTGACGCCCGAGGAGGGAACCGGATAGCCGTTGCAGCCGGTGTTGAAGCAGAAGCGGTCGGCGAGATAGGCGCGATCGGTCTGATACTGCGCCTCGAGCCCGCGATATACCGCGAGGTTCGCGCCTTCGGGGCTGGAGGCCGCATGTTCAGTCATGACGGCTTTATAGAAGCGGTCCTGTGTTGCCGGGGAATAGCGCATATTGCCGCCGACCTTGGCTGTATAAAGCGACGACAGCGCGTTTTGATAGACGATCATCGCCTCGCGATACGGAAGCATTTTCTGCGTATAATAGGTGTCGATCGCCACCGTGCAGCGGTTGATGGCCGCTGCCTTGTCGAACGGCGCGTCGATCTTTTTATAGTCCTCGCGGCACTTGGGATAGCTGCGCGTATCGAGCGCAGGCCGCTCGGGAAGAGCGGGCAGAGCCGGTTCGGCAACCGGCGCCGGGACAAAGGCCTTGTCGCCTTCGCTCGGTGCGCTTTGCCAGGCCGCGGCCACAGCGCTGCTCGACAGCAGCACCAGAAAAATGGCGCCGACCCCCGACCGATATCGCAGCTTTGCCCGCATGTCTGAACTCCCACCCTTGTCTCCAAGGCTAGGCTGGAATGGCCGGCGCCTCAAGCGGGGTCAATGACGGGGGTCACACCGCCACGTTCCCGTCGTGATATTGTCTTACCAGCGTCGATGACATAGCTTGATCGCCCGTGTGGTCGGGGGTCATTTGGGGATGATCGAATGAACCGTTGGATCAAATCGGTCGCAGTATTTGCCGGGGCGCTGGCGTGCACCGCCGCGACACCGCCCGGAATGGATCCCGACAACCCGACCTGCCCCGCCGCGCCCAACTGGTCCGACTATAAAACCATGGTGCTGACGCCGTTCCAGCGCAGCGGCGAAACCGTGCTGCTGGCCGAAGGCCGCGTCGACGGCGAGCTTCCGGCTCGCCTCGAAAAGGTGCTGACCGAGAACCCGTCGATCAGCGAGATCTGGATCCGGTCGCCGGGCGGCGATGCGCGCGCCGGCAATGCCGCCGGATTGCTGATCCGCAAATTCAGCAAAGAGCGCCAGATGGTGACGCGCATTCCGTCGGGCTGGACCTGTTTCAGCGCGTGCAATTTCGTCTTCATGGGCGGCCGGGCGCGGACGATCGATCCGGGCGGCTATTTCATGGTCCATATGTTCACGATGACCGGCGACAAGAACGCGATTCAGTCGAGCGTCGCGCTGGGTGCCGAGTCCACCACCGAGTTGATCAGCGACGTCGAGCGCGAGGCGGCGCTGATGGCGACCGAGGACAATGACCTGCTGATCCGCCTCGACGTCTCGCGCGACCTGCTGTCCGACATCATGTACCGGCAAAAAACGGTCGCGACCGCGAGCGACCGGTCGACGCGCCGCTGCCTGACGCGGAAAGAGGCGCTGAAATATAATGTGGTCAACATCGACCCGGATTAGCCGGGGCGTCTAGTCCCCGGTTTCCGACGGCGCTTCGAGATCGACGACCACCGGCGGGTGGAGGCGCAGGCGGTGGACGCGGCGCTCGTCGGCCTCGGTTATCTCGATCCGCCAGCCGCTCGGGTGCTGCAGTATCTCGCCAACCTCGGGCACATGGCCCGCGAGGACGGCGGCGAGGCCGCCCAGCGTATCGACATCTTCCTCGACCTCGGCGAGCCGCGGGTCGATCGCCTCGCCGACGTCGTCGAGTTCGGCGCGCGCGTCGGCGTCCCAGCAGCCTCCTTCACCGGGCGCGAACAGCGCGGTCGGTTCGTCGTCATGCTCGTCCTCGATCTCGCCGACGATTTCCTCAACCAGATCCTCGATCGTCAGCAGCCCCTCGGTGCCCGAATATTCGTCGATGACGATCGCGAGGTGCGTGCGTTTCGCGCGCATCTCGGCGAGCAGGTCGAGCACGCCCATCGATTGCGGGACGTAAAGCGGCTGACGAATGAGGTCGAGCAACGGCGGGGGCGTGAGCCCCTCGGCGAGCACGGCGAACACGTCTTTGACATGGATCATGCCGACGACCTCGTCGAGATTCTCGCGATACACCGGCAGACGGCTGTGGCCGGCTTCCGCGAATTGCGCGACGACCTCGGCAAAGCTCGCGCTTTCGGGGATGGCGATGATGTCGGCGCGCGGCACCGCGACATCGTCGACCGTCTGTTCGCCGAAATGGAGCAGGTTGCGCAGCATCTTGCGCTCGATCGGCGACAGGTCGCCGACGACGCTGCTGCCGCGCCGCTCCTGTCCCTCTTCCTCGGCCTCGTCGATGACCTCTTCGATCTGTTCGCGGAGCGATGGTTCCTTGTCCCCGCCGAACAACAGGGTTTTCAGCCCGGACAGGAGTCCGGGTCTACTACTGTCCTCTTCCGATCGGTTCGAAGATCCCTGGTCGTCGGGCATATGGTGAGCGTTTCCCTGTTAATCCTGATCCGCATATGGATTGGCGATGCCCAGCGATGCAAGCGCTTTCACTTCGAGCGCCTCCATCGCTCCGGCTGAGACGTCATCCATGTGGTCGTAACCGACGAGATGCAGCGTGCCGTGGACGATCAAATGCGTCGCATGATCGATGATCGAAATCGCCTTCTCCTCGGCCTCGCGCGCGCAGGTTTCGCGCGCGAGCACGATGTCGCCAAGCAGGATTTCGCCGTCGTCGCTGTTAGCGAGACCTTCGAGCAGATCGGCCTGCACCTGCGGGAAGGACAGCACGTTCGTCGGCTTGTCCTTGCCGCGGAAATCGCGGTTGAGCGCGTGCACCTCTTCATCGTCGGTCAGGCGCACCGAGACTTCGACGAGCGGCGCGGCGTCGGCGAGCGAGGCATAGGGCGTCAGCACGAGCGCCGCGGCAACCGCCTCCCCTGCCCGCACCTCCCAGTCGAGCGCATCGGGCCAGGGCTGGGCTTCGTGGGTCTCGACGCTCAGCACGAAAAATGAAGCTTCTGGAAAAGCCCGGAAATCTGCGAAACTTCACTCGCAATTCGGGTGCGCGCGGCTGACATGGTCATCGAAGGGATCATCGCGCAACGCTATCGCGGCGCGACATTGTAGGACAGCGAAAACTTCAGATCGACGACGCCTAGAGACGATCCATGCGCAGCCAGCGGGCATCGCCAAGCCACGCCTTCGACAAGGCCTTGTCCGCCGCCGCGGCTTCGAGCTTGTGCCCTTGCGCTGCTTCGCTGCGCTTCAGCCCGTAAAGCGCCCAGCCATTGTTCGGCGCCTGCGCCAACGCGCCGCGGAAGGCTTCGCTCGCCTCCCCATATCGCTTCTTCTGGAAAAGCGCGGCGCCGAGCGACTGTTTGACCGGATAATACCAATAGGTCGGTTCCTGATAGGGAAGTCGGCCTTCGATCTCGATCGCCTTGCGATAGAAAGCGATCGCCTCGTCATAACGACGGCCCGCAAAGGCGAAGCGGCCTCGTGCAACCTGTTCGGCCAGCGTCACGAGGTCGGAGGCCGGAACCCCCTGATCGATCATCGCCTTCATCGCATCGGATCCGCGAATTTTTTCCATCGCCGCCATTTCGCGGTCGAAACCGGCGCGGCTCCGCTGCTGCGCATAGGCGATGGCGCGGGCATAGTGGCGCATCGCCGTGGGATAGGCGAGCCGCGCATCGGGTGCGGGCATCGCGAGGATGGCCTTTGGCTCGGCGAATTGCGCCATCGCCAGAAAAGGCGCGGCGTCGATCGCCTGGATCCACGCAATCCGTTCCGAGGTTGCCGGATCGAGCACGGTACCGAGGCGCTGCGCTTCGCGGACGGCGGTCGGCATGTCGCCCGCCATCTGCGCCGAAGTGACGATGAAATGGATATTATGCGGATAATAGCCGTACCGCACGAGCCCGTGATCGCCGGCATCGCGGATGAAGGCTTCGTCGGCGCGCGCCGCGGCGATGTTCACGCGGATCGAATCGGCGTGGCGCCCGCGCAGTTGATAGATATGGCCGGGCATATGGACGAGGTGCGCCGCGCTTGGCGCACGCGGGCTGGCAAGCCGGTCCGCTGCCGCTTCGGCACGCTGCGGATCGACCGATTCCATCAGGTGGATATAGAGATGGTTCGCCTGCACATGGTCGGGGTTGCGGCGCAGCACGGTCTCGACAAGCCGCACCGCCTCACCGCTGCGACCCACCGATGTCCGCTTGTCGGTTTCCCAATAATTCCACGGGCTCGTGTCCATCGCCGCCTCGGCAGCGAGCACCGCGACATCGTTATCGTCCGGAAAGCGGCGCGCGACGTCGAGCATCGCATCGGCATAGGCGGCATCCAGTGCGGCGCGATCGGCCGACGGGTCGTGTGAATAGCGAAGCGCGACGGCCTCGATCAGCGCGCGCTCCATCGGTGTCGCGCCCGCACGCAGCGCCATGGCGCGGTCCATCGCGTCGAGCGCCGCGGCATGATCGCGGTCGTCCATCGGCGCATTGATATTCGGCCCAAGCGCGACCGCCTCGCCCCACCAGCACGCCGCGCAGCCCGGATCGCGGCGCTGAGCCTCGCGGAACGAGCGCACCGCCCCGGCATGGTTGAAGCCATAGGTCAGCAGCAGACCCTGGCTGAAATATCGCTTCGCCTCCGCATCGCGTGCCGACACCGGAAAGGGCGACGAAGCGAGGTCGGCGAAGAGCGGGATCGTCTTTCCCTCGCTCGCCGGTGCAGCGTGAGCGGTAGCGATCAACAGATTCTGCGCGAGGCTGGAACCCGCGCGGCGAGCACCGCAATAGAGCGACGCCAGCCGGCTGGGGTCGAGCGCCGCAAGCGTGGCGGCCGAGAAACCGGACGGCTGAGCAAAGCTGGAAAGCGAAAATCCGGCCGCGACGATCGCGGCGACCTTGAACGGCTGGCGCATCACAATTCCCCTCTTCCCCGAAGGCGAACCCGAAATAGCGGTGCACGCGTATCACGAAAGCAGGAGCGTCAAAAACCAATTATCGCGGCAATTTTCAGAACATACCGAGTAATGCATCGAAAAGGCCATCAATGCATATGCTTAAGCTTGTCCGGGTTCCGCATCACATAAATGGCCGTGATCTTGCCGTCCTCAACCTCAAACGCGGTGGTCTGGAATTCGCCGTCGGCCTCGCGCGTGACGAAGCCGGGAAGGCCGTTGATCGTGCCCGCGTGTACGAGCGTCGATTCATACTTGCCATAGAGAACGGCGAGGCTGCGATGCAGCCGCAACACGATATCGGCCCCCAGAACCGGCTCCATCGCCGCGGGACGCTTGCCGCCGCCATCGGCCCACATGCCGACGTCCGCGGCAAGGAGCGCGCCGAGCGCCCCCATGTCGCCGCTGCGCGATGCTGCAAAAAAGGCATTGGCGATCTGGAGCCCCTGCTCTTTCTCGAGCTTGTAGCGCGGGCGCGCGTCGCGAACGTGGGTGCGGGCGCGTGCCGCAAGCTGGCGCGTCGCCGCGGGGTCGCGGTCGATCGTTTTCGCGACCTCGTCGAACTCAACGCCGAAGACGTCGTGCAGCAGAAACGCCGCGCGTTCGAGCGGCGAAAGGCGTTCGAGCGCGAGCATCAGCGGCAGCGTGACATCATCCTCTTCCTCCTCCTCGACCAGCGGGTCGGGGAGCCACGGGCCGACATAGGTCTCGCGCTGACTGCGCGCCGACTTGATCTGGTCGAGACAGAGCCGCGTCACGGTCCGCCGCAGGAAGGCCGCGGGCTCGCGTACTTCGCTGCGGTCGGTGCCGAGCCAGCGGATGAAGGCATCCTGCACCACATCCTCGGCGTCGGCGACCGAGCCGAGCATGCGGTAGGCAACGCGCGTGAGGAGCGGACGCAGCGGGTCAAAACTGACCGCTGCGTCCGCCGCCGCCTCGATTTCGCTGCGGATGCCATCAGGCGTCATCAGGCGACCTTGAGCGCGCCGTTTTCGTACCAGAGGTCGAAACCGACCGCGATACGGTTCCAGCCATTGATGACATTGATCATCACGGTCAGGTTCACCTGTTCCTCCGGCGTGAAATGCGCTTCGAGCGCGTCCTTTGCAGCCTTCTGTGTGTGCCCTTCGGACAGCTTGGTCAAGGCGTCGGTCCATGCGAGCGCAGCGCGTTCGCGGTCGGTGTAGACGGGAGCCTCGTGCCAGGCCGAGAGCAGATAGATGCGCTGTTCACTCTCGCCCTTCGCGCGGGCTTCGACGGTGTGCATGTTGATGCAGTTCGCGCAGCCGTTGAGGATCGACGAGCGGATTTTCACCAGCTCGATCAGGCTCGGCTCGAGGCTCTTTTCGGCGGCGAGGCTGACGGCCATCCACTGCTTCATGAGCTGCGGGGCGGCGGCGTAGGGGTCGGTTACCTTGGTCATGTCATATCTCCTTTAGGGGTTGTGCAGACTTGACGAGCGGGCCGCGGCGGATGTGACATGCCCGGCAATTATTTTTCGTCGGCATGCATTTTTCCGTGGCGACGGGGGCGAAGGGCAATGCCACTTTGGGATAGGGCGACGTCAGCCGGGATATAGGTTGATGTGTCGCGGCGAGGCGCTAGCATCGCCATCATCTTTTGTTGGAGGGGATCGATCATGAAGTTTCTCGATGGTTTCGGCGAGCAGGCCTATGCCTTGCTGCGCATCGTTGCGGGCCTGTTGTTCCTCGCGCATGGCGTGCAGAAATTCTTCAATTTCCCTGTCGCCTTCCCGATGCCGCTCAACGGAATGATGTACGGCGCCGGCACGATCGAACTGGTCGCGGGCGCGCTGATAATCGTCGGCCTGTTCACCCGGCCCGCAGCGTTCATCGCAAGTGGCATGGCGGCGGTCGGTTACTGGACCGCGCACGCACCCCAGGGGCTGTACCCGATCGTCAATGGCGGCGAGACGATCATCCTCTATTGCTTCATCTTCCTGTTCATCGCGACGCGCGGCGCGGGCATCTGGAGCGTCGAACGCGCGTCGAAGAAATAACCGGCGAAAACCCGCATGCGCAGATCGTTCCTGTGGGGCACGGCACTGGGCGCGGCGCTGGCATTGGCCGGCGCCGCAATTGCCAGTGTCTGGATCAAGGATCGTCCCGAACCGCTCTATCTGCGGATTTCGGACGATAACTATCATGAGACGTTCGAAAATCCGGAATTTGAAGCCAAGGATGGGCTGACCAGCGCCCGCCTGATTCGAAGCTGCGGGATAAAAGCCTTCACAATCGACAGCATGCAGGTGGACCACACGGGATCGGGCTTCATCAGGATCGATCATACGCCGGCAGCCAATCTGAATTGCCTGATCGGCGAAGCACGGGCGCACTCGATGTCGCTGGCGATTACGCGAGGGATGGATACGGACGAGATGATGTGCCTCGCCGGGTGGCCCACGCGTTTCAGGAACGATCCACCAGCCGAAGCATGCCCCGGCGGCAATCCCGAACCGATATTCCGGGAACCGCACGAGGAAGCAACTAAGGCAGCAAAAACAAAATAGGGGGCGACCCTTTCGGACCGCCCCCAGTTCGGGCTTCACATGGTGAAGGTCGTCAAAGCTCGCGCGTGTTGGTCTCGATCAGCTTCTTCGCCTCGGCGATCGCCTTGGCCGTCGTCAGCTTCTTTTCCTGAATATCGTCGGCCATTTCGAGCAGGCGGCCGCTGATCACGGTGCCGGTCTGCGCTTCTTCGTCGATCGCGATGCCGCCCTTGGCCGCGGCGACGCGGTCCCATTCGGCGCGCACCGCGGCCCAATAATCCTTGGTCGCGGTCCAATAATCGTCGGCGGCCTTCACGTCATACTGGTCATATTTGATGTAGGTGTTGAGGACATATTCCTGGACGATCGGCACCAGCTTGCCATCCTTCGTCCCCATCTTGGTATTGTCCTGCCAGTGGACCCAGCCGTCGGGCGAGGGCTGGTGGCGGTTGATCGAGAGGTAGCGGTCGTAGACGGGGTTGCGCACCGCATCGCGGCGCGCGAGCGGGCGCCACGTCCAGTTCGAGCGCCAGCGGCGGACGCCGCCCTGCGTTTCGAACTGGCCCCAGCCGCCGTAACGCGGGCTGTCATCGACCTGATAGACGGTCTGCGACCAGCGGCCGGTGCGCATCTTTTCGGGCACATCTTCCCACGTCCACGCGTTGCGGTCCGAATAAACGAGCACCTTCGCGGGTTCATATTCCCAGTCTTGCCGCCAATGCTTGATGATCATGCTCTTGTCGTCGTCGCCGGAGATGACGAGCATATGCTGCAGGCTTATCTTGCGGCCGGTGTCCTCGATCACGCGCACGACCTCGTTGCCGCCCGAGCGCTTGGGTTCCAGGATTTCGTATGTCGGATCCCAGCGGGTCGATTCCTGCATGTTGAAACTGACGCGGTAGTTGCCCGCCATCGCGAGGATGTCGGCGCGGTCCTGTTCGAAATTGGCGGCGGCAGCCTCGGCGGCAATCGGCGGGTGCGCCGAGGCGGCGACGGGCAGCGCGGCGGTGAGCAGCAACAGGCTGGCGGCGATCTTGCGATAGGTTTTCATCGTTGCAGTCCTTCTGTTTTGATTAGAAGCGGAAGCTGAGCGACACGCTCGCGTTGCGGCCGGGCTGGGTATAAGCGTCGGTCACGGTCGAGGTGGACGCGAGGCCGCGGACGTCGCTCCACCAGCTGTATTTCTTGTCGAGGATGTTGAAGACGCCGGCGCGCAGCGTCAGCGCATCGATGACGCGAACGAAGGCGGTCGCATCGAGGATGGTGAAGCTGTCGGGGCGGAAGCATTCGGGGGTGCAGAGCCCCGTCGTGCGCGACGCTTCCTTGCGGCCGGCGTGGGTCATGATGAGCTGACCGCCGAAACGCCCTTCACGCTGACGATAGCCGATGCCGGCAACGAGCTTGAGCGGGTCGATCGACGACAGCGGTGAACGCACGCCGTCTGGGTCGATCACGTCACCCTTCGCATAGGATAGGGCGAGCGTCGTATACAGGCCGGACGACGCTCGCCCCTCGAACCGTGCCTCGGCGCCTTTGACGCGGACACGATCGAGATTCACGAACTGGAAGATAGCCGGGTCGTTCGGCAGGAAATTGCCGCTGACCTGTTCCTGGCTGATGAAATCCTTGTAGCGCGCGGTGAAGCCCGTGACGTCGAGGCTGATCGCGTCGCTCGAAAAGCGGATGCCGCCCTCGAAGCTTTCGCTGCGCTCGGGGCCGAGATCGGGGTTCGGGATCGAGGTATAGCCCGATGCGATGTTCGAAAAGAACTGGTTTACCTGCCCCGGTTCGGGCGCCTTGAAGCCCGTCGCGTAATTGGCGAACAGGCGGACCGCGTCGGTGATTTTCCACACCGCGCCGAATTTCGGCGAGACGCGCGAACCATCCTGCTTGGCGCCGGCGAAGGTCGGCAGCAGCGGGTCATTGTCGGGCGACAGATCGTACCAGTCGAAACGCAGCGCCGGGTAGAGGAGCAAGCGCCCCTCGGCGACCGAGATTTCGTCGCCGACGAACAGGCCGGCGCGGGTGAAGTCGGTCGTCGGGAAAGCGCGTGTCGGATAGACCTCGCCGAACGGCGGCACGGTGCCGTCGCGCAGCCCACGCTGGCGCGTCTTGCTGATGTCGCCGCCGAAGACCAGGCGGTGGGTGATCGCGCCGGTCGCGAAGTCGGCGCGCGCGTCGGCCGACGCGCCGATCACGCGGTTTTCGAACGTGTTGAGGCGCGTGCGATCGGCCGCAGGCGTGCGGTCTTCCTCGGTATATTGATTGTCCTCGCCGTCCTGCCAGTAGAGCGCGACGCGCGCGAAATCGATCGCGCCCTCGCCTTCCCAACTCCAGTCGAGCGACACGCGCTTGCGTGTCCCGCTATCGAAGCCTTCGAGGCGGTCGACGCTGGCGGTGACGACGCCCTGCGCGTTGCGCGTCGCGGTCACTCCGGTCAGTCCGTTGGTGTAAAGATCGGTGTCGAGATATTCGCCGGTCAGGCGGACCTTGTGACCATTGCCGGGATCATAGACGATCCGCGCCAGCGCGGCGTTCGACTTGCCATCCTGCGGATTGGGAAGCGTGCGCTGCGGACCAGTGCCCGGGCGCAGGCCTGAAGTCAGCGTTCCAGTCGTCGGATTGGGAAGGACGACCCCGGCATTCGTGCCCTTGTTGTCGAGTTCCTTGTGATCGCGGCGCGTGTAGGCGGCCATGATCGACCAGTCGCCGCTGCGTCCCGCGAGGATCGCGGTTTCGCTGAATTCCTCGTCGGCGCTGCTGTAGGCGGCGCGAAGGAGGCCGCCGACATTCTTGCCGGGCTCAAGGAAGTCGACGGGGTCGGAGGTGATGAAGCTGACCGCGCCCGCAAGCCCGTCGCTGCCGTAGAGCGCCGACGACGGGCCGCGCAGGATTTCGACCGATTTCACGAGGCCAAGGTCGACATAGTCGCCGCGGCCCGCGGCCTGTGCGCCGAAGGTGAAGCCGTCGGGGACGCGCACGCCGTCGACCTGTACGAGCACGCGGTTGCCGCCGATGCCGCGAATGTTGAAGCTGTCGTTGCCCGCGCGGCCGGTGGTGCCGAGCGCGGCGCCGAAGCGCGCGGGCTGGCGCTGGACGCTGACGCCGGGTTCGAAGCGGACGAGGTCGCGGATGTCGGTGACGAGTTCGTCGGCGATCTGCTCGTCGCTCTTCACCGTCACGGTGACCGGGACATCCTCGGCCTTCACCGCGGTGCGCGTCGCGGTGACGACGATCTGGCTCTTGCGCGCTACCCAATATTCGCCGTCATTGTCCTGCGCAAAGGCCGGCGAAGCGGTCGCGGCGAGCGCAAGGCCCAGCGCGCTGCCTGCGGCAAGGCGAATGACGAACGGCAAATGTCGGATGTTCAATTTTCTTCCCCTGATTGATTGCGACTGACTCGCAATAGCGGCGCTCTAGGCGCGCAAATTCGGGGGGTCAATATGCTATTGCGAATCGTTCTCGAAAAAGAAGGTCAAAATCTTGAAACAGGTGTCATTGCGAGCGCAGCGAAGCAATCCAGAGCGGCTTGCCACACTCTGGATTGCTTCGCTGCGCTCGCAATGACGGCTTGGGAAAGAGGTTAAGCTCCCGGCCCTTCATAGGCATCGACAATCCGCCCGACGATCGGGTGGCGGACGACATCGGCGCTGGTGAAATAGCTAACGTTGATGCCTTCGACGCCCTGAAGCCGGCCAACTGCGTCGGCGAGGCCCGAACTTGCGGGGATCGGCAAGTCGACCTGCTTCGGGTCGCCGCAGATCACCATACGGCTGTTCATGCCGAAGCGCGTCAGGAACATCTTCATCTGCGGGATCGTCGTATTCTGCGCCTCGTCGAGGATGATGAAGGCATCGGCGAGTGTACGGCCGCGCATGAAGGCGAGCGGTGCGATCTCGATCTCGCCCGACGCGATGCGGCGCTCGACCTGCTCGGCAGGCAAGCAGTCGTGGAGCGCGTCGTAGAGCGGGCGCAAATAGGGATCGACCTTTTCCTTCATGTCCCCGGGAAGGAAGCCGAGCTTCTCACCCGCCTCGACCGCGGGGCGCGAGAGGATCAGGCGCTGGACGCTGCCGGTGATCAACTGCGCCACCGCCTGCGCCACCGCGAGATAGGTTTTGCCGGTACCCGCCGGGCCGAGCGCGAAAATCACGTCGTCGCGCGCGAGCGCCTGCATATAGGGGACCTGCGACGGCGCGCGCGGGACGATCGTCTTTTTGCGCGTTCGGATCATGATCGGCGGCGCTTCGTCCTTATCGTGGCGGATGATGCCCGCGAGCGTCGGCTGCGCCGACATGGCGATCACACCGTCGACGAGGCCAGTGTCGACCTCCTGCCCTTGTTCGATGCGGTTGTAGAGTTCGGTGAGCACGTCGCGGGCGCGCGCCGCGGCCTCGGCCTCACCCTCGATCTGGACGCGATTGCCGCGGGCGGAGATATAAACGCCGAGACGGTTTTCGATCGCGACGAGGTTGCGGTCGAACTCGCCGAAGAGAATGCCCAAAAGCTGCGTTCGCTCGAATTCCGCGGTCAGTCGGACGCGGTCGCCGGGTTCGGCGGGGGTGGAGGCGGTCAGCGGGCGTTTGGACATATAAGCAATGCTCCTTCGATCGACGACACGACTGTACTCCCGCCAGAACGGGAGTCCATGACTTGCGGACTGCGAATGCGACGGAAGGAGGCGGAGTGTGTCTTCGGAGAGACAGCTTCCGCCAGCGGCACTAGGCGACCGCTTCCATCAGCAGCTCGGCGCCAACGCTGTTGGCACCGGCCGAGACGATGCGCACATCGACCATATCGCCGATCTTGAGCCCCGGTGCGATGACATGCACCGACTGGAGCCAGGGCGACTTTCCGATGAGCTGGCCGTCGAGTTTGCCCTTGCGTTCGAGGAGCAGGCGCGTCGTGCGGCCGACCGTCGCCTCGTTGAACGCCTGCTGCTGTTCGTTGAGCAAAGCCTGTAGGCGCTGGAGGCGTTCGTTGAGGACGGCTTCGTCGATCTGGTCGTCCATCGTCGCGGCCGGAGTACCGGGGCGGCGCGAATATTTGAAGCTGTACGCCATCGCATAATTGGTCGCGCGGACGATATCGAGCGTCGCCTCGAAATCGGCATCGGTCTCGCCCGGGAAGCCGACGATGAAGTCGCCCGAAATCGCGATATCGGGGCGCACGGCGCGGACGCGTTCGATGATCTTCAGATAGCTTTCGACGGAGTGGCTGCGGTTCATCGCGGCGAGGATGCGGTCGCTGCCCGCCTGCACCGGCAGGTGCAGGAACGGCATCAGCTTGTCGATCTCGCCATGCGCGGCGATCAGGCCGTCGGTCATGTCGTTGGGGTGGCTGGTCGTGTAGCGGATGCGTTCGAGCCCGTCCTCACGCGCCAGTTCGCGGATCAGCCCGTCGAGGCCGATCGCCCTGCCCTTGTCATCCTCACCGTCCCACGCGTTGACGTTCTGCCCGAGCAGGGTGATCTCGCGGACGCCGCCCGCAACAAGTGCGCGCGCTTCGGCGATCAGGTCGGCGAAGGGCCGGCTGATCTCGGCACCGCGCGTATAGGGCACGACGCAATAAGTGCAGAATTTGTCGCAGCCTTCCTGCACGGTCAGGAAGGCTGTCGGGCGCTGGCCGCCCGCGCGCTTGGGCAATGCGCCGAACTTGCTTTCGAGCGGCATGTCGAGGTCGACGGCCTTCTCGCCGCGCGCCGCGCGCGCGATCAGGTCGGGCAGACGGTGATAGGCCTGCGGACCGACGACGACGTCGACGCTCGGCGCGCGGCGCGCGATTTCGGCGCCCTCGGCCTGCGCGACGCAGCCCGCGACCGCGATCGTCGGGCGGCTGCCGTCGGCGCGCTTGAGCCGGCCGATGTCCGAATAGACTTTCTCGGCCGCTTTCTCGCGGATGTGACAGGTGTTGAGCACGACGAGGTCGGCGTCGGCGCCGTCGGCGGCGGCGACATAGCCTTCGGCGCCGAGCATCTCGGCCATGCGCTCGCCGTCATAGACGTTCATCTGGCAGCCGAAGGATTTGACGTGGAAAGTTTTGGGAGAGTCGGATTTCATCGGCGCGCTATAGGCGATGCGGCGCGCCGGCGGAAGACCGCGCGATTTCCGCTGCAATCGACGCCCGCGCGGCCTCGGCGAGCAGCTTGCGATCGGCCTCGACGATATCGGGAAGCGGGTCGAGATAGTTGATCGTCAGGTGGATCGGGCGCTTGCGCGCGAGCAGCCGTTTGAAGTTGCCGAGCCCGGATTCGGGATCGAGCCAGGCGATATCGTTCGCTTCATGCCCATAATCGAGAAACACCGGCTGGATGCGCAGGTTGGGCGGCGTCGGAATCACCGCCTGGAACAGCGAAGCGCGGAAGGGCAGCAGCCCGTCACCGGGGCCCGTGGTCCCTTCGGGAAACAGCGTCACCGGGCGGCCGCGCGCGAGCGCGTTGCGCAGGTCGTTCGCCTGATTGTGGATCTCGCGCCGCGCCTCGCGCTGGACATAGACGGTGTGGTTCTGGTCGGCGAGCCAGCCGACGAGCGGGGTCGTGCCGACCTCCGCCTTTGACACAAAGGCCGAGCGCGCGGCGCCGCCAAGCGCGAGGATGTCGAGCCAGCTGACATGGTTCGACACGAACAGGACGTTGCGCCGCAGCCGCGTCCCCGTCGTGCGGATGCGGAGTCCCGCGATCCAGCCCACGGCATTGAGAAACGCCATAACCATCGGCGACGGACGACCGACGGCGCGATAGAGAAGATGCGGGACGATCAGAAAAAGGAGCGTCAGCACCATCAGGGCGAGACGGGCGACCGTCCGCCAGGTAATCGCGCTGCGATCAGTCGCGCTTGCGATCGATGGCGACACCATAAAGCTCCATGCGATGATCGACGAGGCGGAAGCCCAGCCGTTCGGCGATCACCTTCTGCAACGCTTCGAGTTCGGGATCGACGAATTCGATCACCTTGCCCGTTTCGACGTCGATCAGATGATCGTGATGCGCCTCGGGCGCGGCTTCGTAGCGCGAGCGGCCGTCGCCGAAATCGTGGCGGTCGAGAATGCCCGCTTCTTCGAACAGGCGCACGGTGCGATAGACGGTGGCGATCGAAATGCCGCAGTCGAGCTTCGACGCGCGCTCATAGAGCGTCTCGACGTCGGGATGGTCCTCCGAATCCGAAATGACGCGCGCAATGATGCGGCGCTGTTCGGTGATGCGCAGCCCCTTTTCGTGGCACAGGGCTTCAAGATCGATATTACCGGACATGCGGGCCTTTCCTGCAAGATGCAGTCGGATTTCTGTTCTTCAAACTGTATAAGCACGCCCTGCCGATAGGACAAGGGCGGCACCCCTACGACGCCGCCCTTCCTTGGCTCCCGCTGGAGCAATTTATCGCGACGGTCAGACCTTGGGCTTGCGCTTGCGCCCGCCGCCGCGGCCCTTGGTGCCGAGGCCGATTTCCTTCGCTAGCGCGCGGCGCTTTTCGGCGTAGTTCGGCGCAACCATCGGATAGTCGGCAGGCAGGCCCCACTTCGCGCGATAGTCGTCGGGGGTCATGCCATAATGCGTCATCAGGTGACGGCGCAGCATCTTCAACTTTTTCCCGTCTTCGAGGCAGGTGATGTAGTCGGGCTTGACCGAGGTGCGGATCGAAACCGCGGGCACCAGCTTTTCCTCGACGACCGCTTCGGTACCGAGACCCGACAGCGCGGTGTGCACGTTATTTATCAATAGGGAGAGATCCGAAATGGCGACGCTGTTGTTGCTGACATGTGCGGCGACGATGTCGGCGGTCAGCGTAACGAGCATCTCGTTGGTATCGGCTTGGTCGGACATGAGACTATTCCTTGATTTTCATTACCCGGAAATATGAATGGCGAATATTGGAATTGTTCTTCCGCCGACCAGATTACTGCCACTTTGGATGGTATTCTGCAATGACCGATCAGTCGGCCCCAGGTTCGCGGGCCGATCTCCGCATGGTAATAGCGTCACGGACCACCCCGTCGCTGCCACGATAATAGGCCGGACGCCGCCCACATTCCGAAAATCCCGCGCTCTCGTAGAGATGAACCGCGTCATTATCGGCCCGCATTTCAAGGAAATAGTCTACGGCGCCTTGCTCGGTTGCCCAGGCCCGCCAATCGTCCATCAGTAATGCGCCGATGCCGCGGCCGCGAAATGCCGGGTCAACCGCGAGCAACAGTAATTCGCTTTCGGGCCCCGCTACACGCGCCGCCGAAAAGCCGCATGCCTGCTCACCGTCCCATGCGAGACATATGCGCGCCGAGGGGAGAGCGAACAAAGTCAAAAGCTGCGCACCGCTCCACGCTTCGCCGTAAGCGGGTTCGAATGCGGCATCCATCACGCGCATCACCGCGGCGAGATCGCCGACGCGGGCGGTGGCGAGGCGGATCGCGCCCGTCATGCGGCTGCCATCGGCTTGGCATCGGGGGCGCGGCCATAAATCGGGCTGGGCTGGTCGATCAGCGCTGCGGGAGGCAGCCGCAGAAAGGCGCGTGCGTCGGGGAGCGCCGCCAGTGCGCGCCCCACACCGCGACGCGCAACAAAGGGCTCGGCGCGATTGCCGACGACCAACGCGTCCGCGATCAGGACGGCGTCATCGGGCAAAAGCGAACGGATTTCGGCGCGCGGCGACAGGTCAGCAGCAAAGGGCTGGACAAACCATTGGCCATGCCCGCCCTCCATCACCACCAGCGCACCGCCGGCCGCCGCGATGTCATCGGCGGCGGCCGCTGCGACCAGCGCGAGCGTCGAAAAGCCATGCACGGGCACCTGCCAACCGAGTGCGAGGCCGCGCGCCGCCGCGACCGCGATACGCACCCCGGCAAAGCTGCCCGGGCCGCATCCTGCAACGATGACGTCGGCGTGGCCGCCGCCTGCCAGTTCGGCGATCAGCGGCACGAGCCGCTCGGCATGGCCGCGGCCGATAACCTCGTGACGATGGTCGACGACCGCTCCGTCCTCCAGCAACGCCACCGAACAGGCCTCACTCGCCGAATCGATGACCAGATACCGCATGGAGGTGGAACGCGCGCTCAGGCGATGCTGTTGAAGCGGGCGAAGTCCGGGCGCGGGCTGCGTTCGAAGATCGTCGCGGGATCGCCATAGCCGAGCGTCGAGATGAAATTGCTCTTCAGATTGGGCTGGTCCGCGAAGAAAGCTTCGTCGACGCCGGCATTGTTGAACCCCGACATCGGCCCGGTATCGAGACCGAGCGCGCGCGCGGCGAGGATGAAGTAGCCGCCCTGCAGCGTCGAATTGCGGAACGCGGTCGTCTGCGCCAGCGCTTCATTGCCGACGAACCAGCTCCGCGCATCGGCGTGCGGGAAAAGTTCGGGCAGATTTTCGTAAAACTCATTGTCGCTCGCGATGATCGCGGTGACCGGCGCCTTCAGGATTTTCTCGGCATTGGCCGGAAGCGCGAGCGCGGCGAGCTTTGCCTTCGCTTCTGCCGTGACGCACCAGACGATCCGCGCCGGCAGGCTGTTCGCGCTGGTCGGGCCGAACTTCACCAAGTCCCAGATCGCGTGCAGCTGCTCAGTCGATACCGGCTGGTCGGTGTAGCCGTTATAAGTGCGCGCAGTGCGAAACAGCTGGTCGAGGGCGCTATCGGAAAGCGGCTCGCTCATGGGCTAACTCCTCAGGAAAAATGGTCAGACGGCGTGAACTGCCGTTACCTCAGGCACATAATGTTTCAAGAGGGACTCGATGCCATTCTTCAGCGTCGCGGTCGAGGACGGACATCCCGCGCAAGCACCCTGCATCTTGAGATACACATTGCCCTTGTCGAAACCGCGATAGACGATGTCGCCGCCGTCGTTGGCAACCGCGGGGCGGACGCGGGTCTCGATCAGTTCCTTGATCTGGTCGATGATGTCGGCATCGGCGGGATCGTCGGCAAAGCCGGCCTCATCCTCGGGCGGCACCGAAAAGCCCGCGCTCGCGGCATTGAACAGTGGCACGTCGGCAAGGAAATGATCCATGACGATGCCGAGCACATCGGGCTTCGCGTCGCTCCATTCGGCGCCGGGCGCGATGGTCACCGATACGAAATCGCGGCCGAAGAAGACGCCCGTCACGTCGCCGAGCGAGAAAAGCGCGCTCGCGAGCGGCGACGCCTCGGCCTCTTCGGGGCTGGCAAAGTCGCGGGTTCCCGTCTCCATCACCGCCCGGCCGGGCAGGAATTTGAGCGTCGCGGGATTGGGCGTCGATTCGGTTTCGATCAGCATGGGGTGCATGTGGGGCGGAGCGAGGCTTTGTGCAAGACGACATCCGGGTCTAGAGCGCGGCGATGCGTCCTTTCACCCATTTTGCCGCGCTCGACTGGTCGGGCGGCCGCGGTCCGCGTCAGCGCGGAATCGCACTAGCAGTTGCCAGTGGCGCGGCGGCGCCGGCGCTGGTGCGGCCGGGGCATATCTGGTCGCGCGCCGAAATCCTCGATTGGCTGGAGGGTATCGCAGCGAACGGCGAGAATATGCTGATCGGTTTCGACTTTTCGGCCGCCTTTGCTTTCGCCGATCACGGCAGCTATTTCCCCGGCTGGGCGGAGAGCCCGGCCGACATGCGCGCGCTGTGGGCGCTCGTCGAGCGGCTGGCGGGCGGCGATCCGCATTATGAGATCGGCGGCTTCCTGGCGCATCCGGAGGCGCGACGCCATTTCCGCCACCACGGCGAGGCAGGCGACCTGTTCGAAGCGGGCGCGGGACGGCTGCGCATCGTCGAGCGGCACCAGCGGGTGACGAAACAGGCGGCGAGCGTCAGCAATTTCAACCTGGTCGGCGCGGCGCAGGTGGGCAAGGCGAGCCTGTCGGGCATGCGCCTGCTCCACCGGCTGTCGGGCCGCATCCCGCTGTGGCCCGGTGATCCGGCGCCGAGGACGGGTCCGATGCTGGTCGAAATCTATACGAGCCTCGCCGCACGCGCCGCAGGGCTGCCGCCTGGACGCAGCAAGATCCGCGACGGCGCGGCGCTCGACGTAGCGCTCGCGGCGCTTGGTTCGCCGCCGTGCGGCTTCACCGGTCCGATCAGCGACCATGCGAGCGATGCGCTGCTGACTGCGGCCTGGCTCCGGACGATCGCGTCGAACCCGGCATCGTGGAGCCCTGCCCCGCTGACCGATGCCTTGGCGAAAACCGAAGGCTGGACCTTTGGCATCATTTGAAGCAAAGGGCGCAGGTGCGCCGGCTTAGCTCAGTTGGTAGAGCACCTGATTTGTAATCAGGGGGCCACGGGTTCGAATCCTGTAGCCGGCACCACTCGCCTCACTGCTTATGGCGCGCAATCGATTGCGTCGATCAGGTCTGCCGTGACGCCGTTCGTCCAGCCGAACCCGATTTGCGGGGCATATTCGCCGCCGCCGCCGACCGACGGCGCTTCGACATTATATTTTTCGTAGAGCAGCCCCGACGTCACATAGGTGGCGTCGACCGTGGTGATCCATCGCGACGCAATCTCGCGGGCCAGTTCATGGTGCCCATAGCGACGCAAGCCCGCGACGGCGATCCATTGCAGTGGCGCCCAGCCATTGGGGCTATCCCATTGCTGGCCGCTGTCGACGAGCGTGGTGCGCAATCCGCCGGGTGCCAGGAGCCGGTCGCGGGCGACCCGTGCAACAGCATCAGCTTGCTGCTGCGTTGCTACGCCCGAAAGCAGCGGCGCCAAGGCGGCGGCACTGAGTTGCGGCCGCGCGCGGGCCTGCTCGATATCATAATCGAGGAAATGCCCTGCCGCTTCGCTCCAGAGATATTTGGTCATGGCGTCACGCCGCGCGGCGGCGCGCGCGGCATAAAGCGGTGCATCGCTGTCCCCGCCGGCGGCCAGCGCGGCCTCGAGCCCGAAGAGAAAGGCGTTGAGATCGACGGGGGCAATCGCGGTGGTCCGGATCGACGACAGTGACGGCTCGCCCAGCCAGCGCGACGAGAAATCCCAGCCGCTCTCGGCGCCGGCGCGAAGGTCGCGATAGACATCCTCCGCAGGACGGTCGCTGGCGGCGGCGGTTTCCACATCCTCGCGCCAGCTCTCGTCGCGCGGGGTGCCGCGGGGGTCCCAGTAACGGTTGAGCAAACTGCCGTCGGCGAGCCGCACAACGCGGTTGGCATGCGACGCAGGCGCAAGCTCGTCGGCGCCTTCCATCCACCATGCATGTTCGCGCTTCATCGCGGCCAGTCGGCGGGCGGCGACTTCGGGCCGTCCGTCGTCGAGCAGTGCGACCATCATGTGGAACAACGGCGGCTGCGAGCGACCGAGATAATAGGTCCGCGTCCCGTTCGGCACATGGCCATGATCCTCGATCAGGTCGGTCATGGCGTCGACGATGCCCGTCGCAAGCGCCGTCTCGCCGTCGCGGACGAGACCGAGCATCGAGAAGAAACTGTCCCAATAATATATCTCGCGGAACCGCCCACCGGGGACGACATGGCGATGGCCGACCGGCAGCGCCGAGCTGTTCAATATGCCGGTTTGCGGATCGCGCGCGAGGGTGGACCACATCGAGCGGATATGCGCGCGCAGCGGCTGGGTCGGCGTCGCGGGCTCGGGCGGCTCGACCCGCAGGGGGAGCCGGAAATTCGCCGCGACGAAGCGGAACAGTTCGGCGTCGCCGGGCGGCAGGTGCTCAAAATCGGCCATGATCTCGGCAATCGGCCGCGTCGGCACCGCGTCGACGAAGGTCTTGCCATCGGCGAGGATGCCGCTTTCCTGTACCCTTGCGAACAGCGGGCCGTAGAGCTCGGCCGGGGTGGAGTCAGCTTGTTTGGGTTTCGGCATCGCGCATCGCAAATTTCTGGACCTTTCCGGTCACCGTCATCGGGAACTCCTCGACGATCCGGACATGTTGGGGAATCTTATGGTGCGCGATCTTGCCGGCGCACCAGTGGGCGATCGTTTCGGGGGCAAGCGGTCGATGCACCCGAATCCACGCGCACACGCGCTCGCCCATCCGCTCGTCCGGGATGCCGAACACCGCGGCGTCGGCAATGTCCGGATGGCCCAGCAAAAAGGCCTCGACCTCGGCGGGATAGATATTCTCGCCGCCGCGGATGATCATGTCCTTGATCCGTCCGACGATGCGCACGCAGCCTTGCTCGTCGATCGTCGCGAGGTCGCCGCTGTGCATCCAGCCGTCGCGGATCGCGGCGGCGGTCGCATGGGGCTGGTTCCAGTAACCGAGCATAACGCCGGGGCCGCGCGAGCAATATTCGCCGGGTTCGCCGAAGGGCAGGACCGCGCCGTCGCCGTCGATCACGCGCCCCTCATAATGCGGCAACATCTGCCCGACGGTGTCGGTCCGCGCTTCGAGATCGGCGCCCGGCCGCGTCTGCGTACTGAGTGGGCTCGTCTCGGTCATGCCGTAGCCGATGGTGATGTCGGACAAGTTCATCTGCTCGATCATCCGCAGCATCATCGCGGGCGGACACGGCGCCCCGGCGGCAATGCCGGTGCGCAGCGTCGACAGGTCGAACGCGGCAAAATCGGGATGATCGAGCATCGTCAGGAACATCGTCGGCACGCCGTGCAGCGCCGTGCAGCGCTCGTCCGCTACTGTCTTCAGCACAACCGCAGGATCGAACGCCTGCCCCGGAAAGATCATCGCCGCACCGCTCGTCAGGCAGACGAGCACGCCGAGCACCATGCCGAAGCAGTGATAGAGCGGGACGGGAATGCACAGCCGGTCATCGGGGCCGAGTTGCATGCCCGCCGCGGCCGACACCGCATTGTGCAGCAGGTTGCGATGACTGAGCGTCGCGCCTTTCGGTGCGCCGGTCGTGCCGCTGGTGAACTGGATGTTGATCGGCTGGTTTTCATCGAGCGCGATCCGCGGCTCAAACGGCGCGCCGGGCAGCAGCAAAGCGTCGAATGCGATGCGCGCGCCCTCGCCCTTGCCGCCGATTTCGATAACATGCCGGAGGTCGGGCAGCCCCGCATCGAAGAAACGGGGTTCATCGCCCGCAACCGCCGGCGCCAGTTCGGCGAGCATGCCGAGATAGTCCGACGTCTTGAAGCGCGACGCGGTGACCAGCGCGCGGACGCCGGACAGGCGCAGCGCATGGCCCAGCTCATGGGTGCGGTAAGCGGGGTTGATCGAAACGAGGATGATCCCGAGCCGCGCGGTCGCGAACTGCGTCACCACCCACTCGGCGCAATTCGGTGCGCAAATGCCGACACGGTCGCCGGCGGCGATGCCCAGGCTGTCGAGGCCGCGAGCAAAGGCATCGACCTTGGCCCGCAGTTCGCTCCAGCTCCAGCGGACATCCTGCCACGGCACGACCAAGGCCGGTCGATCGCCGAAATTCTCGGCTGCCCGATCCAGCCACGCGCCGATCGTTCCCGACGGTATCGGCGGATCGGACGGACCAGCCGTATAGGACAGCCCTGCGGTCATGCGACGAGGTGCTTTTCGAAGAATTCGGCCTGCGCCGCGAGCGCGATCTCGGTCTCGGGACATTCGATCCACGCCCAGAAGGCGTGCGGCATGCCTTCGTAAACGCGGAGGTCGACATCGACACCCGCTTTGCGCAGCGCAAGGTCGGCGAGCACGGTGTGGCTGAGCAACTGATCGCGCGTGCTGCTCATCAGCAGCATCGGCGGTAGCCCCGACAGGTCGCCATAGGTGGGCGATAACAGCGGATCGGTGCGGTCGGCGCTCCCGCAATAATCGTCCAATGTTTCCGCGGCGGTGCGCGTTCCCATGATCGACGGCAGATAGGCCTCGCAATCGCCGACGATGGTAAAGTCGCCAGCGCCCGAGAAGAAGCCCGCCGCCGCGGGCATCGGCAGCCCCTCGGCTTTGATCCGCGCGAGCAATTGCAGGGTGAGGCAGGCGCCCGCCGAGGTGCCATAGATGCCGATCGCGCTCGCCGGGCGATGTGCCAGCGCGTCGGCATAGACCGCGAGCGCGTCGTCGACCGCCGCGGGGTACGGATGTTCGGGCGCCATGCGGTACAGCACCGTGGTGACGGGAATCCCGGTGAGCCCGGCGATCGGGATCGTCTCGGTCAGCGACCCCGCATCGACCATGAAGCCGCCGCCGTGGAAGTTGATCAGCAAACGCTTGTCGGCAGGGTCCGCATCGCGCCGACGCATATGTTTCACCGGCACCCCGGCGACCTTGCCCTTTTCGACGTCGACCCCGAAACGCGCCGCGCGGCCCTTGTTCAGCGGCTTCAGATGATTGGCAGCCGCCGCGCGCACCGCCGCGCGGGTGATCGGATTGCGCAGCAGCGTCGCGGTGACTTCGGGGGCGGATCCCTGTTTCAGCATCGGTTCCATGACCGCCCGCGCCTCGGCGCTGACGGTCATGGCGAACGGCGGTTGGATCGGCCCCTTGTCGCTCATCGATCAGCCCCCGAAACGATAGCCGATCCGCACCCCATACATCCGCGGCTCGCTATAGGTCAGCCCGACCATGCCCGACGACTGGGCGTATTGGTCGAGCACCCCGACCGGCTTCGCCTCGTTGGTGATGTTGTTCGCGAACAAAGTCAGGTCGATCGGGCGCCCGCCGATATCCTTGAGCCCGATGCTGGCGTTGAGCAGGCCATAGGCGGGCAGATAGTTGTAGAAGGACGAATTGGTCTGCGCGGTCGAAACCTTGCTCTGACGAACATAGTTGGCCGCCAGCACCAGATCGCCCGCGCCCCCGAGCGGCGTCTCGTACGAGCCGCCGACCGAGAATTTATGCTTGGGCGTATAGGGGAAGGGCGCACCGTTGAGGATCGCACCCGCGCTCGCGTCAGCGACCTCGGTATAGCGCGCGTCGATGTAGGAATAGCTGCCGTTCAGCGTCAGCCCCTGCACCGGCATGACCGCAAGGTTCACCTCGACGCCCTGGATCTTGCCCTTCGCCGCGCTGCGCGTGACGTTGAGCGGGATCGTGCCGCCCGGCGTTTCGACCACCTCCGCCGTCGTGCGCTGAATATTGTCATTGATGCCGCGATAGGCAGCGACATTGGCGCGGACGTCGACATTGCCGAGCGAGAATTGCGACTTCAACCCGACCTCGACGTCGGAAAGCCGTTCGGGCTTGTAGGTGCGGAATTCGGAATCGACCGGCACCGGGCCGTTGACGCCGCCCGACTTATACGCGTCGCGCGCGGTGACATAGACGTGGACGCCGGGCGTCACATCATAGTCGAGCGTCGCGGTGTAGCTCGGATAGTCGCTGTCGACCGACCCCGAGACCGCGGGCGGACCGCCGATCGTCTGCGAGGTGAAGCTATGCTCCCAGGTGTAGCGCAGGCCGCCCGTGACGCTGAGCCCGGTGAGCGAACCCGACAGCTTGCCGAGATCGACCGTCGCCTGCCCGAACACCGCCTCGCTCTTGTTCGTCTGCGTGAAGAAGCCCGAGATCGTCGGAATCAATGTCCCGATCGGGAAGAAGGTATAGACCTCGATCCCCGCCGGGTCGGACCAGCTCTGCCGGTCGAGATAGCCGCCGACCGAGAAATCGACCGCGTCATCGAACAACGTGCCCTGAAGCTGAAGCTCCTCGGTGAAGAAATTGGGTGCGACGGTCGGGATGCGCCCGCGCTGGCCCGCAATCGGGAACGGCATGGCGTCATAGTCATAGCCGTAGATCGTACGCAGTTCCGAATAGCTGACGATGTTGCGCAGCTTGATATTGTCGCTGAGCTGCACCGACGCCTGGTTGATCACCTGCCAATATTTCGTCTCCGAAAACTGGTCGAGATCGTAGGAGACGCGGCGCGGACCGCGCGCCTGCTGTTCGGCCACGGCGGTCAGCACCCCCGGATAGAAGGCCGCCACCGGAAGGAACCCCAGCCCCAGCGCGGTAGCGTCGAAGCCTGCGGCGGGATTATAGGCACCGAGAACGGTGCCGCCGCCATTGGTGTCCGAATGATAATAGCGCAGCATCGTATAAAGTTCGATGTTGTCGGTCGGTTGCAAGGTCAGGCCGAAGCGGAAGCTTTCGTAAGAGAGGTTGTCGTAATCCTTGCCTTCGAAGAAGGGACCGACATCCTTGGTATAACCGTCGCGGCGGCCGACATCGCCCGCAATGCGCAGCATCACGCGACCGGGGACGATCGGCGTGTTGAGCGCGCCCTCGATCCGGCGGTCGTTATAATTGCCGAGCTGGACGCGGACATAGCCCTCGAATTCATCCTTCGGCTTGACCGGCTCGAACAGGATGTTGCCGCCGGTCGCATTCTTGCCGAACAAAGTGCCCTGCGGCCCCGCAAGCACCTGAATATTGGCCATGTCGAAATAGGTGCCGACGCGGCCGTCGACGTTCACGCTGTTCGGCACTTCGGCGAAATAATTGACGACGCCCGGGGTCGATCCGAACGCCGGCCCTTGCCCGCGCAACGCGAAATAGGCGAACTCGCGCGGATAGCCGCCGCTGATCGTGAACAGCGAAGGGGTGTTGTCGGCGAGCGATGTGCGGTCGGAGACACCCCTCTGTTCGAGCGCTTCGTCGGTGAACGCCGTCACGGCGATCGGCACGTCCTGCAGCTTTTCTTCGCGGCGGCGTGCGGTGACGATGATGTCGTTGAGGCCGGGGCCATCTTCCGCCGTGGTGCCACCGGCGGCCGGTTCGGCCGGGGCCGCCTGCGCAAGCGCCGCAACGGGCAGAAGGCTGCTGCTGACGAGCAGCCCCAAAATCAGTGCAGAACGCATGGACGTCATTCTTCCCTCCCAAATATCCCGGGCTTCGGCCCTGTCGATCTTCGGACTATTCGGAAATGTTATCGATGTCAATAAAGCTTGCAGCGCGCTTATTTATCCCTATGATCGCGGCCAATCAGAACATTGCTATCGGTAGCAAGGCGAGGATGTAAAAATGGATCCCTACAGATTTGCGCCATGGGTGAGCGCCGAGGCGGCCGCGCTGTTCGCAGCCGAGACCAAGGCGGCCGAGGCGCCCCTGCCGACCGACATCGCGAGTTTGCGTGTGCATTATAACGCCTTCAACGCACGCCATCTGGCGGTCGCGCGCGACCATTATGCGGTCGATATCGTTCGCGATGCGATCGCCGGCGTCGCCGTCGATATCGTGACGCCTGCAGGGATCGACATCGATCACCGCACTCTGCTCTGCCTGCACGGCGGCGCCTTCATGTGGGGGCGCGGCGCCGGCGCACTGCTCGAAGCGGTGCCCGTCGCCGCGACGGCCAGAATGCGCGTCATCGCCGTCGAATATGCCCTCGCCCCCGAGCAGGTTTTTCCCGCCGCGGTCGACGATGTGCTCGCCGTCTATCGCGCCTTGCTCGATACGCAGCCCGCGCAGAGCATCGGCATTTACGGCTGCTCCGCAGGCGGCGCGCTGACCGCGCAGACCGTCGCGCGGATCATCGCCGAGGGCGACCCGTTGCCCGGCGCGGTGGCAATGCTGCACGGCACCGGCCTCGACATGGACGGCGATTCGCGCGCCAGCGCCGCCTTCCTCTCCGGCACCGATGCCGCGCCCGACGCGCCCAGCCTTGCGACGATGCCCTATCTTGCCGGTGCAAGCGCCGACGACCCGCTGGTATTTCCCGGCGAGCATAGCGACGTGCTCGCGCAATTCCCGCCCAGCCTGCTGGTCACCGGCACGCGCGATTTCGCGGCGAGCTCGGTCAGCGTGATGCATCGCCGCCTGCGCGCAGCCGGAGCCGATGCGTCGCTGATCCACTTCGACGGCATGTGGCACGCGCATCATATGGCGACGACTTTACCCGAATCGCGCGAGACTTTCGCCGCGCTCGCTTGCTTCTTCGACGACCATCTCGTGTGATCGCGACGCCGCTAGCCTTTTCAGCCGCTGCTTTCGCGGACGATGAGCGCGACGGGCAGCGGCGTCGTGACCGGCGCCGTGCTGGCGCCGTCGATCATTGCGAGGATCGCATTGCCGAGTGCGCGCCCGGCGGCGGTAGCATCCTGCCGGACCGACGAGATCGACGGACGGTGGGTGCTGGCGATCGGCGTATCGTCGAAGCCGACGATCGCGACGTCGCCCGGAATGGCGATATCGCGGCCCGCCAGCGTGTCGCAGGCGCCCGCGGCGATGAAGTCGCTGACCGCGATGATCGCGTCGAACGCGGTTCCGGCATCGAGTGCGGTCTGAACCGCCTCGGCGCCGCTTTCGATCGAGAAGGCGCAAGGAATGACGCCCGCCAGCGACGCCTCACTGGCGGCCAGCACTTCGCGCACGCCTTCGAGGCGGCCGGCGACTTCGGGATGCTCGGCGTCCCCGAGGAACAGCAGGCGCTTGCGCCCCGACGCCACCAGATGTTCGGCGGCGAGCCGGCCGCCCTGCCGATTGTCGCTGCCGATCACAGGCACGTTGAGCCCCGGCACGGGTTCGCCCCACGCGACCAGCGGCAGGCCAAAGGTCTGGACCTGCGCGAGGCAACGCCCGCCCTCGCCTTGCCCCAGCACGACGACGCCGTCGGCGCCGATGGCGTTCGATTCGAGAAAATGATCGTTGGTCGTCAGCAACATCGCATGATCGGCGGGGGTCAGCACCTCCAGCAGCCCGCCTATCATCGTCAACAGCAACGGGTCGGCAATCGGCCGGTCGTCGCGCGCCAACTGCTCGATCACCACCGCGATCGTCTGGGTTCGCCGGGTCCGGAGGCTGCGCGCGGCGACGTTCATCCTGTAACCGACTTCGCCCGCGATCCTGGCGATCCGCTCGCGCACTTCGGGGCGCACCAGATCGCTTCCCCTGAGGGCGCGCGAGACGGTGATCTTGGAAACGCCGGCAAGCGCCGCGACCATCTCCATGGTCGGCCGCTCGCCGGCTTTGCCCGGCTTGATCATTGCCATTTATTCCTCACCAACCCCTCAATCGCCGGCAAGATAGCGGCGGACGAGGCGCGCGATCAAGTCAAAGGACCTCGACACCGCGCCGAGCGTCGCGGGCAGGAACATGAAGCCGTGCGGCAGGCCGGGAAGGCGGCAGACAAGCGTCTCGACACCCGCGCGCGCGAGCAGCGCCGCATAGGCTTCGCCATCGTCGCGCAGCGGATCCTCGGACGCAGTCAGCACGATCGCCGGGGCCAGCCCGTCGTGGCGCTCGGCATACATCGGCGAGACGAGCGGATCGCGATAGTCGGTCTCGCCGGTGTACATCGACCGGCACACCTCCAGATAGTCACGCGTGAGCCCGGGGACGGCGATCTCGTCCATCGAGGGCAGCGCAAGGCCGAGGTCGGTCGCAGGATGGACCAGCAGCTGGAACAGCGGCTGCGCTTCGCCCGCATCGCGCAGTCGGAGCGCGATCGCAGCGGTCAGATTCGCGCCGGCGCTTTCGCCGCCGAGCGCAATCCGCGCGGGATCGCAGCCGAGCACCGCTGCTTCGCGACGCGCCCAGGCGAAGGCCGTGGTCGCATCGTCGAGCCCCGCGGGAAAGGGATGTTCGGGCGCGAGCCGATAGCCGACGCCGAGCACCGCGCAGCCGGCCCGGTCGGCAAGAATACGGTGCATCGCATCGTGCGTATCGAGATCGCCGAGCATCCAGCCGCCGCCGTGGAGAAACACCAGCAGGGGCAGCGGCCCATCGGCCTCGGGCACGTACAGCCGAACCGGGACGCCATCGGCGTCGAGATCGCGAACCGTGGCGAGTTCGACACCCGGCAAGGCTCCGCCCATCATCGTCATATGGGCGCGGATCATTGGCATGATTTCGGGGGTCAAGGGGGGCAGCGGGGCGGGTTCGCCGACCAGCCGGGCAATTTCGCTATCGAGCATATTCTTCCTCTCCGTCGTAATGTTATCGATATCAATCAAAACACAGCGCAAGACAAGAGCAGGATCGCAAAATGACAATGACGCACCCGAATGGCGCGGTTGAGCCGGCGAACATGACGCAAGGAGAGGGCAAGCGTGGGCTCACCTTCGGCGTGTCGGGGCTCTACCTTGCGCTTTATCTGCACTATGGCTTTTTCACCTTCATCCCGCTGTACCTTAAGAAAACGGGCGCGACGCCGGCCGAGATCGGGATCTTGCTCGCCATCCCGCTGATCCTGCGCGTGCTGACCGTCGCGCCGGTCTCGGCATGGGCCGGACGACATGGACGCGTGCGCGACGCGATCACCGTGACCGCGCTCGCCTCTGCCGCGATCATCCTGTTACTGCTTGGCGAGCCCGGTCACGCCGGACGCGTTCTCATCGTCATCGCCTTTTCGATGATGTGGGACCAGATTCCGGTACTCACCGACGCCTATGCGGTGATGGCGGTGCGAAGCCATTCGCTCGATTTCGGGCGGATGCGCGTCTGGGGTTCGATCGGCGTGGTCGCATCGAGCGCCGCCGCGGGTTGGGTGTTCGGCCTGACCGGGATCGAGGCGCTGCCCTGGCTCGTCGCGCTGATCCTCCTCCTCCCCGCGATGGTCGCGCCGCTGCTGCCGTCCGACCGGAAAATGGCGCCCGCCGAGCCCGGCCCCGCCGGCAAATGGCGCGACGTGCTGGTCGACCGCAAACTGATGCTCGCAATGGGCGCAACCGCGCTGGTTATGGGCAGCCACGGCGTGCTCACCAGCTTCGGCGCGATCCAGTGGGACGCGCAGGGCATTTCGACCGGGACGATCGGCATGCTGCAGGCGCTGGCCGTGAGCGCCGAGATCCTCGCCTTCTGGTTCGGCACCAAAATGCTGGGGCAGCGCGACCCGAGCCTGCTCATCTGCATCGCGGCGGGCGCGGCGATGCTGCGCTGGGTCATGATGGCGACCAACCCCGGCCTCGGCGTGCTGTTCGCCGTCCAGTTGCTCCATGGCGTGACCTCGACCGGCGCGATCCTCGGCATCATGCTCGTCATCGCCACCCGCGTGCCGATGCAATCGAGCGCTGCGGCGCAGGGGCTCAACGCGGTGCTGCTCGGCGTCGCTCTTGCGGTATCGACCGCCGGATCGGGGCTGCTCTGGTCCTACGGGATTTCGGCTGCCTATCTCGCGATGGCGGTGCTCGCCGCGCTCGCCGTCCTGCTGGCATGGCCCGGCCGGAGCCCCGCCGAACCGATCGACGCCCCCTTCGAAGCCCTGTCCGCATCGGGAGAGAAAGCATGACCCCCAGACCGTTTCTGACCATCGCGCTCGCCGCGCTCTTCGCCGCGCCGGCGAGTGCCCAGCCCGCGCCCGAGCGCAACATCCTGACCTGGCCGATGCCCGAGACCGTCAGCCCCGAGGGCCGCGCTATGGCTGCCGCAATGCTGGCCCAGCCGATGCCGACCCCGATGCCATCGGTCGAGGTCCAGCGGCAGATGATCGGCGGCATGCAGGAGGCGATGGGCGCGCAGCTCCAGCAGCGTCACGGCGTCCGCGTCGAGGCCGCGACCATTGCGGGTGTTCCGGTACGCATCGTCTATCCCAAGGGCGTCACCTCGCTCGGCAAGGGCCCGGTACTGCTCAACCTGCACGGCGGCGGCTTCCGCGTCGATTCGGGCTCGCTGACCGAAACGATCCCCATCGCGGCGCTGACCGGCCTGCCCGTCGTCGCGGTGCTCTACCGCCTCGCCCCCGAACATCCCTATCCCGCCGCGCTCGATGACGCGCTGGCCGTCTATCAGGCGCTCGAAAAGGAGCGAGATGCGTCGCAGATTGCCGTCTATGGAACCTCGGCCGGTGCGGTACTCAGCGGCGAACTGATCGCCAAGCTGACGCACCTCAAAAAGCCGATGCCCGCCGCGCTCGGCTTTTTCTCGGGAAGCGCCGACATGAGCAAGAGCGGCGATTCCGAATCCTGGATGCCGTCGCCGACGGGCGAAAAGGCGCTGGCCGAAGCCGTCGCCCCCTACGTCGGCAAGACCGATCCCGCCGACCCGATCCTCTCGCCGCTTCACGGCGACCTCTCGGACTTCCCGCCGACGCTGCTCGTCAGCAGCACGCGCGACTCTTTGCTCAGCGGGACATCGATCTTCGGCCGCGCGTTGATCGAGAAGGGTGTCGACGCGCGCCTCGTCGTGTTCGACGGGCTGCCGCACGCTTTCTGGGCCTATATGGATATTCCCGAGGCCGCGCAGGCGAACGCGCTGATGGCAAAATTCTTCAAGGAGCGGCTCGGGAAAGCCGGACAGTGACCGAGCCGGCCTAGGCCGCTTCGCCGGCGGGCGTGGCGGCGAGTTCGCCGCGCGCCTGCCGGAACACCTCGGCGCTGCCCCAGATCGCGAGGCCGGCCATGATCGCCGCAACCGCAAGGTCGGGCCAGCTTTGCCCCGTGCCGAACACGCCGAGCGCAGCGCCCATCACCGCGACATTACCGATCGCATCGTTGCGCGAGCAGATCCACACCGAGCGCATATTCGCGTCGCCGGTGCGATAACGATAGAGCATCAGCGCGACCGCGACATTGGCGGCGAGCGCAAGCGCGCCGATCAGCCCCATCGTCTCGGCATGCGGCGCCGATCCGGCGACGAAACCCCAGACCGCCGAGCCGAACACCCACAGGCCAAAGACGAGCATCGTCCCCGCCTTGAGCAAAGCAGCGCGCGCGCGCCACGCAAGCGCCATGCCCGCAACGCCGAGGCTGATCGCATAATTGGCGCTGTCGCCGAGGAAATCGAGCGCGTCGGCCTGTAGCGCGCGCGAGTCCGCTGCGGCACCCGCGACGATCTCGACGCCAAACATCGCGGCGTTGATGATGAGCGCGATCCAGAGGATGCGCCGCCACTTGGGGTCATTGAGCGCGGTCTTCCCGCTTTTGCCCGCACAGCATTGATCGGCCACGTCGAAAGCTCCTGTTATCTTCGAGTCGGCCTCCTATATGCACCCTGTAGCAACTACAGGGTCAAGACATGAAAATCGGCGAACTGTCGCGGGCGACCGGGACCAATATCGAAACTATCCGCTATTATGAGCGCATCGGGCTGCTCCCGGCGCCAGATCGCACCGCGGCCAATTACCGCAGCTATGGCGACGCGCACCGGTCGCGGCTGAGCTTCGTGCGCCATTCGCGCGACCTGGGCTTCACGATCGAGGAAATCCGCTCACTGCTCGACCTGTCGGACGATCCCGCGCGCGACTGCGCCGAGGCCGACCGGATCGCGACCGCGCATCTGGAGCAGGTCGAGGCCAAAATCGCGCAACTGGCTCTGCTCCGCGATGAGCTCGCACGCATCGTCGGACGTTGCCGCGGCGGCGTCGCCGCCGACTGCCGCGTGATCGAGGCACTCGGCGACCATCGCCAGTGCGAAAACGCACATTGATTTTGGGAAAGGTGGGACGATTCTGTTGCCCGGCTCGTCCCCAGCCGCTGGTATCCGATTCTGTTGCCCGGTTCGGTCCGAACCGCGTTCTATTTGTCTAACCTTAGGCCGTGAGGCTTATCGGTTAGGCAGCAAGAGCGAGTGCTTCGTTATCGTTAGCACTTATAGGTTTGAGCCTTGAACGGGTTACTCAGCCCGGAAGAAAACATCGTCTTTGAACACACGTCGATCCTGGTTCGGCCCCGTCAGAAGCCCGTGCATCCCTTCAGAAAAGCGCGGGTTTGTGGTGGAGCCGCCGGGTACTGCCCCCGGGTCCGCTGTGTCTATTCCACGACACCATTTATCCTCATAGCCGGCCGAAACCGGCATGGCCCATATAGGAAGTCCGCCCGCGCTTGGAAAGAGCCCGGGCGGACCGTTCGTCCCGTTACGGATTCAGAGCGCTATTTCTTCCGCAATTCGTCGCGGATTTCGGTGAGCAGGTCGACTTCGCTCGGGCCGGCCGGCGCGTCGGGTCCACGGCGGAGAACCTTGTTCACCCACTTGACCAGCAGGAAGATGATAAAAGCGAGAATCAGGAAGTTGATGACCGCCGTTATGAAGGCGCCATAGCCGATCATCGCAACGCCCGCCTTTTTCAGCGCGGCATAATCGGTCGCGGCGATGCCGTCGGGGATACTGCCGAGCAGGATGAACTTGCTCGAAAAATCGACCCCGCCGAAAATCCAGCCGACCAGCGGCATGATCAGATCGGCGGTCAGCGACGTCGTGATCGTCGCGAAGGCGCCGCCGATGATGACACCGACCGCCAGGTCCATGACATTGCCTTTGGCGATAAATTCCCTGAACTCGCTCAACATGTTGCTGCTCCCCGGATCGTGGATCTTGCGCGCCGACCGTGCCGCGACGATTGCACAAAGGCAAGCGCGATCCTATTATGTGTATTGTTGCGGCAAAACGCCGCGCGAGGGAGCATTGATGACCATGACCTATCGTTCCGCCCGCTGGCTGATTGTCCCGGTTGCCGCGCTGTCGCTGTCCGCCTGCGGCATCAACAGCGTTCCCACCAAGGAAGAGGCCGCGAAAGCCAAATGGGCCAATGTCGAGGCCGCGTACCAGCGCCGCGCCGACCTGATCCCCAACCTCGTCGAAACGGCGAAGGGCGCAGCAGGAATTGAGAAATCTACGCTGGAAAGCGTCGTGCAGGCACGTGCATCGGCAACGCAGGTGAAACTGTCGACCGACGACCTCAATGACCCCGCAAAGGTCGAAGCCTTCCGCCAGGCGCAAGGTCAGGTATCGAGTTCGCTGGGCCGGCTACTCGTGACGATGGAAGCCTATCCCGACCTCAAGAGCCAAGGTCGTTTTGCCGATCTTCAAACGCAGCTCGAGGGAACGGAGAACCGCATCACCACTGCGATCACCGACTATAACGGCGCGGTTCAGGACTATAATACGACGATCCGTACCTTCCCCGACATCATCGGTGCCAAGATCGTTCATGGGGCGAAGCCGATGCCGACGTATCGTGCGATCAGCCCGAACGCGGACACCGCGCCGAAAGTGAATTTCGGTCAATAAGGTGCGCCGCGCCGTCCTTGCGTTGCCGCTTGCGACCCTGCTGGTCGCGGGCGGCTGCAAGGAAGCGCCGGCGTCGTCGGCACCGACCCCGGCGATCGCGGGCTGCGCGGGCGTCCCCGACATAGCGCTGCAAGGCCCTGTCACGGACGCTGCAAACATCCTTCCGGCAGCCGAAGAAGCACGCCTGTCGGATCGGCTTGCACGATATGAGCAACGGACGACGCATCAGATGGTCATCGCTACCGCACCGACCCTCAATAGCCTCGACGTTGCCACGGTCGGCGACTGCCTCGGCAATCGCTGGGGCATAGGTGACAAGGATCGCAACGATGGAATCCTGATCCTCGTCGCGCCGAACGAGAGGCGGGCCCGCATTTCGACCGGAACCGGAATGGAAGCCATGCTCACCGACGACGAAGCAAAGGCCGTGATCGACCAGATGACACCGCATTTCAGATCAAACGACTTCACGGGAGGCCTGTCGGCTGCCGTCGAGGCCATCGCTGCCCAGACCGGAGACATGCAATGAAGTCGATCCTGCTCGGCTGGGCGCTCGGCCTCTCGCTACTCGCGGCACCTGCCTCCGCTCAAACCTTCCCCAAACTGACCGGCCGCGTTGTCGACCAAGCCGACATCATCCCGGCGGCCGAGGAAGCCAATCTCGATATCCAGCTCGAACAGCTTGAAAAGACAACGGGGCATCAGCTGGCGGTTGCGACGGTCAGCGACCTCGAAGGCTATGACGTCAGCGAATATGGCTACAAGCTCGGACGAGCATGGGGGATCGGCGGCAAGGACAGCAATGATGGCGTCGTCTTCCTGATCGCGCCGAATGAGCGACGGATGCACATCGCGGTGGGCTATGGCCTCGAACCCGTACTGACCGACGCGCTGTCGGGCCGGATCATCCGTGACGTCGTGACGCCGAAGTTCAAGGCCGGCGACATGCCCGGCGGCATCCAGGACGGCGTCAACGCGATCGCGCAGCAGATCCAGCTGCCCCCCGAAGAGGCGGCCGCGCGCGCCGCGGCGGCCGACAGGGCCGAGCGCGATCGCGCGGACGACGGCGATATCGGCGGGCTGGTCTTCATCGGCTTCATCGTCTTTTTCTTCTTCATCCTGCCGATGATCTCGGCCTTCGGGCGGCGCGGCAGGAAGCATCGGCGCAACCGCCCGTGGGGCGGCGGACCGATCATCATCTGGGGCGACGACGACTGGGGCGGCGGCTCGGGCGGATCGTCGTGGGGCGGCGGCTCCTCCTGGGGAGGCGGCGGCGGATCGAGCTGGGGCGGAGGCGGCGGCTTTTCGGGCGGCGGCGGCAGCTTCGGCGGCGGCGGCGCGTCGGGCGGCTGGTAGGGGAACAGGCCATGAAAGTCAGTCACGTCAGCATCGCCGATCACGATCTCGTCACCGCCGCGGTCGCCGCGGCGGAAGAGCATACCAGCGGCGAGATCGTCACCGTCATCGCGGCGCAATCGAACGATTATGACGATGTCGCGCTAGTCTGGGCGAGCGTCATCGCGTTCCTCGCGATGTCGATCGTCGCGCTGTTCCCGGACTTCTATCAGGGTCTGTACTACCGCCTCAGCGGCGGCTGGGGGCACGAGCTGACGCCGAACCAGTGGCTCGGAACGGTGATCGTGGTCGGGGTCCTCAAATGGATCGGCGTATGGCTGATCCTGTTGTGGCGCCCCTTGCGTCTGTGGCTTACCCCGCGTGCGATCCTCGCCGGCCGCGTCCGCGCCCGCGCGGTCGATCTGTTCAAGGTCGGAACCGAGGCTAAGACGCTCGGCCGCACCGGCGTGCTGCTCTATGTCAGTCTGCGCGAGCACCGCGCCGATATCGTTGCCGACGAAGCGATCGCGTCAAAGGTCGCGCCCGAAGTCTGGGGCGACGCGATGGCGTCGCTGATCGAGCTCGTCCGCAAGGGCAAGCCCGGCGAAGGCATGGCCGAAGCGGTGCGCCAGATGGGCGTGGTCCTCGCCGAACATTTCCCGCGCGGCAGCGAAAATCCGAACGAACTGCCCGACCGTTTGATCGAACTCTGACAGGAAACACAATGAGCCGTCCCTCCCCCGACACCCCCATCGAAACGCGGTGGGAAGGCCGCTTCATCACAGTGAAGCAGCAAGGAACATGGGAATATGTCTCGCGCTCGCGCGGGATGCATGCTGCGGTGATCCTCGCGATCGACGAGGCGGCTGACGGGCGGCACGTCATCCTGGTCGAGCAGTATCGCGTGCCGCTGAAGGTCCGGTGCATCGAGATGCCTGCGGGGCTCGTCGGTGACGAGGTCGCGGGAGAGGCGGCCGAGGTGGCGGCGCAGCGCGAGCTGGAGGAAGAAACCGGCTATCGGGCCGTAAACTGGCGCAATGTCGGCGAATTCTACAGCTCGCCGGGCATGGTCAGCGAAAGCTTCACGTTGCTCGTCGCAACCGGCCTCACCAAGGTCGGCGACGGCGGCGGGGTCGAGGGCGAGGACATAATCGTCCACCGCGTTCCGCTGAACGGGATCGGGGATTTCGTCGCGGCAAAGCGCGCCGAAGGCTGCGGCATCGATGTTCGCGTCGCGACGCTGCTGGTAAGCGGGCTGCTGGCCTAGCGCGCGCCGAAACGCCAGCGAAGCAGGGGCCGTGCAAGCAAGAGGCCCGCAAGAAACCCTCCCACATGCGCCCAGATCGCAATGGCGCCGAGCTCGCCGCCACCCGCGAAACCGATCGCGAGCTGCAATCCGATCCACGCCGCGGCGAGCCAGATCGCCCGCACCCAATGCGCCGGTATCGGCCCGATCGCCGAGGTCTGCGTACGGCTGAAGATCAGGGCGAAAACCGCGAGCAACGCCGAAATGGCACCGCTCGCACCGATCATCGGAATAGTCGATTGCGGATCGGCCAATCCTTGCGCAAGCGCACCGGCATAGGCTCCGACGAGCAGCAGGATCGCCATCGCCTTGCCGCCGAGCGGCGCCTCGAGCTGGCGGCCGATAAACAGCAGCATGACCATGTTGAAGATCAGGTGCAGCCAGCCGCCGTGCAGGAAGGTCGCGGTCAGCGGCGTCAGAAGGAACGGCACCATCGTGGCCGGGGGCGCAATGACCTCGGCACCGAACCGCGCGGGAATGAAACCCGCGCGGATGATCGCCTCATACTGGAAACCGGTGATCGTCAGCAGCAGAAAGATGATGACACAGGCGAGCGCATAGCCCGTGATGACGGGGGCTTCCTGCGGCTTCATGCGATCTGCTCCGGCGTCAGACGAATTCGATCTTGGTGACGAGGTAATATTTGTCGCCCGACGGCACGGTCACTTCGACCTCGTCATCGACACGGCGGCCGATCAGCGCGCGGCCGAGCGGCGAGTTGTAGCTGATCTTGCCGTCCTTGGCGTCCGCTTCGGCTTGGCCGACGATCTGGTAGCGCACGGGCTTGTCGTCCTCGTCGGCAAGAGTGACGGTCGCGCCGAAAACGATGCGGTCGCCAGAAAGCGTCGTCGGATCGATGACCTGCGCGCGAGACAGGCGGTCTTCGAGGTCGCCGATCGTCGCTTCGACCTGGCCCTGACGCTCTTTCGCGGCGTGATATTCGGCATTTTCCGAAAGGTCGCCATGCGCGCGCGCTTCCTCGATCGCATCGACGATCAGCGGGCGCTCGGCCTTGAGAGTCGCGAGCTGGGCGCTCAGCTTCTCATAGCCTTCCTGCAGCATCGGTACCTTTTCAACGCTTGCCATTATCCTGTTGTCCTTCGTCAATAATCCTGCCTCGGCGGTTGAGCGCCGAGCGGCTGAGCCGCTGTGTCCATCAATGTCGGGAGGTGGAGCGGTACCCTCAATAATAGTCCTGAAGCGGCTTTACTTCAAGACTATGCGCGCGCAGCGCCCCGATCGCGTGGGTCGCGGCATCGCTGCCCGCGGCGGTCGTATAATAGGCGATGTCGGCGGCGAGTGCCGAGGCGCGGATCGACTGCGAGTCCTGCAGCGACTGCCAACCTTCGGTCGTATTGAAGATCAGTTGCACATCGCCGTCCTTGATCCGGTCGACGATATGCGGGCGGCCTTCGGCGACCTTGTTGACGCGTTCGACCTCGATCCCCTGCTCGGCGAGATAGTCAGCGGTGCCGCCGGTCGCGACGACCTTCCACCCCCACGCGCGGAGCTGCTTCACCGAGTCTACGATGCGCGGCTTGTCGCTGTTCTTGACCGACACGAACAGGCGCCCGTCGGTCGGCAGGCGGTCGCCCGCACCGAGCTGCGCCTTCGCGAATGCCAGATTGAAATCACGATCGATTCCCATGACTTCGCCGGTGGACTTCATCTCGGGCGACAGGACCGGATCGGTGCCGGGGAAGCGCGCGAAGGGGAAGACCGCTTCCTTCACCGCGACATGCGCGATGTCGCGATTGATCTTCGGCAGGTCGGCGAGCTTTTCGCCCGCCATCACGCGCGCCGCGATCTTGGCGATCGGCGAGCCCACCGCCTTGGCGACGAAGGGCACCGTGCGGCTGGCGCGCGGATTGACCTCGATCAGGTACACCTCGTCGCCCTTGACCGCGAACTGGATGTTCATGAGGCCGCGAACACCGAGGGCGCGCGCCAGCGCGTCGGCCTGACGCTCGATCTCGGCGACGATCTCGGCCGACAGGCTGTACGGCGGTATCGAGCAGGCGCTGTCGCCCGAATGGACCCCGGCTTCCTCGATATGCTGGAGCACGCCCGCGACAACCACATCGGTCC